>Ga0172382_10011335_pt1 | contig 11810 bp, 18 predicted proteins | sample Leawel138RmetaG_FD_122245 | JGI IMG/M metagenome (GOLD analysis project Ga0172382, IMG submission 122245) | Leachate microbial communities from a municipal landfill in Southern Ontario, Canada - Leachate well 138R metaG | ecosystem: Engineered > Solid waste > Landfill > Unclassified | place...
ATAGGTAGTAAGAAAATAATCCGTAAATTCCTCCACGACATCTACTTCGACCGTAACGGTTGTGATTCCGTTGTGTTCTTCAAAAGTATAATTTTCCAATCCGCCTGCCCATTTTTCGACCTCTTCGCCTGTGGTAATTTCGATGTCGCCTTTCAGGATTCCGTAATGACGAATCGAAACAAATCGGTTGGGAATATTTTCTGCAATTTCAGAAACCATTCCGCCTTTTTCTCCGTTTTCGCCTGTCCCTAAAAAAAGAATTTTTGCTCCTTTTTCCCAACTGCCTTCATAAGTTGAAGTCGGGTTGAATTCGGCTGTCCAAGCCTCGTAGGTTGCTTTATTTTCCAGCCCGAGCATAGTGCTGTAAACCTTTGCTACCGGAGCTTTGATGTCTGTTTTGAATTGTGTTTTTTTCATAAAATGGGTTGTGAATAAGTTAATAATCATTTTAAATTCAATTGCCAGGAAACTCCGAATTTGTCAATCACCCATCCGAATTTTTGGCTAAAACCATAATTGTTCAATGGCATTGCTACTGTTCCGTTTTCGGATAGTTTTGAGAAAATTCTTTGAAGTTCTTCTTCATCCTTACATTCCACAAAGTTAGAAACAGCCGGAGTAAAATCCCAATTATGAATAGGCGGACTATCGCTACACATAAACCGTTGTCCGTTGAGCTCAAATATAGCCTGCATAATGGTTCCTTCCTTTCCGGGACTTTCTTTTTCCCAACGCTGAATATGTATAATCTTAGAGTTATCAAACAAACTCACATATAAGTTCATCGCTTGTTCAGCATCGTTTTTCTGAAAAGTCAAAGAGGTGATTATTTTTTGCTCATTTTCCATAGGCTCTTTTTGGGTTGCGGTTTGCCCGATTGCAGAGAAAGCCATCAGCCAACACATAAAAGTAATAAGTTGTTGTTTCATAGAGTCTTATTATTTAGTAATTTCCACGTATCGTTTAAAATGGTTCAGTATAGCCTGCCAGCCCGCTTTTTGCATATCGACAGGATTTATGTTTTCTGCTTCAAAGACGGTAACCACTTTTGTTTTGCCGTTTATTTTTTCAAAAGTAGTGATGATTTTTCGGTTGTCTTCGAAAGTATAAACGATTTTCTCCAACGGAATAATTTTGTCATAAACCGCTTTGAGGTCAAACCCGAAACTCCCGTCTTTGGCTTCCATTCGGGCACAATAAAGTCCTCCGATTTTCATATCATTTTCCGCTTTTGGACAATACCAATCATCCGAAGCATAATTCCATTGGATGATGTGCTCAGGATTGGTGTAATAGTCCCAAACCGTTTTGGGTATTGCCGAAGGCGGGGATTTCAGCACAAAAGTTCAATAGAATTACTACTGTTGAACCTTGCACAAATACTCAATCGAAGCACTTCAGCCCCGCTTTTGGCAATACCTTGTTAGCGGTTCGTTGTTTTTGTTTATTATAAATTGTTGTCAATATAGTCAGCAAGTTTTTCTAATGATTGTTCTGTTCCTGCTTCATTGTCTTTTGGGTCAATACCAATCGGGATGTTTTTAAAAGCGATTGTTACTTTAGTGCTATTGTTTCCGTTTTCTTCTAAAAACACTTCCATTATCATTTCGTCTGTAAACTTGCTTTTGTCTGATTGAAAAATGATATTCTGGACAATTTTTTCATAAGGATTTAGCTCAACAAATCGTGCAGAATATCGGTCTTCATTTTTCGCTGTTTTACCTACTCTTTTGTTGTCAATGTAAAATAGCGACATATCGTAACCACCACCAACTCTTAAATCAAAGTCGTGAATTTTTCCCGTCATTCCATTGGGAGCAAGCCAAGATTCCAATGCTTCTTTGTTGGTAAAAACATTATAGACTTTCTCTCTTGTTGCCTTAATGACTTTTGAATTTATTGAAGTTCTGTCCATAGTTATGGTTTTTGCCTTGTCAATACAATAAGTTTATAACTGTGTTCCTACACTCCACAAATTTCCTGCAAAGTCCTTAAATGTTGCTCTTCTGTCAGGGTCTCCTTCTCGTTGGTTTGGTTGTTCAACTGTTTCGCAACCAGCTTTGATAGCTTTGTCAAAAGTTTCGTCCACGTTAGGAACGTAAACGTGCATTACCAATGGAACGGGTGGAAACTTGTCTGATGAGTCACCAAGCATTATTACAGAGTCGTCAATTTGAATTTCAGTGTGCATAATCGTTCCGTCTGGCATATCGTAACGTCTAAGTTCTTTTGCGTTAAAAATGACTTTTAGCAAGTCAATCAACTTTTGAGCACCATTAACAATAAAGTATGGCGAAACGGAATTATATCCTGTCGGTTTGAATTGTTTACTCATATCTTTTCTATTTCAATATTTAATTTATTTCTCATTTTGTTTGACAGCTTACTTGCTACAAGTTGATAAGATTGGGTAATAAATTGCAACCACTCATTTTTTGTCAATCGGTTTATGTCGTCAAGATGTACCCAATTATGTCTGCCTAAATAATTATGCTTTGAAAATCCTGCTCTGCTTATCGTTTCTTCAAAAACATCTTCTGCTACTTTGAAAGAAACGGGTGAAGGAACTAAATCGGGGCTTGTAACCAAAAACATTTTGTCAGCCACGTTGAAACATAAATGGTCGCCCCATTTTATGTCTTCCGTCACTCCATTTAGTCCTAATGCTATATCACGAATTTCAAAAACTGTCATTTTGTTTTGTCTGGTTGTTCTATTCGGTTGGGTCGTCCTACAATGACCGCTAACTTTTGGATATCTGCATCAATCACAGCTTCTATGGTGATTTTGGTAAAGGTCATATTTTATAATTTTATTCGGTTGGAATTTTACTCATATCCATATAAAACAGCTCCCAAGTGTGACCGTCAAAGTCTTCGATGGTTCGTTGTTGCATAAAGCCGTAATCTTTCATTTCAATAGATTCTATGCCTCCTGCTTTGAGTCCTTTTTCTGTGGTTGTATTCATTTCGTCAAGCGAATCAAATGACAAAGCATAAAGTGCCGCTACGTTTGACTTTGTATCTGTAATCGGTTTGTTTATAAAACCCGAGAATTTTTCGTGAGAGAGCAACATCACGTAAATCGTATCACTCCAAACCATACATTTTCCGCTATCGTCTGAGAATTGCGGATTATTTGTAAAGCCCAAAGCCGTATAAAAATCCATTGACTTTTGGAGGTCTTTTACTGCTAAGTTTATAAAAATTTGTTTTGCCATATCTGTTTGTTTTGGTGGGTTAATATTTGGTTTTTTAGTTTTTCCTAAAGGTTAAATTTTTCTCTGCCAAGAGTTTTTCGAGTATTGGAATGGAAGTTTTTCCGATTCCGTGCAGGCTCAAAACTTCTTGTAGTGTGTATTGTGAGAGCTTTTCAACAGTGATGATTCCTTCGTTTTCCAAAGCTCGTCTGGCAGGAGCATTGAGGCAGGATAGGAAGCCGTCTTGAGGTTTTCTCTCTTTTTCACAAATCGGACAAGTTGGACAATCTGAGGACTTGTAATATTTATGTCCTTTCGGACAGCTTCTCAAATTCTTTTTGTTGGCTGATTTGTCCATCGTTTTTACTTTTTCATATAATCAAAAGCTCCTTTTCGGAGGTTGATTCCATATTCCAGATAGGCTTTCATACAATCCAGAAAATTACCCCAACCGAAAGAATTTCCGATGAGCCATTTCAGGTTTTCTTCATTCAACTCTTTTTCGCCTTCGGTAATTTTTACCACAGTGCTGTTGTCGGGTTGTGATTCCAAAGTGATTTTTACTATGGTTTCTTCGTCCCAGACAAACGAAATAAAACTGTTGGGGTGAACCTCAATTACTTTTACCGGAAACTTTCCCGGAAAATCACCAAATTCCCAAGTGAGTTCTTTTCCGGTTTCCATTCGACCTGAACTCTCGGAAATAAAATATTTGGTCATATAATCCGGATTCACAATGGCTTCAAAAACTTCCGAAACGGGTTTTTGAATCTGTAAAGTAGCTTGAGCCGTTAGTTTCATATTCATTAAAAAGTAAATTAAGGGTTGAAAATAGATTGTAAATATCTGATTTACAGACCTCACAGGTTCTAAAAGTCTGTGAGGTCTCAAATCCGAAAACCTTGTGATTCAACCTTAAAATAAAGGTTTATATTTCTTTCGGTTTTCCCACATTATCCACAGCAGAATTGCCCAAATAACCAAAGCAATTGGTAGTCCGCTTGGTTCGACAAAAATATGGGTCAATAAAATTCCTACTGCTATGGGAAAAATAACTATAGCTCCCAAAGCTCTCGTTCGTGGAAAGATTATCAGCAATCCTCCGAGAATTTCTGCAAACCCGATAAGAGGCATCAACCACGAAATTTCGATTATAGCGGCAAAATCGTTTGCCAAAGCCTCAGGCAAATCATCGGGAGTGGGCATATAGTTGAAAAACTTGTTCAGCCCTCCGTTGATGAGCAAAAGTGCAAATAGTATGGAGATTACGTTGAGAATTTTTTGTTTCATCGCTTTATTGGTTTTGGTTAGAATAGTTAATCATCCAGCACACTCCGAATTTATCGACAAACGAACCGAAATAATCGCCCCAAAACATATCAGCCATTGGCATTTCTATGGTTCCACCTGCTGAAAGTCCGTTAAAGAGTTTGTCTGCTTCTTCTCTGCTGTCTGTTGAAACGGAAATGTAATTGTTGTTGCCTTGTTTTAAAACGTGTCCCTGACTTGGCAGGCAATCTGATGCCATCAGATATTGCCCTTTTCCGATAGGCAAACCCACGTGCATAGCTCTGTTTTTCTCATTTTCGGGAACTTCAAAATCGGGAACGGAACTCATTTTCTGAACAAACAATTCTCCTCCGAAAACAGATTGGTAAAAACGAAAAGCCTCTTCTGCATTTCCGTCAAAATTCAAATACGGATTTAGTGTCATAGTTATTTAGGATTTAGGATTCAGGAATTAGGATTTAAAATCATAATTCACAATCAGTTATTAGTAAAGACAAAAATAAAAGAGGCTCTTTAAAATAAACTTGCCATAAGACAAGAAATAAAAAATAGGTTAAATTTCTTTACGAATTCTGCTGAATGACGTATCGGTAATTCCGAGGTAACTTGCGATGTGTTTGAGCGGAGATTGCTGTATGACTTGAGGTTTTTCTTTGATGAGTTTCAGGTAGCGTTCTTTGGCAGAAACCGTTACCATTTCTACCGAACGTTGTTTGAAGTGAAACAAACGTCCGGTCATCCAGTGTCGTCCCCATTCGGGAAAACCTCCGATGGAATGAAAAAGTTCCTGAAAAACATCCAGATTTATCTTCCAGCAGACACAATCCGTCAGAGCCTGAATATTTTCCTGTGTAGGAATGCGTTGGAACAAAGACAAAACCTCTATGACCAGTTCATAATCACAGAAAAAATCAATGGTAATGTCGTTTCCTTTGTAGTCATAAGCAAAAGAGCGAACGAGCCCGCTTTGGAGAATCAGATAACTGTTGGAAATTTCGCCCTCTTTCAGAATAAAATCGCCTTTCTGAAAGTGAATTTCCTGATGGGCATCTATAATTCGGTTCCGCTCATCGGGGCTAATCAACGGATGTTGATAGACTTGGGAAAGTAGTTGGTGTTTCATTTTTGGGTTTAAAAAGGTTTTAACAAAAATAGAAAAAAAAATTTTGGTTGTATAAGCCGCTTTAAAATCGTACTTTTGGGCAGTTTTTAAAAAGCCGAAAAATAAAGAAACAAATGAAATTTGCCCTTATCAAAGAACGAAAATCACCACCGGACAGACGAGTGGTTTTCTCACCCGAAGAAGCCCAAGCCCTACAACAACAATTTCCGCAAGCCCAAATCATAGCCGAATCTTCGGATATTCGGGTTTTTGCTGATTCCGACTATAAAAATCAGGGAATTGAAGTTACAGACGATGTTTCAGATTGTGATGTTTTGGTTGGGGTAAAAGAAGTTCCGGTTGAGGCACTTGTTCCAAATAAAAAATATTTTTTCTTTTCGCATACCATCAAAAAACAGCCTTATAACCGAAAATTATTACAGGCAGTTTTGCAGAAAAATATCGAATTATATGACCACGAAACTATCGTAGATGCCCAAGGCAAACGCCTTATCGGTTTTGGATATTATGCAGGAGTAGTGGGAGCTTATAATGCTTTTCGGGCTTTTGGAGCAAAATTTGAACTTTTCAATTTGCCCAAAGCAGAAACCCTGCCCGACAAAGAAGCCCTGATTCTCGCTTTGAAAAAACACCAGCTTCCTCCGATAAAAATCGTACTGACAGGAGGGGAGGGCAAAGTAGCAACAGGAGCCAAAGAAATCTTAGACAAAGCAAAAATCAAAGAAGTTTCAACTCACGATTTTTTGACAAAAAACTACGACCGACCGGTTTACGTAAAAATTGACGTGTTGGATTACAACAAACGCAAAGACGGACAAACTCTCGATAAATACGATTTTTATACCAATCCGGCTGAATATGTTTCTGATTTTGAACGATTTGCAAAAGTAGCCGATATGCTGATTACCGGACATTTCTACGGAAACAATGCTCCTTATATAGTAACCAAAGAAATGCTCAGGGCAAAAGACAACAAAATCAAAGTCGTAGCAGATATTTCCTGTGATGTAGAAGGCCCGATTGCCTGTACGCTTCGTGCTTCGACCATAGCCGAACCTTTTTACGGTTATCATCCTTCGGAAGAAAAGGAGGTTGATTACAGACACCCGGCTGCCATTACGGTGATGGCTGTCGATAATTTGCCTTGTGAACTTCCCAAAGATGCCAGCGAAGGTTTCGGAAAAATGTTTTTAGAACACGTGATTCCTGCCTTTTTCAACGGAGATAAAGACGGAATCCTGCACAGAGCAAAAATTACCGAAAACGGAAAACTAACCGAGAGATTTGCTTACTTAGAAGATTACGTAAACGGGTAGCTTAGAGCAACCCAATTATTTCCTGCTGAATTTTCTCGCCTTTATCTGCATTATACCATTTTTGTAAGGCGATTTTCAGGGTTTCAAGATCTGCACCTTTGTCTTTTTCAGACATAAAAAATGCCTGACATTCTTGGGGTCTGGGTCCCCAAACAGCCAAATCTTTTTCGTTTTTGTCCTGAACAATCAAAATCGGAATGGATTTGCTTCCGCCTGTCAGATAATTGTCAATTCGGAAAGGTTCGGAATCTCTTAACTCATAGGAAACCGAAATTAAATCGTTTTCTCTTGTCATCAATTCGATAAACGGAACAATATGCGAAGCATCACCACACCAAGGTTCGGTAATCACAATCCAGTTTTGAGGGGAGTTGATAGCTTTTAATTTCGTAATAGTTTCATCCAGCAGTTTTCCGGTTTTGAGCCAACGGTTCATCCGAGACCAATTGAGTTTGGTATATTCGAAATATTCAGGGTTTTGATAGAATTCCGGGAGATTTCCGTCTTTGTTTTCGATAAGGTTTTGGAAATAATTTAAGTAAGATGTGAAGTTCATTTTTTTTTTAGTGTTGAGTTATGAGTGTTGAGTTGTTAGTTTTCGCTATCTTCTAATGTTTTTATTTTTTTTCTAACTTCATTTAATTCTGTCTGAATAGGAAATATCTTTTCTTTTAAATAAACCATATTAACCAGAATACAGAGCAAAAAGAAAGGAACTACAAAATAAGCATTAAACAATACTGAATCGAAATATTCAAAATATTCAAAATCAATCATTTTATGTCCTCCTCTTTTTGATGGCAGAAATGGTAAAATAAAAGGAAATATTATTGCAAGTAATAACATATATAATGATATTTTTTTCTTATTTTTAGAAATAGTGTTTATTTCTTCGGATAATCTTTTTTCTTCTTTCAGAAGATTTTCTTTTTCTATCATTTTTATTACCTTAAAATAAATTGCAAATATTTAACGTAGAGACGGATAATTATGACTCTGTATTTACTTTAGCCCAAGTATCTCTCAGCCCTACGGTTTTGTTGAAAACCAAATTGTTTTCGGTTGAATCTTTATCCATAGTGAAATAGCCTAAGCGTTGGAATTGGAATTTATCTCCTGCTTTTGCTTCTTTCAGGCTTGGTTCTAAATAGCCTTTTACGATTTCTAATGAATTCGGGTTGATGTATTCTTTAAAGTCCACCTCTTTGTTTCCGTCAGGATTTTCGTGGGTAAACAAACGGTCGTAAATTCGTACTTCTGCCTCAATAGCGTGAGCAATCGAAACCCAATGAATCGTTCCTTTTACTTTTCGCATGCTGGCTTCTGTTCCACTTCCCGAACGGGAATCTTCGTCATAGGTTACGTGAATTTCAGTAATATTTCCATTTTCGTCTTTCACAACACTTTCTCCTTTAATGATATAAGCATTTTTCAGACGAACTTCTTTTCCGATAGTCAAACGGAAGAATTTCTTATCAGCATCTTCTTTAAAATCGTCTCTTTCGATGTAGAGTTCTTTAGAAAAAGGTACTTTTCGGTAAGTCATCACTTCTTCTTCCGGATTGTTTTCTGCTTCCAACCATTCTTCTTTTCCTTCGGGATAATTGATTATCACCATTTTCACCGGATTCAGAACTGCCATAACTCTCGGAGCAATTTTATTCAAATCTTCTCTGACACAGAATTCCAAAAGCGAAACATCAATCAAATTGGTTCGTTTGGCAATTCCGATAGTATCAGCAAAATTTCGGATAGCAGTCGGGGTGTAGCCTCGTCTTCTCATTCCCGAAATGGTACTCATTCGAGGGTCGTCCCAACCGGAAACGTGTCCTTCCTGAACTAATTGCAGGAGTTTTCGCTTGCTCACAACCGTATGCGAAAGGTTTCTTCGTGCAAATTCTCTCTGTTTTGGTCGTACTAATTTTTCGTCATAAATCTGGTCTAAAAACCAATCGTAGAGTTCTCTGTGAGGCAAGAATTCCAACGTACAAAGCGAATGGGTGATTTGCTCCAGATAATCGCTTTCTCCGTGAGCCCAGTCATACATCGGATAGATTTTCCAATCGGCTCCGGTTCGGTGGTGTTCTTTGTGCAAAATGCGGTACATAATCGGGTCACGCATCAGCATATTGGGAGAAGCCATATTGATTTTTGCTCTCAAAACGTGAGTTCCTTCCGGGAATTCTCCGTTTTTCATTCGTTCAAACAAATCGAGATTTTCTTCAACCGAGCGGTTTCTGAAAGGGCTTTCTGTTCCGGCTTGAGTAGGCGTTCCCTTTTGTTTTGCCATTTCCTCCGAAGTCTGGCTGTCAATGTATGCTTTTCCTTGTTTGATAAGCTCTACAGCCCAATCATACAGTTGCTGAAAATAATCAGAAGCGTAGCGTTCTTCAGCCCATTCAAAGCCCAGCCATTCTACATCGGCTTTGATGGCATCAACGTATTCCTGTTCTTCTTTGGCAGGATTGGTGTCGTCAAAACGAAGGTTTACAGGGGAGTTATATTCCAGCCCCAAACCGAAATTCAGACAAATGGAACTTGCGTGTCCGATATGCAGATATCCGTTGGGTTCAGGCGGAAAACGAAAGCGGAGTTTATCTTTTGATAATCCGTTTTTTAAATCTTCTTCTATGATTTGCTCAATGAAATTAAGCGATTTTTCTTTTTCTGACATTCTTCAAAAATTTTGAAATGCAAATTTAAGGATTTAAACACAGATAAAAATATCAAAACACAGATTTGCACAAATTTGCATCGATTTTTTTCATTATGCCTTATCCGTAAAAATGAATTTGTGAAATTTGTGCAAATCTGTGTTCTCAATAAACCAAAACCGAACTAATGTACACAGTTCTTTTTAAAAACAGATTTGTGTCAATTTGTGTAAATCTGTGTTTCAATAAACCAAACCAATCTCTTTCAGTTCAAATTCTTTAAGAGAGTCATCTTCAAGTAGAAGTTGTAGTTTTCCGTTTTTGAGCACCTGTTTGATGATGCCCATAAATTTGGTTCCGTCAGGGTTTTCAAAAACAGAAGGAATACCTTTGCGAAATAAATATTCGTGATATTTTTTCCACAAAACATCTGCTTTTCCCAAACGGATTAGCTCCCCGTTTTTTTTGATTTCGTCAATGATTTGATATAGAATTTCGTCTTTGTCAAACGTTGTCTGTGTGCTGTTTTTCAGAGATGAAGCTCTCGGGAGGTTTCCGAAATCGGTTTGATTGACATTTACACCCACCCCGACAATCGACAAAACCTTATGATTTCCCGAGATGGAATTTTCGATGAGTATGCCTGCAATTTTTTTGCCGTCTGCCAAAATGTCGTTTGGCCATTTTATGCTGATTTTCGGAATTTTAAAGCTTTCCAAAGCCGAAATAAGGGCTGTGCTGACAGCGATGTTTAAATCAAAAACCGAGGCGTTTTCAGGAAGAACATCCTGAATTAAAATGCTGAATGTTAGGTTTTTGTGGGGTTCTGTGGTCCATTTATTGCCTCTTTGCCCCTTGCCCTGAGTTTGGATTTCTGCTGTTACGGTGGTGTAGTTTTCGACCCGTTGTGTGTTGCAAAGCACTCTGAGGTAATCGTTGGTAGAGGCAGTGGCATTGAGTTTGATAACAGTCATAGAGGCAAATAGAATTTATTTTGCTAAATTCGACTCCAAAATTACATATAAAAATGGTAAATTTGCCGAATTATTAAAATTTATAGATGACAAAACAAGAAGTAAGTTCAGATGAATTATTGACCCTTATCTTAAAAGGGATAGAAGACGTAAAAGGAAGTGATATTACCGTCTTGGATTTGAGGGATATAGAAAACACGGTTTGTGATTATTTTGTAATCTGCACAGGAGGTTCCAACACTCAGGTGAACGCCATTTCGGGTTCCGTTCAGAAAGTGGTTTCAAAAGAAATTCACGAAAAACCATGGCATGTGGAAGGACTCGAAAATTCCGAATGGGTACTTATGGATTATGTGAGCATTGTGGTTCATGTTTTCCAGAAACATATCAGAGAATATTATGACATCGAAAGCCTGTGGGGAGATGCCAAAATCACCCTTATTCAAAGCCATTAAAAAAAACCGACTAAACCAATGCAGTAATTAAAAAATTGATTAAACGACCAGACATGTCAAAAAACAAAAACGATAATAAAGGGAAAGAAAATCAGAATAATAGACCTCGGAAAAATCCCGGATTCAAGATAAATATCTGGGCTTTGTATGTGATATTGATTGTAGTGGTTTTCGGATGGAGCTTTTTCTCGGGAGGTTTTCAGATGAACGACCCGAAAAACCTTACCATAACAGAATTTTACCGCTACTTAGACAGAGGTGATTTCGAAAAAGTAATCATTTACAATAAAACCACAGCCGAAGCTTTTATAAAAGAAGAAGCTTTAGACAAAATAGACCACATAGATGTCCCTACCGAAGACATTCTGAAAAAACCTACAACAGGGCCTCACTACAAAACCGAAATCGGGAATGACGAAATTTTCCAGACCCGCCTCGAAAAAGCTGTGCAGGAAAACAACCTGATTGCTTATGAAAATAAAACCACAAGCAGCTGGGGAGATTTTATCGGCTTTTTGCCATTTATTCTCTTTATTGCCATTTGGATTTTTATGATGCGAAGAATGTCCGGAGCTGGTGGAGGCGGAGGCGGACAGATTTTCAGTATCGGGAAATCAAGAGCCCGACTCTTTGACGAAAAAAACGACATTAAGATAACTTTCGAGAATGTAGCAGGTCTGGAAGGAGCAAAAGAAGAAGTTCAGGAAATAGTAGACTTTTTGAAAAATCCCGAAAAATATACGTCCCTCGGAGGTAAAATCCCGAAAGGAGCTTTGCTGGTAGGGCCTCCGGGAACCGG
>Ga0172382_10011336_pt1 | contig 11810 bp, 8 predicted proteins | sample Leawel138RmetaG_FD_122245 | JGI IMG/M metagenome (GOLD analysis project Ga0172382, IMG submission 122245) | Leachate microbial communities from a municipal landfill in Southern Ontario, Canada - Leachate well 138R metaG | ecosystem: Engineered > Solid waste > Landfill > Unclassified | place...
CGCCACCATCGCCGTGGGCGTGGAAATGGGCCTGTCCGACGACGTCATCCGCAAGGGTCTGGCCGGGTTCGGCGGGGTCAAGCGGCGCTTCACCAAGACCGGCGAGGCGGCAGGCGTCACCGTCATCGACGATTACGGCCACCACCCGGTTGAAATCGCCGCCGTGCTGCGCGCCGCCCGCCATGCCAGCACCGGCAACGTGATCGCCGTGGTGCAGCCGCACCGCTACTCTCGCCTGCACGACCTGTTCGAGGGCTTCTGCACCTGCTTCAACGATGCCGACCACGTGATCGTGGCCGACGTCTACGCGGCGGGCGAAAGCCCCATCGAGGGGATCAGCCGGGACTCCCTCGTCACCGGCCTGCGCGATCACGGGCACCGCAACGTCCACCCGCTGGAAGGGCCGCAGGCCCTGCCGGGCGTCGTGCGCAGCCTGACCAAGCCGGGTGACATGGTGGTGTGCCTGGGGGCAGGCAACATCACCGCTTGGGCCAACGCCCTTCCGGGCGAACTCGCCCTGCTGGACCATGGGGGCGGCTCATGATGGCAGCAGCCCGCCTCCATGATCGCTTGATCGACAGGTTGCCCGCCGTGCGCGGCCGGCTGACCGAAAACCATGAGCTGTCCAAGGTCACATGGTTCCGCGTCGGCGGCCCGGCCGAAGTGCTGTTCAAGCCCGAGGACGCCGCCGATCTGGCCGCCCTGCTGGCCGGAAAGCCTGCTGACGTGCCCGTCACGGTAATCGGCGTCGGGTCAAATCTGCTGGTCCGCGACGGCGGAGTGCCGGGCGTCGTGGTGCGGCTGGGCCGCGCCTTTGCCGACATCAGCGTGGACGGCGACCTTCTGACGGTCGGCGCGGGTGCGCTCGATGCCAACGTCGCCCAGGCGGCGCGCGACGCGGGGCTGGGTGGGCTGGAGTTCCTGTGCGGCGTGCCGGGAACCATCGGCGGCGCGCTGCGCATGAACGCGGGGGCCTATGGCCGCGAAATCAAGGATGTACTGGTGTCGGCCACCGCCGTAGACGGCCAGGGAACCTTGCGCACACTGTCTCCCACCGACATGGACCTGACGTACCGCCATTGCGGCCTGCCCGAAGACTGGGTGTTCACGTCCGCGCTCCTTAGGGGTACGCCCGACGAATCCGAGCAAATCACCCGCCGAATGGACAATATTCGTGCGCAGCGCGAGGACAGCCAGCCGGTCCGCGCCCGCACCGGCGGCTCGACCTTTGCCAATCCCGAAGGCCACAAGGCGTGGGCGCTGATCGACGCGGCCGGTTGCCGGGGGCTGACCAGAGGCGGGGCACAGGTGTCGGAAAAGCACTGCAATTTCCTCATCAACACCGGAACGGCCACCGCCGCCAACCTGGAAGACCTCGGCGAGGAGGTGCGGCGCCGCGTCCTCGAAACCTCTGGCGTGGCATTGCGCTGGGAAATCCGCCGCATCGGCGTGCGCACCACGGGAGAGCAGGCATGACCGAGAGCTACAGCATCGTCACTGCCGACCAGCCGCTGAACCACGCTGCGCAGGCCGATGTCGCCAAGGCCAAGGCGGGCCGCAAGGCGCGCCGCGTCACCGTGCTGTTGGGCGGTATCTCGTCCGAGCGTGAAGTGTCGCTGTCGTCCGGGGCCGCCGCCTGCAAGGCGTTGGAAGCCGCCGGGTATCAGGTCAAGGCGATTGATGTAACACGCGACATTTCGACCGTGGTCCAGGACCTCGACCGCACGCGGCCCGACGTGGTGTTCAACGCCCTGCACGGACGGTATGGCGAGGACGGCTGCATCCAAGGCATCCTCAACATCCTCGGCCTGAAATACACCCATTCAGGCTTGCTGGCCTCGGCCATTGCCATGGACAAGCCGTCGGCAAAGCTGCTGTTCGCCCAGGCCGGGCTACACATTGCCGCCGACCGCGTGGTCAGCCGCGAGGACATCCTCAAGGGCGATCCGCTGCCCCGCCCCTACGTCCTCAAGCCGCTGAACGAGGGATCCTCGGTCGGCGTCATCATCGTGCGCGAGGGCGACGGCGCCCACCCGTTCGAGAACCAGTCATGGCCCTATGGCCCCACCGTGATGGCCGAGGCCTTCATCCCCGGCCGCGAAATGACCGTGGCGGTGATGGGCGACCACGCCTTGGCAGTGACCGAGATCGCCACCGACCACGCCTTCTACGACTATCAGGCCAAGTATGCCCCCGGCGGGTCCAAGCACACCCTGCCTGCCCCGGTCGATGCCGAGGTCTATGCCGAAGCCCAGCGCGTGGCGATCAAGGCCCACCGGGCGCTTGGCTGCCGAGGCGTTTCGCGGACGGATCTGCGCTTTGACGGCGCGCGCATGGTCATTCTGGAGGTCAACACCCAGCCCGGCATGACGCCGACCTCGCTGGTCCCTGAGCAGGCCCAACTGGCGGGGATTTCCTTCCCCGACCTGTGCACCTGGATGGTGGAGACGGCATCATGCGACGCCTGAGGTTCCCGCGGCCCACAACCCCCACCGTCCGTGCCCTGCGCGCGGGCGCGCTGGGCGTAATTGGGCTGGGCTTCGTGGCCGGTGCGGGGATGGCGGCGCGGTCCGAGGCGGCAACCAACCTCATGACCCAAGCCAACCTGTTGATCGTCGATGCCGGGGCCAATGCCGGATTGCGCCTGCATCAGATCTCCGTCAAGGGGCGCGTCCATACCCAAGGCGAGGACGTGCTGGGGGCCATCGGCGTGGCGCGGGGCGAGCCTCTGCTGGCGTTCGACCCGGCAGCGGCGCGCGAACGCCTGGAAAGCCTGCCGTGGGTCAAGGAAGCCACCATCGAGCGTCGCCTGCCCGACACCATCTTCATCCGCTTGGTCGAGCGCACCCCCATTGCCGTGTGGCAGATGCCGGACGAGACGTTCTCGCTGGTCGATGCCGACGGCGTGGTGATGCAGGTCGATATCGCGTCCTTCCCCAGCCTGCCGGTAATCGCCGGCCCCGGTGCGCCGGAGGCCGCCAGCGACCTGTTCACCATGCTGGCCGCCGAACCTGCCCTGAACGCGCGGGTGAAGGCGGCGGTGCGGGTTGGCAAGCGGCGCTGGAACGTGTGGCTGGACGCCATCGGGGAGGGCGGCATCGACGTCCGCCTGCCCGAAGCAGACCCGGCCCAGGCGATGGCCCGCCTTGTCGCCCTCGACCGTGACGAAGGGCTGCTGCGCCGCGATCTGGCAATGATTGACTTACGCCTGCCCGATCGCCTGATCGTGCGGGTCAACGAAACGGCGGCCCAGCCGGTGCTGGGTGCCAACAAACGGCGTTCCGCGCCGGACACGTTGCCCCTGGGTGGGCGCGCCGAAGACGCCTGACGCTGACAAGACAAGTAGAAAGGATACCAACGGCCGTGGCCAAGAGCAGGCAAAAGAGCGGGGTTATCGCGGCGCTGGATGTGGGCACCACCAAGGTTGCCTGCTTCATCGCCGTGCCCGAAGCTGACGGCACCCTCAGGGTGGTCGGCGTCGGGCACCATCGCTCCCGTGGGATGCGCAACGGGCAGGTCGCCTCCATGGCCGACCTGGAAGCCTCCGTGCGCTCCGCGGTCGAAGCCGCCGAGCAGATGGCCGGGCAGCGGGTCGATACCGTGCTGCTGTCCATCACCGGCGGCGGGCTGTCCAGCCAGAACGTCGAAACCCAGGTGCCGGTCCACGGCCATCCGGTGCGCGATACCGACGTGCGCCGCATCCTCGACCAGGGCCGCGCCATCGCCGCGCAGCACGAGCGCGACATCCTGCACTGCCTGCCGACCACCTATTCCATTGACGGCGGCGACGGCATCCTCGATCCGCGCGGCATGTTCGGCGAAACGCTGGGCGTGCGCATCCACATGGTTTCGGCTTCGACCGGGCCGCTGCGCAACCTCGCCACCGTCATCGACCGTTGCCATCTGGACGTTGCGGCGCGGGTGGCCAGCCCCTATTCCTCCGCCCTGGCCTGCACCGTCAACGACGAAAAGGAAATGGGCGTCACCGTGCTCGACATGGGTGGCGGCACCACCTCCGTTTCAGTGTTCGTCGATGGCTACCCGATGTTTGCCGACGTCATCCCGGTTGGCGGCAACCACGTCACCAACGATCTTGCCAAGGGCCTGTCCACCTCGGCCACCCACGCCGAGCGCCTCAAGACCGTATGGGGTACCGTGCTGCCGTCGCCGTCCGATACGCGCGAACTGCTCAAGGTTCCCCTGGTTGGCGAAGAAGAAGACACCGAGGGCCACGAAGTTCCGCGCTCCGAGATCGTCCGCATGATCCGCCCGCGCATCGAGGAAACCTTCGAATTGGTCCGCAACCGCCTGGGTCAGGCCGGGATGCTCCACGCTGCCGGGCGCCGCGTCGTGCTGACCGGCGGGGGCAGCCAGTTGCAGGGCCTGCGCGAAATGGCCGAGTTGATCCTGGACAAGCAGGTCCGCCTGGGTCGCCCGCGCCGCCTCAAGGGATTGCCCGAAAGCGCCAGCGGTCCGGCCTTTGCCACCTGCGCCGGTCTGTTGCGCTACGCTATTCAGGATCACGTCGCCCACGCCGCTCCGGGCAGCCAGCAAGCCCTGGTGCCCGACGAAACTGGCGACGACGAAGACACCACGCACAAGCCGGCGGGCCGCATGGGTCGCATGGTTTCTTGGCTCAAGGAGAACTTCTGATGAAAAAGTTTTTCTCCTTTGTAAAAAGGCATCTTTTACTTTCCCCCGCCCCCCCGTAGAACACCATGGGCGAAACGTATCGGAACAACCGGTCACGCCTCAAAAAGAAAAAACCAACGCGCTTTCCCCCCCCCCCAAAAGAGGCCGGAAAAATCCGGCCGTCCCCGAAGCGGAAATATCGGAGGCACGAGAAATGATTAACCTTAGCGTTCCCCAATCGACCGATCCGTCGCTGGAACCCTGCATCACCGTCATTGGCGTCGGCGGGGCCGGCGGCAACGCGGTCAACAACATGATCGCCGACAACCTGATGGGCGTCGATTTCGTGGTCGCCAATACCGACGCGCAGGCGCTGTCGCTGGCCCGCACCGACCGCCGCATCCAGCTTGGCGCCGACACCACTCAGGGCCTGGGCGCCGGCGCCCGTCCGGAGATCGGACGCGCCGCCGCCGAAGAAACCTATGAAACCGTGGCCGAGCAGCTTCGCGGCTCGAACATGGTGTTCATCACCGCTGGCATGGGCGGCGGCACCGGCACCGGCGCGGCGCCTGTCATCGCCCGCGTGGCCCGCGAGATGGGCATCCTGACCGTCGGCGTCGTTACGAAGCCGTTCCAGTTTGAAGGCGCGCACCGCATGCGCCTCGCCGAAAGCGGCATCGAGGAACTGAGCCAGTATGTCGACACCCTGATCATCATCCCGAACCAGAACCTGTTCCGGGTTGCGAACGAGAAAACTACATTCGCAAATGCCTTCAAGATGGCTGACGACGTGCTGAATGCCGGCGTCCGCTCGATCACCGACCTGATGATCATGCCCGGCCTCATCAACCTCGACTTCGCCGACGTCCGCACGGTGATGAGCGACATGGGCCGTGCCATGATGGGCACCGGAGAGGCATCGGGCGACCGTCGCGCGCTGGACGCCGCCGAGGCCGCCATTGCCAACCCGCTGCTCGAAGACACCTGCATGAAGGGCGCCAAGGGCGTTCTCATCAACATCACCGGCGGCCCGGACGTCACCCTGTTCGAGGTTGACGAAGCGGCCAACCGCATCCGCGACGAAGTCGAGGGTGAGGCCCACATCATCTTCGGGTCGTGCTTCGACCAGGAGATGGAAGGCAAGATGCGGGTTTCCGTGGTCGCCACCGGCATTTCCGGTGAAGCCAACGTGATGCCGCGCCCGGCCCACAACCCGCAGCATGGGGCCCATGCTCCGCGGGTCCAATCGGCCGCCCCGGCTGCCCCGGCGCACGCCGAGCCGATCGCGCAGGCCCCGGCGGCCCAAGCCCCCGTGGCCCCCGCTGCCGTCCGGGCGCCCGTTCTGCCCGCCGCCCGCCCGGTCATGCCGCAGCCAGCCGCCCCGGTGTTCGACGAAGTGCGGGAAGCCGAAGCCGCGCACACCGCTCATGCTCATGCCCAGGCCCAGGCCCACATCCAGGCCGAAGCCCCGCGCATGACCGGGACCTATGCCGCTGCGCCACAGGCCGAGCCGGCCCGCCAGCAGTTTGCCATGGAACTGCCGGCCGCCAAGCCCCAGGACAACTTCATCCCGGCGCCGCCGGTCGGCCGCGAAGGGCCGGTCTTGGGTGACATGCCGTCGGCCCGTCCGGCGTTCTCGGCGCAACGTGCCGAACCGCGCCCCGCGGTTGCCCCCGCACCGCGTCAGCCGACGGCTCCCGCTGCCGGTGTTCAGCGTCCGGTGACGTCCGCAGCGACCCGCAGCGAACCCAAGACCGGCATCAAGGCGCTGTTCTCGCGGCTGACCCAGCAGACCCAGAACGAAGCCATTCCGGTCGAGGAAAAGCTGGAGAACCACCCGCGCGCCGCTGAACCGGCGCCCGAATTGACCGCCACCCCGGCCGACCGGCCGACGCAGAGCAAGGACGACGGCGACGAGCTGGAAATCCCCGCGTTCCTGCGCCGTCAGGCCAACTAGCGCCGATACTGCCAAAGATACCGCTTCGAACTGGGGGAAGCGGCGCGGATGCCTTTGCGTCCGCTTCCCCCTCCTTTTTGCAAGGAACAATCCGCTAGTTCCTGCAAGATCCTGAACCGGCACGGCTTTTTGCAGCCTTGGCGTAACATTCCGTAACAATGATTGATTTGAGCCTCTGTGCGGGGACTGCTAAGTCATTAACTATCGCATCGCACCGCAGCGAAAATAACTTAACCCCTTGGGGATAGAGCATGGTATTCGACGATCACGCCAGCAGCACCAGCGCCAGTGCCTGCGCGTTCGAGACCGAACGTACCGCTCCCCGTCCGCGCGCCGTCTGGCCGTTCACAGCCCCGGCCCGCCCCGCCTCCGTGGAAGCCGTTGCGGCCCCTGCCGCCGCACGCCGCCACACCCTCAAGAATTCCATTTCGTGCACCGGCATCGGCCTGCACACCGGCTTTCGCGTGTCCATGACCCTGCACCCCGCCGCTCCGGGGACCGGCGTCGTGTTCCGGCGCACCGGCCCGCACGGCACCGCCCTCATCCCGGCCCTGTGGACGCACGTCAAGGACAGCCGCCAGTGCACCGTCGTCGGCACCGAGGACGGCATTACCGTCGCCACGGTCGAGCATCTGCTGGCCGCCGTCGCCGCGATGAACATCGATGACCTGCTGATCGACATCAATGGCCCGGAAGTCCCGGCCATGGACGGCAGCGCCGCACCCTTCGTGTTCCTGATCGAGTGCGCCGGTGTCGTGGCCCAGCCCGAGACCGCGCCGCGCACCGCCATCCGCATCCTGGAGCCGATCACGGTCAGCTACAATGGCGCCGAGGCAACGTTGGCGCCGACCAGCGGCACCGGCCTGACCGTCGTGTTCGAGATTGAATTCGCCGCCGCCGCCATCGGCCGGCAAACGACCTCGGTCAAGGTGTCGCCAACGGTGTTCAAGGACGAGGTCAGCCGCGCCCGCACCTTCGGACTGGTCGATGACCTTCCCAAAATGCGCGCCGCCGGCCTGGCCCGTGGTGGTTCGCTGGAAAACGCCGTGGTGGTCAACGGCGCCGACGTGCTGAACGAAGGCGGCCTGCGCTACCCCGACGAATTCGTGCGCCACAAGGTGCTCGACGCCGTGGGCGACCTGGCCCTGGCCGGACAGCCGATCATCGGAACCTACATGGGCAAGCGCTCCAGCCACGCCCTGAACACGGCGCTGCTTCAAGCCCTGTTCGCCAAGCCTTCGGCCTGGGTCGAAGTGGACGCCAACGGCCTCCAGTCCTCACTGGACGAGCCTCTCCGCGCCACCGCCTGAGCGATCCCTGCATGGGGTCCGCGATCACCCATGCGGGTTCCTCTTGCCGCGCGGGCGCTTCGGCGTGATAGTGTGCGCACGGCACGGACTGGATGATGACCTGATCCCGATGATGTTGCGAACCGCTTCCCGCCTTGCGCCCGCCAACCGGCCCGCGCGGCTTTCCACCACCTCCGCTCCCCTGGCCCTCGTCCTGGGGGCGGCGCTCCTTCTGGGCGCTTGCGCGGGGGACAAAAAGGACGAGTACATCGAGCGCCCCGTCGCCGACCTGTACAACGCCGCCGTCGATGAATTGGAGGAGCGGAATTACGCCGCCGCCGCCAAGGCGTTCGACGAGGTGGAGCGTCAGCACCCCTACTCGACCTGGGCGACCAAGGCGCAGCTCATGGCTGCCTATTCACACTACGAGAATGAAAAGTACGACGACGCCATCATCGCGCTCGACCGCTTCATTCAGCTTCATCCTGGCAACGTCGATGTGCCCTATGCCTACTATCTCAAGGCGTTGAGCTACTACGAGCAGATCTCTGACGTTGGCCGTGACCAGAAGATGACCAACCTTGCCATGGGGGCATTGCAGGACGTCATCACCCGCTTCCCCGACACCACCTATGCCCGCGACGCGCGCCTGAAAATCGACCTGACCGTCGATCATCTGGCGGGTAAGGAGATGGAAGTCGGCCGCTGGTATCAGCGCCAGAAGCATTACCTTGCCGCCGTCAACCGCTTCCGCGTCGTGGTCGATCAGTACGAACAGACCACGCACACCCCCGAAGCGTTGTATAGGCTGGCCGAGACCTACACCCTGCTCGGGCTGAAGGCCGAAGCTGAAAAGGCGGCTGCGGTCCTCGGCCACAACTATCCGGGCAGCGACTGGTACGAAAACGCCTACGCCTTGGTTGCCAAGGGGGAAACCAACCCCGAGGCGGTGCGGGTGGGCGAAGGCGGCGAGACCGACAGCCAGGGCGGCTGGTTCTCGCGCATGACCCGGTGGTTCTGAGCGGGCACCGCAACAGGAGCACGGAAACCCCTCATGCTGGTGCGCCTGTCCATCCGGGACGTCGTCCTCATTGAACGCCTCGACCTGACCTTCGCGGCGGGCCTTGGCGTGCTGACCGGCGAAACCGGCGCCGGGAAGTCTATCCTGCTCGACAGTCTGGGGCTGGCGCTCGGCGAACGGGCGGACAGTGGCCTCGTCCGCCATGGGGCCGAACAGCTTTCCGTGACAGCCCAGTTCGACCTGGACCCGGCGCACCCGTCCCACGACATTCTGCGGGAACAGGGCCTGGACGATGGCGAGGATATGCTGGTCCTGCGCCGCGTGGTGACGCGCGACGGCCGCTCCCGCGCTTTCGTCAACGACCAGCCGGCCAGCGTCGGCCTACTCAAGCGCCTGGGCGAAACCGTGGTCGAGGTGCACGGCCAGTTCGAGAGCCACGGCCTGATGAACCCGGCCACCCATCGCGGGGTCCTGGATGCCTTTGGCGCGGCAGAAAAGCCCCTGTCCGCCTGCCGCGCCGCTTGGGACGTGCTGCACGCCGCCACCGCCGCCCGCAAGGCGGCCGAAGACGATCTGCTTCGCGCACGGGCCGAAGAACAAACCCTGCGCCATGCCGAAGAAGAACTCGCCGCGCTCAAGCCGCGCGCCGGAGAAGAAGCCGAACTGGCCGCCCGCCGCTCGGCGCTGATGAATGGCGAAAAGCTGGCCGAGGGCCTGTCGGCCGCGCTGGCCTCGCTGGGCGCCCACGGCTCGGTGGAAGCCATGCTGCGCACCGCACAGCGGCACCTGGAGCGCATCGCCCCGCTCGGCGCCGATGTCGGCCCCATCATCGAGACGCTGGAACGCGCTGCCATCGAAGCCGCCGAGGCCCACAATCAACTCGACAAGGCCGCCGCCGACATCGACCTCGACCCCCGGCATCTGGAGGAAGCGGAGGAGCGCCTGTTCGCCCTGCGCGCCCTGGCCCGCAAACATGGCGTGGAGCCGGACGCCCTGGCCGACGTGCTGGCCGAACTGCGCCGCCGCCTGAGCGCCCTTGATGACGGCGGGGCCGATCTGGTCCGGCTCGCCAAGGAAGAACAGGCCGCCCGCACGGCCTACCTTGAATCCGCCCGCGCGCTGTCCAAGGTTCGCGCCAAGGCCGCCAAGGCGCTCGATGTTGCGGTCAAGACGGAGCTTGCCCCGCTGCGGCTGGACAAGGCGACCTTCGTCACCACCCTGGAAGACCTGCCTGAAGACGCCTGGGGCGCCGAGGGCCTGGACCGCGTGGCCTTTGCCGTGGCGACCAATCCCGGCACCCCGCCCGGCCCCATCGGCAAAATCGCCTCGGGCGGGGAACTGGCGCGCTTCATGCTGGCGCTCAAGGTGGTGCTGGCCCGCGTGTCGCCGGTGCCGACCTTGGTATTCGACGAGGTTGACGCCGGCATCGGCGGGGCCACCGCATCGGCGGTGGGCGAACGGCTGGCCCGGTTGGCCGCCGACATGCAGGTGCTGGTCGTCACCCACTCCCCGCAGGTCGCCGCCAAGGGCAACCACCATTGGCACGTCTCCAAGACCACCGGCAAGGGCGCCACGCAAACCACCGTGTCGCCCCTGACCGGCGACGCCCGCCGCGAGGAAATTGCCCGCATGCTGGCCGGTGAAACCGTCACCGAACAAGCCCGCGCCGCCGCTGACAGCCTTATCGGGGCCTAGCATGACCGACGTTGCCGCCCTGACCCGTGAGGAGGCCGCCGCCGAACTGCAACGGCTGGCCCGCGAGATCGCCCACCATGACCGGCTGTACTATCAGCACGACGCGCCTGAAATCAGCGACGCGGACTACGACGCCCTCAAGCGCCAGAATGAGGCCATCGAGGCGCGCTTCCCTGACCTCGTCCAGCCCGACAGCCCGACCCACAAGGTCGGCGCCCCCGCCGCCGCCGGGTTCCGCAAGGTGCGCCATGCGGTGCCCATGCTGTCGCTGGACAATGCTTTTGCCGATGGCGACGTGTATGACTTTGTGGGCCGCGTCCGGCGGTTCCTGAAACTTGGCGACAGCGCGGCGGTCGAGATTGTGGCCGAGCCAAAGATCGACGGCCTCAGTTTTTCCGCCCGCTATGAGCACGGCAAGTTCGTCCAGGCCGCCACGCGCGGCGACGGGGCGGAGGGCGAGGACATCACCGCCAACCTGCGCACCCTCAAGGATCTGCCCGACCGCCTCAACACCCTGCTTCCGCCTGACGTCCTGGAGGTGCGCGGCGAGGTGTACATGAGCCGTGCCGACTTCCTGGCCCTGAACGAGCGGCAGGCCGAACGCGGCGGCAAGACCTTCGCCAACCCTCGCAACGCCGCCGCCGGATCGCTGCGGCAGCTTGACCCTGCCATTACGGCGCAACGGCCCCTCAGCCTGTTCTGCTATGCCTGGGGCGAGATCAAGGGGTATGAGGCCACCACCCACTGGGGCTTTCTCGACCAGTTGCGCGATTGGGGCTTTCCCGTCAACCCGGAGCGCAAACTGTGCAAGGGGGCCGAGGCGGTGCTGGCCTTCTACCGCGACATCGGAGAACGCCGGGCGCAGTTGCCCTATGACATCGACGGCATTGTCTACAAGCTGAACCGCGTGGACTGGCAGAAACGCCTGGGCTTCGTGTCGCGCGCCCCGCGTTGGGCCATCGCCCACAAATTCCCGGCCGAACAGGCCATGACCGTGCTGAACCACATTGGCATCCAGGTCGGCCGAACCGGCGTTCTGACGCCCGTGGCCAATCTGGAGCCGGTCAACGTCGGCGGCGTGATGGTCGGCCGCGCCACGCTCCATAACGAAGACGAAATCGCCCGCCTCGACGCGCGCGACGGCGACACCGTCATCGTCCAACGGGCCGGAGACGTCATTCCGCAGGTGGTTGGCGTGGTGCTGGACAAGCGCCCG
>Ga0172382_10011337_pt1 | contig 11809 bp, 9 predicted proteins | sample Leawel138RmetaG_FD_122245 | JGI IMG/M metagenome (GOLD analysis project Ga0172382, IMG submission 122245) | Leachate microbial communities from a municipal landfill in Southern Ontario, Canada - Leachate well 138R metaG | ecosystem: Engineered > Solid waste > Landfill > Unclassified | place...
ATAAGACGAATAAGGCTGACATTTTTATGGGGACAGAAGATGAAGCCACACAAAAGGCTTGGTATCCTTCTGTTAAGGGTTGCGTTGATTTTGTCAATAGCAGAGATAACTTAAGACTAATTAAAACAGTTTTTCTGGAACAAGACGTGGTACAGGTGTTAATCGATAAAGACCTCCAAAACAATAGTTTTGCCTTAAAAGAGGCTAAAATTGTTATTGGTGGAACTGTGTATGAAACGACAGAAGGCTGGACTCCTGCGTCAACAAGTGTAAGGATGCAAATTCACAGTGACAACTACAGATATGACCAATGGGGCGTTGGTACTCCCGGTGGTTTAGGCACAAAGTTTTCTTATGTAATGTATCCTCTGTCAATGGGGAATTTAAATAGTACCTGTATCATTAACCTTAATGCAACATCAGGCAATATTTTAGGGATTTCCTGCTCTTCTGCTCATTATGGTACAGACATGACAGCCTCTGCCAATTATACAAATGTTGCAGGTCTGAATATTTTTAAGTCTCAAGACAGCACAACGAAGATGAGCCATTTTAAATTTACTGCCAATGTGGCTATTGGGACGGAAAACCGAGTATTTAAAGCCGGTACGAAGTTTGAAATTTGGGGGCGATAAAGATATGAAAAAATATGTAAACGGTGAATACCTTGACATGACAGAAGAAGAAATAGCGGAACTAATGGCAGACCGCGAAACAGCGACAGAGCAAGAGCCGACTTTATTAGAACGAATCGAGGCTATTGAATCGGCTATATTGGAAGGGGTGTTATCAGATGGCTAAATTTTTGGCTATACAAATTAGGCTGGGTAAAATCACAATAGACGATGTGCCGGAACGGTATCGTGATATGGTGCGTGAGGAGCTGGAAGGATGAGAGCAGTGGAAATAGAAAAAATAGCGAATAAAATTAATTTGTTATGGGGAGGATGTGTGGCGTTTATGGCGGCAATATTCGGGGAGTACTGGTTCCTTTTTGCAGCGTTTTTAGTTTTTAATACGGTTGATTATATAACCGGCATTATAAAGGCTAAAATAGCCAAAACCGAAAACTCAAATAAAGGCCGCATGGGAATTATCAAAAAAACCGGATATTGGATTGTCATAGGTATAGCGTTTTTTATCGGGTTTGCTTTTGGCGAGATGGGAGAGAAGATAGGAGTTGACCTATCCTTCACTACCATGTTCGGATGGCTTACCTTGGCAACGTTTTTAATTAACGAAATACGGTCTATTTTAGAAAATCTTGTTATAATAGGAGTAAAAGTACCAGGATGGCTCATAAAAGGCCTTGAGGTAGCTGCTAAAACCGTTGAAAGCAAAGGTGAGCAAGATGTTGGAAATTAGGGAAATGTTAGTTCCCCAAAACAAATGGAGCCTTAAATGCCCATATCCAATGACGCCCGAGTTTATTGTCATACATAATACTGCTAGTGACGCCCCGGCAGTCAATGAAATAAGTTATATGACAGGCTTGCCGGAAGAAAAATCTTTTCATTATGCAATCGATGACAAAGAAGTTGTTCGGGCCATACCTGAAAACAAAAACGGGTTTCATGCCGGAGACGGTAGCCAGGGCAAAGGTAATAGAAAAGGTATAGCAATAGAGATCTGTTACTCGAAGTCAGGCGGCAGTCGATTCACTAAAGCCGAAGAAAATGCAGCTGAATTTACTGCATCTCTTTTGAAAAAGTATGGCTGGGGAATTGATAGGGTAAAAAAACACCAGGATTTTTCCGGGAAATACTGTCCTCATAGAACACTTGACTTAGGCTGGGAAAGATTTTTGAAAAAGGTGGAAGGCTATATGCAGACGGAATTGACAACAGTAAATGACATTGTGTGGGAGCTTGCAAACAGGGGCATTATAACCGACAAAGATTTATGGCTCAAAAAGCTGGAGCTTGATGAGGACGCATACTGGCTTGCCAGAAAGTGCGTAAACTATATAAGGCAGGGCAAATAATAATAAAAAGTAGACCGAGATTAATTTCTCGGTCTTTTTTTGTATCCACATGGGAATATTATTTATTAACTTGAAGTATTCTGAATATCCACCAAGGTGTCGCAAGAGACTGATTCTGGGTGGTGCCTCCAATAAAAAAGATGTCGAATGGAAGTTCGACATCTTTTAGTTTAAAAGGTTGGTATTGTATGGTAATATGAAATAAACAGGGGGTGTGTTCTATGCACAAATTTACAAAGGGCATTGTTTATGGTATAAGTATTACCCTTTTGGTTGCAATTTTAGTTTTTTCTGTTTATCAAGTCTTTATGAAAAAAACAACAGAGGAGTTATTACAACAGACTGATTCACAAAAAGCGGAATATAAGGATTATGATTCTGTTGTCACGATAACAGTTGAATTTCTTGATTCAAAACAGCTTGTTTTTGCAGGGGAATTCATTAAATCAGGGTTAAATACGGATGGGGTAGATAGGTATACGTTTGAGTATCCTAAAGAAAACACAATATCTGTTACTTTCGGTTTTAATGAAGATTTTGATATGGATGGTTTCTATGACCGACTTTCAAAAGAGATACCCGATCGTTTTGCTGATTTAAAAAACATCAATTGTTGGGAAAGATAGAAACTATGAACTTGGTTAACCTCTTTTGTCTGTCAAGACAAAAGAGGTTTTTCATCTATTTTAGTCCAAATTCAGTAAGATTCAGTAAAAATATAGTAAAAATGCCCAAACTGAATAAATTTTTTGGCTGTTTTTTGTCAATTTTTGTTGATTTTTCTTCAAAACTATTGTATAATGGGTAAAACAGCATCGTTGACATTATGATTCATAAGGTATTTTACGGCGATATAATAAATGATTCACCGAGAAATTACCGATGAGCTGGGGAAAGAGGTTGTTTATGATAGTCAGCAATATGGTAGAAAAAGAACAGATAAAAGAAAAGGAGCCAACGGTTAATCTTCTGAAAAGTAACCGTTTTGTGCTGAGCACAACCATCTTTACCTTGATAATCATTATGCTTAGTTCCATTTATCTTTTTGTTGAGTGGAACAGATACCAGAATGATTTTTCAGGCGATGCTGTTGATTTGGCTCAATCGCTAAAAGTTCTATTCAATGAAGACTCTGTTGCAAAATTATCGGGCAGTGCGGATGATTTGGAAAAAACCGAATATAAATCAGTTAAAAAGGATCTTATGGATTTAGTTGAAGCAACAGATGATATCCATTATGCATATCTTCTCGCGGAACAGGAAGGAAATATTCTGATGCTGTCAGACTCAGAGCTGCCCGGCTCTTCGAGGTATTCCCCGCCCGGACAGATTTTTGAAAAAGCAAACGAAGGGTATCTTGAATCTTTTGGGTCGGGTAAAACCCTTATCACCAAACCGACAACCGACCGCTGGGGAACATGGATAAGTGTTCTTGTGCCTGTTAAAGAAGGGAAAACCGAAAGTACAATTGCTGTCCTCGGAATAGATTATTCTGCTTCTGAGTGGTATTTAAAAGTTCGGGACCACATGATTGTCGATCTTGTCATTGTTTTTTTTGTCTTAACCCTATCTTTTTCACTGCTTTTCGGGTGGATTCAATATAAAATGAATCAGACTCTCAGCCGAAAACTATCCTACAGCGAAGTATTATATAGAAATATTTTTGAACAGGCACTGGTTGGAATAGCCATTGTAAACGGTGAGAATTTTACATATCAATCGGAATACGGCCATAGCAATATCAACCCCATGTTTGAACGGATTCTCGGCAGGACAAGCGTTGAGCTGATGAATGTTAAGTGGACGGACATTACACACCCCGATGACCTTCACGCCAACATGGAAGCATATAATGAATTCAAAGACGGCAAAAATAACGGATATACGCTGGAAAAACGCTATATAAAGCCGGACGGCTCAGTGGTGTGGACAAATATAAAGGTATCCAGAATTTTTGGTCTAGGGGATAATCCTACAACACATCTTACTGTGGCCGAGGATATATCTGAACGAAAACAAATGGAGTTTGCGCTTAAGGAAAGCGAACGCAAAATGGCGGTACTTTTATCTCATTTGCCCGGAATGGCTTACAGGTGTAAATATGACCATGACTGGACCATGCAGTTTGTTTCGGAGGGAACTTATAATTTAACAGGATACTCGCCGGAAAGCTTGATAAACAACAGAGAGTTGTCTTTCAATGATCTTATTTCACCTGAGTATCGGGAGATTTTATGGAATAGGTGGGAGTATGTCCTTGAAAAAAGGCTGCCATTTAAGTATGAATATGAAATAACAACGGCAAGCGGAGAACGGAAATGGGTTCTTGAGATGGGACAGGGAATATATAACAGCGACGGAAAGGTTGAAGCTCTGGAAGGAATTATTCTTGATATTTCGGAACGAAAGGAAATTGAGAATAATCTTCGGTATATAATCGAACACGATAAATTAACCGGTCTTTATAATCGCGATTATCTGGAGGCAATTCTTATACGCGACGCGGAAAAGCAAGCAGAACAAAAAAGAGCCGTCGTCGGAATTAACCTGAATACTGTTCAGCTTCTGACCGCGAATTACGGGTATCATCATACTCAAAATATGATAAAAAGTGCGGCAGATGCTCTAACCCGTCATTCCAACGATAAATGTATGCTTTTTAAAACACATGAAAACAGGTTTGTCTTCTATATTAAAGGGTACAAAGATAAAAACGAATTAATCGGGTTTTGTGAAGCTGTTATGGCAACACTTGAAGAATTATTTGTGACCGACAGAATTGGTGGTGGAATAGGGATATGTGAAATTGATCAAATGGTTGAGATGGATGTTGATATGCTTCTGAAAAGACTTCTTATTGCAACAGAAAGAGCTACCAACATTTACAATAAAGATTTCAGCTATTGTTATTACAATGATGAGCTTGAAGGAATTGTAATGCGCGAAGCGGAGATCAGACAAGCACTCGCTAAAGTCGCGACAAGTGATGATGACAGTGAACTATATTTAGAGTTTCAGCCGATTTGGGATCTTAAAACAGACTCCGTTTGCAGTTTTGAAGCTTTAGCACGACTAAAGACCGAAAAGCTGGGACAGGTTTCACCCTCGGAGTTTATTCCCATAGCCGAAGAAACCAAACTTATTATCCCGACCGGTGAAAAAGTAATTATCAAAGCACTGACTTTTCTTAACAGGCTGAAGGAAAGTGGATTTGATGAGATTAACGTTTCAGTAAATGTTTCAATTGTACAGCTGCTCAGGCCTGATTTTTTTGACAGAGTGCATGAAATAATAAGAGAAATGCAAGCCAACCCGGAAAACATTGCCATTGAAATTACCGAGTCAGTATTTTCCTTGGACTATGAGGGCATTAATACGGTGATTAACAAACTAAAGGATTCCGGGCTGAGGATTGCCATAGATGACTTCGGAACGGGATATTCTTCTCTGGCAAGGGAGAGAGAGCTTAGCATAAACTGCTTAAAAATAGATAAGTATTTTATTAATAAGCTGAAAGAGGATGACCCTGGTAAATCAATCACCGGCGACATCATTTCCATGGCTCACAGGCTCGGGCACAACACAGTTGCAGAAGGTGTTGAATATGAGGAGCAAAAACAGTATTTGGAAGCTCACGGCTGCGACAAGATACAGGGGCACCTGATAAGTAAACCTCTGAGTGAAGATGACGCTATTGAGTTCTTGAAAAAAACCATTAAAAAGGCAAAGGGCAGTCCGGAGAAGTGCCGACTGCCAAGAAGATGACAGCCAAATATAAAGGATGATATATTTTATGAAGAAGAAAGGTCGTTGGATCGACAAATATTTAACTAATAACGGTAAGTTTGATAAAACAAACAGCTTATACAGAAGAGCGTATCTTTTGAATGCTATCCTTTCGATTATGGCGCTGACTTGCCTCTTTTTTGCAATAGTTGATTGGTACATTTTCAAAAAATACATTGTGGCTGTGGGTAATATGGCGTCCGTGATTTTAAGTTTGCTTACGTTATTTTTCTATAAAAGGACAAACAAATATAAGCCGGCTGCTTACGCCACGGTTGTGATTTTAATTATAATGTTAACGTCCTACTTTCAGATTGTGCAGAATAAACATTTCGCTTTTTATTGGCTGGCTATTTTGCCTCCCATTATATACTTTTTGCTTGAGCGCAGAGTGGCAAAAATCACTTTAGGGTTGTTTGGCATTTACATGTTATACTTTTTTGTTGTCAACAAACCGGGCTGGACCCCCGCAGTATTTGATACACAGTCAATTTTTAATATAATAGGGGCATCAATAAGCTTTGTTTTTATGATAGGCTATTTTGAAAAAAGCCGAAGAGAAGCTTTGAATGAACTGGAAAAACTTAATTTAAAGCTGGAAAACAACCAAAATGAACTGCGACTGATTTTAGACTCGGCGGCTGAAGCAATTTACGTAATTGATTTGCGGGGAAACTGTACCTTCTGTAACAGAAGCTGTTTAAAGATGTTGGGATATAATGACGAATCGGATTTGCTCGGGAAGAATATGCATTGGCAGATTCATCACACAAAACGGGACGGAACTCCTTTCCCTATTGAGCAATGTAAGGTTTATAGTGTTTTTACCCAAGGAGTGGGTTCTCATGTGGACGATGAGGTATTCTGGCGTGCGGACGGTACTCCCTTGGATGTGGAATATTATTCCTATCCTCAGATTAAAAACGGTGAGATCATCGGCGCTGTTGTAACCTTCCTGGATATAAGCGAGCGTAAACGCAGAGAAGCGGAAATCCAGTATTTAAGCTGTTATGATACACTGACAGGGCTTCATAACAGAAGATGCTTTGATGAAAACCGCGCAAAAATTGACAATCCCGACAATCTGCCGCTATCCGTAATATTTGCGGATATTAACGGTCTTAAAATGACCAACGATATATTCGGACATACCGCAGGCGATGAGCTGATAAAAAAATCATCGGAGATTTTGCAGCAGGCGTGCAGGGAAGGAGATGTGGTTGCCCGCGTCGGCGGAGACGAGTTTATTATACTTCTGCCTAAAACAAACGAGGAAAACGCAGGAAAGGTTCTTGCCAGAATCAAAGCGGGGTTTGCGGATGCGCGTATTGAGGCAATTAAATGTAGTGTTTCGCTTGGACTTGATGTAAAAAGAAGTTCGGATCAGCTGTTGGACGAGATTTTAGCCAATGCTGAAAATGCAATGTACAAGGATAAAACCATGAACCGCGAACTTATAAACAAGGATATTGTAAATACCATAATTGAGACGCTTCATGCAAGAAGCGCGCTTGAGAAGCGACATTCTGTGGCGGTAAGTGAACTATGCGGCAGAATGGGGGTCAAGCTTAAACTGTCGGAGCCGAAAATAAATACATTAAAAAGAGCGGCATATCTGCACGATATTGGTAAAATAATACTTGATAAATGCATTTTGACCAAAGAGGATTTGACGGAAGAAGAGATAGAGAAAATGCGGCAGCATTCTGTTATAGGGTATCGGATACTCAATCTCTTTGATGATACACTTGATTTGGCGGAATATGTTTACGGGCACCATGAAAGATGGGACGGAAAGGGATATCCGAGAGGACTGCAGGGTGAGCAAATCCCTCTGATTTCAAGAGTGATACTTGTAACGGAGACCTATGATCGAATATTAAACAGAAGTGAGGTTCCGACGGAGGACCAAAAACGGGAGGCACTTGAAATTATAAGAAACGGAGCCGGCTATCAATTTGACCCAAAAATTGTTGAGGTATTCTGCCGGATGATAGAGGAGGGTGAATAGCAGGTTTCGCGGAAATATCCTTTGGAACGCATAAAAGCGCTTAATTTGATAAAAATATAAATAATAAGGAGGAAACAAAATGAGTATGTTCTGTTTTCAGTGTCAGGAAACCGCGGGAGGAAAAGGTTGTACAATCCGCGGAGTGTGTGGAAAGGGCGAGGAGTTGGCAAGACTGCAAGATTTGCTGATTTACACACTTAAGGGCATTTCGGAAATTGTAGTTAAGGGAAAGATTAATGTTGAAAAAATCGATAATGTCAATTACGAAATGCTCAACAGTCTGTTTATGACCATTACTAACGCAAACTTTGATGATAATTCCATTGAAAAGCAAATTATCAGAATGATCGGTTTGCGGGATGAATTAAGGAATTCGGTGAATATCGGAGATTTGCATGATGCAGCAACCTATCAGGTATCAACAAGAGAGGAAATGCTGGAAAAGACATCGGAAGTGGGCGTGCTTGCAACTGAAGATGAAGATATTCGTTCCCTTCGTGAAATGATAACTTACGGGCTCAAAGGTATGGCTGCTTATACCGAGCACGCAAGAAATATCGGCAAAAAAAATATAGAAATCAGCGCTTTTATTTATGAGGCGCTTGCGGCAACACTGGACGATTCACTCACTGCTGACGACCTTGTTGCACTAACTCTGAAAACAGGTGAACACGGAGTTAAGGCAATGGCATTGCTGGATGAGGCCAACACGTCAAGGTATGGCAATCCTGAAATTACCGAGGTCAGCATAGGTGTCAGGAATAATCCTGCAATCCTGATTTCGGGGCACGACCTCACCGACCTGGAACAACTGCTTGAGCAAACTAAAGGCACGGGTGTGGACGTTTATACACATAGCGAGATGTTGCCTGCTCACTATTATCCGGCCTTCAAAAAATATAACAATCTTGTAGGAAACTATGGTAATGCATGGTGGAAACAGATATATGAATTCGGTCCGTTCCACGGTCCTATCCTTTTCACAACCAACTGCATCGTACCGCCCAGAAGTGATGAAATCAGAGACAGAATTTTCACTACCGGGTCGGCGGGTTATCCGGGATGTGTTCATATTGATGCCGATGAAAACGGGAAAAAGGATTTTTCTCAAATAATTGCCCTTGCTAAAACCCTCCCGGCACCTGAAGAAATTGAAACGGGAAGCATTGTGGGCGGTTTTGCACATAATCAGGTAATTGCTTTGGCGGACAAGGTGGTAGAAGCTATCAAATCAGGTGCGATTAAAAGGTTTTTCGTGATGGGCGGATGCGACGGCCGAATGAAATCACGTGAATATTACACCGAGTTTGCGGAAAAACTGCCGAAGGATACCATAATATTAACTGCCGGCTGTGCAAAATACCGTTATAACAAACTCGGCCTCGGTGACATTGGCGGAATTCCGAGAGTTCTTGACGCGGGACAGTGTAATGATTCCTATTCTTTGGCTGTTATTGCACTCAAGCTTAAAGAGGTATTCGGTCTTGATGATATCAATAAACTGCCAATCACCTTTAATATAGCATGGTATGAACAAAAAGCGGTAATTGTTTTACTTGCTCTGCTTTACCTCGGTGTAAAGAATATTCATCTCGGACCGACTCTCCCGGGATTTTTGTCCCCTAACGTTGCAAAGGTTGTTGTTGAAAAATTCGGCATTGCAGGGATTAACACTGCAGAAGCAGATGTTGAAATGTTTATGGCTGAATAAAAAACACCCAAAAATAAAGCCGACAGCTGAGCTGTCGGCTTTTAATTTCGGGGAGGTTACAATTTTAATATGACTTATATATAATGAACAGGGAGTTTTCTTGTTCAATTTACATAAATTTTCATAATTCTCTTGTGAACAGGGTGTGTGGTATGATATAATGAAAAAAAGTATAAAAAGAAAGTGAGATGCTACAAATGAAAAGAACAATCAGATTAGGCATAATTGTCTTGCTGGTGGTATCGGTAATGCTTGCAGGCTGTACGTCGAAAACCAATGCGGACAAGAATAAAATTACCTTTTCGGGTGAAGAAATCAATGGTGTATTCAATCCGCTTTTTGCACAGGTTGCGTCCGATATAGACATATGCAATCTTATTTTTGACTCTCTGCTTGAAATAAGCAGTGACGGTGAGGTTGTTCCCGGGCTGGCTGATTATAAGACAGAGGATGACGGCAGCAAATACATATTTACTCTTACCGACGCAAAGTTTTCCGACGGTACAGACGTAACTGCCGAGGATATTGAATTTACGCTTGAAGTACTTGCAGACCCTTCTTATGCGGGCAGCTATGATTTGAGCGGTCTTGGCATTGTAGGATTCTGGGATTACCTTGACGGAGTAAGCGATAAAATTTCGGGTGTCGAAATTATCGACGATAAAATTATAAGTGTGGCATTTGAAAGTGCAAGTGCGGCAATTCCCGCTGCATTCACCTTTGGTATTTTGTCCGAAAAATACTATGGCAGCACATATACACAAGGGGACTTGTCGGGCGTTGAAGCGCTTAATGAAAAACCCATGGGAAGCGGCCAGTATATTCTTTCGGAATATGAGAGCGGAAGTAATGTAGTGCTGGTGGCAAACGAGGCTTACCGCAAGGGCGCGCCCAAAATCAAAAGGGTTGTTTATGAATCAACCGCAATCGGCGAGGAGCTTGACAAACTCAAACTCGGACAAGCTGATATGACTGTTGTGCCTTCAACGGTGGAATATATCAATGTAGCTAACAGCATGGACGGATTTGAGAAGGAAACCTTTGCATCGAATGTTATCGGCACAATAGGTTTCGACTGCTCCGATGAGCTGCTTTCAGATGTTGCCATAAGACAGGCTATCGCTTATGCGACAAACAGAGATGCATTTATAAAACAGGTGTTCGGCAGTCAGGCTGAGGTATCCAACGTTGTTGATTCAAGAAATTCATTTACCTTCACAGAAGACGTTAATAAATATGAGTTTAACATTCAAAAAGCAAAGGAAACTCTTGAAAACAGCGGTTATAAACTGCAAAACGGCGTGTATGTAAAGGACGGGAAAAAGGCTGAATTTACAATGCTGGCTGAAAGCCCCAATGAAGTAAACGATGTACTTCTTCCTGTTATGAAAAACAATCTCAGTGAGGCAGGTATTATAATGAATGTCCAGATTGTTGACTTCAATACTCTGCTTGACAAGGTTTTTGAAGGCTCGGCACAAAGCTGGATGTTCGGCTGGACAATGACAAGCGAGCCTGACGACGCTGCCGCTCTCTTTGAAACAGACGGAAGTATGAATATTCATAATTACTCAAATGAAAAGCTGGATGCTCTTTACGCTCAGGGCAGAGAGCATACGGACCGTAACAAGAGAAAAGAAGTTTATGTTCAGGCGAATAAAATTATAAATGAAGAGCTTCCCTGTATTCCGCTTTACGAAAGAAACAGTATGCTTGTATACAAAAATACCTTGAAAAATATAACCGTATCTGGAAACAGAAGTGTATTTAAGGACTTTTATAAGATAGAAGTAGCGGATTGACCGGTGGCCCAAGATGCTCAGAAAAATTCTGTTAATGGCTATCTCGATACTTTTGCTTTCCTTCCTTACATATTATATAATCTATTCCGTACCCGGCAGCTTTTATGACAGGGGTCTGCTCAGCGGAGTCAGCAGGGTGAGGATTGAAGCACTCCAAAAAAACAGCGAAACCTCCATTTTAAAAGGCTACGGAAACTGGCTGAAGTCTGCCGTAAGTGGAGATTTGGGGTATTCGCTGGGGTATAAAAGACCTGTTACGGCAGTCCTTGCGGATAAATGGAAGGAAACATTCTGGCTGTCAGTTTTTGCGCTTGCTTTGGAGCTTATATTCGGAATTCTTATCTCAGTGTGCATTGTCAGATTCAGAAAGCGCAGGATTGTTCGGGGAATAAATAATTTTGCGGTTGCGCTGTTGATGGCTGTCCCCGTGTTTGTTGTTGCAATCCTTCTTCGTAAGTTTTTTTCCTATGATTTGAGAATTTTTCCGCTAAGCGGATATAAAACTGTCGACTCGG
>Ga0172382_10011339_pt1 | contig 11807 bp, 13 predicted proteins | sample Leawel138RmetaG_FD_122245 | JGI IMG/M metagenome (GOLD analysis project Ga0172382, IMG submission 122245) | Leachate microbial communities from a municipal landfill in Southern Ontario, Canada - Leachate well 138R metaG | ecosystem: Engineered > Solid waste > Landfill > Unclassified | place...
ACAACTGCAAAATTCTTGCATGCGGCAATGGCGGCTCCGCCGCCGACGCCCAGCACTTCATCGCCGAACTGGTCGGCCGCTTCGAACGCGACCGCCTTCCACTCGCCGGCATCGCGCTGAATACCGACACCTCCATCCTGACAGCGGTCGGCAACGATTACGGCTTCAACGCCATCTTCGAACGTCAAGTCAACGCCCTGGGGCAGCCGGGCGACGTCCTGGTGGCCATTTCCACCAGCGGCAACTCGCCCAACGTCGTCAAGGCCATCGAAGCCGCCCACGACCGCGAAATGTCCGTTATCGCCCTCACAGGCAAGGGGGGCGGCGAAATCACCGGCCTGCTGCTGGATACCGACATCCATCTGTGCGTTCCACATGACCGCACCATGCGCATACAGGAAGTCCACATCCTGCTGCTGCACGCGCTGTGCGACGGCATCGACGCCCTGCTTCTCGGAGACACGCTTTAATGTCACGTACTGCCTTACCCCAACGCATCTACCTTGCTGGCCTGTCGCTGGCCGCTATCGCCCTGCTTTCCGGCTGCGGTGCGCTGGTGGTCGGCGGCGCAGCGGCCACCACCGCCATTGTTGCCACCGACCGCCGCACAGCCGGCCAGCAGGTTGAAGACCAGGCCATCGAAATGAAGGTCGCCGCCGAAATGCGCCGCCTTTTCGCCGAAACCCAGAGCGTACGCATCAACACCTATTCGTATGCCGGGCAGGTATTGCTGCTGGGTGACGTCCCCTCCGAACAAAACAAACAAAGCGCCGGGCAGGCCGCCGAAGGGGTGGAAAAAGTGCAGCGCGTCATCAACCAGCTGCGTGTCGGCGACGTCACCCCCGTCAGCGTACGCACCAACGACACCTGGCTCAGTTCCAAAGTGCGCACCACGCTCATCAACACCAAAGGCGTGCCTTCACGCACCATCAATGTCACTACCGAACGCGGCATCGTCTACCTGATGGGCCGCGTGACGGAAACCGAAGGTGCGCTGGCCGCCACGGCCACATCCAGTGTGGCTGGCATCAACAAAGTAGTAAAATTGTTTGATATTGTCTCGGCCGAAAGCCTGCAGCAATCGGCCACGGCAACCACCCAGCCCGCCCCCATCGAACAAGGCGGCGCAGCAGCCTCTAACGAAAGCGGCGCCTCCTTCGAAAGCGGTGGCGCCCAAGCTATGCCCGTGCAATGAAAAAAATCATCCTCGCTATCGCCGTCATCGTCGTCGCCGCAGGCGCCGTTGTGTGGCAATTGCCCAGCTCCGCCAAAACGGCCCCCGATGTCACCTTCACCACGCTTGAAGGCGAACAGCTCACCACCCAAGACCTTCGCGGCAAGGTGGTGCTGGTCAAGTTCTGGGCCACCAGCTGCGTCACCTGCATCGCGCAGATGCCCGACAACATCGAGAACTACAACACGCTCAAAGACCGCGGTTACGACACCATCGCCGTCGCCATGCAGTACGACCCGCCCAATTACGTGAAGAACTTCGCCGAATCCCGCGAGCTTCCTTTCAAGGTCGTGGTCGACGCCAACGGCGATATCGCCCGCGCCTTCGGCGACGTCAAGCTGACGCCCACCGCCTTCCTTATCGACAAGCAAGGCAACATCATCAGACGCTACCTTGGCAATTACGACAAGGCATCCTTTCTGGCCACTGTGGACAAAGCCCTGGGCTGATCACTCAACGACATGACCGCTACCCCCAATACCAACACGAATCACCCGGCCACCGTCAAGGCCAACGTCCTTTCCGAAGCACTGCCCTACATCCGGCGCTTTCATGGCAAGACCGTCGTCATCAAATATGGCGGCAATGCCATGATCGAAGACCATCTGCAACGCAGCTTTGCGCACGATGTCGTATTGCTCAAGCTGGTGGGCATCAACCCCGTGGTGATCCACGGCGGCGGCCCCCAGATCAACGCCGCACTCAAACGCATTGGCAAGGAAGGCACCTTCATCCAGGGCATGCGGGTCACTGACGCCGAAACCATGGAAGTCGTCGAATGGGTGCTGGGTGGTCAGGTCCAGCAAGACATCGTCATGATGATCAACGAAGCAGGCGGCAAGGCCGTCGGCCTGACCGGCAAGGATGGCTGCCTTATTCAGGCCCATAAAAAGCTCATGGACAACCCCGACCAGCCCGGTGAAACACTGGACATTGGTTTCGTGGGCGACATCACCCGTGTGGAACCCGCCGTCGTCAAGGCGCTGCAGGATGACCAGTTCATTCCCGTGATCTCGTCCATTGGCTACAACGAGGCCGACGGCCAGGCCTACAACATCAACGCCGATGTGGTGGCGGGCAAGATGGCCGAAGTCCTGGGCGCCGAAAAACTGGTCATGATGACCAACACCCCGGGCGTACTCGACAAGAATGGCGAACTATTGCGCCAGCTGTCGGCCAGCACCATCGACGCCCTGTTCGCCGACGGCACCATCTCGGGCGGCATGCTGCCCAAGATCTCATCGGCACTCGATGCCGCGCGCAACGGCGTGAACTCGGTACACGTCGTCGACGGCCGCGTTCCTCACTGCCTGCTGCTCGAAATCCTCACCGATCAGGGCGTCGGCACCATGATCACCTCCGGCTGAGCTTCTCTTGCGCAAGCTTGTGGCGGCGCGCCGGCCGGCCGGCCCGGCGCTGGCAAGCGACATAGTGTGGCTGTTCGACCTCGACAACACCCTGCACGATTGCTCCCGCCATATCTTTCCGGCCATCGACGGCGCCATGACCGCCACCATTGCCGAACAGCTGGGGCTGACCCTCGATCAGGCAGACAACCTGCGCAACCAATACTGGAAGCGCTACGGGGCCACTGCCATTGGCCTGGAACGCCATCACGGCATGCCGGCGGCCGACTTTCTGGATGCCTGCCATCGTTTCGACGTCACCCCGCTGGTGCATTCGGAAAGCGGCCTCGCCAGCAAGCTGGCGCGCCTGCCCGGCCGCAGAATCCTGCTGACGAATGCCCCGCAGGAATACGCCCGAAACGTGCTGCGCGCGTTGGGTATCCTGCATGAATTCGAAATGCTCTGGACGATCGACCACATGCGCCTGCAGGGCCGGCTCAGGCCCAAGCCTTCGGTCGCCATGCTGCGTCAGCTATTGGCACGCCTGCGTGTGCCGGCCAGCCGCGTCGTGCTGGTGGATGACACACTCAAGAACCTGCGCAGCGCGCATGCGCTGGGCATTGGCACAGTGCTCAGCCATCATCCCGGCACACCGCACAATAGCCGTGGGCACGGCCGGGGCAGCTATGTAGACATGCGGGTCAATAGCATCTGCCAGCTGTTAACCAGCAGGCAGCGCAGGGTCGGCAAGCGGCCTGTGTGAACACACCGGGCATTGAGGGTCACGGCTATAGCGCAACGTCTGCCATTGCATGCTCAGGGCATCCAGACATAGCAGCCTGCCCACCAGCGGCTCACCCATGCCCGCCAGCAGCTTCAAGGCCTCGATAGCCTGGCTGGCCCCCACCACCCCCACCAGCGGCCCCAGAACGCCTGTAGTGGCGCAACGGAGCTCTTCGACATCCTGTGCCTCAGGAAAAAGGCAGTGATAGCAGGGCGCCGCATTCTGGCGCAGATCGAACACGCTCACCTGACCTGAAAACCGGATGGCGGCGCCGGACACCAGCGGCTTGTGCAAGGCCACACAGGCCCGGTTCACCGCATGGCGGGTGGCGAAGTTGTCGCAACAATCCAGCACCAGATCGACGCCGGACACCTGTTCGAGCAAGGCTGCATCGTCCAGGCGCCGCAACAACGGCAGCACCCGAACCTCAGGGTTGAGTGCCGCCAGACGGCGCTGCCCGGATACGGCCTTGGGCACGCCAACGCTATCCTGCCCATGCAGAATCTGGCGCTGTAGATTGCTCAAGTCGACCTCGTCGTCGTCGGCCAGCACCAGCTCACCCACCCCGGCAGCGGCCAGATACAGCGCGGCAGGCGAGCCCAGGCCACCGGCACCGACGATCAGCACCCGGGCCGCCATCAGCCGTTCCTGGCCATCGATACCGAACTCGTCCAGGAGGATGTGCCGCGCATAGCGCATCAACTGATCGTCATTCATGCTGCATCAACAAGTGAATATTGTGTTCTTGAAGAACGACCCGCCAGCCGCCCACCACAAACGCAAGGCCAGCTGCAGGCGGAACAACCGCCTGCCGGGCCGGGCGCAGGGTCAGGGGCTGACGCGCTCCATCCCCTGCGGAGTGATGCGATAACGCTCCACCCCCGAATCAGAGCGGTTCATTGGGTTTTTTTTTTCGACCCCCTCGATCTTCTCGGGAGGAACTGGCACGCTGCCGGCGGCGCCCGTTGTAGAGGCAGGCACCTTGTCGGCGGCCTTGGCTTCGCGTTCCGCCTTGGCCTTGGCGACCAGCGCCGGGTCATTGCGCTGGACTTCGCGGCCTTCCAGGAAGTTGATGGCCTGCTTCAGTTGATAGTCTTCATCGCCGCCGAACTCGAACATACGCGCAATATCGACGATTTCTTCATCCTGTTCGGCAAGCGCGGCTTCATCAACGTTGCCATTCACAAGATGGCGCTGCAGGTCAGCTTCGCGCGGCAGCCGGAACAGATTGCCCTGCGCCGTATCGTCGACAGTGATGTCGGGCGACACACCCGTCACCTGTATGGACTGCCCGCTGGGCGTGTAATAGCGCGCTGTGGTCAGCTTGATACCGGTATCCTCGCTCAGCGGCAGCACGCTCTGCACCGAACCCTTGCCGAAAGTACGGTTACCCATCACCTTGGCGCGGTCGTGGTCCTGCAACGCACCCGCCACAATCTCGGATGCCGATGCCGAGCCCACATTCACCAGCACCACCATGGGCACCGTCTTGGCCCAGCCCACCACATCGGCAACGTAATCGTCTTCGCTGGTGGCGAGGTAGTTGCGGAGATAATCAGCCGGCTTGGCATGGTATTCACGGTTGGCCGAAGGAATGCGCCCCTTGGTGGAAACCACCAGCACATTGGGCTGCAGAAAGGCCGACGACACCGCAATGGCGCTGTCCAGCAGGCCGCCCGGGTCGTTGCGGAGATCGAGTATCAAGCCCTTGGGCGCCTTGTCGCCGCCCAGGTCGCGCAGATGGCGCACCAGATCGGGGGCCGTGCGTTCCTGGAACTGGGCAACGCGCACGTAGGCAATGTCGTTATCCAGCATCTTGCTGCGCACACTACGCACCTTGATGAGATCGCGCACGATGGTGAGTTCCAGCGGCTTGTCGCGCCCCGGCCGGCTGATGGTCAGCACAATGCTGGTCTGGGGTTCGCCCCGCATCAGCTTGATGGCCTCGTTCAAGGTCATGCCCTTGGTGGGTTTGCCATCGATATGTGTGATGAGGTCGCCCGCCAAGATACCGGCGCGAAACGCTGGCGTGTCTTCAATGGGCGAAATCACCTTGGGCTGGCCGTCTTCACTGCCGATCTCGATGCCCAGCCCGCCGAAGCCGCCCTGGGTGATGGCTTCCATTTCTTTGAAGGCTTCGGCATCCAGATACGCGGAATGCGGATCCAGATCGTCGAACATGCCCTTGATGGCGTCATTGATGAGCTTGTCGTCGCTCACCGGCTCGACATAGCTGGCCTTGATGGCTGCAAAGACATTGGCGAACTGCTGCAGCTCTTTGAGCGGCAAGGGTTCGCCACGCTGCGCGACGGCCGAAATGCCCAGACTGAGAAAAAGCCCACCGACCGCCCCGATCAGCACCAGACTCAAACTGCGTATCCTGCGAGTGCTCATGCACATACCCGATATTTTAGTGATTCATTGACCACACGCCCCCTAAACGGGGACATAGGCAGATAGTAACGAAACTACCGGCCCAGCCATAGCAGAGGATTGACCGGTTTCCCTTCATGACGGATCTCAAAGTATAGACCGGGCTCCACCTGCCCGCCGGTCGCGCCCACCGTGGCAATGGCGTCGCCGCGCCCCACGTGCTCGCCGACTTCCTTGAGCAGGCTCTGGTTATAGGCATACACACTGAGGAATTTGTTCCCGTGATCGAGAATTAAAAGATTGCCGAAACCGGCCAGCCAGCCCGCGTAGACCACGCGCCCGGGTGCGACAGCGGCCACGCGCACGCCCTCGGCAGCACGCAGCACAATGCCCCGCCAGATGCCGCCTTCTGGGCGCTCCATACCGAAGCGCCCCTGAACATCACCCCGCACGGGGTAAGGCAGGCCTTTGTTCAGGCCATTCAGTGCCGCCGGCTTGGGCGCCACCGACGGCGCTGCCGGCGCAGGTTTGGGCGCCACCGCAACGGGTGGTGAGGGCGCGGGTTCTACCCCGGTACCCGGCGCTACGCCTTCAACCCGCCCGACAATCCGCTGGTCGGCAGGCTCGCTTTCGGTCGCCGCCTGTTGTGCACGTATCGCCTCTGCCACCCGACGGGCCTCTGCGATCTTGCGGGATTCTTCGGAACGGGCTGCATCTTCGGCGTCACGCTCGCTCGCCAGCCTGCGCGCCTCTTCAGCCTGGCGAAGCGCGTCGGCGCGGCGCGCTTCCTCGGCCTGAAGGGCCGCTTCCGCACGGCGTTTTTCCTCTGCCACACGGCGCGCTTCCGCCAGACGGCGGGCCTCTGCTTCGCGCCTGCGCGCCTCGGCGGCCTGTTCCTCTATGGCTACACTCAGCGCATCCACAAGTTTGCCCAGCCGCTGTTCATTGCTGACCAGACGCTCGGCTTCGCCGCGCTGCCGCGCCAGTTCCTTGTCAATACGTTCCAGCACTGCCAGCCGCTCAGCCCGCTGAGCGTCGAGTTCGGCCCGCTTTGCGGTGGTTTCCACGGCCAGGCGTTTCAGTTCCTGTTCGTGAGCCTGCGCCTGCGCCCGCAAGGTGGCCAGTTCATCGAGCGCAGTACGCACGGCCCGCACCGCACTGGCCTGCGCCCTGGCAACATATTCCAGGTAGCCAAGCTCGCGCGCAATGTCTTGCGGATCCTCACCTGAAAGCAGCGTAGCCCAAGGCGACAAGCCGCCTGCATACTGCGCCCTGAGCTGATCGGCCAACGATTCCTGCCGCTGGCGCAATATTTCGGACTGCTCACCGATGCGCCGCTGTACATCCTTCAGTTCTTCGCCCGCCTTGCGGGTATCAGCCGCCAGCACTTCCAGCCGCCGGTCCAGGTTGGATATGGCCGTTTCAGAGGCCTTGAGTTCAACCCCGACGTCACGGCGCGAAGATTCACTATCGGCTATACCCCGCTCCAGCGAACGTATCCGCTCGCGCAGGGCCTGCTGATCACGCCGCGCCTCGTCCTGCTGCCGCTGCAGATCACTTTGGGCGCCATGCAGCACGCCGGGCGCGCACAGCATGGCCAGGACGAGAACAGCGACTCGGCGCATATCAGCCTTGCTTGGCCTTGCCCTGTGCAGCAACGGCGGCCATTGCCGCTTCGATTTCAGCGGGATCGCCCAGGTAGTAGTGGCGGATGGGGCGCAATTGATCGTCAAGCTCATAAACCAAGGGCTGGCCGGTGGGGATATTCAGATGAACGATCTCTTCTTCGGAAATATTGTCCAGATGCTTGATCAGGGCGCGCAGGCTGTTGCCATGCGCCGAAATGAGCACCCGACGGCCCGAACGGATGGCCGGCGCAATGGATTCATTCCAGAAAGGCAGCACCCGCGCCACCGTGTCCTTCAGGCATTCAGTGGCAGGCAGCAGCGCCGGGTCGATCTTGGCATAGCGCCGGTCAAAGCGCGGATGGCGCTCGTCGCTGTCGCCCACCGGGTCGGGGGCGATGGCATAAGCACGACGCCAGACCATCACCTGTTCGTCGCCGAACTTGGCCGCCGTTTCTGCCTTGTTCAAACCTTGCAAAGCCCCATAATGGCGCTCGTTCAGCCGCCAGCTCAGGCCGGTGGGCGTATACATGGCGTCCATCGCATCAAGCGCGATCCAGAGCGTGCGGATTGCACGCTTCAGGACAGAACTGAAAGCCAGGTCGAATTCAAAGCCCTTTTCCTTGAGCAGTTCGCCTGCCTTGCGCGCCTGCTCGCGCCCGGTGTCGGTCAAGTCGACATCGGTCCAGCCGGTGAAACGGTTTTCCAAGTTCCACTGGCTTTCGCCGTGGCGCATCAGGACGAGTTTGTACATGGTAAAAGTCACCTGAAAGTTAATAATCGCCGTCCATTTTATAATCGACGGATTCCACCCCAATTATCCCAGCGCATTTCCGGAACAAATCGTGGACTTTTTCACAGATCAGACCAACATCCTGCTCATTATTGTGGCTGTCATCGCAGCCGTCGCCCTGGCCCTGCCCAACTTCATGCAGCGCGGCGCCCGCCAGCTCAGCGTCAACGAAGCCGTCAAGCTGGCTAACGACAGCCAGGGGGTATTCCTGGACATCCGCAGCCCGGAACACTTCAAGGCCGGTAATGTCCCGCAATCTCGCAACGTCCCTGCCGCCGACATCCCCGACAAGCTGGGCAACCTGCCCAAAGACAAGCCTATCATCGTCATTTGCGAGCGTGGCCGCAATGCCGTCGGCGCGGTCGGCACCCTGAAGAAGCAAGGCTACGACAACGTTTACTGCCTGCGCGGCGGCTTGGCCGCCTGGGTGGAAGCTGGCCTGCCGCTGGCAAAGAAACATTGAAAAAGGATTAAGTCATCCATGGCTAAAGTTACCATGTACACCACGGCCGTCTGCCCTTTCTGCGTGCGGGCCGAAATGCTGCTGAAGCAGCGCGGTGTTGCTGAAATCGAAAAAATACGCATCGACCTCGACCCTGACCAGCGCTCCACAATGATGGAACGCACCGGGCGACGCACGGTTCCCCAAATTTACATCGGCGACACCCACGTCGGCGGCTTTGACGACCTCGCCGCGCTTGATCGCGCAGGCCGGCTCATGCCGCTGCTGGAAGCCTGACCCCACAGCCCGCCTGGCGTATGTACGCAGGGCAGTAACGACGCTCGCGCAGCGCCACAATGGCGCTGCCTCCACCGACCCAACCTCTACCAGGAAGACTCATGGCCGAACAACCCAACAGCCAGGATAAAGCACCCAGCTTCGCGCTGCAGCGCACCTACCTCAAAGACCTCTCGCTCGAGATGCCCAACGCGCCGCAGATCCTTCTCGAACAGGAAGGCCCCACAGTCGAAGTGTCGCTCAACGTAGGCGGTCAGCGCCTGGCCGAAACCGTCTTTGAAACCAGCGTGACGGCCACCGTGACCACCCGCATCAACGATAAGGTGCTGTATCTGGTCGAAGCCACCCAGGCAGGCATTTTCGAAGCCGCCAACATCCCCGACGAACAGCTCGACCCCCTGCTGGGCATAGTCTGCCCCACCATGCTCTACCCCTACCTGCGCGCCAACGTCGCCGATGCGATCACCCGCACGTCGCTGCCCGCACTGCACCTGGCCGAGGTGAATTTCCAAACGCTCTACGAGCAGCGCATTGCCGAAATGGCCCAGCAGCAAGAGCAGGCCCAGCCGGCTGACTCGGGTCTGTACGTGCCCCCTGGCGCCAAGACGAACTGACGCCATGAGCGCCGCCTCCACGCCGACACGCGTTGCCGTTCTGGGCGCCGGTAGCTGGGGCACGGCGCTCGCCGCTCAGGCCTGCAGGCAGGCGGATACTCTGATCTGGGCACGGCGGCCCGAGAGCGCCGCCGAAATCAACCAGCAGCACCGCAACGAGCCTTACCTGCCCGGCATCGCGCTGCCTGCCGCCCTGCGCGCCACCAGCGATTTCAAAGCCGCCATCGGCCATATCTGCGCCGCCCCGGCTGACGCGCTCATCATCCTGGGCGTCCCCATGGCCGGCATGGACGAAACCTGCCAGCGCCTGGCCGAATATTTTGCCGCCCATCCGCACCCCACCGTACACGTAGTCTGGACCTGCAAGGGCGTGCACCCGGAAAGCGGCCTGCTGCCGCATCAAGTGGCTGGCGCGGCGCTCGGCGGTCTGCCCGGTGTAGCCTTGGGCGTCTTGTCCGGCCCCTCCTTCGCTCAGGAAGTCGTCCGCCAGCTGCCGGTGGCCCTGACCATCGCCAGCCAAGACGACGCCACCGCCAGCCTTGTCCTGGCCGCTCTGCATGGCAATAATTGCCGCATCTACACCAGCCATGATGTCACCGGTGTCGAAGTGGGCGGGGCGCTCAAGAACGTCATGGCCATCGCCTGCGGCATCTCGGATGGCCTGGGCCTGGGGTCCAACGCCCGGGCGGCCCTGATCACACGCGGCCTGGCAGAGATCCAGCGCCTGGCCTGTGCATTGGGTGGCCTGGCCGAAACCGTCCAGGGCCTCACCGGCCTGGGCGACCTGGTACTCACCGCCACTGGCCCCCTGTCACGCAACCGCCAGGTCGGCCTGGCCATTGGCGAAGGCCGCAAGCTCGACGACATTCTGGCCGGCGGCATGACCGCCGAAGGGGTCCGCTGCGCCCGCGCCGCCCTGGCTCTGGGCACCCGCCTGGGCATCGAGCTGCCCATTACGGCGGTCGTCTGCCGCGTACTCTTCGAAGGTCTGCCGCCCAAGCAAGCGGTTGCCGCCTTGTTGACGCGCGATTCGCGTCCGGAATCCCCGAATTCTTATTATTGAAAGGAACGCCAAATGGCCCGACATTCCGCCATCCGCCGCCGCCTCAATCTGTCCGCGCTCGGCCTTGCCGCCGCCATGCTGGCGGCACCCGTCTGGGCTCAGGCCAGCGACTGGCCTTCCCGGCCCATTCAGATGGTCGTCCCTTTCCCGCCCGGCTCTTCGCCCGATACGCTCGCGCGCATGGTCGCCGAACCTTTGGCCCAGAAGCTCGGCCAGCCCATTGTGGTGGAAAACAAGCCGGGCGCCGGCGGCAATATCGGCACCCGCCAGGTCGCTCAGGCCAAGCCCGACGGTTACACCATTCTGCTGACCATCAACGGCCCCATCGTCACCGCACCCACGCTGTACAAGACCACGCTCGGCTACGACCCTCAGAAAGACTTGCAGGTCGTCAGCATGGTGGGCACCAGCCCCAACGTTCTGGTGGTGCCGGCTGACGCCCCCGCCGACAACATGCAGCAATTCGTTGAACGCGCCCGCGCGCAGCCCGGCGATCTGAACTATGGCACCGTTGGCCCGGGCAGCTCATCGCATTTAGGCATGGCCATGCTTGAACAGGAAGCCGGCATCTCGCTGCTGCAGATCCCTTACACTGGTTTTCCTCAGGTCATCACTTCCATCGTTGCAGGCGATGTACACGCCGGTTTCATGGTGCCTGGTGTCGCCATGCCGCAGGTCAACGCTGGCAAACTGAAGGCGCTGGGCATCACCAGCCTGGAAGAAAGCAGCGTCCTGCCCGGCCTGCCCACCGTCGCTTCGCAGGGCTTTCCTGGTTTCGAATCCATTTCCTGGGACGCGCTGTTCGTACCCGCCGGCACACCGGCCGAAATCGTCGACAAGCTGAACAAGGATGTGCTCGAAGTCCTGGCCATGCCTTCCGTTCAGGAAAAAATGGCCACCCTGTACTTCACTGCCGCCCCCACCACCCCCGCCGAAGCGGAAGAAATGATACGCCGCGAAAAGGTCAAGCTCGACGCCATCATCGAAAAGCTGGGCCTGACGTTGGATTGATAAAAGGGGGTGGATTAAAAATTGGGGTCAGACCACGATTTCTAACAGGAAATTGTGGTCTGACCCCAATTTTATTCAGCTATACCGCCCCTTCGTACCCCGTCTGGCGCCATGCCTCGAATATCGTCACGGCCACGGCGTTCGAGAGGTTCAGGCTGCGCTGCCCGGGCTGCATCGGCAATCTCAAGCGCTGGCCTGGGCCGAAACGCGCCAGCTCTTCCTCCG
>Ga0172382_10011340_pt1 | contig 11807 bp, 12 predicted proteins | sample Leawel138RmetaG_FD_122245 | JGI IMG/M metagenome (GOLD analysis project Ga0172382, IMG submission 122245) | Leachate microbial communities from a municipal landfill in Southern Ontario, Canada - Leachate well 138R metaG | ecosystem: Engineered > Solid waste > Landfill > Unclassified | place...
CAAAAAGCTTTCTTACTCATAAATATATCATATTTGTTACCTAAATAGAAAAAGATGCTAGTAATTTAATACTAACATCTTACTCTTTTTTATTTAGTGTCCACTATATGGGGTTCACTATAATTTAATCTGCTTTTCCTTTATATTCGGTAAAAATATTAAGCTCGTTCAACCTTGCCTGATTTTAATGCTCTAGCAGAAACGTAAACGCGTTTTACTTGACCATTTTCATCAATTATTCTAACTTTTTGTAAATTAGCTTTCCATTGTTTTTTAGTAGCGTGCAAAGAATGTGAACGGTTATTGCCAGTCATAAAACTTTTACCTGTAACACTGCAAACTCTTGGCATATTATCACTCCGTTTCCCTAAGATTTCAGCATTATTATTTTATCATATATAATTAAAATTGCAAGAAAAATATTATTTATTTTACCCCTACGGCTAGAAGATACAAAATTATTGCATTTTTTATAGCCGTATGATATAATGCTATTGCTTTTTTTGAAGTTAAAAATAGACCAAAAACGAATTATCTAAGAAAAAAAATTAAGGAGTTTTATTATTATGTCAACTACCTCATTAAACGGTAAATTATTCCGTGATCTAGTAGTAAACGGAAGTATAAAATTAAAAAATAACATGAATAGAATCAACGATCTAAATGTTTTTCCAGTACCAGATGGAGACACCGGATCAAATATGTCAGCGACGATGTCAGCTGGAGCTAATGCGATTAAATCTTTAGATGAAGAATCAATCGGAGTAGTATCTAAGGCATTGTCAAGAGGAATGCTTATGGGCGCTAGAGGAAACAGCGGAGTTATCTTATCTCAACTCTTTAGCGGCATTTCAAAAGCTTTACAAGGTAAAGATGAAGCTGATGTAGAAACCTTCGCTTATGCTCTAAGAAGCGGTGTAGAACAAGCTTATTCAGCGGTTATTCATCCTGTTGAAGGAACAATGCTAACAGTATCTCGTGAAGGCGCAGACGAAGCTATTTCAGTATATGAAGACGTTGATGATTTTGAAGAGTTATTTGAAATATATATCAAAGAACTTCATGAGTCATTAAAAAGAACACCAGATCTACTTCCAGTTTTAAAAGAAGTAGGGGTTATCGATTCTGGCGGAGCTGGTTTCATTGAAATCGTAGAAGGCATGAGAGATGCTTTAAACGGCAAAATTTACGAAGATAAACAAGCTGAACCTACTGGTGAATATAAGGTTGACTTAACCCATTATAATCATCAAGAGGGGGAAGATTTTGGTTACTGTACTGAATTTATTATGCAAATTGAAAAAATGTCTGAGTTCTCTCAAAAAGAGTTTACAGAAATGATTTCACCTCTAGGAAATTCTTTAGTAGTTGTACAAGATGAAAATATCTTGAAAGTTCATATTCATACACAGACTCCTGGAGATGCATTAAACTTAGCACAACATTTTGGATTTTTTGTAAATTTAAAAATTGAAAATATGAATTTACAACATACTGAAGTTTTAATCCACCAAGAAGCTGAGCATCAAGATGAGTGCAATTGTGGTCATGACCACACTCACTCAATCGCACCAAAAGTAAAGAAAAAATATGCGATAGTAGCTGTGGCTAGCGGTAAAGGTCTGAAAGAAACCTTTATTGAAATGGGCTGTGATTACATTATTGATGGTGGTCAAACAATGAATCCTTCAGTTGAAGACTTTATAAACGCCGCTAACAACATCAATGCTGATCATATTATCATCATTCCTAATAACAAAAACGTATTACTATCTGCAGAAACAGCTATGGAAATGATTGAAGATAAAGATGTCAGAGTTTTAAAAGCAAAAACTATAGCTCAAGGTTATTCAGCTTTAACTATGTTTGATGCAACTCAAGACATTGATACAAATATGGAAGAAATGACTGAATATCTTGCACACGTAAAAACTGGTGAAGTTACATTTGCGATAAGGGATTCAAAAAATAACGGTTTAGAAATTACTAAAGATGATTTTATGGGAATCTATAATGGAAAAATAATTATCACAAAACCTTCTCGTTTAGAAGTGGTTAAAGATTTAGTTTCAGAAATGATAGATGAAGAATCAGAAATCATCACTGTCATCCAAGGTAAAGATATTACTGAGGAAGAGATCAACGATTTTCAAAACTATATTGAAGAACAATTTAGTGTTGAAACTGATTTCATAAAAGGTGATCAAGATATCTATTCATATATAATTTCAGTTGAATAAGGAGCTTAGAAAGCTCCTTTTTTCTTTTTGCTTATCAAATAAACAAATAGTTGTTATAATATAAGTTAGAGAAACTTATCTAGGAGTTTATCAATGCAATTAGAAGATATTAAAGGATTTGGGAAAAAGACGATTACAGCTTTGAATGAGTTAAATATTAACTCAGCCAAAGATTTGTTATTATGTTTTCCTAAGAAATACGACATAAACGAAATAAATGAGGTTAAGGATTGGCAAATCAATCAAAATCTCACTTTTAAGTCACAAATAGTTTCGGAGCCGAAAATATATTTCATTAGAAAACGTTTGACAAAGCTATCCTTCCAAGCTAAAACTGATAATTTGCTATTCACAGTATCGATTTTTAACCGTGAATTTATGAAACGTTTCTTAAATCCGGGGACGAAAATCATTGTATCGGGTAAATTTCTTAAGAGTTTTAACAGTTTTTCTGCCAGTAATATTGTTTTAGAAGAAAACTTTGAAGCTGGTATTATCCCAGTTTATAACTTAAAATCAATACCAGAAAAAAGAATTCGTAACGGACTTATCCAACTAATCCATAGCAATTTAGATATTGAAGATAACCTTCCGAATTATCTGTTGAAAAAGCGATCATTTCCAGAGATTTCTGAAAGCTTGAAAATGATTCATTTTCCTAAAGACAATAATGAAATATCTCTGGTTAAGCAAAGAATGGCTTATGAAGAGTTGTTGAAATTCGGATTAAGAGTAGAACTAATAAAAAGGTTAAATACGCGAATAATCACACCAAAAAAGAATTATGATATTAATAAAGTAAAAGAATTAATAAAAAGAATACCTTTTGAGTTGACTGATGATCAAAAGCAAGCAACGAATGAAATATTCTTAGATTTACATAAACCAAATGCGATGAACAGGCTCCTACAAGGTGATGTCGGTTCTGGAAAAACAATTGTTGCAATTATCAGTAGTTATGCAGTTGTAACTTCAGGTTATCAGGTAGCAATTCTAGCCCCGACTCTAGTTTTAGCAAAACAACATTTCGATACCTTCTCTGAATACTTGAAGAATTTTAATGTCGAAATAGCGCTTTTAACTAGCGACTCATCTTTAGCCGATAGAAGGAAAATTATAGCTGATTTGCAATCGGGTAAAACCAAGATAATTGTTGGTACTCATTCACTAATTCAAGAAGAAATTAATTTCGCCAATTTAGGATTTATCGTAATTGATGAACAACAGCGTTTTGGTGTCGAACAAAGACGTAAAATTAGAGAAAAAGGGCTTAATCCTGATTTGTTGATTATGACGGCTACACCAATTCCGAGAACCATGGCGATATCAATGTTCGAAAACACGGAGTTGTCAATTATTAAAGAAAAACCTAAGAATAGAAAAACGATAAAAACTAAAATAATTGATTTTGAAAATTTAAATGAAGCCTTTAATTTAGTTGAAAAAGAATTAAAATCTAATAGACAAATTTACGTAGTTTGCCCACTTATAGAAGATAATCAAGATAACAAAAATGTCTCTGTAGAAGAAGCATTTAAACTTTTAAGTAAAAGATTCAAAAATACAACTATCGCTATGCTTCACGGCAAGATGACTGAACAAGAAAAAAGTTCAATCTTTAATGATTTTACCACACATAAAATTCAAATACTCATCTCAACCACAGTTATCGAAGTTGGTGTTAACGTAAAAAACGCATCAACTATGATTATTTTTAACGCTAACAGTTTTGGGCTTTCGCAAATTCATCAATTACGCGGTAGAGTTGGGCGTAATGAATATAGCGGTTATTGTTACTTAGTTGTAGATGATTTAGTAAGTGATTTAGAAAGACTTAAAATCTTAGAGGAATCTAACGATGGTTTTAAGATTAGCGAATTTGATTTAGAAATTAGAGGGCCAGGAGAAGTTTTCGGTAAGCAACAGTCTGGAGTCCCAAATTTTCAGTTTGCAAATATCATTTCTGATGTAAAATTACGTGAAGCAGCTTTCAGTGATGCTAAAACAATAATTAAAAATGCAGATTATCGAGCTAAAAATTTAGTTAGAAGCGTTTTGCAAACAATTAAATCTTATAATTTAGACTAAATTATGGTATACTTTTTTTAAAGGAAGAGGTGTTGTAGATGATTAAAATCGGTGTTGATGCCATGGGAGGAGACTTCGCTCCCAAAGAACAAGTACTTGGCGCAATGATGGCCGTTAAAAATATCAGTGATATTGAAATTAACCTTTACGGAGATCCCGAAAAAATAGCGCTTTACTTAACCAATAGTGAAAGAATTAATGTGATTGATGCTAAGTATGTTATACCAATGGGAGAAAAGAATCCTATCCAAGCAATAAAATCACATCCTGACTCATCGATGGTTGTAGCGCTTAAAAGCTTAAGAACTGAAGAAAGCGATGCAGTCGTTTCCAGTGGAGCCACTCAAGCTTTAATCGCTGGAGCACATATATTAGTAAGAAGAATGAAAGGTTTCAAGAGAACGGCAATTGCACCCTTAATTCCTAATATTAATGGTGGGAATACGATTCTTTTAGATGCAGGAGCGAATTTGAGTATAAAACCAGAATATATGCTCCAACAAGCTTACTTTGCTAAAATTTATGCTCAAAAAATAATGAATATTCAATCTCCTAAGGTGGGATTAATAAATATTGGCACTGAAGATGGTAAAGGAAGAGAATTTGATCAAGAAGCATTTCATTTGTTCAAGGATACCGACTTATTTGAATTTGTTGGTAATGTTGAACCTAAAGTAGTTTTAGAACCACCTTGTGATATTTTAATCAGTGATGGATTTACCGCTAATATCGTTATGAAATCTATTGAAGGTACAGCTAAAAGCATGAGTAAACTAATTAAGAAGTCATTATTTAGTAGTTTTAGCGGGAAGATAGGCGCTTTGTTTGCACGGAAGAATTTAGCACAAATTAAAAAGACAATGTCCGCTGAAGAGATTGGTGGAGCGGTATTATTCGGCTTATATAAACCAGTTATCAAAGCTCAAGGTGCATCTAAAGCTTATGGCTTCTATAACGGAATTAAACAAGCAGCTAATATTGTTAGACAAGAAGTCTTTGAAACCGTTAAAGCTTACATTGACAGTCAAAAGGAACAGGATGAAGATGAATAAAAACTTATCTGATTTAGAAGTTTTATTTAATCTTGATTTTAAGAATAAAAAACTTTTACAACGAGCACTTACACACTCGTCTTTTGCCTATGAAAACAACACTTTAAGTAATGAAAGACTAGAGTTTGTCGGAGATGCAGTTCTCGATTTAATTGTCGGTAAGTATCTTTATGAAAACATTCCTGAATCTGAAGGCGTTCTAACCAAAAAACGCGCTCAGGAAGTCTGTGAAGATGCACTTTATCATTATGCTCTAAGTTTTAAACTAGGGGATTATTTGTTGTTAGGTAAAGGTGAAGAGTTATCTGGGGGTAGGGAGAAACCAGCGATTTTAGCAGATGCTTTTGAAGCCTTTTTAGGCGCTATATATATCGATAAAGACCTTAAAGAGGTTTATAAAGTAGCTGAAAAGATAATCTTTCCTCACATTAAAGCGAACTTAAATAAAGAAGACAATGATTATAAGAGTAAATTGCAAGAACTATTACAATCTGATAAACGCGGCCTAAGATATGAAATAATTTCGGAAACCGGTCCTGCTCATGATCGTGAATTTGTTTCAAGAGTTTTTATGGATGGAACAATTATTATGGGAGAAGGTAAAGGCAAAAGCAAAAAAGAGGCCGAACAAAACGCTGCTTATGCCGCCTTAAGAAAACTAGCTAACACTTAAAAAAGAAAAGAAGAGGTTTTTCTATGGAAGTTTTAATTCTAAAAAAAATGATCAAAGAAGGAATTATTGATTTTGATAAATTGCTCAAGAATACCTATAGAGATTTAAGCATTACTGAACTTGAAGCTTTTTTACTTATGGAGTTAAATACTTTAAAAGTCAATGGGATTGATTTTGTTACTCCTAAGACTTTAACAAAAAAACTCACAATAACTGAAACAGAAGCTCATACATTACTGGAAAATTTAATGAAAAAGAAGTATCTAAACTTTGAATTAATCAAAAAAGCTAACGGAAAACAAGCTGAAAGCTTTAATATTGATTTAGCATATCGCAGAATATTAGAACACTATCAAAACTCAATAATGGATGAAATCATGACTACCGAAAATGAATATGAAAGTTTAGAAGAAGAGGTAGTAGAGCTTTTAGAAAAGAATTTTCAAAAACAACTAAAACCCCTTGAAATTGAGCTCATAACCAAATGGATTCATGAATATAAATATACTAAAGAGGACATTAAAGATGCGATATTTGCTGCGATTAAAGCTAATCGTTATTCAATAAGCTATTTAGATGGAGTATTGCTGAAAAAACGGCAAATAAATCAAAATATCAAAGTTAGAAAAAGCCCTAAACCAAAATCAAAAGCTTTGAAAGAATTCTTAGAATCATGACAAAGAATAAAGCAATAGCTCTAGAGATTTATGATAGCATTACAAAATTGTTTCCTGACGCTGCTTGTGAACTGAATTATCAAGCGGACCATGAACTATTAATTGCGATAATGTTAAGTGCACAAGCTACAGATGAATCAGTAAATAAAGTTACACCTGAGCTATTTAAAAATTATCCAACCTTAAATGATTATGCAAAAGCTAAAGTTACTGATTTGGAAAAAGCGATTAAATCAATCGGACTATACCGAAATAAAGCTAAAAATTTGCAGAATATGGCAATAATGGTGATTGAAAAATTTTCAGGAAAGATTCCTGATAATCAAGTAGATTTAGAAAGCTTACCGGGAGTGGGAAGAAAAACTGCTAATGTTTTCTTAGCTGAAGCTCATCACATACCGAAAATAGCTGTTGATACTCACGTTTCTAGAGTTTCTCAACGCCTTGGCTTTGCAAAAGAAGGGGCATCTCCTAAAACCGTTGAAAACAATTTAATGAAGCTTTACCCAAAAAAGTTGTGGATATCACTTCATCATAAACTGATTTTCTTCGGCAGGTATTTCTGCACAGCCAGAAAACCCAATTGTAAGAATTGTCCAATAATAAAATATTGTAAAAAACCTCAGTTATGAAAACTGGGGTTTTTTCTAGATATGGCTCTTAATTTAACTTTCGCTTTAATTTCGGTTGAAAATTTCAAATATAAAAACTTTATTTTTTTTGTTAATTGCCTTATAATTTTTTTGACTTTTTATCAATACATATGAGGGAGTGTGAAGGTAGTGCTATACAAGATTGATAATGAAATAAAAAAAAGACGAGAACGAGTCAGTCAGTTTTATTACGGAGACTTTGGTCAAAATTTACGAAAAAAACGGCTTGAAATGAAAATGACTCAAGAACAAGTTTCAAAAGGTATTTGTTCAAATACTTACTTGTCCAAGATTGAAAACAATCAGATTGTTGTTAACCGGGATAGTTTAATGTTGATAATGGAAAAGATGGATATTCCCCTTAATGAAATCTGCTTTCCAGAAGAAATGCTAGATTATTTAGATCGTTCTGTAAGATGCTTTTTTTATCGGGATTTAGAAGCTTACAATGAACTTTTTAAAGAGATTAGCATATATCAATTTTCAACTCTAATTCAGATTATCAAATTAGGATATTATATCCTTAAATACAATTTAGAAGAAGCAGGCTTGATTTATAATGAAACCTTTAGATATCTCAGTTCATTAGAAGATTATGGACTCTCTATGTTCTTGCTTTATGCGAGTTTCTATTTAATTGAAGTTCAAGATTATAAAACCGCTAGATTAATCGTTGAAAAGATTGAAAATCACTATCAAAACGATGATTTAGTATTTTCGATGTTGAATTATGCGAAGTATATAATTTATGGAAACTTATACATTCATACCCAGGCATCAGAGTATGGATTTATAGCTTTAAACCTTTTTAATCGCTATTCGAATATGGAAAGATTAACAGAATTATACATGTGGAAAGATATCTTTCTTATTTATGAAGCTAAAAGACCAGTTGACTTAAATGCCAACACAATAAATTTTCTGCCGATACAGTATCAAAATCGGTATTTGCTATTACTAGCTATATCAGGACAAAATCCCAAATATTATTTAGAAAAACTAAATAAAGAAGGAAATTACTATTTGGAAGCTTTGTTCTATAAAGCCTATTATTTTATGCAAGAAAAAGATTATGAAAATTATCAAGTTTGTTTAGAAGAAATCAATGCCTTGCATTATCAATTAGAATCGAAAATAGATTATACTTATCTATTGAAGATAATTAAGGCAAAGAATGAGATGCTAATTAAAGATTATTTAATCAATTATATACTGCCATTTTTCTTAGAAAAACAAGAACTATATTTTTATAACTTAACGATAAAAGAGATTGTTAAAATTTTGACTAAGAAAAAACGTTACAAGGATGCTCTTACCTACAAAACTAAAACAGAAGAAACGATAAATGTCTTACAAACAACATAAAAAAACCCCTTTCAAAAGGGGTTTTAAAGTGCTTTAATTATATTCTTTGCAAGATTTAAGTAAATTATTCCTGACATATCAGTTTCTTTACAAATTACTTGATCATATTTAGTTATTGGTAAGGAAGCAAGAAGCTCAACCACTAGTTCATCAGCAACTTTCTTTCCCCCATCTTTTCCGAAAATATAATGAAACTCATTATTAACTTCATAATATGCCATATTTTCAATAACTCCAATAACATCTTGAGATAAATCTTTAGCCGCATATCCAGCTTTGATAGCGATATGTGCAGCGCTCTCTTGAGGCGTTGTAACAATTACCATTTTGGCATCTTCGGAGAAGTTCTTTAAATCCATCATTACATCTCCAGTTCCCGGAGGTAAATCCACTAAGAAATAATCAATATCATCATTCCATAAGGTGTCTTCAAAAAATAATTTAAGAATTTTACCTAACATCGGGCCCCTAAGCATTAGAGCTCGTTTTTCTTCAACTAAATATTCCGTTGAAACCATTTGAATTCCATCTTTTTCAAATGGATATATCTTACCGTCCTTATCTCCCATCAAAACATGTTTTGTGGCATTAAGAATCTTAGGCATATTAGCACCATAGATATCGGCGTCAATAATTCCGACTTTCTTACCTAAACGGGTTAGAGCATAGGCTAAATTTGCAGTTACAGTAGATTTTCCTACGCCACCTTTACCTGAAGCAATAAGCAAAGTCTTTGCTTTTTGAAATTGTTTAGACTTTCTTTTTGTAAATTCAATTTTAACTCCAGAATAGCCTAAGTCTAGTTTAACTATTTTAGCTACTTCTCTAGTGATTTTTTTAGTAAATTCGCTATTATCTTTATCAGCGATTTCCAAGATTAGGATTACAGAGTTAGAATCATCAATACCGACATGTTTTATACTGTCAGTTTCACTTAATGATTTATTACAACCGGGATCGACAATTTCCCCTAGCTTTTGTTTTATAATTGCTATTTCATCCATATATTTTCACTCCTCGATTTATTTTTACAAAGACATTATAACGCAAATTTGTAATAAATAAAACTGAAAAGAATTTTAGGTTTAATTTGAAGGATTTTTTCTTGACATTTATTAGTAAAAAAAGTATAATTGTTTTGCTGTGATGAGGTGATGGAATTGAAATGGACAATTCACGAACTGATAAAAAGGGCTAAAAACGATAATTTCATCGATGAAATTATTGATTTAAGACCTTATCTAAATCCGGAAATCGATGATTTAGTAGATATATCAAAGACCTCTGTCGAAGGCAATTACCTTTACTATCCTGATGAAGAACTATTTGAATTTGACCTAAGAGTTAAAACCAAACTTACAATGCTTTGCTCAATTAGTTTAGATTTGGTAGAAATTAATTTAGACTTCGATACACAACTAAATTTTTCTCTTGATTTCATCGATGATAACACACATGTTATTGAAGGAATAACTTTAGATTTAAAACCCTATATTTTTTCAGAAATATTGGTTGAAAAACCAATGAGGGTAATAGCTAAAGGCGCCTATGATAACTTTCATGAAGATGTAGTTGAAATCTCTGAAAAAGAATTACAAGAAACTAATCCATTTGCTAAACTAAAAAAATAAGGAGGCGAACGAAATGGCTGTACCACAAAGAAAAATTAGCAAGCAACAAAAAAGAAAAAGAAGAACACATTTTAAATTACACGCTCCAGCTATGGCTGTATGTCCAAACTGCGGTGAACTAACATTATCTCATCAAGTTTGTAAAACATGTGGTTATTACAAAGGAAAATTGGTTGTAGAACCAAAACCAGAAAAAGTAGCAGAATAAAAGAAAAGATACGTTGATTATTCAACGTTTTTCTTTTGCCTTTTATGTTATAATAGATTAGGTGGTTATATGGAAAAACACTTACCGGTACTATTAAAAGAAACAATTGAATTATTAAATATAAAAGCGGATGGAATTTATATTGATATGACTCTCGGTGGTGGCGGTCATTCTGAAGCAATTCTGAAAAGACTTATATCTGGAAAGTTATTTGGCTTTGATCAAGATGTTTACGCCATCAATAAAGCGAAGTTAAGACTAAAAGACTATCCTAATTTTGAAGCTATCAATGCTAATTTTTCAAATGCTAAAGAAGAGTTACAAATGAGAAATATTCAGAGTGTAGATGGAATAATTTTTGATTTAGGAGTATCGTCTTTTCAATTTGATCAAGCTGAAAGAGGTTTTTCATATCGTTTTGAAGCTCCTTTAGATATGCGAATGAATCAAAACCAGAGCTTAAGCGCTGAATTGATTGTTAATACCTATTCGCAGAAAGAATTAGAAAATATATTCTTTAAATATGGAGAAGAAAAATTTTCTAGAAATATCGCTAAGAATATCATTCAACATCGCAGTATTTTCCCAATTAAAACGACTTTTGATTTAGTGGACATAATAAAAAAGTCCTTGCCGGCTAAAGAGCTTTCAAAAAAAGGTCATCCAGCAAAAAAAATCTTTCAAGCATTGAGAATTGAAGTGAATCAAGAATTGACAATTTTAGAGGACTCACTAAAATCAGCTATAGACTTGCTTAAACCTAATGGTCGTTTAGCAGTAATAACATTTCATTCTCTAGAAGATCGTATTTGTAAGCAACTTTTTCGCGAACTATCCACTATTTATGTCCCTAAAAATGTTCCAATAATAATTGATGAAGAACCACTAATAAGATTAATCAATCGAAAAGTTATCACAGCAGATGAAGAAGAACTAAAAGAAAACAATCGTTCTCATAGTGCAAAACTTAGAGTTATTGAAAAAAATAGTAAATAATAGTTGACATTGTCTTCAATGTTATGATATCATATTTTTGCGTCAAACAAGCAGGTGTAGTTCAATGGTAGAACCTCAGCCTTCCAAGCTGATTATGAGGGTTCGATTCCCTTCACCTGCTCCATATTGAAATGAAATAGCTTCCAAAAGTTGGAGATATGGTAGAGAAAACCATACACTCTAATGAAGGGAGCTTTTTTTATTTATATAGACAACATTAGAAC
>Ga0172382_10011343_pt1 | contig 11805 bp, 11 predicted proteins | sample Leawel138RmetaG_FD_122245 | JGI IMG/M metagenome (GOLD analysis project Ga0172382, IMG submission 122245) | Leachate microbial communities from a municipal landfill in Southern Ontario, Canada - Leachate well 138R metaG | ecosystem: Engineered > Solid waste > Landfill > Unclassified | place...
ACCTGTCCGGAAATCGATTGGTTGACGAAACGCGCCATGGAGATCAACGGTTGCCTCGGGGCGACCATGATCACCACCGGTTCCAGTGGAACCATCTTGGTATTGCTATCGCAGGAGTCCCTCCCATCATATACCGCTCGCATGGAGGAATACGAGCACATCTTCGGGTTCAGGCCAACGTGGAAACCCTATGTACCGGCAGGGAGCCTCAAGATCGACTCATATCATTGATGATTATTCTGTTGACCAATGACGATGGATATCAAGCGGAAGGTCTCACCACCTTGGAAATGGTCCTCGCCCAGGCTGGCCATGAGGTATGGGTATGCGCGCCTTCAGACCAACGGAGCGCACAATCCCATGCCATGTCCCTGAAAGGAAAGCTTCGTTTCATCCGCTATGACGCGAGACATTATCACTGCAGCGGCACTCCCGCCGATTGCATCCTCTACGGACTGCATGGAGGAGCGCTTCCCGTACGTCCGGATGTGGTGGTGAGCGGGATCAACCATGGATACAATGCCAGTACCGACATCCTCTACTCAGGTACGGTCGGAGCAGCAAGCGAGGCAGCCCTCAGGGGAGTTCCTGCGATCGCCATCTCCGCTCGATGCGATCGGCAGAGTGGAAAGTATCCGTTCGTCGAGGCCGCATCGTTCCTCGCCGCCCACCTCGAGGCATTCGTTCCGCTTTGCAGCAATGAGGTCCTGATCAATATCAATGTACCGCCATCACCCAATGGTTCCTGGTGTGTCGGTCAGATCGGCCAGCTGGAGTACTTCGATCTGGTGGAACGTGGTTCAACCAACAGGTCCACCTCCTATGATGCCTCCTCGACCAAGATCGGGCTTGCCTATGGTGATGCTGACAGCGATGCGAATGGTGTATCGATCGGTGACGAGATGATCCTCTCGCTGAAGACCGAAACGCCTCCCGAGTTGCGCCATTCTGACCTGGCAACCGATTACCGGCTGCTCGGGGAAGGGTGCATCTCCGTCTCTCCGCTCGTGGTCCATCCCGTGGTGGATGCAGCGACTGCTGCATTGCTGTCGGCAATGGCGAAGGGAGTCTGAGACCATGAGACAGGCCTCCTTGGCGTGGGAAGCGAAATGCTCGCGATGCGGGCTCTGTTGCCATGAGAAGGTCATTGTCGGACGGCAGGTGATCTACGATCTGGACTCGCATTGCGAGCACTACGATCGCAAGACACATCAGTGCAAGATCTATCTCCAGCGGCTTGACCGTGAGTCACGGTGTCGCCGGGTCACACGGTTCGCAGCCATGTTTGCCTCGTATCTTCCGGAGAGCTGTGCCTACGTCCAGTGGGCACGTTCGCGGCATTTGCGATTCGCCATCAGACGACATGTCCGGTTCACCCGCGGTGATCGCGGCGATACGGGTGATGAAGAGCCCAATCCTTCTCTCTGCTTGTCCGAGTAGCTTGACCGTCCGGGTCCGTGACCCGTATGTTTTGAAAAGAGAGAAGATACATGAGAAAAGTATATTTGGATAACAATGCGACGACACAGATGGCCCCTGAGGTCATCTCGTCGATGCAGCAAAGCTTGCAGCTGTATGGCAATGCCTCCAGCATGCATGAATTCGGCAGGGACTCCCATGTCGCGATAGAGCACGCACGCAACCAGGTCGCACGGATGATCGGAGCCGATGCAGGGGAGATCATCTTCACCAGTGGCGGGACCGAGTCTGACAATGCGGTCTTCGCCTTGGCGAGGGATCTCATCGACAACGGGTCTCCCCGCAAGCGGCTGATCACCTCCACGATAGAGCATCCTGCGATCATTGAGACCTGTCGCTATCTGGTGAAGCATGGGTATCGGATCGACTATGTACCGGTGGACTCCACCGGCAAGATCGACATGGACCGTTACCGCCAGCTTCTCGGAGATGATGTCCTGCTGGTCTCCATCATGGCAGCAAACAATGAGACCGGGACGATCCAGGATATTCTGCAGGTCACGAAGCTTGCTCATGAGAACGGTGCGCTCATGCACACAGATGCCGTACAGGCAATCGGAAAAATGGATGTGGATGTGAAGGCGTGGGGTGTCGATTACCTGAGCCTCTCCGGTCACAAGTTCTACGGGCCGAAAGGTGTGGGGGCGCTTTACGTCCGGTCGAAGGCTCCGTTCGATGCGTTCGTCAAGGGCGGTCATCAGGAGGATGGCAAGCGGGCCGGTACCTACAACACTCCTGCGATCGTCGGGATGGGCCGTGCAGCACAACTTATCTGCGATACCGGGGAACAAGAGCGTGCAGAGCTTTGGGCATTGCGGGAGCGGTTGCGGAACGGCTTGATCGCCAACATTCCCGAGGTCGTGGTCAACGGACATGCCTCCGATTGCCTTCCGGGAACCCTCAACGTTTCCTTCGCAGGAGCCGAAGGGGAATCGATTCTCCTGATGCTCGATTTCGAGGGAGTCGCGGTCTCGACCGGTTCGGCATGTGCGACAGGATCGTTGGAACCCTCCTATGTGTTGCTCGCCTCGGGACTCGATGTCGAGCTCGCCCACGGTTCCATCAGGTTCAGCCTCGGAAGATACAATACCGAGTCCGATATCGATTATGTGATTGAGAAGATGCCGCCGATCATCAAGCGGCTCAGGGAGATTTCCACACGATGAGCAACAATACGTCGGTTTGGGTATATACGGATACGGTAAAGCAGCACTTCATGCATCCGAAGAATGTCTGGGAGGATGAATCATACGAGGCCGATGGTGTCGGATTGGTCGGTTCGCTCGCTTGCGGAGACCAGATGAAGGTCGGCATCAAAGTCGAACAGGACCGGATCATCGATCTCAAGTGGCAGACGTACGGGTGCGCCAGCGCGATAGCCAGCACCTCCATGATGTCCGAGATCGCCATCGGCATGACCATCGAGGAGGCCTACCGTCTGACGCCTGCGATGATCACCGAACGGCTTGGCGGATTGCCCCAGCACAAGTTCCACTGTTCGGTCCTTGGAGACAAGGCTCTCCGTGCAGCGATCGATGACTTCCTGGAGAAGCAGGGGCGCGACAATCCGTACAAGAAGCAAGTGGCGAAGATCATTTGCGAGTGCAAGGGCATCACGGACCAAAGGATCGAAGAGCTGGTCAAGAACAAGGAAGCCACGACCATCGAGCAGTTGCGCGAGATCACCGGGTTCGGTACGGTCTGCGGCAAATGCCAGTTCAAGGTTCACCAGCTGTTCGACGAATTCAAGCACATCTACAACGTCTGAGACTCCCGCTAGCACTCCGAGTGGAACTCACTGCCTCCGATGAACTCGCGGAGCAGTGAGTCGCTCGGCACCAAGTCCGCTGGTATCGGATAGACATTCTCCAGGAATTTCAACAACCTTCTGGACACCGGGTATTCGGCATATGCCTCCGGTTTCACCGTCCTCAACAGCGGTTCCGCATACGGTTTCAATACAGCCAACTCATAATCCAGCGCGCTATTGATCATGGTGTCGGCTTGGTTCTGGTAGGGGAATATATGTTGTGTTTCCCCCCGCTCGACCGAAGGCCACATCTCCAATGTCCTCTGGGCGGAGGTGCTCCGCGTCCGGTTGTCCCGCACGATCCTGCGGAGGATCCGGTTGTCCGTGGTGGATATCCTGTTATGATCATCGAGGTTCAGCTGTGTCAGGGCCGAGATGTATATCTTGAAAGTGGTGCTCCGGTCGATGTTCGGGACCAGATTGGGGTTCAGCCCATGGATTCCCTCGATGACCAGGATGGTATTGTCCTTGAGGCTGATCGGTTTTCCCTCGAAATAACGTCTGCCGTCTCCCTTGAAATCGAAACGGGGAAGATCGACCTCCTCACCGGCGTAGAGGGCTCCGAGGTTGTTGCGGAACAACGTGAGATCAAGCGCCTCCAGCACCTCCAGGTCCGGTTTTCCCTCGGCATCCTTCGGTGCCTCCGATTTCGGTCGGTAATAGTTGTCCAGGGATATCTGGATGGGATTGTATCCGAGCAGGCGCAGTTGTATGGCAAGACGGATGGAGAATGTGGTTTTCCCGGAAGAGGAAGGCCCTGCGATGAACACGACTTTCACTGTCCCGCGTTGGCTGATCATGTCGGCGATCTGGGATATCTTGCGATGTTGCAAGTCTTCGTTCATCCGGATGAACGTATGGATCTCAGGGGGTGATCCGCAGATCTTGTTCATCGTGCCCAGGCAATCGACCTTCAAGAGCGATCCCCATATCTTGTACTCACGGAATATGGAGAACAAGAGGGGATTGTCCCTGAACTTGGAGATATGCAGGAAATCGGAGGAGAGGGGGAACCGCAACAGCATCCCCCGTTCTCCGTAGGGACGCAATTCCCACACCGCGAGCAGCCCGGTGCGGGGGATCAATGGTTCGTATGCGATATCGATGAAGTCCTGGCAACGATAGAGATGCAACGTCGGGTCGTTGCGATAGGAGAGGAGAAGTGAGGTCGCCAGATACCCTTTCTCCTGGAAGTAGGAGAGGGCGTCCTGATAGGAGACCGTATCCAATTCGATCGGAGTGTCCATTTCGACCAGTCGGAGCATCTCACGGCCGAGAGATTCCACATCCTCTTTCGACAGTGCATAGTGACCGTCGAAGTTGAAGTAGAATCCATCGCCGAGCGCATGCCCGATCACCAGTCTTCTTGCGGGGAAGAGCCGGTCGCTCGCAAGAGCCAGCATGTAGCTCAGGGTATGGCGGTACATCCGCTTGCCGAGGTCGGAAAAGAGGAGTACCGGCTCGATGTGGGCATCCACGGTGATCCGGGCGCCGAACGGAAGGATCTCATTGTTCATGCGCAGGGCGACCACAGGATTGTCGGTGTACTTCGATGTCCCGTCATCAAGGTGCAGGTGGTCCGTTACGATGCTCCGAACCGTAGTACCGGCAGGAACCTTGATGGTCCTCGATTCCGTATGCAACTGGATGATCCGCTCCATGAAATTTCCTTATGTGTTATCGGAGGGGTTTTTCCGTCGTTCCGTTGTCCGACGGATACCCCCAGTAGGCGGCTTCCAGGATCCTGATGAGATCCCGGAGGTTCGGTTTGGTCCTGCTGGTCAGCATATCGAAGGAATCGAGTGCTGCCAGGGCCACTTCTTCGAGTTGATGGGGAGCCAACAGGCGCTTCTGTACCCTCGGATCGTACACTTCGTACAGTCGGTTCGGCATGGTGGGACTCAGTCCGGTGGTCAACCCTTGCAGGAATCGGGCGATCCACGATGCGCTATCGATACCCTCCAGTCCCGATTCGGGCTCCAAGGAAGAACCCAACAGTTCCTCCATGCGTGTGGCCGATGCGGATCCCCCCTGCAGTTCGAAGCGCAGGCAATGAGGAAGGAGTATCCACATGGCCAGGCCGTAGGGAATTTCGGATCCGTTCGCCATCGCGATGGAAAGTGCGTGTGCGATCGATCCCCCTGTCTGCGAGAATGCGATCCCTGCGAGTTGCGATGCTGTCGAGACGGCCGCACGGGATTCAAGGTCGTGCGGTGTGTGCACGACACGGTAGGCATGTGTGATGACCAGGGAAAGGGCTTGTATGGCGAACTGTTCGACTGCCACATTGGTACCGATGCTGATCAGGGATTCGAAGGCGCGGCCTAGTATCGAGGCGATTCCCATCGCTGTCTGCAAGCTCGAAGCTGCCTTCGACATCTTCGGATCCACTATGGTGACATCACCATGGAGCGCAGGATCATCAAGCCTGAGCATTCTCGTACCATCGAAACGCTTCAAGTACGCGACTCGAGTCGCTCCGCTGCCGGTACCGATGGTCGTGGGGATGATGATGAGTGGACTCGTGGTTCGGGTGTGTTGCAAAGCCCAGCCTTCGAGATCTGACAAGCGGGTGTCGCTGGGGTATGCGGAGAGGAGTTTCACGATCTTCGCCAGGTCGATGATCGACCCTCCGCCCAGTGCGATGATGCCATCGAAGCTGCCAACGTGGAATGCATGAACGATCCGATCCACGGTGTCGACCGAGATTTCCCGGGACGAGACGATGACTTGGTTCCCTGCGACATCACTGCGCAGAGCCAACAAATCCGTCACCCCGGCCGTCGACGCACTCCGGCTGATAAGATACAGGGGGTTGTGCATGCCCAGCTCATCGAGCAAGAACGGCAACTGTCTGATGCTGTCTTCCCCATGCAAGGTGCGGACCGGATTTCCTATGGTGAAATTCGCCTGTGCGATCATGGTGCAGCTCCTTGGTCCTCCGAGAGCAGTTGGAGCAGGCTTTGCAATTCCCTGATCCGGCTTTGGGAGGGGATCAGGGAGTGAGTCTCTGTGCACAACCTTCCGATGATCCGTTCTGTTTCGCCCGTTTCGGCCAGGGACGTCCACACCTTGACGAATTCATGAGGATCCATGCCGCTGAGGATCGATTGCAATCTATCATGCTTCGCCGGATCCTGAGTCTCGATCAGTCGGATGAGATAGGGAAGTAATGCCGCGGCTGCTTGATGGAGTTCGGCAAAGCCCTCGATCGCCAAGGCTTCGGTATATGCGATGATCGTCGATGGCCCCCGATTGTACGCACACACTCCCGCTGCATGTACGGCAGCTCCTGCCAAGAGTGTGCATTCCCTCCAGTCCCTCCCTTTCTTTCCTGAGGAAATGAACAGATCCAAGGCCTTGTGCGTATGGATGAACGTTTCCATCGCGATACTCAACAGCAGCGGCTCAGGGTTCGCCAACAACGTGGTGCAGGCTTCCAACAGTACCACGCAGATGGTGCGGGCAAGTGCAACTTCATTCGTCAGACGACTCAATCTGCCATCGAAGATCACATGTTTCGGTACGGTGTGTTCCGATGCGGCGTGCCGGATCCTTCCTTGGCACTCCAAGCCGTCCAGAGTACCGAACGGAACGATGAAAAGGGGTAAGGATGAGCCTGCGAGGGTCTTGGCGACTTCGATGCACCGTGAGTCGCCACAAGCCACGATGCTGTCGTGGCTCGACAGCTTGCTTCGCTCTTCTTCGGAGAGAGGGGTAGAGGGAATCTCGATTACCGTGTACGGATGAGTTCCCCGTATGGCTGCGAGTATCTTGCGTACTGCTTTGCGTTGTTTCGGTTCCGCTCCTGTCATCCACAGAGGATCGGTCACCCCGTGCGACGCCAAGATCACATGGATCCGGTCAAAGCAATCATCTCCGATGGTGCAGCGAACGGGGATGGAAAACTCAGCATGGCTTCTGATGGTGTTATGTGGTTTCATGCGCGCGTTCCCTTCGGGCGGATCATCAGGAACATGAAGCGAATGCGTGTGCGCAATCGGATCGGATTTGCTTCTGCGGATGTTCCGCAACGCATGCCATAGGCAAGACCGGCCCTGAGAATCCTGATCATGGGCATCGCAAGGGGTGCCGGGCCGAGGATGCTTATCCTGCCGGTCGCCAAAGCGGTTTCCATCTCGGATTTTCCGTTGCAGAGGTTTGTGAAATCTCTCGGTGCGGAGAACCTGAACTCGACATGCCCTCGTGCTCCCGACGGTTTTTCGACAGGAAGGAATGAACGGTCCGACTTCATGAGGGAGCGTGATACCGTACCGTCATGCGCATCGATGCTACAGGTCATGACGGTTCCATCGGGTATCCGCATCCACTCCTGTTGTGCCGCTTGGTCGAGACACAGTACTGCTTCCACGATGTTCCTCAGATGTGAGAGCTTACGACTGAAAACCCGATCGCGCATGTGCCGTCTCCTCGGTGCCATTCTAGCGGGACAGGCGACATTCCGCAAGGCTGTGTCCCGCCATCGTGATTGACATGTCCTTCCTGCGTGGGTAGATTGAGAGGGAACAAGGGGTTCGAGATGAAACAGGCAGGAGGAGGAAGACAGTATCTCGTGATCGATCTGGCTTCCGAGCAATGGGAAGTCCGTCTGATCCCTGATGCTGCGTACCACACACATCTTGGAGGAGAATCGCTCGCTCTTTACCTTTGGTCGGCACACGCCGATCGTGATGCTGCTGCAGGACCCCTCTGTATCGCATGCGGTGCCTTCACCGGCTCTCCTGCGATCTGTTCGGCGACACTCTCGTTCGCGGGAATTTCGCCGCTTACCCATCTTGTCGAATCGGATACTGCCAACAGCGGTTTCGCGTCTGCGTTGGTCTCCTGCGGGTGGCGTGCCATCGTGATTACCGGCATCGCACGACGTCAGATGGTCGTACAGGTCCGTAGTGATGCCGTGGAGTTCGTTCCTTCCGACCGTCTGATAGGAAAGACCGTGTTCGAAACGGTCAGGACACTCGAGTCCGAGGGTGATCTTTCGGTTCTTGCCATCGGTCCTGCGGGAGAACGCGCCTCTTTGCTTTCTTGTGCGGTCAATGAGGGACTTCCTGTCGAGCGCTTCGGGTTCGGTGCCTTGCTTGGCATGAAACACATCAAGGCGATCACTGCCGATCACGGACCGATGGAATTCGCTCCTGTCGATCTCGCTCGGTTCGAATCGGCGCATGAGCGATTGTCCCGGAGGATCCGATCAAGTCGATTCCTGTCGCGTTTTGCCGTGAAAGGTCTCCTCGACATCGTGGATGTTGCGAAGGAGGAGGGATTCGCTGCGGTGGACGGTTGCTCGGGACGTACCGATCCGCGGCTCTTCCACTTGGGGCCCGATGAGTGTGCACGTAAATTCTCCCTCGACACTGATACGATTGCACCATGTCCCATCGGATGCAGGAAGAAAGTGATGCGACCGGGGGGAGAAGACATGCCTCTTCCCGATGCCTATGGCATGATGGCCCTGGGTTCGAACCTGGGCAATTATGACGTGAACCTGGTGATGCAGTGGTGGCACCAGGCCATATTCCTGGGACTCCACCCGGTATCGACCGGCATGTATCTCGGTGATGTCATGACGAGGCGGTCTTCTGCACAAGAGGGAGAACTGTTTCCGCTTGTCCTTGGTGATACGGAGGCGATCACACAGAAGTTGGATGCGATCGCGAAGGGTACGATTCCGATTTCCCGTGAAATCCTGCTTGCCGGAACTGCAGTGCGGGGACGACCCATGCTTCCCGTGGATCCCCGTGGAGCGTGGGGCGAGGCTCTGCTGATCGGACTCGGCGAGGACTTCCCCTTCGTACCCGAGATACTGTTGCGATGGCTTCCTCTCGCTTCTGAACGGATGAAAGTGCCGTGGGTGGTGTTGCAGGAGAATCTTTTGTCGGTGGTGCGATCGGTGGGCATGTGTCCCTATCTCATCTTGCCGCTCTTATGGGAAGGACCGGGCGGGACGATAGGACGAAAGCTGACCAGCGGGCTGTCCAAGGTCGCTCCGCCAGCTTTGCTTTCGGTTTCGTTGGACATCCTCGCGGAGCTGGCCAGCTCACTGTTGGGCACGGAAATCACCGCTGACCGACTGATGGATGTGGGAAGACGCGCAGTCAAGTACAAGCGGGACAGTAACGGAACGGAGGCCTACCCGGCAGAGATTCCTGAGCGATACCTGGTGGATCCGGAAAGCAACCACCCTGATAAGGTGACCGTGCCCTATCGTCGGCTGGTCAGGCAGTATCGCTTCCATCGCGCCTTGGATCTGGCCAAGCTCGGGGAGAGTTGACCATGAAAGCCGCCTGTCACTACCGCGTCATGGGCAGGCTCTTGGTGTGTTGCCTCGCCTTGGCATGCAATTCCCTCCTTCTCCACGCGGATCACAACCAGTCGAGCATTTCCTCACTTGTCTACAACGACAGTGTCACGATGGGACTGGCGGAGAATCAGGATGATCTGCGTTCCTTCGGTGCCGAGTTCAGCTACATGCATGGATCGGGGTGGTTCGGGAGGCTCGAGGTCAGCGGGATCACGCAAAGGAACCGGGCCAGCGAGGCGGGCAGCCGCTATGATGAGATGGTGATTGCGGTGGGAACCACATTCCATTTCCGTTTCGGTGATGCGGCTCCACGCATGTCCCTTTCCCTACGTCCTCTTGCAGGAATCGTTCTTGCGGGGCGCATGGGATTCGAAGGGGTGCAGAACCTCATACACGACACCTTCGGGATCGAGCGGGTGTTCCTCTCCTACGAGCGTGCCGGTATCTCGATCTATCCGAAGCTGGGCTTCGTCCAATCGTTCGACTACCTTGAGCAAGCTCCTTGGTTCTCGGCATCCGATCTGGTCTTCAGGGTGGAGACCGACGGATCGTTCTCGCCAGGGTATGCCCACCGGTTCCACGCAGGCTTCTCGGTAGGTCAGCGTACGCAAGCGATCAGCGAGTTGCTGGTCGGGATCGGTTACACATGGGAGTCGGTCGAGGACGGATGGCCTTCCCATGAGCTGGTAGGCCTGTCGGAATCGGGATTGACGGCCTATGTGGACGGACACTTCGGCATGCTTGCCTTCTCCTATACGTGGTACCTGAACAATCTCCAAGGCTACGGGGGCTTGGGGTTCGACATCGGTTTCTCCGATGAGACGGTGTGGAAACGCAATGACCTGTTGCTTTCCATCGGTCCCATCATCCCCTCCGGGATGCTGGCCTCCGGACTGCGATACCTGGTCCGCCGTGATTTCGGCATCATGTTGCTGAACCTCTTCAAGATGATCCCCCTGGCAGATGAGGGACGGGTCAGGGAGAACGTTTCCTCGTGGATAGTTGGTGCGGATTATGAGTTCTCGATGCTGGATGTAGGGTTCATGAAGCCGTTTGCAGCCCTTGGAGCCGGAGTGAGGCGATTTTTGGTGATGAAGGACGCCGGTCCGGGATCGAACGACAGCAACGGTCGCGTACGGGAATCCGAAGCTCTCCGCTTCACCATGGGACTCTCCATGGGTGTCAGGCTCTTCACGGACGGACGATTCCAATACGGTGGGGTGGCATATGGCTTGGAGCTGTCCGGAGGAATCATGTTCACCGATGTACAGGCGATCGACAGTATGTATCAGCTGTCCTATACCGAGCGATGGATGCCTTATGTCAGGATCGGATTGACTGCGGGAAGCCTGCTCTAACCAATCTGATTCAGATCGTCAGTTTTTCCATGATCCTGCCGCTCGCAAGTTCGCCGATCGTGATGCACGTTTCGGTGATGATGGCAAAGCTTGGGGCACGCCCGTCCCTCGAGGAGCTGGCCGATCCCGGATTGATGAGTATGGGAACTCCGCGATGCCGTATGATGCGTGCGACGTGGGTATGCCCCGTGACGAACAGGTCTCCCTCCTTGAGGGCAACCGGAGCTGCCTTCCATTCCCGTATGACATCCCCATGGGTGACGAACAGTGTCCGTTCGCCAAGGCTCTGTGAGAGATAGCGGGGAGGAATCTGCATCCCCAGTTCAGTGAATGTCCACGGGCTGTCACAATTCCCCCTGACGATCGATGTGGGTACCGCAAAGAGTGAGGACCACGCGAGGCTCGCCCCCAATCGGTCCAGGCCGAGATCTCCCGCACAGATGACCTGTCCGACCGACTCTTCCCGTACTCGTTTCACCAATAATTCATAGGAACGTGCATTCCCGTGCAGATCTGAAAAGAGAAGGATTCTACCCATGATCCGAATGTAGTACTCTTGTCGGGAGCGTGCAAGGGGATTCTGTGCAAACTCCCTTCGGTCGGTTGCTACGGCAGGCATTGTGATTTAGAATCTGTACGGAGGCTTCTATGGAAATTGCAGCATTGACCTGTTCGGACGGCAAGAGCATGTATTACCGTTCCTGGATTCCGGAGAACCATAACATCCACTCAGTTGTCCAGATCTTTCACGGCATGGCTGAGCATGGCGGCCGGTATGACCGGTTCGCGACCTATCTCAATAGTCTGGGTATCGCGGTCTATGCACAGGACCATCG
>Ga0172382_10011344_pt1 | contig 11804 bp, 10 predicted proteins | sample Leawel138RmetaG_FD_122245 | JGI IMG/M metagenome (GOLD analysis project Ga0172382, IMG submission 122245) | Leachate microbial communities from a municipal landfill in Southern Ontario, Canada - Leachate well 138R metaG | ecosystem: Engineered > Solid waste > Landfill > Unclassified | place...
GTGGGGATCAGCTCGACCAGCGGCATGTAGCGCGGCGGGTTGAAGAAGTGCACGCCGCAGAAGCGATGGCGCAGGGTCTCGGGCAGCGCTTCGGACAGGGACGTGATGGACAGGCCCGAGGTGTTGCTGGCGACGATGGCGTGCGGGTTCAGGGCTGGCGCCAGCTTGTGGTACAGGTCGCGCTTCCAGTCCAGGCGTTCGGCGATGGCCTCGATGACGACGTCGCAATCGGCCAGCAGCGCCAGGTCCTCGTCGTAGTTGGCCGGCGTGATCAGGTCGGCCAGGGCGCCGACGCCCAGGGGCGCGGGGTTGAGCTTTTTCAATTGGGCGATGGCGCGCTGGACGATGCCGTTCTTGCCGCCCTGGCCGTCGTCCTTGGCCAGATCGAACAGCACGACCGGCACGCCGGCGTTGACGCAGTGGGCGGCGATCTGCGCGCCCATGACCCCGGCGCCGCACACCGCCACGCGGCGGATGAACAGGGGGGCGGACTGGCTGGTTTGCATGATATTGTGTCCTCGCTGGTTTTAATGAGTTGCCCGATTTTTCGATTGTCGCTGATTTGTGCCGAAAATTCAAACGATCGTTTGAATTCGAAAACGTCCCTTTCACCATGGCTCGATTGCCCCGTCTCTACGCTCCTCGCATTCCCCAATTGGTCGAGGCGCGCTTCGCGCGTCCGCTGGCGCCGGCGGACAGCCCTGCCCCGGCGGCGGCGCTGGACCGGATCCGCAACTGGCTGGCGGAGGAGATCGGGCGCGCGGCGGCGGGCGAACCCGGTGCCGTAGCCCTGCACGGCTGGGCCGTCCTGCCGGACCGCATCACGCTGCTGGCCACGCCGGGGGACGAGGCCGCGCTGTCGCGTCTGATGCAGGCGTTGGGACGGCGCATGGGCTCGGGCCTGATGCGCACCCGGGTCTACGCGGGCCGCTATCGCAATGCCCTGCTGGAGCCGGGGCGCTGGGTGCTTCCGGCCATGATCTGGCTGGAATCGCTGCCCGTCTCGACCGGCCAGGTCGGCGCGGCAACGCAATGGCCCTGGTCGTCGGCGGCGGAACATGCGGGGCTGGGCCTGGGGAGCGCGGCGGGCGCCCGCCCGGTCCTGACCGATCACCCCGACTACTGGCGCGAAGGCGACACGCCCTTCGCCCGCCAGGCCGTCTGGCGTAACCGCCTGGCCGCCGGCCTGGGCGAATCGCAGAGCCGGCCGATCGAGGCGGCGCTGTCGGGGCAATGGGCGCTGGGGGAAAGGATCTTCCTGGCGCACCTGGGGCGCCTGGCGTCCCGGCGCGTCAGCCCGGCACCGCGCGGGCGGCCGAGAAAGGCGGGTTAGGGGTCGCAGCGGCGGATCGATCAGAACGAGCTGGTCACTTCCATGAAGAAGGTGCGGCCCGGCTGGTTGTAGGTGTAGGCGCCCGCGCCGTGGATATAGTTCGCCGTGGTCAGGTTCACGCCGATGGCGTTGCCCGCGCGGAAGATGCGCTTGTCGAACACGTTGTCCACGCCCGCCGTCACGCGCAGATGCTTGTTGACCTTGTATTGCGTGCTCAGGCCGAACAGGGCGTAGGGCGGGATCTTGTCGGCGGCGCTGCCTGTCAGCGGCTGGCCGTAGTAGTCGTACTTCGGTCCTTCCTGTTCGCCATAGACGGTGGCCTTGGCGCGCAGCGACCAGGCCGGCGTCGCCTGCCAGTCCAGGATGCTGTTGATCGTGTACTCGGGAATGGTGGACAGGTGTTCGCCGGTTTCCTTGTTCTTCGATTCGATCATGTAGGTGAAATTGGTCGACCACAGCCAGTCCCGCGATAAAGGCCAGGTCAGATTGCCTTCGATGCCCTGAACGACGGCGCGGGGAATGTTTTCCCACTGGAAGACGTTCTGGGTCTTGCCGCCGGCCACGAAGGACGACACGGGAGAACGCCCGGCCTCGATCTTGTCACGGTAGTCGTTGTGGAAATAGGTCAGGCTGGCGCCCAGGCCGTCCGGGCCGCGGAATTCGATCCCCAGTTCCTTGTTGAGGCTGGTTTCCGCCTTCAGGTCCGGGTTGCCCATCAGAAAGCAGCCGTTGCCGCCGCCCGGCGGGTTGCCCCAGCAGCCGTTGCCCGCGCTGTAGAGCGCATAGCCGGCATTGCTCTGATACAGGTTGGGCGCCTTGTAGGCCCGGGCGATGCCGGCCTTGACCGTCCATTGGTCGTTGACCATGTAGGACAGGTTCAGCGAAGGGCTCCAGTTGTTGCCCTGGAGGCTGTGATGATCGAAGCGCAGGCCCGGGGTCACGGTCCAGTGATCGCCAATGTACAGATTGTCCTCGGCGAACACCGAGTAGATGTTCGCATGCGCCTTGGGCTGATAGGCGACCAGGGGTGCCGGCACCTGCGCCTGGATGTTGCGTTTCTTCAGGTCGGAGGAATAGTCCTCCAGATCCTGACGCACCCACTCCAGGCCGAAGGTGCCCATCTGGTCGATGCCGCCCCAGTTCAGGCGACGGCTCAGCTCGGTATGGGCCGTCAGCGTGCGCAGGTTGATGTCGCCATAGCCGCCGTCATCGACCTTGGGATTGGTCGGGTCATTGAACGCGCCTTCGGTGCCTCCGGCCAGGCCTTCCAGCAAGCGGGTGTTGCGCGTCTGCTCGTACTGCAGGTAGCCGAGGGTGTGGGTGTCGGCGTTCCAGTCGCCCTGGTGGGTGATGGAATAGGTCTGCCGATAGACACGGTTGGTCTCGCCGCCCAGTTCGCGCTTCACCATGTCGTTGGTATTGGTGTTCTGCGTGTCGCCGACGTAGAGGTTGCCCTGGCGTCCGTAGCCGGCCTCGAAGTCGATCGTGTGGCCGGCGGCGGGTTTCCAGCTCAGTACGCCGTTGACGTCACGGTTCTTGAAGCCCTCGCGGCCGGCGGGGAACGTGCCCTGGTTGCTGCCGCCGCGCGCCGACTCATGCCCCTGGTTGATATCGTACGCATCCCCTTGGAAATTCGCCGCGCCGCCCCACAAGCGGAAATCCAGGCTATCGGAGACCGGGCCGGCCAGGCTGAAGGTGGTACGGGAGGTCGAACCTTCGTCGCTGTGCTCGGGCGCGTTCGCGTACAGCGACACGGAACCGGTCAGCCTGTCCGAGGCGGGCTTGGTGATGATGTTGACCACCCCGCCGGCCGCGCCGTTGCCGTAGCGCGCGGCGGCGGGGCCGCGCAGGACTTCGATGCGTTCGATCTGCTCGGGCGGCACCCAGTTGGTGTCGCCGCGCGTGTCGCGTTCGCCGCGCCAGCCGAAGCGCACCGACCCGCGCGAGGATACGGGTTTGCCATCGATCAGGATCAGGGTGTTTTCCGGGCCCATGCCGCGGATGTCGATCTGGCGGTTGTTGCCGCGCTGGCCGCTGGAGGAGTTGCCGGTCAGGTTCACGCCCGGCATGGTGCGGATGATCTCCGACACGTCGGTGGCGGGTGGGGATTTCCGGATGTCCTCGGCCGTGATGGTGGATGCGCCCGGCGTTTGCTTGAGTGCCTGCTCAGCCTTGACGACGACGCGGTCGAGCTGGGCGACACCGCCCGACGATTGCGCGTCCGCCGTGGTGGCGGCCAGGCCCAGGGCAATGAACAGGCCGATCGGCGTCAGGACGGCACGGCCCTGGACCTGGGAGACGGACATACGGTTTCCTTGGGTTACGGTTGGATTTGAAAAATCCTTGTAAATATAAACGATAATCGTTTCTATTTACAAACCGAGGAATCCAAGGATCCACCTCCCTCTGGCTTTGTTTCCCGCGGCCGGGCCCACACCCCGTCCGCGTCGCGCCGGACTAGGCCAGCAGCCAGCGCCAGCCCGGCATCAGCGCCGCCAGCGGCGCGGTCCGGTGGGTATGCCCCGGCAGCACGGCGGCGTCCAGACGCAGGTCGGGGCACCGCACCAGTTCCCCGGCCAGTTCCCGCATGCCATCCACCATGGCGCGCGATCGGCGCACGGCCAGGAGACGGGCGCGCCGCGCCTCGTCGAGGCCGAGGCCACATTCCTCGGGCGCCAGGCCCTGCTCGTATTCCCCCACGGTCAGCCGGACGCCGAGCGCCGGCACCCCACGGGCGCACAGCCACGGCCGGCGGCGGCGCAGCAGACGGCCGGCATAGCGGCCGCCCCACCAGACGGAAGGGCTGGACAGCACGTAGCCGTCGAAAGCGCACGGCCGGTGGGTCAGGACATACAGGGCGAACAGGGCGCCCAGGGAGTGGCCGCACAGGATCTGGCGCCGCGGGTCCAGGCGCCAGTCGCCGGCGATCCGCGCACGCACGCGATCCAGGACGCGCAGCCAGCGGGCGGCGCCCGATCGCAGACCGGGCGGGACTTCACCGGCGTCATCGGCTCCGCGCCCGTCCGCCCACCTCACCGCTTGCAAGCGGTTCGGATTCGTCTGGCACGGAGCAGTCCGCAGGGACTGCCCCATGTCCGGACTCATCCCCGCCGGCACGTAGTCCCAGCGGCGGTCCTCGGGCACGCCCGGCTCCAGGCCCACCAGCAGACCGGGCAGGCCGCCGGGATCGGCGCGCATCATGTCGAACTGCTTGAGATCCAGCACATAGGCCACGGACCAGCCGTGCGCCGGCATGAGGCCGGGCGGCACGACGACGCGCACGGCGCACGAGCGGCCGTCCTCCAGGATCTGATCGAAGGCAGGCGGGATCATGTTCCACTATACTGGCGAAGTCGTAAACAGTTCTCATTCTATACACTCGCTCATCCACCACACCAGGTTCCGCGCCCGCCGCCCCACGCTGCGGACCGCCGCCTTTTCCTCATGGACGCCACGCTGACGAATTCCGCCCCGGTTCTGATGGACTACCGGCGCATGCTGCGCCGCCGCTGGCTGCTGGTCGCGCTGCTGTCGGTCGTCATCCTGGCCTCGATCCTGGCGGACTTCATGCTGGGGCCGTCCGGGCTGGGCTGGCCGGACCTGAGCCACGCGCTGTTCCATCCCGGGCAGGCCGATCCGACCACCCGCGTCATCGTCTGGGACATCCGCCTGCCCTACGCCCTGATGGCGGTGGCGGTGGGCCTGTCCCTGGGCCTGGCGGGCGGAGAAATGCAGACCATCCTGAACAATCCGCTGGCCAGCCCCTTCACGCTGGGCATTTCTTCGGCAGCCGCGTTCGGCGCATCGCTGGCCATCGTGCTGGACCTGTCGTTGCCGGGCGTTCCGCCATCCTGGACGATCGCCGCCAATGCCTTCGTCTTCGCGCTGATCTCGGCGCTGCTGCTGGACGCGGTGGCGCGCTGGGGCTCGATGAGCACGTCCGGGCTGGTGCTGTTCGGCATCGCGCTGGTGTTCTCCTTCAACGCGGCGGTGTCCCTGGTGCAGTTCGTCGCCAGCGCCGAGGCGCTGCAGGGCCTGGTATTCTGGACCATGGGCAGCCTGGCGCGCTCGTCCTGGCCCAAAGTCGGCATCCTGCTGCTGGTCTTCGCCGTGCTGCTGCCGCTGTCGCTGCGCGACACCTGGAAGCTGACGGCGCTGCGCCTGGGCGAGGACCGCGCCGCGAGCTTCGGCATCGACGTGCCGCGCCTGCGGTTGACGGCGCTGGTGCGCATCAGCGTGCTGGCCGCGCTGGCCGTGTCCTTCGTCGGCACCATCGGTTTCGTCGGGCTGATCGCCCCGCACATCGCGCGCCGCCTGTTCGGCGAGGATCACCGCTTCTACCTGCCGGGCAGCGCCCTGGTGGGCGGCACGATCCTGTCGCTGGCCTCGATCGCCTCCAAGAACATCGTGCCGGGCATCATCGTGCCGGTGGGCATCGTCACCTCGCTGGTCGGGGTGCCGTTTTTCCTGGCGGTCGTGCTGCGCCGCCAAATCAAATAACCATGCTGCAGATCCAGGACCTGTCGGTCGCCTATGGCCGCCGCCCCATCATCCGCGAGCTGACCGCCGGGCCGCTGCTGCCCGGCCGGGTGGTGTCTCTGCTGGGCCCCAACGGCAGCGGCAAGTCCACACTGCTCAAGGCTCTGGCCGGCCTGCTGAAGGTCACGAGCGGCCAGGTGGTACTGGACGGCCAGGACCTGACCAGGCTGTCGTTCGAACGCCGCGCGCAGCGCGTGGTCTACCTGCCGCAGTCCCTGCCGGCGGCCGTGCACCTGCGGGTCTTCGAGTCCGTGATGGTGGCCGCGCGCGCCTCGGACCTGGACCCGCATGCCCAGGACGCGAGCCCCGAGCGCATCCTGGACGTGCTCGGGCGCCTGGGCATCGAGCACCTGGCCATGCACTACCTGGACCAGCTGTCCGGCGGCCAGAAGCAACTGGTGGGGCTGGCCCAGGCACTGATCCGCACGCCGCGCCTGCTGCTGCTGGACGAACCCTTGTCGGCCCTGGACCTGAACTACCAGTGTCACGTGATGGATCTGCTGACCCAGGAGACCCGCGAACACGGCCTGACCACGCTGATCGTGCTGCACGACCTGAACATCGCCCTGCAGCGCAGCGACGAGGCCTTGCTGATCCGCGAAGGCGCACTGGTCGGCCACGGCCGGCCGGACCAGGTCGTCACGGCCGAGTCCCTGGCCGACGTCTACCAGGTCGACGCCCGGGTGGAGACCTGCTCGCGCGGGCTGTCCCACGTGCTGATCGACGGATTGCGCGCACCGGCCTCATCGGCGGTTTCATGAAAAAACGGACCCTGTCCCGCTTCCTGGGTTTCCTGCGCGTCCTGCCGCTGATCCTGGCCTGCCTGGCCGGCGCCGCGAAGGCCGCCCCCATCCAGGTCACCGACATCCTGGGCCGCCAGGTCACGCTGCCCGGCCCCGCGCACCGCGTGGTGCTGGCGCAGGCCCGGCATTTCCAGGCGCTGTCCCTGCTGGCGCCGGACCCGGCCGCCCTGCTGGCGGGCTGGTCCGACGAACTGCGGACCTCGTTCGCGCCGGACTACCAGGCCGCCCTGAAGCGCTTTCCCGCCCTGGCGCAGGTGCCGGTCGTGGGGCGCCACACACCGGATTCGTTTTCGGTGGAACGCACGCTGGCCCTGCGGCCCGACCTGGTGGTGATGACCGCCTCGTTCGCCGGCCTGGCGCCCGGCCAGCCAGCCGGCGACTCGCCGCTGGTGGGCCGCCTGGAAGCCGCCGGCGTGCCGGTGATCGTGATTGATTTCTTTCTGCGGCCCATGGAAAACACCGTGCCCAGCCTGCGCGCCCTGGGCCAGGCCATCGGCCAGCCGGCGCGCGCCGAGGCCTTCATCGACTTCTACCAGCGACACATGCGCGCCGTCGCCGAACGGCTGGCCGGCCTGCCCTCCAACCGGCGTCCGCCGGTCTTCGTCCATGCCCATGCGGGCAGCACGGACTGCTGCAGTTCGCCGGGCACGGGCACTTTCAACGACATGGTGGCCTATGCGGGCGGCCACAACATCGGCGCCGACGTGCTCAAGGCGGCCACGGGCAAGCTGAATTTCGAGTACATCAACGCGCGCGCCCCCCAGGTCTACATCGCCACGGGCACCGGCTCGCGCAAAGGCACGGGCCTGGCGATCGGCGCCGGGGTCGCCGAGGCCGAGGCGCGCGACAGCCTGGCCGGCCTGATCGCATCCAACCGCCTCGGCGCGCTGCCGGCGGTGCGCTCGGGCAATAGCCACGGCATCTGGCACGCTTTCAACGATTCGCCGCTGCACGTGGTGTTCATCGAGGCCCTGGCCCGCTGGATACACCCGCAACGCTACGCCGACGTGGACCCGGCCGCGACGCTGCGCGAGATCAACGAACGGTTCCTGGCCGTCCCGCTGGAAGGCACTTATCTGGTGGACTTGACGCCCGGTTCCGGGCTCCCGCAATGAGTCTGCGGGAAACCACGCTCGCGGCACGCACCCCGGAGGCGCGCCGTCTGCGCCTGCATGTCCCGGACGGCATGCCGCCCGACAACGGCTGGCCGCTGCTGATCCTGCTGGACGGGGACTGGGTCTGGCCCCTGGATGCGCCACCCGGAGACAGCGCGGCCTGCGCCGTGCTGATCCCCGGTCACGGCGACATGCGCGGCCCTTTCATACCTCTGCCGGGCGGCCGGACCGGATCACACCCGGCTACCTCGCGGACGCTGGCGCGGCGCGCGCTGGATTTCACGCCGCCGGCGCCGGACGGTGGCCGCTGGCCCGATCCGCGCCGGCCCGAATGGCGGTGCGGCGGCGCGGACTCGTTCCTGGACGCGCTGCGGGGCCCGATGCTGGCCTGGGCGGACGCCCAGGCGCCCCTGGACCCGGCCCGCCAGAGCCTGTACGGCCATTCCTACGGCGGCCTGTGTGCGCTCTACGCGCTGGCCCGCCACCCCGGACGATTCGCCCGCACGATCTGCGCCAGCCCCTCGCTCTGGTGGCGCGACGGCAGGATTGAGTCCTTGCTCGACACCCTGCCGCGCACGCTGCCGCCCGACACAAACACCGCCGGCGCCTCGCCCCGGCTGACGCTCATGGCCGGCCCGGATGAGCGCTGGCATGCCCGGCCGCTCGACCTCGCGCATCCACGCCGCCACGACGATGGCATCCCCACCCTGCCCCGGCTGGAGGCGCTGCGCCGCCGGCTGTCGGACATTCCCTGGCTGGACTGCGACCTGGAGCTTCTCGATGGCATCCAGCACGGCGACGCGCTGCGAGCCGGCGCACAGCGCGCGATGACGATCGCCGCGGCCTGAAGCACCGCCCGCCGCCCGCGCCGACGCCATGCCCGCACCGAACGACCCCGCGCCCTACGGGCTGATTCTGTCCCGTGGACTGCCGGATGCGGCCGGTGTCTTGCGCTTGCGGCGGGATCTGCCCGAGTCCGAATGGCGTTGGATCACCCGCTTGCGGCGCCACGAAGACCGCCTGCGCAGCCTGGTCGGTCGCGCCCTGGTCCGCCGATTGCTGGGCCGGTGCCTGGGTCTGGCACCCGACGCGATCCCTCTGGTCGCGGAGCCGCGCGGCAAGCCGGTACTCGCGGCCGGCGATCCCGACGCGCCGTCCGGATCGCGGCACATCGGGCACTTCAATATCGCGCACAGCGGCGGCCTCGTCCTGGTCGGCGTCGGCCCCGGGCCGCTGGGCGTAGACGTGGAGCATTGCCCGGAACGGGTGGATGCGGACTTGTGGCGGCAGGTCACCGGCCTGCCGCTGCCAGCCCCTCGCGGGTCAGTCGCCGCGCCCGATCCCCGGATGTTCTGCGCCCAATGGGTCCGCCGCGAGGCCGTCCTCAAGGCTTGCGGGCTGGGACTGGCGGCCGAGCCGGGGGCATTGCGGCTGGCGGACACTGCGGACGGGGAATGGACGATGGTCTCTGGCAGGCCCGAGGTCGAAGGCTTGTGGGTGCGTCTGCTGCGGTCGTCTCCGACACACTGTGCCGCTCTGTGCCTGCGGGCAACGGCGTCCCCCCCGGACGACTGGCCGCTGAAGACACTGGCACTGTCCGACTGGCTCGACGACCTGGGCGACGGGGGCACCGCCCTGGAAAGCTGACCGCGCGCCGCGACGAAGGACTGGCTTCCGGATGTTCATAGATTATAATCATTCTCATTATCATGCTCAGTTTGTTATCGCCTGAACCATGACCACGGCACCCACCGTCCCCGCCTCTACCGAACCACCTCACCCCGTCCAGTCCTGGCCCGACGCATTCGCCGCCCGCTATCGTGCGGCCGGCCATTGGCGCGGCGAGACCTTCGGCGCCTGGCTGCGCGAACGCGCCGAGACCCACCCGGACCGCCTGGCCGTGATCGGCGGCGACCAGCGCTGGACCTACGCCGAACTGGACCAACGCGCCAGCGCCCTGGCGGCCGGGTTCCTGAATGCCGGCCTGCGACAGGGCGACCGCGTGCTGGTGCATATGCCCAACATGCCCGATTTCATCGCCGTGGCGATGGGACTGTTCCGCGCCGGCCTAATCCCGGTCTACGCCCTGCCCGCGCACCGCATCACGGAAATCGGGCACTTCGCCCGGGGTTCGGGCGCGCGCGCCTACGTGGCCGCCGCCGCGCATGCCGGCTTCGATTACACGATGCTGGCGCGCGCACTCCAGGAACACCAGCCGCGCGTCGAACATGTCTGGATCGCCGAACCCGACACCCCGTCCGGCGCATCCGCCGGATCGGCGCCGGCCGATCCGTTCCCGCGCCTGGCCGCGCTCTACGACATGGGCGCCGCCGTCCCGGCCAGCGTTTCGCGAGGTTCGGATGTGGCCTTTCTGCAGATTTCCGGCGGCAGCACGGGGCTGTCCAAACTGATCCCGCGCACGCACGACGACTACATCTACACCCTGCGCGAATCCGCCCGCATCTGCGGGCTGGATGCGGACGCCGTGTTCCTGGGCGCGCTGCCGATCGCGCACAACTTCCCGATGAGTTCTCCCGGCTTCCTGGGCACGCTGTACGCGGGCGGCCGCGTGGTGCTCGCCCCCTCGCCCGACCCGGAATCGTGCTTCGCCCTGGTCGAACGCGAACGCGTCACGGTCACCAGCCTGGTGCCGCCGTTGCTGCTGCAATGGCTGGACCGCGCGCCCGCCTCGGGACGCGACCTGGGCAGCCTGCGCGCCATCCAGGTAGGCGGCGCCAAGCTCTCGGCCGAGATCGCCCGCCGCGTACGCCCGACGCTGGGCGCCACGCTGCAGCAGGTCTTCGGCATGGCCGAGGGACTCGTGAACTACACCCGCCTGGACGATCCTGACGAACTGATCATCCACACCCAGGGCCGTCCCATCAGCCCGGACGACGAGATCCTGATCCTCGACGACGAGGGCCGGCCGGTCGAACCAGGCCAGGCGGGCCACCTGCTGACGCGCGGCCCTTACACGATCCGCGCCTATCACGACAATCCGTCGGCCAACGCGCGCGCTTTCACCGACGACGGCTACTACCGCACCGGCGACGTAGTGCGCATGACGCCCGAGGGTTACCTGGAGGTCCAGGGCCGCGCGGGCGACCACATCAACCGCGCCGGGGAAAAAATCTCGGCCGAGGAAATCGAGGACCACCTGCTGTCGCATCCCCGGGTCTTCGACGCCGCCGTGGTGTCGGTGCCCGACGAATTCCTGGGCGAGCGCAGTTGCGCTTTCGTCATCCCCAAGGGCGCGCGCCCGCGCCCGGCCGAACTGAAACGCTGGATCCGCGCGCGCGGCATCGCCGACTTCAAGATCCCCGACCAGATCCTGTTCGTGGACGCATTCGCGTCCACCGCCGCCCTGAAGGTCAGCCGCAAGACCCTGCGCGCCCAGTTGCGCGCCCGGCTGCTGGAACAGGAACCGCAGGCAGGCGCCGCGCATTGATCGCAGCGCACGACCCTTCATCGATACGAAGCACCGACATGAGCACCCTCAGCCTCGAATCCATGCGCGCCGACATCGCGCGCATGCTGCACGAATCGCCCGAAGACATCCTGGACGACGACAACCTGATGGACCTGGGCCTGGATTCCATGCGCCTGATGAAGCTCGCCGCGCAATGGCGCGAAGCCGGCGCGCGGCTGGAATTCTCCGATCTCGCCGCCGATGCCACGCTGGCGCACTGGTGGGCGGTCGCGACGCGTGGCCAGGCGGGCGCCGCGTGAACGGATTCGCTGATCCGGCCTGGGCGCCGCTGACCGAGGCCCAGGAGGGCCTGTGGTATGCCCAGCGCCTGGACCCGGCCAATCCGATCTTCAATCCGGCGCACCGCACCACGCTGCGCGGGCCTCTGGATGTGCCGCGCTTCGAGCGGGCCGTGAACCAGGCGCTGTCCGAGGCCGAGTCCCTGTCCCTGCGCTTCGAGGACCGCCCCGACGGCCCGGCGCAGCGCCTCGATCCCGCGCGCGCGCCGCGCCTGGACATCCGCGACCTGCGCCACCTGCCGGAAA
>Ga0172382_10011345_pt1 | contig 11803 bp, 15 predicted proteins | sample Leawel138RmetaG_FD_122245 | JGI IMG/M metagenome (GOLD analysis project Ga0172382, IMG submission 122245) | Leachate microbial communities from a municipal landfill in Southern Ontario, Canada - Leachate well 138R metaG | ecosystem: Engineered > Solid waste > Landfill > Unclassified | place...
AGGGATGGGTGGCAATGGCTTTTTGCTTTTGCAGCCATTTACCCAACTCGGCTACTGTAGCACTGCGCGCGCTGGCGCCAAGTTTCTGATAGTTGCCGTGCAAGTCAGGATAATAGCGGGCCGGCAGGCCCGCCTGGATCAGCATCAGATCCACCACCGCCCGTTGCAAGGCATCGATCCACAAAGCGGGCGGTTGTTTCTCCAGCACCTCGACCCATTCGCCCAGATCCATGATCTGCTGCTTGGCCAGGCCGCCCAGCATCTGGGTCAGCCACTCGGGCCGCGGCGCGGTCTGCTCTTGCGCCCAGTGCAGGGCCAGTTCGGGCGCGCCGCCGCTGGCGGCCAGGTAGGCCTCGGGATCGCGCGCCCCCTGCTCCTGCAGCCAGGCCCGCGCCTGGTCAGCGGCGGGCGGCGCGAGCGGAAAACGGCGGCAGCGCGACACCAGCGTGGGCAGCAAGGCATCCGCCGCGTCCGCAACCAGCAGGAAGATCGTGTTGGACGGCGGTTCTTCCAGGATTTTCAGCAAGGCATTGGCCGAAATCAAATTCAGGCTTTCCGCCGGATACAGCACGACCACATGCCAGCCGCCCCGATGGCTGCCCTGGATGGCCCAGGACTCGATGGCCCGGATCTGATCGACCCGGATCTCCTTGGACGGCGCTTTTTTTGCGGCTTTCTCCGTCGCGTCAGCGTCCTGCACCTCCCCCTCGGCCAAGGCCAGCGCTTCCGGACGAATGCGCATCAAGTCGGGATGGTTGCCCGACAGCACCCATTGGCAAGCCTGGCATTGCCCGCAAGCGGTCTGATGCCGCGGCTGTTCACACAGCAGCGCAGCGGCGCAGGCCAGCGCAAAGCGGCGCTTGCCAATGCCCGCCTGGCCATGAATCAGCCACGCGTGCGCCAAACGGGACTGGTTGTCCGCGCCCAGCCATTGCTGCGCGGCCTGCTGTTGCCACGGGTAAAAAGTGAAGCTATTCATGCCGGGTGGACGCGGTTAAACCAGCGTGAAAACTCATTCATCAATTGCTCACGCGCCAGTTCGATCGCCTGGCCGCTGTTGATCACCAGAAAACGCTGCGGATCGGCCTTGATCCGCTGGTAGTAGGCGTCGCGGGTGCGCTCGAAGAACAGCGCCCCCTCCTGCTCAAAACGGTCCTGCTCGCGGCTGCGCTCCAGGCGCTCCCGCGCCACGTCCAGCGGCACGTCGAAAAACACCGTCAGGTCGGGTTGCACGTCCGGGTGGACCCATTGCTCAAGCTGGCGGATTTTGTCCGCTCCCAACTGCCTGCCGCCCCCCTGGTAGGCGTAGCTGGCGTCGGTGAACCGGTCGCAGACGACCCATTGCCCGGCCTCCAGCGCGGGCAGGATGCGGGTCCGCAGGTGCTCCGAACGCGAGGCAAACATCAACAGCACCTCCGTGTCCAGCGCCATGTCGTGGTGCAGCAGCAGTTCGCGCAGGGTCTCGCCCAGTTCCGTGCCGCCCGGTTCGCGGGTACTGAGCACCGGGATCTGCTGCGCTTGAAGAAAGCCCAGCAACCACTGCAAATGGGTGGATTTGCCCGCGCCATCCACGCCCTCAACCGTGATGAAGCGGCCTGGGCGCGGCGCGGCTTGAGAGGAAGGGGTCATGGTTGGGTCCTGCGCTTGAGTTGATAGGTCCGGACGGCCCGGTTGTGGTCGGCCAGATTCTTGGAGAACTGGCTGGTCCCGTCTCCGCGGGCCACGAAATAGTAATAGCCATGCTTTTCAGGCTGAAGCGCGGGCTGGATGGAAGGACGGCCCACCGCCGCAATCGGCGTGGGCGGCAGGCCCGCGCGTGTATAGGTGTTCCAGGGCGTGTCGGTGCGCAGGTGCAAGCGGGTCAGGTTGCCGTCAAAGGTTTCGCCCACGCCATAAATCACGGTGGGATCGGTTTGCAGCAGCATGCCGGCACGCAAGCGGTTGATGAAGACCCCGGCCACCGCGTTGCGGTCGGCTTCGCGGCCGGTTTCCTTTTCAATGATGGAGGCCAGAATCAAGGCTTCATACGGTGAACGCAACGGCAGGCCCTCATCGCGCTGCGCCCACGCGTCTTCCAGAACGCGCTGCTGCGCATGGAAGGCGCGCTTCAGGATTTCCAGGTCCGTGGTGCCGACCGAAAACAGATAGGTATCCGGAAAGAACAGCCCCTCTCCATGTTCCACGGGCGCGCCCACCCGTGTGCCGAGCTGGTCATTGCCGACACCCTGCAGCGTTTGCCGGACGTCGGGATGCGCCGCCAGCGCCGCGCGGATCTGCCGAAGGTTCCAGCCTTCCACAAACAGGATCTGCCGTTGGGTCACGTCAGCCTGATCCAGTTTGCGGAACAGATCCATCAGGCTTTCACCGCGCTTGAGCGCATAGCCGCCCGCCTGGATCCGGGTCTGGATGCCGGTCAGCCGCGCATAGGCCACCAGGACGTCGGGCGGCAGTTCAATCCCGGCCTCGTTGATGGTGGCGGCCACCTTTCTGACGGAACTGCCCGGTTCAATCACAAAATCCACGGTTTCCTCGGGCAGGTCAAGCGGCGCGTGCAGGTAGTAATACACGCCAATGCCCGCCGCCACGAGCACGGCGGCCAGCGCTGCCACCAGCCAGCTGAAAAAACGGAAAAACGAAAACTTGGGTTTGGGCATGAGCTGCCTATAATACTTTTAGTTCGAATTTGCCCAGAAGGACAAGGATTGATGTCTGACCCCAAGATTGTAGCTGCCCTGAGCGAGTTGAAGTTGGAGAAAGCCGCGCTTGCGCCGCTGCCCGATCTGTCGGTTCTACGTTTCACCGGCGCGGATGCCGAAGCCTTTCTGCAGTCTCAGCTGACGCAAGATGTGGCTGCGCTGCCAGCGGGACACGCCGCGCTGGCCGGTTATTGCACGGCAAAAGGCCGGTTGCTGGCCACCGGCGTGCTGTTGCGCAGCGCGGGGCAGGATGCCGAGCCGGGCTTTGACTGGATCGTGCGCGCGGACCTGGCGGCCACCTTGCAAAAGCGCCTGACCATGTTCGTGCTGCGCTCGAAGGTCAAGATTGCGCTGCTGGAAGGCGCCGTCCATGGGCTGCTCGAACCGGCGGACGCGCCTTCCAGCGGCCTGCCGTCCGCGCCGTGGGCGCTTGCCTCCACCGCGCTTGGCCTGGCCATCCGCGCCCCGTCCGTGGCGGCGTTTGACCGCTACTGGCTGATCGGGGCAAGGCCCGACGCCGAGGAAACAGTGCCCGTGCCCGCCTATTTCGAGCTGCTTGATTGCCTGGTCGGCCTGCCCTGGGTCAGCGCCGCCACCCAGGACCTGTTCATTCCGCAAACGCTGAATCTTGAGCTGATTGGCGGCGTCAGCTTCAGCAAGGGCTGCTATCCGGGGCAGGAAATCGTTGCGCGCAGCCACTACCGCGGACTGGTCAAGCGCCGCGCCAGCCTCGGGGTCATCGAGCAGGCTCTGCCTGATGCCGCGGGCCAGGACCTGTTCCTGCCCGAGCAGACCTCGGCCGCCTCCCGCATCATTCAAGCGGCCGTCGTGGCGGATCGGACCTGGGTGCTCTGGGAAGCCACCAAAGACACGCTGGCCGCGCCCGGGCTGCGGGCGGGCGCGCCGGATGGCCCGGTCCTGCATCCGCTGGCGCTGCCCTACTCGCTCAACTTGCAAGGAGCGGAATCATGACCCCCAGCGTTTACATCTACTACAAGCTGGCCGATGCCCACCAGGAAGCCGCGCTGGCACCTGCCCAGGACGTGCTGCGCGCAGGCGCCAGCCATGCCAGGCGCGTTCTGCTCCAGCGCCGTCCCGACAGCAAGGAAGGCATTGCCACCTGGATGGAAGTCTACGAAGATGTCACTGACGTCCCGGCTCTGCTCCAGGCCCTGGATCAAGCCGTTGCGCGCAACCAGCTCGACAGCTATCTTGCTTCGCCTCGTCTGGCCGAACAGTTCGTGCCGCTGACGTCTGACACCGCCTTTTCGGAGTAGCCATGTGTTTGCTCGCTTTCGCCTGGAACCCTGACGCGCCCAGCCAACTGCTGGCCATGAGCAACCGCGATGAGTTCTATGCGCGGCCCAGTCAGGCGGCGCATTGGTGGAGCGATTACCCGGAAGTCTGGGCCGGCCGGGATTTGCGGGGCGGCGGCAGCTGGTGCGGGGTGACGCGCTACGGGCGGTTTGCCGCGCTGACCAATTTTCGTGACGGCCATCCCGCCAATCCGCAAGCGCCGAGCCGTGGCGATCTGGTCAAGCATTTCCTGATTGGCGACGCCTCGCCAGAGGATTATTTGCAGCGCCTGCGGGACACGGCGGCGCCGTTCAACAGCTTCAGCCTGGTGGTGGCGGATCTGCTGGCGGAAACACCGAGCTGCGGCTACTGGAGCTTCCAGCGCGGACGTCACAGCGCCGCGCCGCGCCTGCTGGAGCCCGGCGTCTACGGCCTCTCCAACGCCGGACTGGACACGCCCTGGCCCAAGCTCGTCCATGCCACGGCCGGCCTGGCAACGCTGAAAGCCACGGAGGCGCCGCTGAGCGCGTATTTTTCCTTGTTCGGCCAGCAGTTCACCGCCGATGACGCGGTGTTGCCGCAAACCGGCCTGCCGCTGGATAGAGAGCGGGCGCTGTCTTCGCCGTTCATCATCATGGACGACTACGGCACGCGGGCCCAGACTTACCTATCATTGAGCGCGCAGCAGGAGTCCGTGGTGGCCGAGAAAACCTTTGATTCGGCCAACGAGGCGCGGCAGGCGGATCAGCAGCCGCTACAGATTGACCATTTTCAGCTTGAGAAAACGGTCCGCAAGAATTGAACGGTGTCGGCATGCGCGCGGCGGGCCACCGCCAAGGCGCCGCCCATATTGTAAAAACCGTGCACCGCGCCGTCATAGCTGATCAGTTCCACCGGCGTGCCTGACCAGGCCAGCCTGCCCGCATAGTCCTGCCCTTCGTCAAACAGTGGATCGCATTGCGCCAACTGCACCAACGTGGGCGGCAAGTTGCCATGGTCCGGCGCTTCCAGGGGCGCAAAACGCCAATCGTTCCGGTCGGCATTGTCAATGTAGTGGCTGAAAAACCATTGAATCAGCGCGCTGTCCAGCAGATAGCCCTGCCCATAGCGCCGATGGCTCTCCGTGTCTTGCCAGGCGCAGACGCCGGGATAGATCAGCACCTGCCCGGCGATGGCCAGCCCGGCGTCCCGCGCCCGCAAACAGGCTTGCGCGGTCAGCGTGCCGCCCGCGCTGTCGCCGAGGCCCACCAGTTTGCGCGCATCGATGCCCAGTTCCGCCGCCTGGTCCGCGGCCCAGCACCAGGCGGCAAAGACGTCTTCGGCGGCACGTGGGAAACGGTGTTCAGGCGCAAGCCGGTAGTCGAGCGAGAGCACGCAGCAATCCGCGCGCGCCGCGAGCATGCGGCTGATGCGGTCATAACTGTTGATGCTGCCCAGCGTAAAGCCGCCGCCGTGAGACAGGATGACGAGCGGCGCCGGGTCCGGCGCGCCTTCGCCCCGGTACAGCCGCGCCGCGATGGTGCCGCCGGGTACCGGAATGGCCCGGTCCTCAACGGCGCGCACCGGCATGGCGGCAATATCAAGAATGGGGGAAGACTGCTCGTAAAAGTCGCGGGCGGCGTCCACCCCCATTTCAATGAAGCTGGGCCGCCTGACGCGATGGATGCGCCGCAGCAGATCACTGACTTGCGCATCGGCCGTGACTGGCACGGTGGAATGAGGCGTCGTGCTCATGCCTTATTTTTTGATGAACTTGAAGGTGCCGGTCGCGCGGGCAATCAGCTTGCCGCGGGAATCCCGGATTTCGCCTTCGCAAAACGCCATCGTGGTTGAACGGTGCACGCAGCGTGAGCGGGCGATGAGCCGGGAATCCGTGCCCGGCTGCATGAAGGAGCTGGTCATATCCACGGTCGCGCAGGCACGGCGCTCGGGATGCAGCGAACGGGCCGCCGTGCCCATTGAGGCATCGAGCAAACTCATCAGCACGCCGCCATGACACACTTTCCAGCTATTGAGCAGATGCGGTTGAAGCGCAATCTCAACTTCGCACTGCCCTTCCCCGGCGCGCACCGGGCTGCTGCCCAGCCAGGCCAGGAAAGGAATATCGTAGACTTCGGTCAACATGGCAATCAGGCGTTGACCACGTAGTCCATGCAATGGCGGGTTTCGCGCAATTCCTTCATCCGGCCGAGAATGGCCTGGTGGTCGGGATGAACGTGATAGGCCTGCATCGTGGCCTTATCCTCGAACAGCGAATTCAGGATGACGTCCGCGTCGGCTTCCAGGCCGGGCTGGGCCGTGCCGATTTCAAACTCGATGATACCCGGCACGCATTGCTTGACGCTGTTCAACAAGGCCACGACCTCTTCCCGCTGCGCCTGGGTTTGCGCCTCATTGGCGCCGGGTTTCAACTTCCACATCACGATATGGCGAATCACGTCCAACTCCTGCAAAAACGCCGCACGGTGTGCGGCGCCCTATCTTAGAAAATCCACTTGCCCAATAAGTAAGCCAGCCCAGCCACAATGGCCGAAGCTGGAATGGTCAAGAACCAAGCCCACACAATATTACCAGCAAGTCCCCACCGCACGGCGTTGAACTTGCGTGTGGAACCCACGCCAACAATGGCGCCGGTAATGGTGTGCGTGGTGGAAACCGGAATGCCGATGGCGCCCGCCAGGAACAAGGTCATGGCGCCGCCAGTCTCGGCGCAGAAGCCGCCGACCGGCTTGAGCTTGGTCAGGCGCTGGCCCATGGTTTTCACAATGCGCCAGCCGCCAAACATCGTGCCCAGGGCAATGGCGGCATAGCAGCCGACGACCACCCAGGCGGGCACGTCGTCATTGACGCCCATGCTGCCGGAGACGATCAGCAGCAGCCAGATGATGCCGATGGTTTTCTGCGCGTCGTTGCCGCCATGTCCCAGGCTGTAAAGACCGGCCGACACCAGCTGCAAACGGCGGAACCACTTGTCAAGCCGGATCGGCTTGGTCTTCTGGAACAGCCGCGCGACGATCACCATCAGCGCGCCCCCCAGGACAAAGCCGAGAAACGGCGCCACGAAAATGAAGGCGATGATGCGCAGCACTTCCGACATCATCAGGGCTTCCGGCCCGACGCTGACCAGTCCCGCCCCGACAATCCCGCCGATCAGCGCGTGTGACGACGAAGACGGAATGCCAAAATACCAGGTAATGATGTTCCAGGAGATCGCGCCGACGAGCGCGCCGAAAATCACGTAGTGGTCAACAAAACTCGGGTCGATGATGCCCTTGCCGACCGTGGCCGCAACCTTCAGGTGGAAGACAAAGATGGCCGCGAAGTTGAAGAAGGCGGCAAAGACGACGGCATGCTGAGGTTTCAGGACGCCGGTGGAAACAACGGTGGCGATGGAGTTGGCGGCGTCATGAAAGCCATTCATGAAGTCGAACACGAAAGCCAGGAATATCAAAAACGTCAATATCCACAGGCTGATCAGGAGTGGGTCCATGGTTCAGTTCAGTTCCGGTCAGGCGTTTTCGAGCACAATACCTTCGATCAGGTTGGACACATCCTCGCACTTGTCCGTGACCTCTTCCAACAACTCGTAAACCGCTTTGAGCTTGATCAACTGGCGCGTGTCGACTTCATCCCGGAACAGCCGGGCCATGCCGCGGCGCATCAGGCGGTCCGCGTCGGATTCCAGCCGCTCGATTTCCTGGCACAGCTTCAGAATGCTTTCCGTGTCGGAGAGATCGTGCAGCCGTCCCACCAGAATCGTCAGCCGATCGCAGCACTGGACGATGATGTCGGCCAGCGCGCGCGCATCCGGCGTCACGTTGCGCACGTCGTACAGGCTGATGCTCTGCGCCACGTCTTCGATCAGGTCCAGGATGTCATCCATCAAGGAGATCAGGTGATGGATCTGGTCGCGGTCCATGGGGGTGATGAAGGTCCGGTGCAGCAGGTCCACGCATTCATGGGTGACCTTGTCCCCTCTCTTCTCAAGGGTCTCGATGTTCTCAATGAAAACATCCGATTTGCTCAGGTCGCCGAGCAGGCCCACCAGCTCGCGGGAAGCTTGTTTGCCGATCTCGGCGTGGGCGGTAAAAAGATCAAAAAACTTAGCCTCTTTGGGCATCAGGCGTGAAAACATCGCGTCCTCTCGTTCCGCCACATGACAATTTTGTGACGCTCTAAAAACTTGGCGAAGTTTAGCAGAGGAACACAGGCAGATAACGCGGGAAAAACAAAAAACCACGTAAAAGGCGCGAAGAACGGGGTGTCGCAGGCAGCGCTTGACAGGCCTTGTTCAGCGGCCCGTCAGCTTGCGGCGAGGCGCGCTCAATAGTCCGAATCGACGTAGGCGTTCCCGGCGTAGTTCTGGAATTTGGTGTATTGGCCCTGCCAGGTCAGGCGGACGGTGCCGATCGGACCGTTACGCTGCTTGCCAATGATGATTTCCGCGCTGCCCTTGTCCGGTGTGTCCGGGTTATAGACCTCATCGCGGTAAATGAACAGAATCACGTCCGCGTCTTGTTCAATGGCGCCGGATTCGCGCAGATCGCTCATCACGGGCCGCTTGTTCGGACGCTGCTCCAGACTACGGTTCAACTGCGACAAGGCGATCAGCGGGCAATTGAGTTCCTTGGCCAGCCCTTTCATGGAACGACTGATCTCGGACAGTTCGGTGGCGCGGTTTTCCGAGCCGCCGCCATTGCCGGACATCAGCTGCAGGTAGTCGATGATGATCAGGCCGAGCTGGCCGCACTGCCGGGCCAGACGCCGGGCGCGCGCCCGCAGCTCCATCGGGCTCAAGGCCGGGGTTTCATCAATGTAGAGCTGGGTGTCCTGCATCTTCTGGATGGCATGGGTCAGCTTCGGCCAGTCTTCGTCTTCGAGCTTGCCGGTCCGCAGCCGCTGCTGATCCAGCCTGCCGACCGAGCCCAGTACCCGCATGGCGAGCTGGGACGCGCCCATCTCCATTGAGAAGATGGCCACCGGCAGCCCCTCCTCCACCGCAACGTGCTCGCCGATGTTGACCGAAAACGCGGTTTTACCCATGGAGGGACGACCCGCCACGATGATCAGATCGCCCCCCTGCATGCCCGAGGTCATTTTGTCGAGATCGCTGAAGCCGGTGGGCACGCCGGTGATGTCCGAGCTGGAGTCGCGGTGATAGAGCTCGTCAATGCGCTCGACCACCTGGGTCAGCAGGGGTTGCAGCTCCTGAAAGCCCGCCGTGCCGCGCGCGCCGTCTTCGGCGATCTGAAAGATTTTGGACTCCGCGTCATCCAGAATTTGGCGCGTGTCCTTGCCCTGCGGCGCCAGCGCCGCCGAGGAAATGTCGTCAGCCACCGTCACCAGGCGCCGCAACACGCCCCGGTCGCGGACGATTTCCGCGTAGCGGCGGATGTTGGCCGCCGATGGCGTGTTCTGCGCCAAGGAGTTCAGATAAGCCAGGCCACCCACCTCCTCGGCCTTGCCCGCCGTCTGCAAGGACTCATACACCGTCACCACGTCCGCCGGACGGGTCAGGCTGATCAGCCGCGCAATGTGCTGCCAGATCAGGCGATGGTCATAGCGGTAGAAGTCATCCTCTTTGATGATGTCCGCAATCCGGTCCCACGCCGCATTATCCAGCAGCAAGCCGCCCAGCACGGACTGTTCGGCTTCGACGGAGTGAGGCGGGACGCGCAGGGATTCGAGTTGGGGATCTAAGGGAGCGTTCATGCGTGGACCGGTAAAAACACAATGGAAACAGGTGAAAAAGGGCAGGATGCCGACGCCCGGCCCTTGGAGTACTGACGGACAAGTGTAGCCGACCTGGCCGCGCAGCAGGCATCGGCATCAGGATTCGGAAACGCTTTTCCGGGTTCGGGGCTTCGTCCAGGGCGCATGCCCGGAACCACAAAGAAAAAGCCTCCGTCAGGATGAACCGAACGGAGGCTTTCGGGGCGAATCGGACGGGATCCCGTCCGATCAGGCACGCTCAGACTTAAGCGTGATCGCCGACCACAACGACGTTGATGTTGGCAATCACGTCCGTGTGCAGACCGATTTCGAGCGGGAACTCGCCAATGGTCTTCAGCGGACCGTTGGGCAGGCGGATCATGCCGCGCTCGATGCTGTCAAAGCCGGCGCCGCGCAGGGCTTCAGCGATGTCAGCGTTGGTGACCGAACCGAACAGACGGCCGTCAACACCGGCTTTCTGCGTGATGGTGATGGCCTGGCCTTCCAGGCGTCCGGCCAGCGCTTGCGCGGCGGCCAGTTTGTCAGCCTGGATTTTCTCCAGCTCGGCGCGGCGTGCTTCAAACTCGGCCAGCGCGGCCTTGGTTGCACGTTTTGCCTTGCGCTGCGGGATCAGGAAATTACGGGCGTAGCCATCTTTCACGCGAACGACGTCACCGAGGCTGCCCAGGTTGATCACTTTTTCAAGAAGAATGATTTGCATAATTTTGCTCCCGGCAATCAGTTATGGTTGTCGGTGTAGGGCAACAAAGCCAGGAAACGCGCACGTTTGACGGCGGTATCCAGCTGACGCTGATAGTGGGCTTTGGTGCCCGTCAGGCGTGCGGGGATGATCTTGCCGTTTTCCTGGATGAAGTCACGCAGGGTGTCAACATCTTTGTAGTCGATCTGGTCAACGCCAGCGGCTGTGAAGCGGCAGAACTTGCGGCGCTTGAACAGCGGGTTTTGCTGACCAAATTTTTTCTTTTCTTTCCGTTTGCCAAATGCGGCCATGATTTACCTCTTGGGTATTCAATCCGTTAATCGCGGAGACTGCTCGGCGGCCACTGGCGTGACCTTTTGCACATGCAGTCTCAATCTGCTTGAGCCTTTGCGGGACGGGGCAATAAATCCTTCAAAGCGGCAGTGTTTGCCAAGAATCTTTCCGTTCAGCTCCAGCGCCAGTTCTCCAACCACAAGAGCCGACAGGGAAAGCTGGATACGGCGGGGACGCTTGGCCTCCAACACCTCAGACTCGTGTTCCAGGTGCAGCGCCAGAATCGGAACGCCCGCTGGTGTGTATCGAATCGCTTCGCACTCCGTGACGGAGGCCACCACAACGAATCGGTTCACGCGTCTTTGCTTACTGACAATTTATTGACCACTACCCGCAGCAGCGACGAGTCTTAGTCTTCTGCTTGCGCGGTGGCTTCAGCGGAAACCTTGCGTGCTTCTTCGCGCTCAACGATCTTCATCATTGGCGACGGCGCGGCTTCTGCTTTTTTCATCTTGATGACAAGATGACGCAACACAGCATCGTTGTAGCGGAAAGCATGCTCGAGCTCTTCAAGCGTGGCGTGACCGCATTCGATGTTCATGCACACATAGTGTGCCTTGACCAGTTTTTCGATCGGGTAGGCCAGCTGACGGCGACCCCAGTCCTCAAGGCGGTGAATCGTGCCTTCCTGGCTGGTGATGAGCGACTTATAGCGCTCGACCATGGCCGGAACCTGTTCGCTTTGGTCCGGGTGAACAATGAAAACTACTTCGTAATGACGCATCGAAGCTCCTTTTGGATGACTTGCTTAAAAAGCAAGGGGTGAGTCCGCTCTAGCGTCCAGAGGCGGACAAGGTACGTAAGTTCTTGGTGGCCGTTGTTTGGTGTCAGCGGTTTGTCGGCAGTCTCTGGCAACACCTGCTTTTCCGCAACATGTGCCCTACACCAACCTCACTTCACCAACCGCACTTCACTCTTGCCAACGAACCTTGCTAATAAAATCTTGCTAATGAAATCTTGCCAATAAATTAAGGCAAGCCTTGTATTTTCCCTGATTCCCCGGGGTTTGGCAAGAACCGGCCTGGCTTGAATAAGGAAAAGCCCG
>Ga0172382_10011346_pt1 | contig 11803 bp, 9 predicted proteins | sample Leawel138RmetaG_FD_122245 | JGI IMG/M metagenome (GOLD analysis project Ga0172382, IMG submission 122245) | Leachate microbial communities from a municipal landfill in Southern Ontario, Canada - Leachate well 138R metaG | ecosystem: Engineered > Solid waste > Landfill > Unclassified | place...
GCGGGCGGGTACAAGACCCGCCCCTACAAATGCGAAAACAAAACCGCCCCTTGACAAATTGGGCAAAGTATGCTATGATGATGGTGTGAGGGTAAAGGTACATTCAAGCTTGGGAGGATGATGGAGAGGAAAGAGTTGCGGATTGCTCGGTCACTGATCTTGGGGGTTATCCCCGGAATGGTGCCAATCGGCGGTCCGTCGGGCTAGGCCCGGTGAGTTTATACACCAATATCGCGCCGGATGCCTGCCCATCGTCTTCATCATTTTCCCAAGCTTGCAAATTATTCGAACGGCGATTTGGGCCAAGTCCTTATTAATAATTTATCGAAGGACTTCCCAAACCGCCGTTTGATTGCAAAAATCAAACAAAAAAACAGGATTGAAAAATGGCGCGTTGTTTCTCAAAAAACTCTTTCCTCTTGGCGCGCCATTTTCCAGCCCTGTTTTTTGTTATCAACAGCCTCGCTTTGACAAAAGGAAAAAATAAATATAAAAAGAAATTGTTTTTATAGATTTTTTAAAATAAAAAGGAAAAAGGGGGTGAAAAAAATGTTGCAAGAAGAATTGGAACCGAAAATACCCCGGACAGTGAGCACTTGTCCTTTTTGTGGAGGCGAAGTTAATTTTCCTTATGCTGCGATGAGTTGCGTAAAACGTGGTGGAAGAATTTATAATGAGGAAAATTTAATTTGGCTTCCCAAGTCGGAGAGGCCTCTATTCTCATGTGGCGATAATTCAAAAGGGGTATTTCCAGAAGAGTTTACTCCTCGTGCTGTGTAACAAGCATTGACGAGTATCTCTTTCTTTTTTTATATTTTGTGTTAAAGTCTGGTTGCGTTTGCGTAATTTGTGTGAGTAATTTGTAATTGGGAAAAATTTTGATTACAAAATTTTGCCAAGGTAGCTCAGTTGGCAGAGCAGCGGTATCGTAAACCGCAGGTCGGGGGTTCGAAGCCTCTCCTTGGCTCCAAGTATCAACAAAATGAAGGCAATAAAATCGCAGGCCCTCCTTCGCTAAAGCTTCGGAGGGCAAATCGGGGGTTCGAAGCCTCTCCTTGGCTCATGAATTCACAAAAACAACCCTTTGGGGTTGTTTTTGCAATTTTCAATTACCAGTTTTCAGTTTTCAAAAACTTTTCTTTTGGGCGATTGTGTGATAAATTGGGATTGTTGGATTGATAAATATTATGGCGCAAAATTGCGAAAAAATTGGGGAATTGCAGGATAAGATCCATCTTTTGATGGACCGCCTTTGACGTTGCCAAAAAGAAGGAAAAGATAAAGGAGTTAGAGAAATTTGCGGCGCGGCCGGATTTTTGGGGAATTCCCGAACAGGCCGCCGCGGTTTCCGAAGAGTTGGCGGATTTAAAAAAAATAGTCGGCGATCTGGAAGATTTGCAAGTGGAATTGGAATTAATCGGCGAGGCGAATGGCGACGACGGGGAAATTGATGCGGTTGCCAAAAAGATTGGAGAAAAGGAAGTGCTCGTGTTTCTTTCGGGAAAATATGATCGCGCCAACGCGATTTTAACCATTCATTCGGGCGCGGGCGGCCAAGACGCGCAGGATTGGGGGGCGATGCTCTTGCGGATGTATTCCCGCTATTGCGAAAGCAAAGGCTTTAAAACCGCGATTTTGCACGAATCGTTCGGCGAGGGGATTTGTGAAAACAGAATTGGCTATAAGGAAGTTTCGGTGTATATTAAAGGATTGAGAGCCTATGGCTATTTCAAAAAAGAAGCCGGCGTGCATCGCCTGGTGCGCAAGTCGCCGTTTAACACCAAGCACTTGCGCCAAACATCATTCGCGCTGGTCCAAGTTTTTCCCGAGTTTCCTCAAAGCGATTTAAAAGAGCTGGAATTAAAACCCGAGGATTTAAAAATTGATTTTTATCGCGCTTCGGGTCCGGGAGGGCAATATGTGAACAAGCGGGAATCCGCGGTGCGCATAACACACGTTCCCACGGGAGTTTTTGCCACTTGCCAAACAGAACGCCTTCAGGGGCAGAACAAAGATCACGCCATGCAATTATTGAAGATAAAGCTTTTTCATCTGTTGCGGGAATCGCGCGAACAGGAATTATCGGCGATAAAAGGAGAAAAAGTTTCGGCCAGCTGGGGCAATCAGATCCGCAATTATGTTTTGGATCCCTACAAACTGGTAAAAGACACGCGCACCGAGGTGCAAACTTCGCAAGTGGACGAAGTTCTGAACGGCGATCTGGACAAATTCATCGAAGCGGAAATCAAACTACCTTAGATTCAAGCACTAAATTCTAAACCCTAAATCCTAAATAAATTCAAAATCCAAATATCAAAACTGATACCGTTTGTTTTAACCTTTGATTTTTGAAATTTGAATTTGTTTAGAATTTAGAAATTAGGATTTATAATTTGAAATAATTTTAGATGATACGATTTAACGATGTAACCAAAATTTATCGCTTGCGGCGCGCAGGCAACGACAACATCACCGCTTTGGAAGGCATATCTTTTGGCGTTGAGGAGGGCGAGTTTGTTTCGGTTGTCGGCAGATCGGGCGCGGGCAAAACCACGCTTTTTAAATTGGTTCTGGCCGAGGAGGCCCCCAGCCGGGGAAGCATTTTGTTCAAAGACCAAAATATATACAAGCTGAAACCCGGCAAATTGAATTCATTGCGGCGGAGCATCGGCGCGGTTTTTCAGGATTACAAGCTTTTGCCGAATATGACGGTGTATGAAAACATCGCCTACGTGATGAAAGTTATCGGCGCGCAAGATGCCGAAATCAAGTGCAATGTGCCGCGCATTTTGGAGATCGTGGAATTGGAAGAACGCCAAAAAAATTATCCGGCCGAACTTTCCGGCGGCGAGCGCCAGCGAGTGGCCATTGCCCGCGCGCTGATTCATCGCCCTGAAGTGGTTTTGGCCGATGAGCCCACCGGAAATCTTGATCCTTATCACACTTTGGATATTTTGAGACTGTTATTGAAGATCAACGAAATGGGGACCACGGTGCTTTTGGCGACGCACAATCGGGAAATTGTGAATAAATTAAAAAGGCGCGTGGTAACATTGGAAAAAGGCAAAGTGATTCGCGACGAAAAAAACGGCCGCTTCTCATTATAAAATCAAAATTAAAAAGTCAAAAATCAAAATGACAGTGTAAAATTAAAAAATATCAATTTTTAAAATTTTCCAGTTTTAAATTTTTAATTGTCATTTTTAATTTTGATTTTTAAACTTTAAATTTGAAACATGTTTACTTCTTTTCGGCGTATTATTGTTTTGGGTTGGCAGAATTTGGCGCGCGACGGCGGCATCGCCGTTGCCAACGTGTTTATCATCATGATTCCCATTTTGCTCACTTCCGCGCTTTTTTCTTTGAAATTCGTGAGCGATTTTTTGGTCAAGGATTTGCAAAACAAAGCCGATATTTCCATTTATTTCAACGAAAGCGTTTCCGAAGACGATATCTTGCGGGTAAAAGACAAAATCAAGGAGATTCCCGGTATCGAGCAAGTTAATTATATGCCCAAAGACCAAGCGTTGGCGGCTTTTCAGGAAAGGCATCAAAACAACCCCGTTTTGCTGGAATCGCTGGACGAAATCAGCGGCAATCCGCTTTTGTCGTCTTTGAACGTGAGCGCGGCATCGCCGGCGCAGTTTGACCAGGCGGCATTGCTTTTGGATCAAGACGATTATCGCGATTTTGTCAATAAGATCAATTACAGCGAGAAAAAAGAAACCATCCAAAAAATATTCGCCATCACCGCCGGCGCGCAAAAAATCGGAATGGGGTTGTTCGCGGTTTTGGGAACCATTTCGGTGATGGTGACTTTCAACACCGTGCGCATGGCGATTTTGAGCCGCAAGAGGGAGATTGGCATTCAGCGGCTGGTGGGCGCGTCGCATTGGTTTATCCGCGGACAGTTTTTGGTTGAAGGACTGATATTCGGATTTTTGGCCGCGGTATTTTCATTTTTGGCCGCTGCGGGAATCTGCTGGTGGATTTCCCCGGCATTGGCGCAAATTTTGCCCGGAATGGATTTGTGGCAATATTTCTCGGCAAACTTGGGGCTGATGCTGGCAATACATCTGGCAATCGGCGCGGGACTGGGAGCAATTTCCAGCCTGATCGCCGTGGGTCGCCACTTGAAAATCTAACGCGATTGGCTATAATACCAATTGCGTGATTTAAGATTTAGGATTTAAGATCCTGGTTTTATTTGTTTTTGCGTTAAATTTTTTGATATTTGGATTTGTTTAGAATTTAGAAATTAGTGCTTGAAATTTATCATATTGCGGGATCGTATAATGGTAGTACAACGGACTCTGAATCCGTTTATCATGGTTCGAATCCATGTCCCGCAGCAAGCGACCGAAGGAAGTCCCGAAGAATTGAGGGGCGACCGAAGTATGAAGGTGCTAGTTTCAACATAAACCAAAAAAATAAGATCAAAAACACCCGCGGGGCTTCCCCCCGCTTTTTGCGCTTCAATGCTTTAAGGCATAATTGAAAAATAGAGTAAAAAGAGTTAAATTACAATAAAAGCATTCTACATATCTTTAATACGATGTTAGGCCGAAAAATTTTATGGTTACCAAAGAAACAAGCATAAACACAACCAAAGAACGGGAGCGGGCGGAATTGCATCGGGCGATTTGGCAGATTGCCAATGATTTGAGGGGGAGCGTGGACGGCTGGGATTTCAAGCAATATGTTTTGGGCATGCTTTTTTATCGTTTCATCAGTGAAAATTTAACCAATTATATCAATGCCGATGAGCGGCGCGTGGGTAAAAAGGATTTTGATTATACTGCGCTTTCCGATAAAGAGGCTGAATTGGGCCGGGCTGATACGGTAAAGGAAAAAGGTTTCTATATTTTGCCCAGCGAGCTTTTTGCAAATGTGCGCAAAAACGCGCGTAATGATCCCAATCTTAACGAAACTCTTACCGCTGTCTTCCGCAATATTGAAAATTCGGCAAAGGGGGCAAACAGCGAAGATGACATTAAGGGTTTGTTTGATGATCTTGATGTGAATTCCAATAAGCTGGGCGGCACGGTGGAAAAACGAAATCAGAAACTTGCGAAACTTTTTGAATCTATCGGCGATCTTCGTTTGGGCAACTATTCCGATAATACCATTGACGCCTTCGGCGATGCTTACGAGTTTTTAATGACCATGTATGCCTCAAACGCGGGCAAGTCAGGGGGAGAGTTTTACACCCCTCAAGAAGTGAGCGAACTTTTGGCGGAAATTACCACGGTTGGCAAAAAGGAAGTGAACAAGGTCTATGATCCCGCTTGCGGTTCGGGTTCGTTGCTCCTCAAATTTGCCAAAGTTTTGGGCAAAGAAAATGTGCGCCTTGGTTTTTTTGGACAGGAGGTTAATCTCACCACCTACAACCTTTGCCGGATCAATATGTTTTTGCACGATATCAATTATAACCATTTTGATATTGCCCACGGCGATACGCTCATTGATCCGAAACACTGGGACGATGAGCCGTTTGACGCCATCGTTTCCAATCCGCCCTATTCCATTCATTGGGAAGGCGACGCAAATCCGCTTCTGATCAACGATCCGCGTTTTTCTCCGGCCGGAGTGCTGGCGCCAAAGAGCAAGGCCGATCTTGCGTTCACGATGCATATGCTCGCGTGGCTTTCTACCAGCGGAACCGCCGCGATCGTTGAATTTCCCGGCGTGCTCTATCGCGGCGGCGCGGAGGGTAAAATAAGAAAATATTTGGTGGATAACAATTATGTTGATGCGGTGATCCAGCTTCCACCCGACCTCTTTTTTGGCACAACCATCGCCACTTGCGTCATTGTGCTCAAAAAGAGCAAAAAGGACAACAAAACGCTTTTCATTGACGCTTCCGCTGAGTTTGTCCGCGGCGGCAACAAAAACAAATTAAGCGACGCAAATCGCAAAAAGATTTTGGCCGCTTTCATCGCCCGCCAAGACGCGGAATATTTCGCCAAGCTTGTTGATAACAAAACCATTGCCGAAAACGACTACAACATCGCCGTTTCAAGTTATGTGGCGGGCGAAGATACGCGCGAGGCGGTGGACATTACCGCGCTCAACACAAAAATCACCAAGATTGTCGCCCGGCAAAACGAGCTTCGCACCGCGATTGACGAAATCGTGGCGGATATTGAGGGTAATAAATAATTATATGGAAAACAACCAGCCAAATAACGAAATTATTATCTATCAAGGCGAAAGCGGTGAATCAAAGATTGAAGTGCGCCTAACTGGAGAAACGGTATGGTTGAGCCAGCAACAGCTCGCTGAACTCTACCAATCATCACGCACCAATATTGTTGAGCATATCAAGCACATCTACGATGAGGGAGAACTTGACGAAGCGTCAACCTGTCGGAATTTCCGACATGTTCGCATTGAAGGCAGTCGCGAGGTAGAGCGTGAATTACCGTTCTATAATCTTGATATGATTATTTCTTTGGGATATAGGGTGAAATCAAGCATCGCAACAAAATTTCGTATTTGGGCAACGGCGCGGCTTCGCGAATACATCGTTAAGGGCTTCACAATGAATGATGATTTTCTCAAAGAGAATGGCGGGGGAAAATATTGGTATGAACTTCTTGATCGTATTCGCGACATTCGCAGCAGTGAAAAAGTTTTATACCGCCAAGTGCTTGATTTATATGCCACGAGTATTGATTATAATCCTAAGGCCTTGGAATCCGTAAAATTTTTCAAGATTGTGCAAAATAAACTGCACTACGCCGCGCACGGCAACACCGCCGCCGAGGTCATTGCCCGGCGAGCCAATGCCGGCAAGCCGTTTATGGGTTTGCTGGCTTTTTCCAACGGAGGCGTGAGCAAAAAAGATATCGCCATCGCGAAAAATTATCTCAACGAGGAAGAGTTGAAAATACTGAACAATATCGTTTCCGCCTTTTTTGATTTGGCGGAAGTGAGAGTGATGAAGCATGAGCCGATGCATATGAAGGATTGGATCGCCCAGCTTGATAAATTGATCGGCATTTTTGACAAAAAAGTCCTGACGGAAGCCGGTTCGGTGAGCCATACCGCGGCACTGAAAAAAGCGGCAACAGAATACAAAAAATACCAAGCCAAAACCATCAGCGAAGTGGAAAAATCATATTTGGAAACAATCAAAACCATTCAAAAAACAATTGAGAAAAAAGTCCGCGAAACAAAACGAACTTCACGCAATGATTTGAGATCGTGTTGAACATTAAAGAAAAATAAATTTTGTTAACCACGAACCGCAAAAGCGAAGATAAAAACATCCGCAAGCTGGCCAAAAGCGGCAAAATCTCGCTGGCCGTAACCATCCCGCGCGATTTCATCGTGGAGCTTGGTTGGCGCGAAAAGCAGAAAGTGGTGGTCAAAGAACAAGGCAAAACCATCATAATTTCCTATTGGTTTCAAAATTAGAAATCCCTGTGGGATCAACTTCTGTTTTTTTGCGTTTCAAATGGATTTTTGGCCCAAATTGTGATACTTTATAGTAAATGGGGCTTGGAATACCGATGTGCTCATATTTTTATTTTAAAAAATGAATAACGATTTAACATTTATTACCAACGAAGAAGACCATAATTTGAAGCAACGGTTTGAGGTATTGATTAAAAATACCGATTTTTTTGATTGTCTTGTCGGTTATTTTTATGCCAGCGGATTTCACGCGATATGCAAGTCGCTTGAAAAAACAAAGAAAACAAGAATTCTTATTGGCATTAGCACCAATCAGCAGACATACGAGATGATGCAAAAAGCAAAGATTGCCGAACAGGCCGTTTTGCGGTTTTCTCACGCGGAAACAAAAGAGCGATTGGTGCCGATTGTTGAAAAAGAGATGGAAGAAGTTGAAGAAAACGAAGAAATTGAAAAGGGAATATGCAAATTTATTGAATGGATAAATAGCGGGCAGCTTGAAATTCGCGCTTATCCGTCGGAAAAGATTCACGCAAAGGTTTATATTATGACTTTTTCCGAAGGCGACAGGGACACCGGGAGAGTTATTACCGGATCAAGCAACTTCACGCAAGCCGGGTTAATGGATAATTTGGAATTTAATGTTGAGCTTAAAAATCGTTCCGATTATGATTTTGCCTTGGCAAAGTTTAACGATCTTTGGAAGGACGCGGTGGATGTGAGTCAAAAATATGTCGAAACCATTTGGGCGAAAACTTGGCTCAATGACAAGATTACTCCCTACGAATTATATTTAAAATTTCTCTATGAGTATTTCAAGGAAGATTTGAATCAGCATGATGAATTGTTTTTCAAATATTTGCCGGAAGAATTTTTGAAATTGGAATATCAAGAACAAGCGGTTTTAAACACAAAAAAGATACTTGATGAATATGGCGGCGTGTTCATATCCGATGTGGTCGGGCTTGGCAAAACTTATATCTCGGCAATGCTTGCCGGACAAATCGTTAACGATGGCCGGATATTGGTTATCGCGCCACCCGTGCTTATTGATGAAGCAAACCCGGGATCATGGAAAAAGGTTTTTCGGGACTTCAATGTTCCGGCGACATTTAAATCCATCGGCGAGCTGGACAAAATTATTAAAGATGGCATTGAACAATATCTCTATGTTTTCGTGGATGAGGCGCATCGCTTCAGAACCGAAAACAACGCCACTTATGAGAAATTGGCGCAAATCTGCCGCGGGAAAAAAGTGGTATTGGTCACCGCCACCCCTTACAACAACTCCCCAAAAGACATTTTGAGTCAAATCAAGCTATTTCAGCCCGCTCGCAGAAGTACGATTCCGGGACTTTCCGATTTGGAGCAATTTTTTTCCGGATTGGATCGGAAATTGAAGAATTTGGATCGTCAAAACGATTATGACGCGTATATTGAAACGGTTAGAGAAAACGCCAAGGAAATAAGAGAAAGGGTTCTGAAGTATTTAATGGTGCGTAGAACGCGGACTGAAATTAATGAATATTTCAAAGAGGATTTGGCGGCGCAAAAATTGAAATTCCCGGAAGTTGCCAAACCCGAACCGGTTTTTTACGAACTCAACGACAACGAGGATATCGTTTTTACAAAAACGATCGAGCTTATTGCCAAACAATTCAAATATGCTCGTTATATGCCGTTATTGTATTATAAAGGCGAACTTTCCCATGCGGACAAATTGGCGCAGAAAAATATGGGAAAGTTTATGAAGATATTGCTTATCAAGCGGCTTGAAAGCAGTTTTTACGCGTTTAAAAACTCCATTGATAGGTTTATCAATTCTTACGAGTCGTTTTTAGCTGAATTTGAAAATGGTAATGTTTATGTGAGTAAAAAATACATCAATAAAATTTTTGAATACTTGGAAAACGACAACGACGAAGCGATTCAAAATTTAATTAGCGAAGGCAAGGCGGAAAAGCTTCCCAGCAAAGATTTTGATGATGATCTAAAACGCGATTTACAAAACGACTTGGACATTTTGAGAGAAATCCACGCGATGTGGTCAAGTATCAAGCGTGATCCTAAATTGCTGGCGTTCATCCATAAGCTGAACACAGACCCGATTCTTAAAAAAAATAAACTCATTATTTTCACCGAATCCAAAGAGACTGCGGAATATTTATCAAAAAATATCGAAATTAAATTTCCAAATCAGGCACTCTGCTTCACCGGCGCGTCAAGCCAGACCGTCCGCGAGCAAGTGATTGAAAATTTTGATGCCAAGGTAATAATTCAAAAAGACGATTATCGGATTCTTGTTTGCACCGAAATACTGGCCGAGGGCGTTAATCTCCATCGTTCAAATGTTGTGATCAATTATGACTTGCCGTGGAATCCCACCCGGATGATGCAAAGAGTCGGCCGCATCAATCGCGTTGACACGAAATTTGACAAAATTTACACTTATAATTTTTTTCCGACCAAACAAGCCAATGACCAAATAAAATTGCGGGAAGCCGCCGAAGCCAAAATCAACGCTTTTCTTTCGTTGTTGGGCGGCGATGCGCAATTATTGACGGAAAACGAACCCATCGGATCACACGAACTGTTCAACCGCTGGACCTCGGAAAAATTTATCACCGGAGAAGACGAAAATGAGGAAAGCGAATTGAAATATCTGCACGCCATCAAAAATTTGCGCGACAAAGAACCGGATATTTTTGAAAAGATCAAAAAAATACCCAAGAAAGCGCGCACTGCCAGAATTGATAAAAATTATGCCGACCACTTGATAACTTATTTCCGGCGCGGAAAATTGCAAAAATTCTTTATCGCAAACAATAACGGCGGTGCTAAAGAATTGGATTTTATGGCCGCGGCCAAAATTCTTGAAGCCGACAAAAACACGAAACAGCAAAAATTGGGCGATGATTTTTATGATTTGCGCGATAAAAATAAAAACGCGTTTGTTTTTGCCACCGCCGAAGAATTGCCGGAAGCCAAAATGAGAGGCGGCCGCGACAGTGCCACCAAGATTCTTCAAATTATCAAAGCGACAATGAAAGACCGCCGCCAATTTACCGACGATCAGGAATTATATTTGAAAAAAGTCATCACCCGGCTGGAAGAAGGCGGCTTGCCCAAACAAACCGCCAAAACCGCGCTGGCCGCTCTTAGCGAAGAAATCAAAAAAGGAATTAGCCCGTTGAAAATACTCGCCATTCTTGAAGCCAATATCCCCAATCCGCTTCTTGAAAGCCATTTTGCCGAATCCGCCGGCCGCAACACCAGCAAACGGGAAGTGATTCTATCGGAATATCTATGTTAATTTTTATTGACGAATCGGGAGATTCCGGATTGAAAATTGATAAAGGATCAAGCCGTTATTTCACGGTTGGCTTGGTGTTGTTTGAGGAAGATGAGGAAGCAATTTCCTGCGACCAAAGAATCCAGCTTTTAAAAAAAGAGGTTGGTTGGCGCGAAAATGACGAATTTCATTTCAAAAATAATTCGGATAAAATAAGAGTTGCTTTTTTAAAAGCGGTTTCGCCGTATAATTTCTTTTATTACGGAATTGTTATCAACAAAGACCCGAAAAAACTTTTTGGAGATGGATTCAAAAATAAGAGTTCGTTTTATAAATATGCTTGCGGGTTGGTTTTTGAAAATGCCAAAGAAAAAATGCGCGATTCAACGGTGATAATTGATGAAAGCGGCAATCTTGATTTTAAAAACCAGTTGGCAACATATTTGCGGAAACGCGTGAATAAAAATGACAAATTGATAAAAAAGATTAAAATGCAAAGATCGGAAAGCAATAACTTGCTGCAGCTGGCCGATTATGTCGCGGGCGCGATAAATCGGTCGGTCAAAAATGAAAAGAAAAAATCCGATGTTTATCGGAAAATTATCGCGCACAGAGAAATTTATGTTCAAATTTGGCCAAAATAAGCAAAGCTTGATTGACTTTATGTCAATAAACTAAAACTCCCAAGCCTATCCCTTGCGGGAACGCGGCGATAAACGCCACAGTTTGGCCTGGAAGCGATTCCACTTTAAGTATAACCAGTGTTATTGTTTTGTCAAGATTGATTAAGATTAAAAATGCGCGATCAAGATAATATGGATAAAATTCAAGCGCGAAATTTGGTGAAGGAAACATTTGAAAATTCATTTGATGAAAATCGTTTTCGTTATTTTATTGGAAATTTGCTTAATCATTTTGACGAGAGAAATGAGCGGCCGCATTGCGGACAATACATTCCCGAAGCGTTTAGATCGCGCGTCGGTTCGTTTGAAAGGATTGGCAAATACGCGGACGGGGAAAACGAAATTGACATTTTGATCGTCAATTTGAAAAAAGGGGAAACACTGGAGCGGGCAAGAACCGCCCAAA
>Ga0172382_10011348_pt1 | contig 11802 bp, 9 predicted proteins | sample Leawel138RmetaG_FD_122245 | JGI IMG/M metagenome (GOLD analysis project Ga0172382, IMG submission 122245) | Leachate microbial communities from a municipal landfill in Southern Ontario, Canada - Leachate well 138R metaG | ecosystem: Engineered > Solid waste > Landfill > Unclassified | place...
TAAGAGGGAGTTAAGACAACTCTCTTCCCTCGGTTCACTTCACGAACTACCTGAGCAATCTCTTGTAAGTCTCGATTACCAAAAATAGCATCAGCTTCAATTAACTCATCGCTCAGTTCTTTGGCATAACGTTGTGATAAACATCCAGTAAGAATGATCTTTGCTTCTGGATAGGCGTTCTTTAATGCAAAGAACGTATCAATCGACTCTTTACGAGCCGATTCAATAAAGCCACAGGTATTGACTAAAATAAGATCAGCATCTGAAGCATCTTCAACTGAAGTGTATCCTTCGCCGGCTAATACATTGAGCATAACCTCTGCATCTACTTGGTTTTTAGCACACCCTAAATGTTCTATATATAATCGTTTTTGATCACGTGTATTACTCATATTCCCTCCACCACGCCCGTGGTGCAAAGCCCAGTGTGTTCAAATAGAGCTTTCCTGTCAAGCAAGAATCCACCCTCTTATACTACTGTTTACTCTCACGTTTTGTTCTTCAGTATCTATTGATCTAAAAGCCACTTCAAAGTGGTCTCTTATCTTAAAATCTCTTTTTTCGTATCTACCGATTGCATAACATGATATATGACAATCTTCCACTCGTAGTATTCGTTATCACTTATCGGATTTTCTATGGGATGAGCACTAAGAGAAGCACCAAGTTAAGCACTAAGATAATTGATTTGAGCCTACTTTTATGGTAGATTAAAAAACAGAAACAGATGAATAACAATACGAGTGTGTATCTATAGTTCGCATGCCTAAGAGGCAAAAATTGCATGTGAGCAATGAATAAAAAAGGATGATATGAGTGTGAATATCGCTTCATATACAATCAGTGCATTAGTAGCAGATAGTTTAGCAAACATCGTTGAGATGATTGTTCGTCTTGAGCTCAGTACAGGGTTTAAAAAAGATCTCCTCCTACATCGAGCCAACAGAATAAGAACTATTTATTCATCTCTCGCAATTGAGGGAAATCCACTATCTCTTCAGGCTATGAGCGCAATCATAGATGGTAAAAGAGTGCTTGGCCCTAAAGATAGCATCAAGGAAGTGATACAAGCACATCATGCATATGATCAATTAGAAAGTTACTCCCCTTACAGTGTTGCCGATTTTTTAAAGGCACATGGCATACTCACAGATGGATTGATTGAAGAATCTGGCATGTTTCGCTCAAAAGACGTCGGAGTATGCGAAGGTGGTGTACCAATTCACATTGGAGCAAGACCACAGTTTGTTCCCCGCCTCATTGAAGAGCTGTTTTCATGGGCCCGTGATTTAACACTTCACCCTGTCATAAAAAGCGCAATCGTTCATTATGAAATTGAAATAATTCACCCTTTTAGCGATGGTAATGGACGAATGGGAAGGTTGTGGCAGTCATCTATATTAACTCAATATAATCCACTATTTGCTTGGGTGCCGATGGAAAGTATTGTCTTTGAGCGTAGTGGCGAATACTATCAAGCAATTCAGGAATCTTCTGTAGCGAATGACTCTACCCCATTTATAGAGTTTGCCCTCTCTGCACTTTTAGAGAGTATTACTACTCAATTAAGTGTTCAAGAAGAACAACCAATAAGACTCTCTAAAAAGCAGAAGCTCTTATTACAAGAGTTGAAAAAAGGTGCCATGACACGAAAAGAGATATTCTCAGCTTTAGATATGGCACATGATTCTCGGGCTGTTAAAAGATTGTTTGATCCCTTGCTTGATGATGGTCTTATTGAGTTTACTATCCCCCAAGCACCTACGAGTCGCAATCAGAAATACCAACTTACACAAAAAGGGAGACTCTTTCATTAACGTTTGCTCTTTGTAAGATTGACACTTATCCCCAAATGAGTGTGTTCATGATCATTGTTTAGGCTCTTTTTTAAGCATGATTTTCTCTCACGTATCTCTTCTTAGTGTATAGGAATCTCTAGGGATTTAACTACGTTGGTTTACTTGCATAACCAAGAGTCTTGGTATACTATTCGCCACATGGATAAAGACGCCATGATTCTCATGAGCGTGAGGTAGACAATGACTAAATACATCATCAGACGGTTACTGGGAATTATCCCAACACTGTTTGTCATTATTACAATTAGCTTTTTTATCGTACGAGTCGCCCCTGGCGGTCCGTTTGATGGGGAAAGAGCTCTACCAGAGGTTGTTAAACGAAATATTGAAGCTAAATATCACCTTAATGACCCTCTGTTGGTTCAATATGGGCGTTACATGTTTGATGTCCTTCGAGGGGATCTAGGTCCCTCATTTAGATATAAAGACCACGATGTAAATTTCTACATATTCCAAAGTCTTCCAAACTCGATGATTTTAGGAATTATTTCGATTACTTTGTCGGTGGTCTTTGGGATTCTCAGTGGTATGATAGCGGCGGTAAAACAAAATACCTGGGCCGATTATCTGAGTATGGCATTAGCTGTGGTGGGGATATCTGTCCCTTTGTTTGTTATAGGACCCGTACTTCAATATATCTTTGCCATGAAACTTCAATGGTTTCCCACCAGTGGGTGGTTTACCACTGGAGGGGGCTGGAAGACTGTAATCTTACCTGCTCTGACTTTGGCATTTGCCGATTTTGCCACAATTGCTCGTCTTACCCGCTCTTCGCTGTTAGAAGTACTTCGTAGTGATTACATCCGAACAGCAAAAGCAAAAGGGATGAGAAGTTCAACCATTGTATTAAAACACTCAATGAAAGGAGCTATGCTCCCCATTGTGAGTTATTTAGGGCCAGCTTTTGCTGGAATTATTACTGGATCTGTTGTTGTCGAACAGGTCTTTAGAATTCCTGGGCTTGGTAAGTTCTTTGTCCAATCGTCATTTAACCGGGACTACACACTTATTGTTGGAGTCGTTATTGTCTATTCAGTCATCTTGGTGATTATGAATTTTATTGTCGATATCATCTATTCGCTTCTTGATCCGCGGATAACCTACTCATAGGAACAAAGCGATGACACTACTACCAAAGAAGAACAAAGAAGAACAACCTCTGAATGATTTCAATCAAGTGATTGTAGGTAATAGCCTTACCAAAGATGCATGGAGAAGATTACAAAAAAACAAAATGGCAGTCATCAGTGTTGTCATTGTTATTGTCTATATCCTCTTAGCTCTTTTAGCTCCCGTTCTTCCTATCTACCCGTATGATGAAATTATTTTAGATCACCAACATCTGAAACCCTCATTCACAAAAAACGCAGGTCAGCTACTCATGGAAAAAAGGTATGCTGATCTCTTTACCCAAGCATGGAGAGCGAATCGTCTTCTCCTTAGTGAAGAAGAAGATGACATGCTATGGTCTTGGATTGACGGCAATGAAGCTAATAAAGTGTGGGCTTATATGTATACAGCAGGTATGGAGCAAGTCGAACAAGGTTCTTACACATTAACCCCTGCTGAACAAAATACGATTAGCGCTTTAGAGAGAAAGCTAAAAAGTGATTTGCAAATCACTGTAAAAAACATGTATCACACTGCTGATGAGTCGACACCTAAACTCAATATCAAAAAGATGACGCATGAAGATTTAGTCTCTTTGTATGCCCAGTTAGTCGGTTCAGATGTGGAAGTAGAAATTGAACAATACACACGAGAAATTAGCCAACAAGTCCTCAAGCGCCTCCAAGCTCAAAATAGTGAACTCAGTAGTGAGGAGATTGATCTCTTATTAGAAGTTGAACTTGATCAACTCAGTGGTAAGAAGATGGATCGCCTTATTAAAGAAAACTTGATTGCTAAGATGGAGACCTTCTCAAAAGAGGTAGCACTAAGAGATCTCTCTAGTGCAGCTACCGATGAAAGTGATTCGTTCCCTCTTAATCGAGAGATTAAAATTCAAGATAGCCTTAGTGCCCAAATTAAAGCGACAAAAAAACATGAGCGGCGTTACTACTTTGGCACTGACCACCAAGGACGAGATATGCTTTCACGTATTATCTACGGTGGGCAAATTTCAATAGCTATCGGATTCATTGGTACTATTACCAGTGTCCTTATTGGTATTGTCCTTGGAGCATTAGCTGGTTATTTAGGGGGGAAAGTCGATTATATTATTATGAGGATCGTCGATATCATGTATGGACTGCCATACATGCTTTTGGTGATTATCGCTATGGCCATATTCGGCCGTAATATCTTAAACCTCTTTTTTGCCTTGGCTATTATTAGTTGGCTTACAGTCAGTCGCATGGTCCGTGGGCAAATTATGAGTTTGAAAAATCAAGAATTTATCGAAGCAGCTCGATCTATGGGAGCACCGACGAACCGTATTATCTTCCGTCACCTAGTTCCTAACTCATTAAGTGTCATCATTGTCTTTTCTACATTGCGTATTCCATCATTTATTATGACCGAGTCGTTTCTCTCTTTCTTAGGCTTAGGTGTTCAAGCACCATATGCCTCGTGGGGATCACTCGTTGGTGACGCTGTTGGTGGAATGACACTCTACCCTTGGAAGCTCTTTTTCCCAGCAGTTACCATGACGATCTTCTTATTTGCCATGAACTTCCTCGGTGATGGTCTTAGGGATGCCTTCGATCCACAGAGTAAAAACCAATTATAGGAGAACTGTACTGTGACTCAAGTAGCAGGACAAACACCATATACCCCTTTGTTAGAGGTAAAAAACCTCAAAACATATTTTAAGACCGATGCGGGAATCGTCAAAGCCGTTGATGATATCTCATTCACTCTCGATAAGGGAGAGACCCTCGGTATCGTTGGAGAATCGGGAAGTGGAAAGTCGGTGACAAACCTCTCGATTATGCGCCTCATACAATCCCCACCAGGACGTATTGTTGGGGGAGAAATCATCTTTGAAGGAGTTGATATCCTCGCTCTTCCTGAAAGTGAATTACGCCATATTCGAGGCAATGAAGTATCGATGATCTTCCAAGATCCGATGACAAGTTTAAACCCATTTTTACGAATCTCGACTCAAATGGTAGAGACTATCTTACTTCACCAAAAGATGAGTAAAAAAGAGGCGCTTGCTAAATCTATTGAGATGCTCAAACTCGTTGGTATTCCAGCAGCAGAATCTCGAGTTCATAACTACCCTCACCAATTCTCAGGAGGGATGCGCCAGCGTGTCATGATTGCTATGGCACTCAGTTGTGAAGCTAAAGTGCTCATTGCTGATGAACCAACGACTGCTTTAGATGTTACTATTCAAGCCCAGATTCTTGAACTGATTCAAGAACTTGCAAAAAAACTTAACACCGCTGTGATATTAATTACCCACGATTTGGGAGTTGTTGCAGGGTTATGTGACAATGTGTGTGTTATGTATGCAGGAAAGATCGTTGAGAAAGCAAAAACTCACGATTTATATAAGAACCCTGCCCACCCATACACCGATGGACTTATTAAATCTGTTCCCCGTCTTGATAAAGCACATAAAGGGAGACTCTACAGCATCGAAGGACAACCACCTAATGTGATTGACCTTCCCCCTTGTTGTCCTTTTCACCCCCGCTGTCCTAAAGTGATGGATATTTGTAAAGTACAAAACCCACCGGTTATCGATTTAGGAGATGAGCACGAAGTAGCGTGTTGGCTCTATGTAGATGATAACAAGAAGGAGGCTAAAAATGAGCAATAAGCCCCTCTTAGAAGTTCAAAACTTAGTACAACATTTTCCTATTGAATCGGGTGTGATTATAAAAAGGCAAGTGGGAGCTATTCGTGCTGTTGATGATATCTCATTTACCCTTAACACAGGAGAGACTCTTGGTATTGTAGGAGAATCTGGTTGTGGTAAATCAACAGCAGTTCGTTCTATTGCCCAACTCTATAAACCAACATCAGGTAAAGTCTTTTTCGAAGGCGTCGATTTAACAACCGCCACAAAGCATCAACTTCTTGATGCTCGTAAAAACATACAGATGATCTTCCAAGACCCCTATGCCTCATTAAATCCCCGTATGACAGTACGTACTATCATAGCGGAGCCACTTGAGATTTACCGTAAGCGTGGCATGTTAGACCCCTCTTGGGATAAACACACCATAGAGAACCACGTTGAAGATCTGATGGAGCGAGTTGGTTTAAATAGAATCTTTAAAAACCGCTATCCTCATGAATTTAGTGGAGGGCAACGTCAACGAATTGGTATTGCTCGAGCCTTAGCCTTACATCCAAAAATTATCTTAGCTGATGAACCAGTAAGTGCATTAGATGTCTCTATTCAATCTCAAATCTTAAATCTCTTACACGATTTACAAGATGAGTTTGGCTTAACGTATCTCTTTATTGCCCACGATCTTGCCGTCATTGAGTACGTCAGTACCCGTATTGCTGTGATGTATCTTGGTAAATTCATGGAGATTTCTCGATCTCAAGATTTGTATAAGAATCCTCTACACCCATATACGCAAGCTCTGTTATCAGCAGCTCCTATTCCCGATCCCGAAGTGGAGCGAAAAAGAAAAAGGATTATCCTCACTGGGGATGTCCCCTCCCCTGATAAAGAGCGTTTTGGTTGTTACTTTTATGATCGTTGTCCAGTTCGTATGCCTAAGTGTAAAGACAACATTCCTCCAATGAAAAAGATGAGTGAAGATCATGAAGTAGCGTGTTGGTTATACGAATAAAGTTAGATTATCGGTCCAATGCGATCAATTTCCCGGTCAACAAAAAGCGGTAGGTCCATCTGCGAGGCAAGCAGATGGGCTGCTGTTTCTAACTTTCCACCACTAGACCTCTCGGGCATAATCTCAATGCTTTTTGTGGTATCATCGTTGAACCTTAAAGCGAAGACAACAAAAGCTTTGTTTCGCCCTCGTGGTTTTGCTTCACTATCTGTTGGGTGACTCCCTTTGACAAAATGGGTTATTTCGATGCGCTTAATGAGTGCATGTTCATACACTTCTGTTTTAAAGGGGATAAACCAGCCAAAGTTGTAGGTGATTCGTTGTAACGAAGAGTCAAAAGTCCACTTTTCAATATACCCACTGCCAAATAACCCAATGATTAATAACGCTAAAGGGAACAGCGATGTATACCCCAAAGAGTCATCTCTCATTACCGAAGCTAGTCCAATACCGATAACTGCTGAGAAGAGTAAGAAAAAGAGACGAGTAAGAGAACTAACTCTAAACAACGAAAGAGTATCTGAAACTTTTTTATAGCGCAATGAAAACACACTCACCTTCCTTGTTAAAACTCAATATACTCAAAGCACTATCTAAAAGAAAGAGTATTATGAATCTCTCTAGCGATACTTACACTACTTTTTTCCCTGTAACAAGAAACTCCAAAGATGAATGTAACAATACCAAAAAGGGTATCTTTAAAAACCGAAGCTTAGAGACCGACTCTAAAGTATCACAGTAAGTAATACACGACTTTGATTGTATAGCCTTTGAGTAACGTTATGAGGTTGTTTCTCCATGTGAAAAGACTGTGAGTTCAATTGAATCACTATTTACCTGCACATATCCATTACCCTCTGTATGATGTTCATAAAGCATAGAAGAGGGGAAAACAGGAGAAATGCATAGCTGCCTTTGGTCAATTGGAGTAATGTTAAGATAAAGTAACTCATAAGAGCATCTCATTTGTTCCCTTTTATCCATACTTTCGATGTTTATGAAGTAAAAAGCGGTGTTGAACAACTTTTTCTTTTGCTGATAGCCTTTTCGTTGTATATTGGTTATGTTAACTCACTATCAAGAGAATTGATAAAGAGAAGCCTTTACTGTAGTCTTGTATGACGATTATGTACATTCAAAGGAGATTTGTATATGAAAAAAGTATTTTTAATCGCTTTGGTCATTCTCCTTGTCGGAGTCCTTTTCGTTTCCTGTGGAAAGAAAGAGGAACCCGCTAAGGTGACCCCAGCAGCAACGCCTGCAGCTGCAGCTCCTGTTGCAACTCCTGTTGCAACTCCTGCACCAAGTGCTGAGCCTGTAGTATTCAGTCTCATCAACGGCGCAGAGCCAGAGAGTCTAGACCCACACCAAATCCAAGGTGTGCCTGAGCACCGTCTCTATGAAGGTCTCTTTGAAGGTTTAGTAGCAAACGATCCAGAGACCGCAGATGCTGTTCCTGGTATTGCAGAGAGTTGGGATGTCAGTGCCGATGGTACTCAATACACCTTCCACCTTCGTGATGTAACATGGAGTGACGGTGTGAAGATTACCGCTCAAACTGTTGTCGATTCTTGGCTTCGTGGCTTAGATCCTGCAACAGCTAGCCCCTATGCATGGTTCCCCGCAATGTTTATTGTCGGTGCAGAGGATTACAACGAAGGTCTTGCTTCTAAAGACGCAGTTGGAATTAGAGCACTTGATGACAAAACATTCCAAATGGACCTCGTAGGACCACTTCCCTATGCTATTGGTGCACTTTCACACTACTCATTTGCTGTAGTTCCTCTGCATGCTATTGAGAAGTATGGTGATAAATGGACCCTTCCAGAGAACTGGGTAGGTAACGGTCCTTTCGTATTAAAAGAGTGGGTACCACAATCATACATCAGTATGACTCCTAACGCCGCTTATTGGGACAAAGACAATGTCCATCTCGATGAGGTTATCTTCTACGCTTTAGATGATAACAACACCGCTTATAACATGTTCTTAAACGGTGAAGTCGACTGGTCAACAACTGTTCCACTTGATCAAATTGAAGCTGCTTCATTACGACGTGACTACCACCGAGCTCCTCAGTTGGCAACATACTACTATGTATTCCAAACTGAAAAAGCTCCTTTCAACGACGCTCGAGTTCGTGAAGCTCTGATGATTAGTTTTGATCGACAAGCTTTAGTAGACCAAGTTACCCGTGGTGGACAACTTCCAGCTTGGGGTATTGTACCAAGTATGGCAGGTTACACCGACTTAGGAGACGCCACATACGACGTAGCAAGAGCACGCAAACTCTTAGCAGATGCTGGTTATCCTAATGGTGTTGGTTTCCCAAAAACTCTCATTATGTATAACACCGACGGTGGTCACAAAGCTATCGGAGAGTTCTTACAACAAGAGTGGAAAAACAACTTAAATATTACTTTAGAACTTGAGAACACAGAGTGGGCAACATACCTGAGCCGCAGAAACGTTGGAGACTTCCAACTTTCAAGAGCTGGTTGGGTAGGAGATTACCAAGATCCAAATACATTCTTAGATATGTTTGTAACCGGAACAGCAATGAACGGTGGAAAATATTCTAACCCAATGTATGACTTGTTAATCAGAGAAGCTGCAACCTTAAGTGGTGCTGACCGCCTTGAAGTTCTTAAACAAGCTGAAGATATCCTTATTAACCAAGACTTTGCTGTGATGCCGATGTATTATTACACAACTAATAACATGATCGACACCACCAAATGGGGCGGCTGGTATCCAAATACCATGGACTACCACCCTGTTAAGAATATCTACAAAAAGTAGTATCTTATTACTGAACTGTAACGGCTCCCCTTGTGGGGAGCTGTTTTTATTACATTGAACGAAGTTGTAAAAAGCGGTATTATTCGCTTCATGGATATCACCATTACAAAATCAACAGTTTCGGGGTCGCTATCGATTCCCGCTTCTAAGTCGCAAACCATTAGAGCTTTGCTTGTCGCCTCGTTTGGTAAAGAGGTCTCTACCATCCACAATGCACTCGATTCAGATGATACCGCTTCGTGTATCAGAGTGTGTGAAGCATTTGGAGCTATTATCTCAGAGGTGAGAGGAGATACCCTTATTGTCACTCCCGCTAGAGAGTTCCCCCCTCATATCTCAGTCGATTGTGGGAATTCTGGTACTACCCTCTATTTAGCTCTTACCTTAGCTGCAACAACCTCAAGTGTTGTCACCTTTGATGGAGATGATCAGTTACGTAATCGCCCAGTTGGTGAACTTATTAACTCTTTAAGAAATTTAGGAGCAACATGTCACTATCTCAATAAAGAGGGTTTTGCCCCATTTACTATTCAAGGGCCAATACGAGGAGGGAAGACCTCGATTGCCTCCCCTACAAGTCAGTACCTCTCTTCGTTGTTATTAGGGACCCCTTTAGCAACTGGAGATAGTGAAATTAATGTCACCCTCTTACATGAAAAGCCGTACGTCGGTTTAACATTAGGGTGGTTAGACCAACAAGAGATTGAATATACCTCACAAAGTGATCTCTCCCATTTTTCAATCAAGGGGAATCAAAAGTATACCTCTTTTGAAACTACGATTAGTGGAGATTACTCTTCAGCTTCATTCTTCTTTTGCGCAGCAGCTATAACAGGTAGTTCCTTGACGGTCGAAGACGTAGATAAAGATGACCCTCAAGGTGATAAAGCTGTATTAGATGTATTACAAAAGATGGGCTGTAGTGTGAAATGGAACAGTAACAAAAGCGTGACAATACAAGGACCATCTACTTCTTTAGTTGGTGGTACTTTTGATTTAAATGATATTCCCGATGCTCTTCCTGTGTTGGCAGTAACTGCCTGTTTTGCAGAAGGGACAACTATCTTAGAGAATATTGAACACACCCGTATTAAAGAGACTGATCGCATTACAGTGATGAGAGAGAACTTAGAGCGCCTCGGTGCCCACATTGAAGAGCAAGAAGATGCCTTAATTATTCATTCCCATAACACACTACGAGGGGGAACAGTTCTTGGTTATGGCGATCACCGTATTATTATGGCGATGGCTGTTGCTGGCTTACAAACCGATAGTGATCTCACAATCGAAGGTGTCGATGCCGTAGATGTAACCTTCCCCACCTTCTTTTCCTTACTACACAGTATCTGTGATACACCACAAAAGGAGCTCACATGAACAATGTTGATCTACGAAGCGATACCCTTACTATGCCAACCCCACTTATGAGAGAGGCGATGGCACAAGCCGAAGTTGGTGATGATGTCTATTTAGAAGACCCCACTATAAACCGTCTTCAAGAGATGGGAGCCTCTTTGTTAGGTAAAGAGGCCGCCTTATTTGTCTCAAGTGGTTCAATGGGAAACTTAATTCCATTGTATATCCAAGCGAATAAGGGACGTGAAGTATTAGCACATAAAGATGCCCACATCATCCACCACGAAGTGGGGGCTGTCAGTGGTATTGCCTCAACTCTCCCCATTGGTTTAGATACCCCTAAAGGAATTCTCACATCTGAAGCGATTGAAGAGGCAATAAAGCCTGATCTCTATTTCATGACTAAAACAGCTCTTATTGAGATAGAAAACTCTATTAATGGAATTTTCTATCCCAAAAAGAATTTAGACGAGATTCAAAAAGTTGCTACAAAGCACAACATTCCTATCCATATCGATGGAGCTCGGTTGTGGAATGCATCAATTGCTTCAAAGATGTCCCTCAAAGAGTTAGCTTCTTATGGAGATACAGTCACTGTGTGTCTCTCTAAAGGGATGGGAGCTCCTGTAGGGAGCATTCTTGCTGGAACTCAGAAGTTTATTAACGAAGCACGAGTGGTTCGTAAAATGTTAGGTGGTGGAATGAGACATGCTGGAATTTTAGCAGCTGCAGGAATCTACGCCATTGAACATAACTACGAAAGATTAGAAGTAGACCACGTTCGTGCATACACTATTGCCAAAGCTTTAAGTGAAACCTCATGGGCCTCGTTGGATATAGAAGATGTTCAAACGAATATGGTCTTTTTCTCAGTAGAGAACACCCCTGCACAAAAAGTGGTAGATGTCTTTGAGAAACACCATATCTTGTGTATGAATACCCATGCCAATGTGATTCGCTTGGTGACTCATCTGAATTTGAGTGACGAAGATATTGATTCTGTTGTAGAAGCAATAAGAACA
>Ga0172382_10011350_pt1 | contig 11801 bp, 15 predicted proteins | sample Leawel138RmetaG_FD_122245 | JGI IMG/M metagenome (GOLD analysis project Ga0172382, IMG submission 122245) | Leachate microbial communities from a municipal landfill in Southern Ontario, Canada - Leachate well 138R metaG | ecosystem: Engineered > Solid waste > Landfill > Unclassified | place...
AAATCATCAATATCGACCGCAAATCTCGCGTTATTAACTTGTCTATCAAGTCTAAAGACGTAGAAGATGACAAAGATGCAATCAAAGAATTGCGTAAGCAAGAGCCAGAAGTTGCAGCCGGTCCGACCACTTTAGGTGACCTGATCCGTGCCGCACAAGAGAACAAGAACTAAGTTCTTTGTGATCTAAAAAAGGGTGACTTCGGTCACCCTTTTTTATGCTTGTATGCTTGTATGCTTGTATGCTTGTATGCTTGTATGCTTTGTGTTTGAACGAATCACTTAACTTCAGTTACAACATCTAGCGCTGGGTCTGTACGTATTGAGGTTTGCCGAGCTAGCTCAGTCACGTTTATAAATTAACATGCGCCCTCGATACTTCTCTTGACTAGAATCTGTCTCAGTCAACACATCATCTGAGCTTAACTCAAACCCTAGCGTCTGCATCTTTCGATTAAAGGCCGTTCGATAGCCTCGATTGGGGTCAACAATCCAAACTTCTGCCTCTGTAGCGGCATGCAAGTTTACAAAGCGCGCTAAGGCTTGTGGCATGTCAGGCTCGTAGAGTAGATCACTGCCGACAATTAAATTATATTTTTTATGCAGCAAAGCTGCGCCAGTATCTTTAAGGGCTGGAGTAGGGTGCTCACCCCATTGGCCATGGCGAAAGGGTAGTTTGCCGAGGTTGTTCAGACGAAGATTTTCTTGAAGAAATAATTTTGCTTTTGGGTGGCGGTCCGAAGCAGTGATGTTTGCACCTCGGCGATGCGCGACTAAACTGGCTAAAGCAAGTCCGCAGCCAATTTCTAAAATCTTTTCTTCGGCGTTGACCGGTCGTAAAGCTAATGCACTTGCTAAACGAATGCTGGAAGGCCAGAGCATGCCAAATAAAGACCATGAGGCTGAACATATACCCAGCCTTGTTGCTGCGCCTTTTGGATCATAATACTGCTGACGATCGAGTAACGATCGAATAATGAGATCATTTGCACCATGTATTACAATGGTTTCCGTTTTAGTGGAATAATGCGGGCTGCTCATAAAGTAAACATATAAAAAAGCCTCTAATGCTAAGATTATATGAGTATCGCATAAAGATTGAAAATATTCTTATAATCCGCATATCGACTAATACTTCAGCTGTTTTAACTGATTTTGACGGCATGTTTAACTATAATAGCGGCATGATAAGTTTAAGGTGAAGTACGTATGTCAGCACATTGTGAGTTGTTCGGCACCCTAGGCTGCCACTTATGTGAAGAGGCTGAGGCTGTATTACAGCCATTTGTGGCGCAAGGTCTGGTCGTTGAGTTGCTGGATATTGCTGACTCAGAAGAATGGCTGCAACGCTACGCGCTGACGATCCCAGTTTTACGTCGTGTTGATAATGGCCAAGAGATCAGTTGGCCATTTGATAGGAATGATGTGTTGCGACTGTTTACATAATAATTTTATCGCTCAAGCGGTCAGCCGCCTCTTTAAGGGCGTCAATAACGCGTTCTTTGTCGTAGTTTTTGATGTTATTGGTGTCGAGATACATGGAAAAACCAGGCAGTTCGTGCTCAACATAGCTACTGCTTGCACCGAGGTCGCGGCGGAAATCGACCACTTGGAAAATCTGTATGGGTCTGGAAAAACCTTTAACGTTAATTTGGCCTTTATCGCGCGCCATGACCACATCCTTGGTCAGCGAGTAGGTTTCATTAGCCATTAGAATCTCGCCGGAATCAGCAGCGCTTTCTAAACGGCTGGCAAGATTTACTTCACGACCAATAATCGTGTAGTCCATGCGTGTATCTGCACCAAAGTTACCGACTGTGCAATACCCCGTGTTAATCCCCATGCGTATTTCTAGCGGTTTATCGATACCTTGTGCGCGCCAGTGCTGGCGTAAGACCTTCATATGTTTACGCATAGCAATGGCCATAGAGACAGCGGCCACCGCATCTTTTTTTACTCCGCGAGTATTGGGGTCGCCAAAAAAAACCATGACGCTATCACCAATAAACTTATCAATGGTGCCGCCGTATTTTAAAGCGATTTTCGACATTTCATTGAGGTAGGTATTCAATACGTCAGTTAACGCTTCAGCCTCTAGTTCTTCTGAGAGTTCTGTGAAGCCTTTAATATCTGAAAAGAATACCGTGAGTTTTTTGCGTTGTGTTTCTAATTTTACCGTGCGCTTACCGCTGAATATCGACTGCCATACTTGTGGCGATAAATATTTCGCCAGATTTTGTGCCAAACGTACGGTTTTTTCTTGCTCACGTTTAATATCAAGCTGCACTTTGGCTAAGTGCAGTCCTTGAAAGTACACGAAGTAGGCGCTAATGCAGATATATAGACTGGCAAACAAAACGCTTGCCAGACACAGCGCAAGGGGTGCTTCTAGCGTGATAGGCGGCTGCAAAATAAACCATGCTGCACCAGCAGTTGCAAAGGTTGCGGCAAGCATCGGTAGCATCAAGCGCAGACCACCAACGATAAGGGCGCTAAAACCAATAATTAGCACAGCCATAAGGGTCGGAATCAGTGCAAAACCAATGAGTGCAAACACAGTACCTGCGTGCAAAGCATCCAGCAGCAGCTGACAGCCATAGGTCAGTCGAGGATAGAGTTTTTTTAGCCTTGAGCTAATAAAGTGAGAAATATATGGATACAGCAGTGAGTAGGGGACTAACCATAAAAGGTTGTATGAAATAAAACCTGTGTAGGTACCCGCAGCAACCGTGACTGCAATAAACATATAAGCGAGTACGCGCAGATAAAACTCTTGAAGCGGTGCGTTAGCGGTAATAGTTCTTGTTGCAGTTTTAGCCTTCATTGACTGAGCTTATCCCTAGAGCTATTTATCTTGATATATTTTTAGTGCTTTTATATGCAGCAATAATACGAGCGCGCAACAGAACGGTAAAGAGACGCTTTGTCACTGCAAGCGTGCTTAAATTATACGGTGTTAGAGCAATATAAAATATTCAGATGATAGTACCCTGTTTTTTCAGGGCGCGTTAAACTATTGCTGCACCGGCCTGGGCCGGCTTCTTACGGTTTATACCTATCATGTCAGACAATAATCCATGCTTAACTTGTGGCGCCTGTTGCGCTTATTTTCGAGTCTCTTTTTTTTGGGGTGAATGCCAGTCAGCTGGTGGCACGGTGCCAGATGACTCTGTTGTTGTCATTAATTCAACATTTGTTGCGATGATTGGCACCGATCGCCAACCAGCACGGTGCACAGCATTAATGGGTGATGTCGGCGCGAGTGTGCGCTGTACAATGTATGAGAATCGCTCGTCAAGTTGTCAAGATTTTCATGCCTCTTGGGCTTTTGGCGAGCGCAATCTGCATTGTGATGCTGCTCGCGCAGCACATGGGTTAGCGCCTTTGGAGCCGCCTCTGGAACCGAGCATCAGCCCAGATCGAGTAGCTTAAACATGCTAGGTGCCGATTACTAATACTTGATTTCTTTTAAGCTATAACCTACTCAGAAGGTTGGTTATAATTTGTGGATTGTTTACTATGTAACGGCGCTCATTAAGAATCATTACGATATGTATTTGAGCCAAAATAGTTTAGGAGAAACACTATGGATGCCATTGAGCTGTTATTAAAGCGTGTCTCGGTGCCACGCTTGCAAGAGCCTGCGCCCACTGCAGAGCAGCTTGAGATCATGCTACGTGCAGCTCTGCGCGCGCCCGATCATGGACAATTGCGGCCTTGGCGTTTTTTAACCATTACAGGCGAGAGCCGTAAGCAATTAGGTGAGTTATTTGTGCAAGGCGTACTTAGTACTGATCCCAACACCAGCTCTGAGGTTATAGAAAAAACCCGGGGCTTGCCCATGCGTGCACCTATGCTGCTGGTGGTTATTGCTTCAGTAAGCGAAGACCACAAAGTACCGGCGCATGAACAGTTGTTGGCAGCTGGTTGCGCTGCCCACGGTATTTTGTTGGCTGCGCATGCGCAGGGTGTTGGGGCAGTTTGGCGCACAGGGACAATGGCTAATCTGGCGCTGATTAATAGCGGTTTAGGCTTACAGGATAATGAGCAGATAGTGGCTTATATCTATCTAGGCACGCCAATTAACAGTCTGCGGAATCCGCCGAAGCTTGATCCAAGCCTTTTTCTACGCAGTTGGCCTGAAGCGGCACTGAGTTAATGTTAAAAGGGCAACTCGACAGTAGCAACGAAACCGCCGTCTGGGTGGTTGCTGAACCTTAATTGTCCGCCATGCTGTTCAATGGCCCGTTTTGCAATGGCCAGTCCCAGTCCATAGCCTTGCTGCGCTTGGCCTGGTACGCGAAAAAAACTGTCGCCGAGTTGGCTCAACCATTCATCACTGACACCGGGGCCATGGTCGCGGATGCTGATTGATAAATAATCTGGCCGTTGACTTACTGTCATATTTATCGGTTGTGGTGCGGGGTTAAAACGCAGCGCATTACGCAATAAATTATCCAAGGCGCGCTGTAATACATCGGGCCAACCACTGTAATGCAAAGTTTGATCGGCACTGATTTCTATTCGTTGCTGCGGAGCTAACAGAGCGGCGTCATCACGAAGCTTACTGAGCAACTCATGCATTACTATGCTTTGTTTAGGAGCCTGTACTTGATCCAAGCGCGCCAGCGTGAGTATTTCGTTGATCAAGATATCGAGCCGTTCACATTCAAGCTGCAGGCGCGGCCATAAACGCTGACGTTCTTCTTCACTGCCACGCTCAGCTAAGGCCAAAGCCACTTGCAAGCGCGCGAGCGGGGAGCGCAACTCATGCGAGACATCGCGCAATAACTGCCGTTGGCTTTTAATTAGCCCTTGTAAACGCTGTCCCATATGGTTGAAATCAGCGGCTAAAACACCCAACTCGTCGCGTCGCGTGGCAAGTTGACTTAAATGCTCTTTTTGGTAGGTAGTTTGCCCTAAGTCATGCACAGCATCACGTAATCGGCTTAATGGGCGAGTAATGGATAAGGTCAGAAGTAAGCTCATTACGGTTAGCACCAGCAGTGCAATAGCGAGCGCGATCATCGGCCGCAAGCCATTATTGCGTTGCCAACCACCAAGTTCACTATGGGCAATGCGGTACACAAATAAATAGCTCTTGCCGTTGCTATCAGTCATTTCCTGAGTAATTCGCCGCCATGGTAGATGTCGCACACCACGCTTAGCTTCCCACTCTAAAGAGCGCAACGAGAACTCTCGGCCTAAGGACACGCCATTCTCATCGAGGATTTGCGTCTCGATGCGGTAACGACGTTTTTGTTGCTGTAAGTAGTACAGAGCTGATTCAGTCGCCCCTGACTCATATAGGCTGAGCCACGTTGCAGAAAAATCTTTTAAACCAGGATGGTGATTTAAAATCCAAGCATCTTGATTGAACATGCGCACGAGTAAATAGGTCAGTGCGCCCATTAGCATTAAGGATAACCAAAAGGCGCCAAGTATCCTCCAGAATAATGAGCGCATTGTGCTTACCTTTGTAAGACAGCGGCGCAAATAAGGTTTGCGCCGCTGAATAGAGTGAAGATGTTATTGTGTAGTGTCAGTACGTTTGTCACGTTTTTTTTCACCGGAACGAGGCGATTTATCTGCTTTTTTCATATAGTCGAACATTCTCTGCTGTCGCTTCGCCGTATCTTGGTCAAAGATTACACGCTGTTCATCCGTCAATAATGCACGCAATTTGTCATGATGTGCTGTGCGAGTTTTTTGCTGCTGCTGGTAATGCTGTTGCATTTCCTTTTGAAACGCTTGGCGTTGTTCAGCGTTAAGCTCTAAACGATCGAACCAAGCGGCTTGACGCTGTTGCATCATCTCTTGGCGCGCCTGCATTTTTGTTTGCTGATTTTTTTGACCTTGCTGACCCTTTTGGCTTTGTTGGCCTTGAGCTTGCTGCCCTTGTTGACCTTGACCTTGACCAGGCATTGCCCAAACACTTAAAGGAAGTAATGCACTGAGTGCGAGTGCAGTCATTTTAATACGCATGATTGTTCTCCTAAATCACTGACTCCGCTAATTGCGGTATGGCTCTAGTATGCCTAACTCAGTGTCAACTGCAGTCAAGCCGATGTAAAGGAAAGGTAAACTTTATAGATTATAAAAATAACCGCGCCCACGCAAAGCAACAATGCGCGGCTTCGTATCAGTGTGCGGGCCTAGCTTGCGCCGAAGGTTGCTCACATGCATATCAAGGCTGCGATCATAGAGGGTTAGTTTTCGATCAAGCGCTAACTGTGCCAACTGTTGCTTATCAATAGGCTCACCCGGCGCAGCCAGTAGAGCCTCTAAAATACGGCCTTCGGATACGGTTAAATCGATCTCATCTTGCTCGGCAATGATAGCAACGCCACGTGCTGGGCTGTACTGTAAATCACCAACAACAATGGTACTGGACGTGGCCGGTGCACTCACACTACGGCGTAATACCGCACGCAGACGCGCAGTCAGCTCCCTAGGATCGCAAGGCTTGGCTAAATAATCATCAGCGCCTAACTCTAAACCAATAATGCGATCTGTCGGCTCACCGCGCGCAGACAACATCAACACCGGTAATTGCGCGTGTTCTGCACGGATTTTTCGCAATAACTGCAAACCATTGCCATCCGGCAACATCACATCAAGAATGACAGCATCAGGCTCTGGGTTGTTGTCTAAATATTCACGTGCACTTTTCGTATCAAAGCATGCGTGCAAAGCAAAACCTTCTTGGCTGAGCCAGTGGATTAATAGCTCACATAATTCTTGGTCATCATCCACTAATAAGATAGTGCTCATTGTCGTTTAGAGACTCCAGCCAATTTGCATCACTATACTAGATTGGAAACACTTGTTTAAATGGCTTAACCTGTACCTCTGCATAAACTCCAGCAGCACAATAGGGATCGGCCGCAGCCCAGTCTTGTGCGGCTTGCAATGAAGCAAACTCTGCCAGCACTAAACTGCCACTAAAACCTGCAGCGCCTGGGTCGATGCTATCCACTGCTGGGTGCGGACCAGCGAGTACGAGGCGCCCTGCATTTTGTAAAGCCTCTAAGCGCGCCAAGTGGTCTGGGCGTGCTGCTAAACGAGCCGCTAAGCTATTGGCCGTGTCTGTAGCGATAATGGCGTAGAGCATAGAATTAGTCCTTGTTGGGTGTGTTCGGTGTATCTTGCATGTGACGCGCTAAAAATACGCCTTGACCAATTAAAAAAAGTACGGTCATGGTCAAGCTGCCGAACACTTTAAAGTCCACCCAAATCTCATGAAAGGTAAAGGCGACAAATAAGTTAGCGCCTCCGGCAACAATAAAGAAAATCACCCAAGCAATATTGAGTTTTATCCAGATGGGATCCGGCAAACTAACCGCATGACTCATCACGCGCTTGATTAAAGGTTGTTTGCCAATAAAATGACTGCCGGCAAAACCTAAAGCAAAGAGCCAGTTAACCACTGGAGCTTTCCACTTCAAAAAAGTTTCGCTGTGGAAGGCAAGGGTTAAGCCGCCAAAGAACAAACAGCCGAACAATGTTAGCCATTGGCCCTTTTCCAAGCGACGTTGCGCAGCAAATAAAGAACCATAAACTACCACTGAACTGATGATCAGTACCGCAGTAGCGCTGAAAATTCCGCCGACAGAAAAGACCTGTCCTAGCAGCTCGACATCACGTGGTTCCAGCTTAAAGACAATAAAGAACAAGATAAGTGGGATAAAATCGATGAATTGTTTCACAGTACGCGCCATAACAGAAAGGAAACGGCATAATAGCAAACACAGCCGCAAGCGTAAGCATTGAACATGGATATAGACCTACATTGTCACAGTACTGCCTCAGATGGTGTGTTAACACCACATGAGTTGGTCACCCGCGCCCATGAGCACGGGGTGAAAATTCTTTCCTTAACTGATCATGACACCATCGAAGGGTTGCCCGCAGCACAGCAAGCCGCTGATGAGTTGGGTATACAGTTGATCAATGGTATTGAGTTGTCCTGTGTTTGGGGCGGCACCACCATCCATATTCTTGGCTATGACTTTGCTTTAGATGATCCTGCTATTTTGGCGGCGAGCAATACGCTGCATACAGGGCGCTGGTTACGAGCTGAAGAGATAGCTAAGCGTTTAGCAGCTAAAGGCATTGCCGGCGCGTTAGAGGGTGCGCAAGCAGTGCAGGCGGCTTTAGGCGATAGCTCTAACGCGCCAGCCCGTCCGCACTTTGCTCAGTTCTTAGTTAAACAAGGTCACGTACGCGATTATGCCGAAGCTTTTCGCAAGTGGCTGGGAGCCGGGAAGATTGGCGACGTAAAGCAGCATTGGCCTTCTTTTGACGAGACAATGGCGACGCTCAAACATGCGCAAGCCTTAAGCAGCTTGGCACACCTGTATCATTATAAATTTACGCGTACTAAACGGCGACGTTTAGTGCAAGATTTTGTCAATGCGGGGGGGCATGCGCTTGAAGTGGTCAATGGCATGCAACCAGCCGAGCAGGTGGGTACACTATCTATTTTAGCTCGTGAATTTAATTTGAAGGTCACCGCTGGCAGTGATTTTCACCTACCGCAGCAGTGGTCTGAAATCGGACGTTATCGTCCTGTACCCGATGACTTAACATCCCTATTTATGCAATCACAGGCATCGATGTAACTTTTTAACCATGAGGACATGGCTATGAAATTCTTCCAAATTCATGCGGAAAACCCGCAAGACCGTTTAATTAAACAAGCGGTGGAGGTGATTCGCAAAGGTGGTGTGATTATTTACCCAACCGACTCATCCTACGCTCTGGGTTGTCGCTTAGGTGATAAAAACGCGCTTGAGCGTATTCGCCGTATTCGACTTTTAGATGATAAGCATAACTTCACTTTGATGTGTCGTGATCTCTCTGAGCTGGGTGTATTTGCTAAGGTTAATACTGGCGCATTTCGATTACTAAAAGCTTATACACCAGGGCCTTACACTTACATCCTCAACGCAACTCGAGAAGTTCCGCGGATGCTAATGCACCCTAAGCGACGTACCATTGGCTTGCGCGTACCGGGCCATCCGATAGCTCACGCGCTACTTACCGAGTTGGGTGAGCCGTTAATGAGTGTCACCTTGATTATGCCTGATGCTGATGAGCCACTCAGCGATCCGTATGAGATTAGAGATTTGCTTGAACATCAGGTCGACTTAATCATTGATGGTGGCTATGGCGGTATTGAAGCCTCTACCGTGGTTAGCTTTGTGGATGAGGAACCTGTCATTCTGCGTGAAGGCTGTGGTGATCCTGAACCATTCCGCACACTCTAGTTATCAGCACAGCATGAATCCATCAGTACCGACAGTTAAGCCAGAGCAGGGCGCAGAGCAATTGCCTCTTGCCTTAGTCTATGGCGAAGCACTCAGCGCATTGCCTGTGGATTTATATATTCCGCCGGATGCACTTGAAGTGATTTTAGACGCCTTTGAAGGGCCTCTGGATTTATTGCTGTACCTGATTCGTAAAGAAAATATCGACATCCTAGATATTCAGGTGGCGCAAATAACCCATCAATACATGGGCTATGTCGAACTGATGAAAGCCGTGCGCTTGGAGTTGGCTGCTGAATATTTGGTGATGGCAGCGATGTTAGCGGAAATCAAGTCACGCATGCTGCTACCACGCTCTAAACACAGCAGTGCTGATGATGAAGAAGACCCGCGTGCTGAGTTAATCCGTCGCTTACAAGAGTATGAGCGTTTCAAAACAGCAGCTGAGGATCTTGATGAGATACCTCGAGTAGGCCGTGATGTCTTTACAGTTTCTGCTGTCGCACCTGAAGTACAAGCCCGTTGCTTAATGCCCGATGTGCTGTTGGAAGAAGTCTTGCTGGCTATGTCTGCTGTATTGCGTCGTGCGGACATGTTTGAAAGTCACCAAATCAGCCGTGAAACCTTATCAACACGTGAACGTATGAGTATGGTGCTGGACGCTTTACGCGATGGTACTTTTGTGCCTTTTACACATTTATTCACTTTAGAAGAAGGGCGTTTGGGTGTAGTTGTCACCTTTATGGCTATTTTAGAGTTGGTTAAAGAGTCGCTGATTGAGTTGGTCCAAAACGAGGCCTACAGCGAGATCCATGTGCGAGCGAGAAACACATGAATACACTTGACTTTACTGATGCCCAACAGTTTGCCAAGGTGCTTGAGGCACTGTTATTAGCTGCAGGAAAGCCACTCAGCCTTGAACGTATTGCTGAGTTGTTTGATGACGATGCGCGCCCCAATCAACAGCAGATAAAAGATGCATTGGCCTGTTTATCCCGCTCTGTGCAAGAGCGTGCCTATCAATTAAATGAAGTGGCATCAGGTTTTCGTCTGCAAGTGCGTGCAGAGTATTCACCGTGGGTCGGCCGTTTATGGGAGGAACGCCCACAACGTTACTCGCGAGCTATGTTAGAAACGTTGGCTTTGATTGCTTATCGCCAGCCCGTCACGCGTGGTGAAATCGAAGATGTACGTGGTGTTGCGGTCAGTTCGCAAATTATCAAAACCTTATTGGAACGCGAATGGATACGGGTGGTTGGCTATAAAGACGTGCCGGGCAAGCCAGCGATGTTAGCCACCACCAAAGCGTTTTTAGATTACTTTAATTTATGTGGCCTAGATCAGTTACCAAGCCTCAGCGAGTTAAAAGCGTTACAACCCATGGCTAATGAATTGAGCGCACCTGTAGACGCGGCTGCAGCCCAAGCCAGTATTGACTCAACGCCTGTAGAGGCTGACGACAGCAATGAACAGGTGAGCTTCAGTTCATTGCTGTCCGAGCTCGATAATATGGAGCAAGGCCTAACCACAGAGTTTACTGATCTTGTGCTTGATAAACAGCCGTAAGTTGACCTTGAGAATTTAAGGAGTGAAAAGTGAGCATTGATGATCGTGATTGGCGTAGAGAGGAAGTTCGCCAACAGCGTCATTCTAGAAATAAGATTGATTCACCACCTAGAAATTCTATGTCTGTTGATCAGTTTCTTTCTAGTAATCGAATACGTCCAGCAGCCAGACCCAAGGCGCGAAAAAATCCTTTGATTTTTATTTTACTTTTTCTGCTTATCTTTACAGCCAGTGCAGCGTTCTTGTTGTATCAGTGGTTCTTATAAAGATGCCATAATCAATATTATGTTAAATTGGTTATATTGAATAATGGATCACGATGCACTAGGCACTGCTGCGCAATGCCGCATCCCTTTATATTATGCTGCATGTTAAATTAGCCTATCTAGATAAATATCAATAACTGTAGAAAGGACCCTTAGCTATGCGATTCGCTGCCCTTACCGCCAGTATCTTTGCATTATCCATGACTGCAGCATTGCCTGTGTATGCTGCCAGTGAGCACCAACCCACTGCACAGAGTGCTGAAGTACAACAAGCTAATATTAAAGTGACAACAGCTTGGTCGCGTGAGTTACCACCTACGGCGCCTGTTGGCGCTGCGTTTATGACAATCGACAACCATAATGCTCAAGCCGATCGATTAATCAGTGCATCGAGTCCGATTGCTGAAGTCACTGAACTGCATGCCCATATTCATGAGGGCGATGTAATGCGTATGGTTAAAGTCGATGCTATTGATGTTCCTGCGCATGGCCAACTCATCCTTGAGCCAGGCGGTTATCATGTGATGCTGATTAACCTAAAGAAACCCTTAGTCGCTGGTGAGGCGCTACCATTAACACTGCAATTTGAACACGCAGGACAAATGGATATCACCGTCAACATTAAAAGCAGCGACGCCGGCACCTCGGCTCAGCAGTCTGAAATGGATCACAGTGCCCATTAACAGCCGCGCCTTGAT
>Ga0172382_10011351_pt1 | contig 11801 bp, 4 predicted proteins | sample Leawel138RmetaG_FD_122245 | JGI IMG/M metagenome (GOLD analysis project Ga0172382, IMG submission 122245) | Leachate microbial communities from a municipal landfill in Southern Ontario, Canada - Leachate well 138R metaG | ecosystem: Engineered > Solid waste > Landfill > Unclassified | place...
GGGTAAGCCGCGCCGATATTAAAATCCTTGCCGTCCAGCTCAACCTTAACCTCAACCTTAATCTCCGGGTGTTTGGTCTCTTTACCCTGCAGATCCACATCCGCCAGCACATACGCGTAGGTCCTTCCCGGGATCACGTAATGGTCCCGCCAGCTGTAGTGCTGCGGTTCCGTGGTCGTGCCCGCGCCCTCCAGCTCGGCCCGCAGCTCGCCATCGCGATAAATACGAAAGGCCGCGTTCTCGGCCTCGGAGGCGGCGCGCCAGGAAAGGAGGATGGTGCCGCTCTGAAATACCCCGTTAAAAACGGTAAGAGTAATGGGAAGCGGAACATCAGGTGTATAACTCCAGAGCAGGTAGGGATATCCGTCATTGACTCCGGCATCCATGCCCCAAATATCGGTAAAATCCCAGCCGGCATTGGTAAAGGTCGTTAAGGTTTTCATTTCTGCGGTTGTTTTGCCGACCGCAGCGCCTGCAGATGTTGATTGTCCGGAGCTTTCCATATCCCAAAAACAGTTGCTTGTAGTCTTACTGCTATAACCGAGAAATCCCCCGGTATATGTTGCAGTACCATTTACAAGCCCGGTATTATAACTATTGGTTATGTTACTTACATTATAGCCTGCTAAACCACCGATATGGGATGTAGATCCTGTAACATTACCCGTGTTATAGCAATTATTTGCACGACAGTAATTAGAGTTATTCCCGATTAAACCTCCAATATAGTATGAACCGGAAATGGTTCCTGTATTATAGGATCCGTTTATAACGGAATAGTTTGAACTATTGTTATAATTATTATAACCGGTTATTCCTCCGATATTATTATTCCCGGAAACTGAAGCACTATTGCCTGAATTGGATATATAGGAATAAGTAACACTGCCCGATATACCGCCAACATATGAATTCCCACTTATTGATCCCTGACAACTGCAATTCTCTATTGTGCTGTTATTTTGAATCATTCCGGCGACCCCTCCCACATTTTGATACCCGGTTATGCGCAAATGCGTGAGGTCTAAATTTCGTATTTCAGCTCCGGAAGCCAGTCCGAATAAACCCATGTAATAAGAACTTGAGGCTGAAGACGGTCGGTTAATGTATAAGCTATCAATAAAATTTCCGTTACCATTATATGTGCCGCTAAAGTTTGTTGAAGTATTCCCGATTGGCTGCCAGCCGGCACCACTGTTTAAAAGCTCGGTGCCAGATGCATTGATATCCGATGTTTGGATGAAATGTTTGTTCCAAACAGATGAATTCACACTGATCCAATAAAGGTTTGCCAATGAAGCGATTTGATAGGGGGTTTCTTCATTGCCGTCACCGGCAGAAGGCGCAACGGCATCTAAAATTGCGGTTGTGAAACTAATAACATCTCCATACGATGTTCCCTGGGTGTTTGTGGCATAAGACCTTACGTAATAGGTTGTTGCATTATTTAATCCGCTCATGCTTAAAATATAGGCATCCGTGTTGTCGATTGTGCCTTCCTGGGATTTGCTGTCATTGATATCCGGATAGCCGCTTGTATTCCAGCATAGTCCGTGTTGAGAAGGGCTCGGATCTCCCAGGTAAAGGACCCTGCATTGGATATCGGCGCTGTTGGCTTTGATGTTTTGCGCGGCAAGCGTTCTTGCATAGGGAATATGAACAACCTCTGGTTCAAGTGCCGGATAACCACCATTTATGCTTTCATTGATTGACCAGATATCATCAAAATTCCAACCGGCATCGGTATAGGTAGATTCGGTTTTCATTTCCAGCGTTGTTTTTCCGGTTCCGCCGGCAGAAGAAGATTGACCCGATGTTTGCGTGTCCCAAAAACAGTTACGGACATTGGTAGCATTATTTGCAATTAAACCAAAGGCATTATTGGGAGCGCTGATATTGCCATAACTATAGGAATTTACAACGTGATTACCATTACACATAACGATTAATCCTGCAACCCAGGAAACACCGCTGATATTTACATTGCTGTAACATTCAGCAATATAAGATTCAGTGCTGGTAATATTAAATATCAATCCTCCGCAATAACCAAAAGAAGAATTTGTTGCCGTAATCTCTCCCTGGGTATAACATCTTAAAACTTGAGTTTGCTCTGCGGATGCGATTAATCCGCCAATGTTTCGGTCTGCAGTAAAATCAATGCCGGTCAATCCAAGATTCTTAATGACCGCAGATGAACAGAGGCCGAAAAACCCCTGATTGATTTCATTCCTGTTAATAAATAGATTATCAATAATAAAACCATTGCCGTCGTATGAACCGGTAAATTTTACTGAACTGTTACCGATAGGAGACCATCCGGTATTGCCATTCCAGGACTGTGCCTGAAAAGCATCGATATCGTTTTTCTGTATATAATGTTTATTCCATGCACTGTCGCTTTCACTAAGCCATTTTAAATTTTCCAGGGTATAAATTTCATACGGATCGCCTGCGCTTCCGTCACCGTAAGGAGGTGGTGTTGCTGCAAATGTTTCCGTATCAAAAGTGATGATATTTCCATAAACCGTACCGACCACATTGGTGGCGTAGGCTCTGACATAGTACGTTGTGCTGTTCATCAGTCCGGTTATAAATGAATCGAAAGAACCTGTCGTGGAAGCCGCGCCTTTTTCTGTTTTATTATCAAGAATGCTGGGATCCCCCGACGTATTCCAGCAAGCACCAAACTGCATGATTTCCGGATCCCCCAAATCAAGAATCGTTCCATGGAACATTGCAGAAGTGCCGGAGATATTGTTGACACTGTCACTTTGAATTTCCGCGTATGCGTAGGTATTGAATGAAATCTGGTTCCCATAGACAATTCCCGCATCATTAATGGAATAGGATCGGACATAATAGGTGGTATTCTCTGTCAGGGAAGTCAATGAAGAACTGAAACTTCCGGTTGAAGAAGCTGCTCCCTGCTCGGTTTTACTATGATCTATCGTGGGGTTTTCACCGGTGTTCCAGCAAATCCCATGCTGACTTAAATTTCTGTATCCAATATTTGTGATATTACTATGACACGATGCTGTTGAAGTTGAGATATTTGTTATGGAATCCGTTGTCACTTCAGGCAAATGAAGCATAAGTTCGATCAAAAAGGGATATCCGTCATTAAAATTATCATTTCTATCCCAAAGAGTAGTAAAATTCCAACCGGCTCCCGTAAATGTTGATGTCGTTTTCATTTCCGATGTGGTTTTAGCAGTTCCGGCGTGTGAAGCACTCGTTCCGGAAGTATTGATATCCCAAAAAGAACTCAGCACAACGCAGTTCGTATTAAAGCTTTCACTGTTTACGTTTATTCCGACAAACCCTCCCTTCCATTCGGTGCCGGTAATATATCCGGTACTGTAAGAATTTATGACACGCGCGGTGTCGTCCTGATAGTTGCTGTAAGTGCCGTTTTCGCCGGTTAATCCTCCGATAAACTGATAACCGGTAACGCTTCCCATGGCATAAGAGTTGCTGATTTTACTTGATTCATTGTTCGTTCCCGCCAAACCTCCCATCCGGGTTCCATATTCCGCGCCAACTAAGCTTTTTGTTACATTTGCTTCGCTGTAACAATAGTTCATTCTGGAATGTGAACTATGATTGCCGACCAGTCCGCCTACCGAAACCAATCCGTATACATTCCCGGTGCTTCCGCAGTATTCAATATGGGTACCATTCGCCTTCCCAAGCAGAATCCCCACATACCAGTGCCCCGTTACCGTACAATCCAATAATTCAATATTTTTTATCGTTGCACCCGTTGCCGTTCCGAAAAGTCCCATTCCGCCATAATAGGTATCGGAGGGCCGGTTGATATATAACTCTGTAATTGAAAAACCGCCGCCGTCATAGGATCCGGTAAAGGCGGTTGTCGTATTCCCGATCGGCGCCCATCCCAGTCCGCTGAACCAGGTCGACGTTTCCGAGGCATCAATATCCGCCGTCTGGATATAATGTTTATCCCAGTTCGCCGTATTCGAAGCGATCCAGTACAAATTCCCCAAACCGGCTATTTCGTAAGGACTTTCAGAGGTTCCGCTGCCCGCTGAAGGCGCAACCGCTACCTGCCCCCACGCCAGGCTCCCCGCAAGCAATATGCAAAGCATTCCGATCCGTATTTTCATGATCTGTCTCCCTATCATTCGTTATTTTGAAATAAAAAACTTTTCCACCGTATCAAAACCATGGTTTTGCTCATAGAAAAGACTATTTATTCTCGGGATTTCCTATGTTAATTCTTGGTTAATTTTACATAAATTGATTTTAAATGTCAATAAAAACATCGGGGAGGTATGGACGAATGATGCATGCGTTGTGCGTGATGGGCTCGGCGGTTCTTTTGTGTAAGGAGTTTTTTAAACGATGCCTGCGCGCCGTTGCCCTTTGAAAAAGAGGCGTGAGGGAGTATGGGAGAGGGGGAGAAGTGGAGAGGTGGAGCAACGATGAACGATAAACGCACTGAGCGCTGCCTGTCAGCCGAAGCCTTGGCGAAGGCTGGGGCGCTGGGAGGGGAAGTTAGGAACTTGGGAACTTTGGTCAGCGGAATAACCTTGAATTTTGAATCTTAAATGTTAAATCATTACGGATATCAACAAATCAACAGATCAACAGATCAACAAAAATGACACCTCAACACCTCGACATCTCGACGCCTCAACGTATCGACATTCATTTTTATTTCATTAAGGCGATCTTCTGCACATGCATTTGATCATTGACGCCGATCCGCACAAAATAGATCCCCGTGCTGAGGTTCGCGCCGTCGATGCGCAGGGCATGGGAACCGGCGGCCAGCGCGCCGTTATGCAGTTCCGTCAGCGGGCGGCCGGTCATATCATAGAGTGTTGCCGTGACCGCGGCTTCCTTTGCCAGATTGACCGGTACCACCGTCACTGGGTTAAAGGGATTCGGATAGGCGGCACCGATATTGTAATCCCGATCCACATATTCCGCCTCAACCTTAACCTCAACCCTCGGATGCTGTGTCTCTTCCCCGTCGAAGCTCACATCAGCGAGTTGATACGTATAGGTCCTGCCCGGGATCACATACTGATCGGTATAAGCGTAGCTCTGCGGTTCCGTGCTGGTTCCGGCTCCCGCGATCTGCGCAAGGACCGCGCCGTCGCGGTAGAGCAGAAAGTGCGCGTTCTCGGACTCCGATTCCGTGACCCAGGTCACAGAAACGGACCCGTTGAGCGCGGCGGCGGAGAAAGCGGCGAGGGTGATGGGAAGGGCGCCTTCAGGTATAAAAAATGTAGCTATAAAATTTCCACCACCAGAATAATTTAGCCAGCTATCTCCCTGCCCGCCTCCGGTATCCCAGCTCTTTGCCCAAATATGCAATTGATATGTGTTATTTTCATGTGATACATTCAGATCCTTAAAAATATTTTGTGTACCACTCCAAATTCCCTGGTAATTATTCCCACCAAGATATGATTGATTCCAAATGACTTCGGTAGCTTCAGTAATTGGTGTTCCAGAGTTATCTGTAACCATCCAAAAAAACGAACCACCACCACGGTCTTGTGTGTCACTCCAATATTTCATGTCGCAGGCGGTGAGTGAAAAAGTAGTGATACTTCCAAAATTTGTACCGTGAAATTCAGGTCTTCCGTTTGCATCTACAAGATAATACTGAGTTGGCGTTCCATCAACTGTTACTGTAATGTAATCTTCAAACCACCCAGTTCCTGCAAATAATAAAGAAATGAATGTCAAAAAAACAATTAACATTTTTTTCATTTTATACCCCTTTCATACTTTTTATATCTTTTTAAATTCATTGTTTATTTCATCAAAACAACTTTTTGCGTGAGTATCCGACCTTCTGCCGTCATGCGGATCAGGTAAATACCCGAAGGCATATTAGCGGCATGCCAGACGCTTTCATAGGTCCCGGCCTCCCGTTCGCCGCTGAACAGCGTTGCGACCCGCATGCCGCGCGTGTTGTAAACGGCCAGGTCCACAGGGCTGTCCGTAGCCAGGCTGTAAGGAACGGTCGTTTGCGGATTGAAGGGATTGGGATAGGCGGCTTCCAGAGCAAAGCTTTCAGTCGCAGCACCAGCGAGGATCTCTACCGTAATGGCGTCATGCGCCGTTTCAACGCCGCCGTAGGATACATCGCTGAGTGCGTAGCTATAAACACGTCCGGTTTCAACGTGGCGGTCAACAAACGCATAAGTATGCGATTCCGTCGTTGTACCTGCTCCGTCGATCGTGGCAAGGATCTCTCCGTTCCTGCGCAGAACAAAATGGTTATTTTCGGTCTCGGATTCCGTGACCCAGGTCACATTTACTACGCCCTGTACGGCGTCGGCCGCAAAAGAAGCCAGCGTAATGGGGACCTGATCGTCGGGAATGGTGAAGGTGGCGACGTAATCATTTCCTTCGTTGTTATCATATTTATGTGTTTCACCTATGTAAGCATGAAACCAAATGGTTAAACTATATACACCGGCATCCAAACTTGAAATATTAATATTGGCACCCGTATTCTGCCACACATCATTGTTGCCGCTTTGTGAAGACCAGGGCAAAGGTACTGAAGAAATGACATGATTTATCTCTCCTTGGTTGATCTTATAACCCATTTCTGCACTTACGCCGAATACCTGTTCCCATGTTTCTAATTCACCGCCTAATATTAATGAGGTTATTGGACCAAGATTTTGTCCATTAAAAGCTGGTAATTCACTGCTTAATGAAGCACGATACCAATTATCATTAAAAAAAATTTTACTATTACCACACCACTGCAAGGTTTGCCCAAACCCCAGCGAAACCAGCATCAGCAGCGACAGAAAAATCCAGATCTTTTTCATTTTCTATTCTCCTTTTTCACTTTTATTTGACAAAACGTCCGGCTTTTGATCGCTGTCCCCCGGACAAAAATAAAAATGGAACGGAAAGTCCCGTTTTCCGACTGTCATCCTTTTCACTTTTTCTGTAGTTGCTGAAATTTAAAATAAAAAAATGTGTGATACAACACCTTTTTTAAGTGATGCGTGATGCGTGATGGGTTCGGCAGTTCTTTTATGTAAGGAGTTTTATTGTTTGTTCGAAGTTTTTGTTTGTACAACACGTTTGGTGAAGTATGAAGAATGTGATCGTTGTCACATTATTTTTCTGTCTGTTTTCATCGTGATATTTATGCCGTAAATTAAGCGCAAACGGGGGCGGTTGCTGATGGCAAAAAAAGCGGGAGCGATTGAAAAAAACAGTTATTGTTTCGGCTTGAGGATCGTTCGTCTCTATGAATATTTGTCAAAGAAGAAGCAGGAGTACGTTCTCAGCAAGCAGTTATTGCGCTGCGGGACTTCAGTGGGGGCAATGGTCCGTGAATCGCAGAATGCCGAAAGCCGTAAGGACTTTATTCATAAACTGGGAATCGCCCAGAAGGAATGTGATGAGAGCATTTACTGGATACGGTTATTGCATGACGGCGGTTTTTTATCCGATCACGAATACGAAAGCATTGTCCGCGATGCAGAAGCTTTGCTGAAAATGATCCGCTCTGCGATCCTCACTACCAAAGATCGCACAAAAACCCCAAATAACTCATAACCCATAACTCATAACTAAAAAAACGCCCCCATCCGAAGACGAGCGCGTTTTTGCTTTTATTAATGTCAAGTACGGAACAGGCACCCGTGCACCGTAGCCTTGGCGTAGGCTGGATAAACGATAAAAATATCAAAGCTGTCATCCTGAGCGAAGGGCTGCGAAGCGACGCAGGAGCAAAGCTCCAAAGGAGCGTAGCAGGCCGAAGTCGAAGGATCCCTTCTCTCACAGCGGGATGACATTCTGATTTTATCTTTGACCAGGGTACAAATAACGCATAACCCATAATCAAAGAAAAACCCCCTCTCATTTTTCAACAAGAAGGGATTTTATTTAGAAGGTCTCGACCCACCTACGTCCCAACTTCGCTCTAACGTTTCAGAACTACGAAGGGCTACGGCGGACAGGCAACTCGACCCTCCTACGCTCCGAAACATCGGAGCTACGGCGGGCAGGCACCTCGACGACTCGACATTCTTTTTTATTTCATTAACGCGATCTTCTGCACGTGCAAATCATCATTCACACGAACGCGCACAAAATAGATGCCCGTGCTTAAATTCGCGCCGTCAATGCGCAGGGCATGCGATCCCGCGGCCAGCGCGCCGTTGTGCAGTTCCTGCACGGGACGGCCGAGCATGTCGTAGAGCCGCGCGTGCACATGGGCGTTTTTCGCCAGGTTCAGCGGAACCACGGTGACCGGGTTGAAGGGGTTCGGGTAGGCATTGCCCACCGCAAAATCCTTGACCACATCGCCCTCGGCGGCGGTGACGGTGACAGCCTTATCCGTATGCTTCACCTCCACATTGCCTTCGCTCACGTCCGCCAGAACGTAGGTGTAGGTATGACCCGGGATCACGTAATTGTCGGTATAGGCATAGCTCTGCGGTTCGCTGGTGGTGCCCGCGCCGGCCAGCTCGGCGATCATCTCGCCGTCGCGGTAAATGCGGAAGGCCGCGTTCTCGGTCTCGGAAAATGTTTCCCAGGCGAGCTTCACCGTGCCGCCGACATAGTCGGCAGTGAAGGCAGCGAGAGTGATGGGGAGGGGGGCGTCATTCCAGCTGGTGGCAATGCGGATGCCGTCAACAATAATATCTTGCGATGCATCGTATTGCCGCAAAGCGACACTTCCAATATTGGAGAAAGCAACAGTTTCAGTAAATGAAGCATCCGGGGTTGCCGGTTCGGAAGACGGCATGGAGTTAAAGACGAACAGTTCGCTTAATTTGTTCGAAAATGTAAATTTCAGGACGATCAGGGTCGGTGTGGCAACTGAAATGGGAATGTATTCTGCCGGCGCAGTTGTCCCGATTCCCACACCATCTCCGGTTGCATTGACCCAGACTCTGGAAAAGTAAGTAGTGCCAATGTTGGTTTGTCCCAAGTGCAGGAAGTAACCTTCAAAATTTGTTGCCCCTGTTTTCATAATAAAAGAAACATAAACGGAGCCTTCGGTCACTTGGTCAAAAACAAGATGGACATCTTCGCCGGTGTTGTCAACTGCCGCTGCATTGCCGATACCGGAACTCGGATATCCGGGGAATTCCAATCCCGGGGATACAACCCGAACTGAATTTGTTCCGGCACCGCTGTGGGCGTTCCAGCCAAGATTGACAAGCAGATCATTTTCAGTATAATCAAAGTTTTCGGCAAAGGGTAATACTGGGATAACCTGGCCGCTGCATGTAACCGTTTTACTATCTGCATTTGCAGATGAGGCAGTGATCGTTTCGCTACTATATACACCATATTCCAGTCCGGCCTTCAACCGCACATAGATCGTGGTTTCGCTGACCGTAGCGCCGTCAGGTGTCAGGGTGATCGGACTGGTTGCGACAAACGCAGCGCCGGTCCCGGTGGAGATCTCGTAATTCGTCGGTGCCGTGATACTGATATCTTCTTCCAGATTGATCCCGCTGACCGTAAAGGATTGTTCGGCAGAGGGACCTTCGCCTTCACGATAAGTAAACCCCGAAAGGGTCTCGGTGGAAACCGTCAGCAATGGACCGGCTACCTCTTCGATGCTAATGTTGTCGACCCGCCAGTTACGGTACATGCCGGCACTATAATTGTATTTGAATGCGATCCATACCGATGTGCCGCTGATTCCGGAAAGGTCGATATTCCCGGAGGATGCCCAGATCGTAGCGGAAGCCGGCTGGGTATAGGTCAGTTCGGTCCAGGTGGCCAGGGAGGGATCGCCGATGCCCGTATAATTTGTCGAATACAATAATTTTAAATAATTATCCTCATCATCGGTGCCGTATTGCCACCAAGTCTCAAATGTCATAATCTCATCACTGTAGTTGTTGAGGTTGATGCCCGGCAGGATCAGCCAGTCTTCTTCCAGATCGCCGGTATTATAACCGCTCATATAAGCGTAACCGCCGGTCTGGACCCAGTATTTGGTTTCTCCTGAGGCATTATAGACATAACAGTCACCCAGATCGCTGTCGAAGGTCTCCGCATAGGGAAGGGTGGTTGTTTTGGGATCACTTACCGTATAGCTTTGCTCGGCAGATGTTCTGGAGGCTTCTTCATTGTCTTCGGCATAGATCACATAATAGACCGTGGTTCCGTCGGTTTGTGCCGGGATATCGGTATTGGTGGTATAGGTGTCTCCGGAACCCACGGACATGTTGATCGTATAGTCATACGTTTCGGGAGCCGTTCCCCATCGTAATTCCACCAGATCGACACTGACATCATCGGTCACATCGGCAGAGACCGAAACGGTGGTTGATGATGTAATATCTAAAACAGGGTTTTGATTTATATTTGTAATAATTGGAGGTATGTTACCACCAATATCATCACCACTGATTTCTATATCATCTATACTTAAGCCACCACTTGAACCACTTCCGTCAGCTCTCCAAGTAGCCCATCTAATTTGAACAACAGATTGATTATCTGCATCAGACCCGAAAGATAGTTCAGTGAAGGATGTGGTTGTTCCTGCTACCTGATTTGTATATTCAATTGAACCATTTGTGAATGTAGTCCAACTACCACTTGTGCCTATTCTATACTGTGCAACTACACCATAAGCTCTAGATGCGTCAGGGGGTAATTCGACTTTAGTCTTAAAACTAATTGTAATGTTTTGTTTATTTAGTGTACTTATTGCAAGCGCTAATTGATTAGTTCCATTTGTAACATTTGATGAAGTTTGAATGTAAACCCTACCATCATCAGAAATAGATAATCCGAAAACTCCCGCTGTAGTGCTAGTTACAGTTTTAGCAGTAACAGTAGCATCACCTGTAGGAACAGATGATTCTGCAGCCGATAAGCTTTTCTTTAAACCAGTTCCATTCCATGCAGCAAAACCTGCAGGAAGTGAAGAGAAAGAAGAAGTACCAAAATTTTCAGAAAAAGGCAGGCTTTGTGCTGTGGGATTCGTCTGCCCCCACGCCATGCCGCTCAGTCCCAGCAGCAGGACCAGCAGGGCGCCCGTAAAACGTTTCGCAAAACAATTCATGGCTTTTCCTTTCGTTTTAAAGTCCGTCCCCCGATTGTAAAGAATGCGTTTATTTTATGTCGAGTAGAATGTAAGATAATATGAAGAAAGATGCAAATGATTCTTTGTGAAAGCGTTTGGAGTGATGGGTTATTTGAGGAGAAGTTGAGAGCTTAGGGCTTAGCGTTTAGCGCTTAGAGCTGAGCGGTTAGTGTTGAGAAGAGGAAGTTGGGAACTTGGGAAATTAGGAAGTTTGGTCAGCGGAAACCTTGAACATTGATCCTTGGACTTAGAGCAGTAAACCTTGAACAAAGCACTGAGCGCTGGGAAGAGGAGAGGTGGAGAAAAGAAACGATGAATGATGAACGATGAATGATGAACGATAAACAAGCACTGGGCACTGGGAGGGGGAGAAGCGGAGAAAGGGAGAAGAGGAGAAGCGGAGAAACGATAAAAAATATCAAGGTTGTCATCCTGAGCGAAGGGCTGCGAAGCGACGCAGGAGCAAAGCTCCAAAGGAGCGTAGCAGGCCGAAGTCGAAGGATCCCTTCTATAGCAAGACGATCAAAAAGTGATCTCAGTCACATTTTAAAAATCAGCATAGGAGAACAATGTTATCCCCTTTATTTTTCCTGCATGAGAGATCACAATTACTACGTTTACATTCTGACAAACAAAAATAAAAAGGTGCTTTACACCGGAGTTACAAATGATTTGTACAGGCGGATATACGAACACCGGCATCGTGAAAAATCCGGATTTTGCAAAA
>Ga0172382_10011352_pt1 | contig 11800 bp, 17 predicted proteins | sample Leawel138RmetaG_FD_122245 | JGI IMG/M metagenome (GOLD analysis project Ga0172382, IMG submission 122245) | Leachate microbial communities from a municipal landfill in Southern Ontario, Canada - Leachate well 138R metaG | ecosystem: Engineered > Solid waste > Landfill > Unclassified | place...
ACGGCCTACCCGGCGCTGTCCGACCCGCAGGCCCAGCTCGTTCAGCTCCTCGGTCATACGCGGCCTGCCGTAGCTGCCCAGGCTCAGCCGATGCTGTTCGCGGATATGGGCCAGGATCACCATATCGCGCCGCTGACGGATGGACGGGGGCCTGCGCAGCCACGCGCGCAACCCGCGATCCGTCACGCCCATCATGCGGCAGAGATGCTGCGCGAAAGGCTGCCCCGATAGCCGGCAATGAACTGAAACTTCACGGCTTTTGAGCCGCGAAGAACTGAGCTGCCTTTTTTAATACTTCCCTCTCCTCGCGCAATATACGGTTCTCTTTCCGCAGCCGTTCGTTCTCACGAAGAAGATCGGTATCCCGTTCTGGCATCTTCGCCTCCTCGAAATGATCGGCGACGCACTCGGCGGTCCATTCGCGATCAGTCATGGCGTGCCTCCCTGTCGGAAGGGCGCGGGCCGTAGAGCTTCTCGCCCAGCTGCCGGACCAGCTCACGTTCGGGCCAGGTGAGACGGTTATGCAAGGTTGCAGACTGGGTTCCTGAGCGGAGCAGCTGCAGTGTCGCGCCACCTTCAGCGAGAGGGCGGTTGGTCCGATAGGCCAGCTCAAGCCCATCTGTCGACACAATGATATCGCTGTCGCCTGCTGAAAGGCAGGACAGAACAGGGGTGACGACGTTCGGACCAAGGTATCCGGGTCCGTCGTCGGCAGCGGACAGCACGATCCCGACGCCGGCCGCATTGCGCGCGCGCATGAGCTGATCAAGGCGCGAAATCGTCCTGAGACCATGAAGGCGGCGCGCGAAGTAGATCGGAACATCGGCACCGTCAGTCCGCATGGACCCCAGCAGCGACAGGTCAGGATCCAGCACCTGCGCCGCGAGTTTGTTCAACATCGGCTTCAGAAGCCCAACCACGGTTTCGTGCAACCACTCGCGGTTGATCTCGTACATCTCGAGATCAGATGTCGGCCTCAGGCCACCATCCTTACCGAATGCACCGACAACACGCACATACCCTCGACGCCGGACGGCTTGACCTCGGCTTCGCCGCCCATATCGTCATCATCAATGAGCACGATGTCTTGGCGCCCCCGCCGGTCGAGAAGACCGCCTTGGATCATCCGGTCCGGATCGAGACCGAGTTCGCGCAGATGCTCTCCGCTGACATCGTCCTCAGTTCGGTCGTGAAGCATGACCAGTTGCGGGAAGATCCCGCGCAGGTCCGTGGGCTCGATCTGCTTGAAGGCGCTGAGAATGCCCCATGCATCGAGAAGCGCAAACCCGAGGTTGTGCGCTCATCCGGATCCTTGTTGCTCTGGAGGTTGCAGCTCTTCGAGCCGGAAATGGTGATGTTGAGCGTCCGCACCTTATCGTCACCGATGCGATTGTAGGTGACGGCGATCCCCACGCGGCTGAAGCCATCGGCGCGCCGGAAGATGTTGTTGGGCTTGAGATAGCGGTTAGCGACCTCCTCGATGTCGTCATCGGCCGCCACCTCCAGAAGTAGCTTCCGGCTCCAGGAACCAAGACGGATTTCGGCCTCGAGGACGCGCGCATCCGTGATCTCGTAACCAGAGATCCGCGGCAGATCGAGCCGCAGCGAACTGCGAAAACGCGACAGGTTGTAGCGCTTCCAGGTCAGCGGCTTCTGCGAAACGTCGTGCCCCAGCGCTTCTCGGCGAATGACCCGGCAACGCCCTGCCGCACGACCGGGCTGTCCGCGCAGACCTCGATCTGTCGGATGGCTGGCGTGTAGATGAGAGTGGCCTCGTTCGGCGGGCGATAATAGATCGTCCCCCTGCGCCCATCGTCACGATGATCATGGACGCTAGCCAGCGGTCCTGCGAAGCGTTCATCGCTAGCCAGCGCTCCGAGGGCTGGGTAGCTGGTCCGCGACCAGTATGATGACGGCGGCATCTCGGGCGGCACGCTGGAACGTCCCGGTCTGAAGCGGCTGATGGCCGACATCGAGGATGGGCTGGTCGACGTGGTCGTGGTCTACAAGATCGACCGCCTCAGCCGCTCACTGGCCGACTTCGCCAAGCTGGTCGAGGTGTTCGACCGCAACGGCGTGACCTTCGTCAGCGTGACGCAGTCCTTCAACACCACCACGTCCATGGGCCGACTGACGCTGAACATCCTGCTGCCTTCGCCCAATTCGAACGCGAGGTGACGGCCGAGCGCATTCGCGACAAGGTCGCCGCCAGCCGCAGAAAGGGCATGTGGATGTCACGGAAGCCGAGATCGAGGTGTTCGAGCGATGGTTCGCCGACCTGTTCGATGAGTTGTTCAGCCCCGGCGGCTGATGCTCCATGCGTCAAAATCGGCGTTGAAATTCGCCCTTCAATGGGTTACATGTGGTCACATATGGCTACACATGGAGGCGCGACATGCTGACCATCAACCTCAGAGACGCCAAGGCTGGATTTTCCAGCCTCGTTGATGAAGCCGTCAAAGGAGAGATCGTGACCATCACCCGTCATGGCAAGCCCGTTGCGGCCTTGGTTTCGGTCGAGGCGGCGGAGATCGCGCGCAAGGCGCTCGATCGCAAACGGCCGGGCCTTGTCAGCTATCTCAGGACGTTCCCAGGCGGAGAGTTCCCGCGCAACCGCAAACCATCGCGGGATGTCGAACTTTGAGCGACTTCCTTCTCGACACCAACGTCGTCTCCGTGCTGGCGCCGTCGAAGTCGGAGGCATCCGCTGACTTCCTCACTTGGCTGGACCGCATGGACGCCGATGGACGGCTATTTCTGTCGGTCGTCTCCATCCATGAGATCGAGAAGGGAATCGCGCTCCTCGACCACAAGGGCGCAACGGCGAAGGCTGCGAGCCTGAAAGCATGGCTCAGTGGTCTTGTCTCCACATACGACGACAAGATCATTGGCTTCGATGCGCAGGCCGCCGCAATCGGCGGGCGGCTGGAAGCGAAGGCGCTTGCGGCCGGTCACGACCCCGGCATGGCTGACGCCGTGATTGCCGGGACCGCCGCAGCGCATGAACTCGTTATCGTCACCCGCAACACAAAGCATTTCCTGCCATTCGGTATCGCCGTGTTGTCGCCTGACGAGGCTGCCGCACAAGGAGGCCCCGTATGACCGCTTCCACAATCCCCCTGCGCGCCGCCCTCTACCTGCGCGTCTCGACAGCGCGGCAAGCCGAGCATGATGTTTCCATTCCCGACCAGAAACGGCAGGGCGAAGCCTATTGCGAGGCGCGTGGGCTGCAACTGGTCGAAACCTTCATCGAACCGGGCGCGTCAGCGACTATGCCTGTGCTGCGGCACCTCAATGCCAGTGTCCATGCGCAGCGATGCCAAGTGGTGCAGTATGCGCTGTGCCCACCGTGCGATACGCCAGCGCAATCCCGGCATCTGTGCCCATTGCAGCGAGAGCTTTATCCCGTCGAGGCAGCGGCAAATCTACTGCAACACCTCATGCCGCGCCGCGGCTACCCGGAAACACAAGCCCAGATCATGTGCGCACTGCGGTGCCACCTTCCAGCCGAGGACACAGGACAGGCGGTTCTGTTCGCTGTCATGCAGTGGCAAAGCTCAATACGCCGAAGGAAAGACCAGGCACAATCTGCGCCACCGTCTCACCCCCGCACGCTTCGATGCGATGTTCGCACGACCCGCTATCGTCCGGGCACGATAAAACCGCCTAGGGCGTAATGACGGGGGATCACTCGGCCGGGTGGTGGGGTTTGCGCCCGCCGCGCCGGTGCAGCAGGACAGCGGCCCAGCCCCCGGCGGCGATCACCACCGGCAGGACGAAGAAGAAGAAGATCGCAGGGCCTTCCATCATTCCAGTCCTCCAAGGACACTCCTTGCCCCCATATGTAGGGCAATAGCGGCGGAAATCCAAACGGAAGCTGAAAACACCCCCGTCCACGTGGGTGTAGAGGCGAAATCCCACATGGCTGCACCGAAGGGGGCGAAGATGCCGACCGCAACGCAGGCGGTGGAAACCCGGTCCAGCGCGTTCGCCAGCAGCTTGGTGCGTTCGTTGCGAATCAGCGTCATTGTGTGCCCTTCGCCTTACTCGAACGGACCGTTCACGTGGACCCTGAGCGGCCCGACTATAGGGCCAGACTTGAACACCACTTCGGCGCTCATACCCGATGCCAGCGACAATCGTGCCGCCCTACGGATACCGGGTGCAAAACCGCAAACTGGTGGTCGATGACGAAGCCGCCGTGCATGTCCGCTGGATCTTCGCCCGCTTCCTCGAGATAGGCTCGGGGACCGAATTGGCGCGGGAGGTCGCGAAGCGCGGCGTCCGCACGCCCCGCGGCAACCGGATCGACAAGAAGTACCTCTACCGGCTGCTGAACAACCGCTCCTACATCGGCGAGGCGGTGCACAAGGGTGAGAGCTACCCCGGCGAGCACAAAGCAATCATCGACCGCGAGACGTGGGACCGCGTTCATGCGATCCTGCAGGAAAGCCCCCGCAAACGAGCAATGCGGACCCGCGCCGAAACGCCAGCGCTGCTGAAGGGGCTGCTGTTCGGCCCTGATGGTGCGGCCTTCTCGCCGACGCACACGCGCAAGGGTGACCAACTCTACCGCTACTATGTGAGCCAAACGGTGCTAAAGCACGGTGCCGGATCATGCCCGGTCGGCCGCGTGCCGGCAGGGGAGATAGAGGCCGCAGTCATTGACCAACTGCGCGCCGTATTCCGCCAGCCTGAGATCGTGGCAGGCACGTGGAAGGCGGCGCGCGCTCACGCCGACGACATCACCGAGGCTGACGCCCGTTCTGCCCTGCTGCAGCTCGATCCGCTGTGGGACGAACTCTTCCCCGCCGAGCAGGCACGCATCGTGACATTGCTGGTTGAGCGCGTCGATATGCGCACAGACGGGTTGAACGTCCGGCTGCGGGTTGATGGCCTCAGCGGACTCGCGCGCGAAATGCTGGCCGGCGGTGTTGGAGAGGCAGCATGACCCGCGGAGTGTCGATCCCCGACACAGTGACGCTCCACGTCCCTTTCCGCGTCATGAAGCGCGGCGGGCGGAAGGAGATGCAATTGCCGGAAGGCGCCACGCACCCGCGGCGGACCGACAACACGCTGGTCAAGGCGCTGGCGCGCGCCTTCCGATGGAAGAAGATGCTCGAATCAGGGGAGTTCACCACCATCGCAGAGTTGGCCGAACGCGAAGGGATCGCGCCCTCATACATGACCCGCGTCCTGCGTCTGACCCTGCTCGCGCCCGACATCGTCGAGGCAATCCTGGAAGAGGCTCAAGGGCCCGAGGTGACGCTGGCGCGCGTTCTGGAGCCCTTTCCGCTCACATGGCAGCATCAAACAATGCATTTTTCTCTGTAGGGAGAAAACTGCAATCTGATGGATTGACTCGCGAGGTGTAAGCGCCTATTTCTCTGTAAATAGACTTACAGAGGATTCTTTCATGCGGCTCGCCGAGCTCTCCGACATTCACTCCGGCTACACGGCGCGCGGCAGACTCGATCCGCTGCCGGAGGGTGGTGTGCCGGCGCTGCAACTGCGTGACGTCGGAACGAACGGCGAAGAGCCTGGCCCGGACTTCCAGAGGTATGATCTGGGCGAACTGTCCGACCGACACTTCGTCCGCGGCGGCGAGGTTGTCTTTCGCTCGCGTGGCGAGCCGAACGCTGCAGCGGCCATTCGCGATCCGCTGCCGGAGCCCGTCGTGATCATTGTCCCATTGGTGATCGTTCGCCCCGACAGGGACCGCGTTCTCCCCGAATACGTGGCATGGGCCATCAACCAGCCCGATGCGCAGCGCAGACTCGGCGCGGAAGCGCAGGGCACAAGCCTCAGGATGATCCCGATGGCGGTCCTCGAGAACCTCGAGATTGCCGTGCCCGACCTGCCCACGCAGAAACGCATCGTCGAACTCGATGCCCTTGCCCGGCAGGAGGGGCAACTGCTCCGTCAACTCGCCGCTCGCCGCGAAGAACTCGTAAGCGCCATTCTCGGCGAGGCCGCAAAAGCCGCCGACCAGAAGGAAATTGCCTGATGACCGATCAGATTACCCAGCAACAAATCAACCAGACCGCCTGGGCGGCCTGCGACACCTTCCGGGGCGCCGTCGATGCCGGCCAGTACAAGGACTACATCCTCGTGATGTTGTTCCTGAAGTACATTTCGGACCTCTGGAACGACCATCTCGAGACCTACCGCAAGCAGTATGGCGACGACGAGGCCCGCATTCGCCGGCGCCTCGAGCGCGAGCGTTTCATCCTGCCCGAGGGCGCCAGCTTCTACGACCTCTACGCCCGGCGGAACGAGGCCAACATCGGCGAGTTGATCAACATCGCGCTGGAGAAGATCGAGGACGCGAACCGGGCCAAGCTCGAGGGCGTCTTCCGCAACATCGACTTCAACTCCGAGGCCAATCTCGGCCGCCCGAAGGATCGGAACCGCCGCCTCAAGAACCTCCTCGAGGACTTCGCCAAGCCCGCCCTCGACCTGCGCCCGTCGCGGGTAACCGAGGACATCATCGGCGAGTGCTACATCTACCTGATCTCGCGTTTCGCCTCGGACGCCGGGAAGAAGGCGGGCGAGTTCTACACGCCCACGGCCGTCTCGCGCCTGCTGGCCAAGCTGGCTGCGCCGCAGCCCGGCAACACGATCTGCGACCCCGCCTGCGGCTCCGGCTCGCTGCTGATCCAGGCCTCGCAGGAGGTCGGGTCCGAGAACTTCGCCCTCTACGGGCAGGAGGTGAACGGGGCGACCTGGGCGCTGGCCCGCATGAACATGTTCTTGCACGCCAAGGACGCGGCCCGCATCGAATGGTGCGACACGCTTAACAGCCCGGCGCTGGTCGAGGGCGATCACCTCATGCGCTTCGACGTCGTACTCGCCAACCCGCCGTTCTCGCTCGACAAATGGGGTGCGGAGGACGCTGACAGCGACCAGTACAAGCGCTTCTGGCGCGGCGTGCCGCCCAAGTCCAAGGGCGACTACGCCTTCATCACCCACATGATCGAGATCGCCAAGCGGCAGTCCGGCCGCGTTGCGGTGGTCGTGCCGCATGGCGTGCTGTTTCGGGGCGGGGCCGAGGGGCGCATCCGCCAGCAGCTGATCGAGGAAAACCTGCTCGACGCCGTCGTCGGCCTGCCTGCCAACCTGTTCACCACCACGGGGATCCCGGTCGCCATCCTGATCTTCGACCGCTCGCGCGAGGAAGGCGGCGCGAACGCGGATCGGCGCGACGTGCTGTTCATCGACGCCAGCAAGGAGTTCACGCCGGGCAAGACCCAGAACGTGATGGACGAGACGCATGTGGCCAGGGTGCTGGAGACCTACGGCACCCGCGCCGAGGTCGAGCGGTATTCGCATCGGGCCAGCCCCGAGGAGATCGCCGAGAACGGCTACAACCTCAACATCCCCCGCTACGTCGACACGTTCGAGCCGGAGGAGGAGATCGACGTCGCCGCCGTGCAGAAGGACATCGTGCGGATCGAGGCGGAGCTTGCCGACGTCCGGGCGAAGATGGCCGGGTATCTGAAGGAGCTCGGCGTCGATGTCTGATGGCGAAATCATCCTCTACAACACCGAGGACGGTCAGGCGGAGATTCAGTTCCGAGCCGTCGATGGGACTGTCTGGCTCAGCCAGTTGGAAATGGCGGAGCTCTTCCAGACAACGAAGCAGAACATCAGTCTGCACGTGCGCAACATCCTTGCGGAGGGTGAGCTGGACCAGGAGTCAACGGTCAAGGAATACTTGACAGTTCAGGCTGAGGGCAAACGGCAGGTGAAGCGGTCGGTGACCGTGTACCGGCTCGAGATGATCCTTGCGGTCGGGTATCGCGTGCGCAGTCCCCGTGGAGTTCAGTTCCGCCGGTGGGCGACCTCGGCACTGAAGGAATATCTCGTCAAGGGCTTCGTCATGAACGACGAGCGCCTGAAGGATCCTGCCTGGGACTACTTCGACGACCTGCTCGAGCGCATCCGCGACATTCGGGCGTCCGAGGCGCGGTTCTATCAGAAGGTCCGCGACATCCTCGCCCTGAGCGAGGATTACGACGCCAAGTCGCCGACCGTGAATACCTTCTATGCAACGATCCAGAACAAGATGCTCTACGCCGTCACCAGCCACACGGCGGGAGAGCTGATCCGCGCCCGGGCCAATCCCGATCAGCCAAACATGGGGCTGACGACCTGGAAGAACGCCGACAAGGGGCGCCCCCTGCGCAAGGCCGATGTCGGCACGGCGAAGAACTATCTCGGCGAGGCCGAGATCCGGGAGCTCAACCTCATCGTCGAGACCTTCCTGAACACCGCCGAGTTGCGGGCGACACGGCGGCAGACCATGCGGCTGGCCGAATGGGAGGGGGTGCTGGACACCTTCCTGACCTCCAACGAGCTGCCGAAGCTGCAGGGTGCAGGTTCGATCTCGGCGGATACCGCGAAGCGCATCGCCCACGATCGCTACGACGCGTTCGACGCCAAGAGGAAGGAAGCCGCGCAGCAGGCCTCGGCCGAGGTGGACGACCTCGAAGAGCTGAAACGCATCGCCGACGTTGCGAAGGCGGAGAAGAAGGGCCGTGGCGATGCGTAATGGTTGGGTTCGCGTGCCATTCGGATCGGTTGTCACGATTGCTTCCGGACAGGTCGACCCCAAAAAGGAGCCGTTCGCTGATATGATCAGCGTCGGACCGGACAACCTCCTGTCCGGTGGAGGCATAGACAAGGAAGGACTCAGGACCGCGCGCGAACTTGGTCAGATTTCAGGCAAGTACGCCTTCGATGCCGCGTCGATTTTGTACTCCAAGATCCGTCCAAACCTAAACAAGGTCGCACTTCCAGACTTCTCTGGAATCTGTAGCGCGGATATGTACCCGCTTTGGCCGGTTGATGAGAACCATACGGATCGCGGGTTCCTATTTTTCACACTGATCTCAGAGCGCTTTGTTTCAGAAGCAACGTCGAGATCATTCCGCACCGGGCTTCCCAAAATCAATCGCCCTGACCTCGAGGGCATCGAAATCCTTCTTCCTCCGATTGCTGAGCAGCGTCGTATTGCCTTTGTCCTAGAAACTTGGGGGCAGGCAATCGAAAAGCTTGCCGTCCTCCGCGCCTTGAAGGAACAGCGCCTCGTCGGCCTTCGCGCAGCCCTCTTGTTCGGAGAGCTCCGCCTGAACGGCCAGCGGCGCAACTGGGCGCCGACGCGCCTCGGCGCGGTGACCCATGAACTGACCAAGCGTAACGGGGCCAAGGGGCTTGGCCGCGACTTCGTGATGGGTGTCACCAAGGCTGAAGGCGTCGTGCCGATGCGAGAGCAGACCATCGCCGGCGACATCAGCCGCTACAAGCGCCTGCCGCCCCGCGCCTTCGCCTACAACCCGATGCGCATCAATGTCGGCTCCATCGCGATGAACGATCGCGCGGAAGAGGTGCTTGTCAGCCCCGACTACGTCGTCTTCGCCTGCAACGCGGGCGGGCTCGACCCCGACTACCTCGACCATCTACGCAAGACGTCCTGGTGGGCCCACTATATCAACAGTGGCGGTTCGGGCAGCGTACGCCAGCGGACCTACTACGACGATCTCGCCGCGCTGAAACTGCCCCTGCCGGAACTGGACGAGCAAAAGGCCATCGCCGCCGTCCTGAACACCGCGCGGACCGACTTGGCCGCAACAGAGCGCGAGATCGAGGCTGTCACGCTGCAAAAGCGCGGCCTGATGCAGAAGCTCCTGACGGGCGAATGGCGCGTGCCGCTCGACCCCTCCGAACCCTCCGCAGCTACCGAGGAGACCGAACATGCCGGATAAGAAGAACTACTGGACCCAGCAGCGCCCGGACGGGAAGTGGGAGTCCAAGCGCGAAGGCGCGACGCGCGCCAGCAAGGTCACGGACACCCAGTCCGACGCCTGGGCGCATTCGCGCGGGAAGGCCGCCGAAACCAAAGGGGAAGCTTTCCTGAAGGGCCGCGACGGCAAGATCCGTGAGCGGAACACCTACGGAAAAGACCCCTATCCGCCAAAAGGGTGACGCATGGCAGACCTCCTGATATTCGACGAAGCCATTGAGCATTCAGCTCAATTCAAAAAGCGGCACTTGTTGCTTGGCAACGGGTTCAGCATTGCCTGTCGTCCGAAGATCTTCACATACGGCTCTCTGTTTACGCAGGCGGATTTTTCATCGGCGCCCCGCCTGCCTGTGGTATTTGACGCAGTCGGAACGACGGACTTCGAGCATGTCATCAAGATGCTGGAGGACGCTTCACGTGTTGTTCCCGTCTATTCAAAGGATGCAACGGAGACGGCAGATCAAATGGCCGCGGATGCCGAGGCCCTGAAAGATATCCTCATTCAGACGGTAGCCAACAATCATCCCAATATTCCGAATGAGATCAACGACGAGCAGTTCTGGGCATGTCGACGGTTCCTGGCTCACTTTCTTGGGGATGGGAACAAAGAAGGAAAGGTTTACACCCTAAACTATGACCTCCTGCTCTACTGGACCTTGATGCACGAGGATATGGGTTTCGACGATCCCATCAGCCTTGCTGCCAACGATGGCTTTGGCCGCGACGAGGACACGGAACCGGAATATGTGAACTGGATGGGCGAGAGCGGCGCGCACGGACAGCGCGTTCATTATCTCCACGGCGCTCTGCACCTGTTCGATGCTGGTGCGGAGCTCCAGAAATACACTTGGGTCAACACTGGAAAACCCCTGCTTGAGCAAGCTCGCGAAGCCATGGGAGCGCGCAAGTTCCCGCTTTTCGTAGCCGAAGGCAAAAGCAATCAGAAGCTGGCCAAGATCAAGCACAGCGCCTACTTGCACCATTCATACAAGAGCTTCTCCTCGCAAATGGGTCAGAGGAATGATGCGCTCTTCATATTTGGGCATAGCCTGGCCGAGAACGACCAGCACATCCTGAAGAAGATTGCTCGCGGCAAGATCGGGCAGATCTACGTCGGTCTCTATGGCGATCCCAAAAGTGATGGCAACAAGGCGATCAGGTCGGCTGCGAACGCCCTTGGGGCTCACCGTGATGAACGTGTCCCGCTGTCTGTTGCGTTCTTCGATGCCGGATCCGCCCAGGTGTGGGGGGCGTGATGGATCGAGGCCATGGGTTCGATACCCGCGAGAAACACCAGTCCCAGGTTCCGGCGCTGCAGCTGCTCGTGGCACTCGGGTTCACCCCGCTCTCGCAAGAGGAAGCGCTGCGCCTCCGCGGCGGGCGCCTCCGGAACGTGGTGCTGGACGATGTGCTCGCCGAGCAGCTCATGCGCATCAACTGCTTCACGCATAGGGGCCGTGAGTACGGATTCGACCTCGAGGACGCACACGAGGCGATGCGCCGGCTCAAGCCCACGCCGGACCGCCTGAAGGGGCTGCGAGGAACGAACCAGGACATCTACGACACGCTCGTCCTCGGCACGACGATCACCAAATCCATCGACGGCGACTCGAAGAGCTACTCGTTCCGCTACATCGATTGGGAGCGGCCGGAGAACAACGTCTTCCACGTCACTGCCGAGTTCTCGATCGAAAGGACCGCGTCGAGCCAGACGAAGCGCTGCGACATCGTCGCCTTCGTGAACGGCATTCCGATCCTGGTGATCGAGAACAAGCGGCCGACCGAGAGCCTGAAGAAGGCGGACAGCCAGCTGATCGGCTACCAGAACGAGGACAACATCCCGCAGTTCTTCCACTTCGCCCAGCTGCTGATCGGCATGAATCGGAATGAGGCGCGTTATGCGACCGTCGGGACGTCGCGGAAGTTCTGGCAGACCTGGCGCGACGAGGAAGACACCGACGAGGCCATCGCGCCCTTTGCCAACCGCGTGCTCAC
>Ga0172382_10011353_pt1 | contig 11800 bp, 8 predicted proteins | sample Leawel138RmetaG_FD_122245 | JGI IMG/M metagenome (GOLD analysis project Ga0172382, IMG submission 122245) | Leachate microbial communities from a municipal landfill in Southern Ontario, Canada - Leachate well 138R metaG | ecosystem: Engineered > Solid waste > Landfill > Unclassified | place...
GATCCCGGCGACCACCCCAGCCCCGTCGAAGCCGAGGATGTGAGGCATGCGGAAGGGTACGAAGTCACCCAGCCATCCTTCGCGGATCTTCCAGTCCGCAGGATTCACGCCCGCATAGGCGATGCGGATCAGGACCTCGCCCGCTGCGGCCTGCGGCTGCGGGAGCTCGGCCAGATGGAGCTCATCGGCTCCTCCAAAGCGATCGATGACGATGGCACGCATGGGAGTAGCTTACCGAGTGCCCAACGCTTGCCTATCCCCCAAATTGAGGAGCCCGTCCGGGCCCCTGCCGGCACCGGCACGCCAGAACGAGCGCTGCTTCGCAGTCCGCACACGGGTCGTCTCGGTCATAGTCCATAACCTCCGTCCACGGCGATGCATTGGCCCGTGACGTAAGCAGCGCGGTTCGAGGCGAGGAAGACCACGGCGTAGCCGATTTCCTCGGGCTTTCCCCAGCGCTTGATCGCAAAATTCCGATGCGCGGCCTCCACCCAGCGCTCGTCGAAAGCGCCCTGCTGCGTGAGCTCCAGGAACTGCCCGGCCTCGACCACGCCGACCAGCACCGAGTTCGCGCGAATGCCGAACCGCCCCTCCTCGCGCGCGATCCCGGTGATCAGCGCCTCGATCGCCGCCTTGGGCACGACCGAAAGCCCGTCGCGGCTGGGCCAGCGTCGATGCCCCGCCGAGCCGATGTGCACGTAGGAACCGCCGCCCCGTTCCTTCAGCCGCGGCAGCGTCGCCTGCATGACGTTGAAGAAGCCGTTCACGTCCTGATCGAGGATCGCCTGCCACTGCTCGCGCGTCACCTGCGAAAGCAGCACCTGCTTGGGGAGCGAGCCGGCACCGACCACGACGGTGTGCAACCGACCGTGCTGACGCGCGGCCTCCGCCACCGCTGCCTCGACGGATCCGGGATCGCCGATCGTGAGCTGGTGAGCCGTCGCGCGGCGGCCCATGGCGCAAATCTCGGCAGCGAGGCTCTCGGCCACCTCCCGGCGACCGCGATAGGTCAGCGCAACGTCGCTGCCGGCGCGCGCGAGTTCGCGGCACACGGCCTGGCCGATGCCGCCGCTGCCGCCAACCACCAGCGCGGCGCCTTCCGGAAAAACCGTCCCGTTCATGCCGCTCTCCCAGTCTGCACTGCGCATCCCCGCCGGAAGTCGACCGGGCCGCGCCCGGTCCATTTGCGAAAAGCCCGCCGGAAGGCCCGATCGTCGCTGAAACCCAGCTGCACGGCGATCTCCTGCACCGGTGAACGCGTGAAGGTCAGCAGATATTCGGCCCATTCGCGCTGGCATCCGGCACGGATTTTCGCATAGCTGATACCCGAATCCCGCAATCGCCGCCGCAGGGTCACCGAGCTGATACCGAACAGCTCTGCCGTCTGCGCGGCGTCCGGCAGTTTCTCCTGGCCCTGCAGGGCGCTCATCAGCAGCATCCGTATCCGGTCGGAGAGCCGATCCTGCGCCGCATCGGCCACCCAGACATCGAAGGGAAAGGGGAAATGATCCAGGCTGCGCGCCAGCTCGACGCCGGATCGCACCACCGGCTGCGCCAGATAGCCCACCGGCATGACCAGTCGATTGTCCGGCGCTCCATAGCTGAGCGGCACGCCGAGCAGCTCCGTGATCGGCATGAACTCCGTCGGTGCCGGATACATCACGGATGCGCGCAGCAACCGAATCGGCTGGCCGATCAGCCAGGAGAACAGCTGGCGATAGAAGTTCATGCTGGCGAGATCCACCAGGAAGGCGGCGGTATCGCGACGCCGGCGGCGTGAATCGATGACCAGTTCCGCGGTGCCGGTACATCGCACCAGCTCGAGCGAGCCCCCCACGGATCCGAGGATGCGGTTGAAGGCCGCGGCACGCTCGACGACGTCCGCCAGCTTCTGGCAGCTGATCACACAGTGGCAGAGGAGATCCGTGATCTCCTTGCTCATGAGGCTGTGGTCGGCACGCCGGCTGGTCTCGCTTTCCAGGAGCCGGATCGCGCAGCCATAGAGGCGCGTGAACTGCAAGACCGGCAGCGTGCCCGTGGTGCTTCCCGGGGCCTGGAGGCCAGCCTGCCGAAACACCGTCGCGCGGCGATGCCCAAAACGCTCCAGCTCCTGCAGAACCGGTAGGACATAGGACAGCGGAATGGCTGTGGACATGTGTATAGGGATGCCTCTGCTGTACGGACGGTCCTGCGGGTCCAGACAATGGTCAGAAATGTCCGGCTGCGGGTCAACTCCGGTCCTGCACGGCCGCGTCGCGCACTGCTAGTCTTACGCTTGCCGAAAACCTGACGCTCGCCGAAACTCTGGCAGCCGCTGCGGCGAGCTCGTCGACGAGGAATCCTCATGAAGCCCGAAGCCTTCCGGATCGCCATCGCCGAACATGATCTGCAGGATCTGCAGGCGCGCCTCGAACGGACCCGCTGGGCGGACGACTTCCACAACGAAGACTGGTCCCGCGGCGTGCCGCGCAGCTATCTCGAAACGCTCGTCGAACACTGGCTGAACGTCTACGACTGGCGCCGGCATGAAGCGGCGATGAACGCCTTCCCGCAATTTCGCCTGGTGCTCGATGGCGTGCCGATTCATTTCGTTCACCAGAGCGGCTGCGGCGAGCGGCCGCTGCCGCTCATCCTGTCACATGGGTGGCCGTGGACTTTCTGGGACATGCACAAGATCATCCGGCCGCTCGCGGACCCGGTGAGCTTCGGCGGCGATGCCCGCGACGCCTTCGATGTGGTCGTACCCTCGCTACCTGGCTTCGGCTTCTCGAGCCCGCTGCGCCGCAGCGGCGTCGGCGCGCTCGCGACAGCCGATCTCTGGCGCAAGCTGATGGTGAAGGTGCTAGGCTACGAGCGCTTCGGCGCACACGGAGGCGACTGGGGCGCTTTCGTCACCGCGCAACTCGGACACAAGTACGCCGCCGACCTCGTCGGCATCCATCTGCTGGGAGGCGCCCCGCTCGACTGCTTCAACGAGCCGCTGCCCGCGGCTTCGGAGTACGCCTCCGACGAGGCCGGCTGGTACGAGCGCACGCAGCGCTTCTTCTCCGAGCGGCACGCCTACCTGCTGCTGCAGGCAACGCGACCGCAGACCCTTGCCCACGCGCTCCATGACTCGCCGATCGGGCTGTGCGCCTGGCTTCTCGACAAGCGGCGCGAATGGAGCGACTGCGGCGGTGAGATCGAGCGGCGTTTCACGAAAGACGAGCTGCTGACTTCCGTGATGATCTACTGGCTCACGGGCACGATCGGCACCTCGGCGCGCTACTACTACGAAAGCCGCCTGAATCCCTGGCGACCTTCCCACCCCGGCAGCCCCGCGGTCGGCGTACCGACGGGCTGCCTGAAGCTCGAGCACGACGTCTGTCACTGGCCGCGCAGCGCCATGGAGGCGAAGTTCGATCTGCGCCGCTGGACGCGTTCCGCGCGCGGCGGGCACTTCGCGCCGATGGAAGAACCCGAACTCGTGGTGACCGAAATCCGCGAGTTCTTCCGCCCGCTGCGCGACGGATAAACGACCCTTACGGTGCCGTGCGGGGTCGAGCGCTATCTGCAGGAACAAGTGCCGGGCTGACTCATCAAAGCCGCCGCACCTCGACACGCGTGTCCCGGTCGCTCATGCCGGGTTGGCGCATGGTCCCGGTGGTCGTCAGGTACGGATAGTCACCCGCGAGCTCCAGCGGATTGATCGGGCTCGCCATGACGACGCAGTGACCAGCCCCGCCCTCGAATTGATAGTCCTCGTATGCGTGATAGTGCATGAGCATACCCGGACGCATCGCCGGCGAGATCTTCACCCACACCCGGAATCGACCGACGTCGTTGAACACTTCCACCCGGTCCCAGTCTGCGAGCCCGCGGGCTTTGGCATCTTCCACCGAAATAAAGAGATAGGGTTCGCCACGCTGCAGCCGCAGCATTAGCGGATCCGACTGTTGCAGGGCATGGATGCTCCAGCGCGTATGGCCGCAACCCAGCATCAGAGGGTAGTCACCGCCGGCCTTCGGCGGCTCCTTGAACGTCGGCAGCTCCTCACCGAGTTCGAGATACCAGGGATGATCGATGTAGAATTGCACGCGCCCGCTGAGCGTCCGCCAGGGCTGCTTGTCGCGCGTATGCCAGATATAGGGTGTAACAGTTTCGCCCGGCTGCCAGTCGGTGTCCGAATCGTTGACGCCTTTCCCCAGACTCGTTACCGGCGCGTAGCCGCGCTGGCTGATCTCTTCCCAGCCCACCCCGCCGAGATTGCTCGACTCCTCGATGAAGCGCTTGCAGAGCTTCTCGACATCCTGGCGCCCAAGCACGCCGTCCAACGTGTAGGTAGCGAGAAATTCGTCGAAGCGGCGCGGCTCACCATGACGGTCCAGGAAGGTTTCGAGTCCCCGATCCTTCGCCCGCCTCTGGATCTCGCTGGCGAGCAACCAGTAGATTTCCCATTCGTCTTTCGATACACCCAGAGCAGAGACCACCGGCACCGCGGCATAGGCATTCAGCATGTCGCCTGAGTAGAAGCCGACGTTCGGCTTCTCGTAGAAGCCGGAAACCGGCAGGAAGTAATCAGCCTCGCGCGCGGTAGTACTCATGCGCATGTCAGTCACCACGACGAGCTCGAGCTTCGGCCAGAGTACCTCCCGCAGCTTGTGCGACGCGCGCACCCGCCGCAGCACATTGCCGGCGACCTGGAAGAAGATCTTCGGAGTGTGGTCCCGGGGCGGTTCCAGCCCCTGCCAACCCTTGGCGAGAGCTTCGTTCAGATACTCTTCTGGCGCTCGTGGCAAGGCCGCGTCCCAGGCGCGGTTGCTCACCTCGGATACGCCCCCATGCACATTCCAGAAGAGGGTCGCGCAAGCCATGACTTTGGCGTCGACCGAGCCCTCGGACAAGCCGCGCGCGGCGTACCGTGACACCGGCAGCTCTTTGAAATTGTTGCGGATCAGCTCATACCACTGGCGCCGATTGAGTTCGGCCGTGGCCTTGCGGCTGCGCCGCTTGCCGAACATCGTCCCGATCGCATCGGGCGAAACGTCCGAAACGGCAGACGCCCACCCGGCGCCCTTGCGTCCGAGGTGTCCGCCGAGCACGAAAGCGAGGATCTGCGAGCGCATCATGGCATCGCCGTGGTGGTACTTCCCGAGTGCAAAGCTCCCGACGTTGCACGCGGCGCGCGCCTCGCCGAGCATGCGGCCGAGTTCGCGGATGATCGGCGCCGGCGTCCCGCAAAGCGCGCTCGCCGCCTCGGGGGTGTAAGGCGCCACGTGCGCCTTCAGGCGCTCGAACACCGGCTCGACCGTCACGGGCCCGGCGAGCGTCTGGACTTCGAAGCGCCCCTCGAGCGCCGGGCGGACATCCCCGAGCTTCAGCGTCTCGGTCGAGACAGGCTGCAGGCGATTGCGCGCCTCATCCCAGCAGTAGAGCTGTTCGCTCGAGCCCTTCTTCTTCAGGTCGCTTTCGCGCAGGAAGCGCTTCGTGTCCACGCACACCAGCAGCGGCAGATCGGTCTGCTCGCGCAGCAACGCCTCGTCATGGAGCTTGCGCTCGATGATTTCGCGGGCGAGTGCCAGGGCGAGGGCGGCGTCGGTGCCAGGACGCACCGGCACCCAGAAATCCGCATGCATCGCGGTGGCGTTGTAGTCGGGCGAGATCACCACGAAGCGCGTACCACGGTAGCGCGCTTCGGTCAGATAGTGGAAGTTCGGGATCTGCGTGTAGGCTGGATTGCCGCTCCAGCAGAGCACGAGATCGGAGTGAAAGTACTCGTCGACCGAACGCGCAGCGAAAATCGAGCCATAGGTAACGACGGCTCCCTGCATGTCATCGCCGAGTTCCGTATTGAGATCGAGCAGTACGCAATCGGTGGCGTCGGCCAGCTGCATCGCCGCGCCGAACGCCGTGAGACCCACCAGGGCGTTGGTGCCGGTGTCCATCACGAGGGAGTTGGAGCCCTCCCGGGCGAGAACGTCGACGACTTTGTCGGCGATCTCCCCGATCGCCTGCTCCCAGGACACCTCTTCCCACTCCCCGGCACCGCGTGCGCCCTTGCGCTTCAGGGGCTTGGTGAGCCGCACCGGTCCCTGCATGAGCTCGCTGTAGCCGCAACCTTTCTGACAGCCGCGCGGGTTGGCATCCGGGAGTCCCTTGCGCGCGCTCTTGTAGGTGGCCGCCTGCTCCTCGCGAATGACTCGCCCGTCTCGCACGTAGACTTCGAAGGCGCAGTGCGCCTGATAGGCGCAGTTGTTGAAGTGCGTGCTGCGGGTCGTGTAATCCCAGGTCCAGCGCTTGCGCCAGCGGTTCAGGAAGTCCTCGCCTGTGGGCAGCGGTTCATCCTGCAGCGGCCCCTTGTACGCACGAGCCGCCTGCGGCCCGGTATCTGTGCAGCCTCCGAGCCCCACCGCGGCCGTCCCGCCGACGGCGGTCGCTCCCGCCGCAAGGCCCGAGAGCTTCAACGCCTCGCGCCGCGTGAGGGTGGCCGACTCGCCCGTCTGCGCTTGTTTGCTCATGGCAGCCTCCTCGCTCAGCTCTTCACCCAGCGGATGGTGGAGGGATCGCGATCGAAGCCCCCGAGCATGTCGCTCCAGTCGATGGACACCAGTGTGTCGATGAGTTCCGATTGCCCGCCGGAGCGTGCCTTGCGCATCTCAGCCGCCAAGGTCGCCAGCGCATCGATCCCCGCCTCCCCAAAGAGCGAGCGCAGATAGTCTTCCGGGATGCGGCTGCGCTTCACGTCGAACGCGCCGTGCTCGTCGATCAATGCCGGCGAGAGGGGCGGGATGTAGAAGACGTTCGGAGCCGTGCCGTATTCCGGGTGCAGCGGCACGGCCACCTTCCAGCGCTCAACCAGCCGGTAGATCGCCGAGCTCTCATCGTCGAGAAAACCGAAGAAGCGCACCCGCGCAGGGCACTGCCGAGTACACGCGGTCGCCACACCCTTCTCGACGCGCGGCAGGCAGAGAATGCACTTGTTGGCCACTTCCTGCAGGGCGTTGTAATACATCTTCTTGTACGGACAGGCCTCTACGCAGAAGCGATAGCCCTTGCAATGATCTTCATCCACCAGCACGATCCCGTCTTCTTCGCGCTTCTTGATCGCTCCGCGCGGACAAGCCTCCAGACACGCCGGGTGCGTGCAGTGGTTGCAGATGCGGGGGAGGTAGAAGTAGAAAGAGTTCGGATACTCCCCGCCGCCCTGATCTTCGTCCCAGTTCGGCCCCCACTGCGGGGTCGCCCCTTTCGGCTTCAGGTGCACCTTGTTGCCCTGTCCGCCGAAGAACACCTCCTCGTGATTGAACTCCCACGCCTCGCCGAGTTCCTTGCGGGTCGGTATCCGGCCGGGCTGCGCCGCGCCATCACGAAAACCGCCGCCCATCGTCTCCCAGCCCTTCGGTGTGCCCTGCCCGGGCATGGTATTGACGGTGTTCCACCACATGCCCTCCCGGCCCTCATCGCCCGTCCAGAGCTGCTTGCAGGCCACGGAACAGCTGTGACAGCCGATGCACTTGTTCAGGTCCATCACCATCGCGAGTTGATGCTTCGGGCGCGCGATCTGCCCGTCGATATCGCGCCCGATGCGGGCTGCAGGGTCATTGATGTCGAAGCTCATCCTCCCTCCGGAGAAATGGCGATTACAGCTCAGAATCTAAACCTGAGGTCCAAACCATAGCGGCGCGGCTCGGTGAAGGTCACCCCGCCGACGCCCAGGCCGCCGAAATCGATGCCGTAGCCGACGTTGTCGTGATCGGTCAGGTTGTCGCCCCAGAGCGCGATCTCCCAGGTGCCGCTGCCGAGCGGCATCTCGGAGAGGGCAATGCGCGCGCGCAGGTTCTCCGTACCCGGGTCCTTCACCTGCTCATTGAAAGTGCTGACGAAATCGAGTGGGTTGAAATAGCGCTCGCTGCGATCGAACCAGTCGAGACGCACCGAGAGCAGCTGCCCGGCGCTGAACGGTCTGAAGTTGTATTCGGCACCCACGTGCAGACTGTTCTTGGCCAGATTCAGGAACCGAGCCTGATCCGCCACGTTCCGGACCAGATTCGTCGCAGGATCCCTGAACATGTACACATCGTACGCGGGATCCACGTATCCATAGGCAGCGTCAAACGTAAGTCCCTCGACCAGGACCACCTTGATCTCGATCTCCAGGCCTTTGAAGGTGGCCTCCCCCGCATTCTGGACGATGGAACTCAAGCCCTGCGAGTCTGCCCGGAACACGGGCACCTGCAGATCCTTGTAATCCGTCTGAAAGAGCGAAAGGTTCGTCCGCAGCCGCCGGTCGAACCACTCCGCCTTGAGCCCAAGTTCGTAGGCCGTAGCCTCTTCGGGTTTGAAGCTTGCACGTACGTCGGAGCGCGGCGAGAAGCCGCCAGCCTTGTAGCCGGTCGAGACGCGCACGAAAGCCATGACGTCATCGGTGAACCGGTAGCTCACCGAGGCGAGCCAGGAAAGGTTGGAGAAGCTCTTTGCACCCGGATCGTCGGGGAAGGCCAGAGACCAGAACTTCTTGTCGTCCTGCGTATATCTCAGACCGCCGGTAAGCTCGAGCCGGCTATCGAACGCTAATGGCCGATAGCTCAGCTGACCGAATCCGGCCACGGATTCCGTCTCGCCGCCAAAGGCCTGAAGATTCGCAATGTTCAGTCCCGCTTGCCCCTCGGGCAATATGACGGTAAATCGTTGATTATTGTACTCGGCCGCACGCTCGTAAAAATAGAAGAGGCCGGCGATATAGCTCCATTGCTCGGTATTCCCTAGCAGTTGCAGCTCCTCGGAATACTGGAACTGCCGCTGGGGCGAATGAAACTGACTGTAGGGGCCATACAGATCCTGGATGCTGGGCGCAAAGGACACCGGGTCCAGTACGACACTGCGCATCACACCGTTGCCCGTTTGAACTCCAACCGGGTCCTGCTCGAAGGAGCGGTAGGAACTGATCGACTTCAGCGCCAGCCCGTCATTGATGTCCGCCTCGAACGTCAGGTTGTGTCCAAGCGTCTCGGAAGGCGCATCGAACTTACCGTCGAAGGATGCCTGCTGCACGGTACGCAGATAATCGTGGCTCACAACGAAGGGAGCACCGCCAAACGTCGGCGAACGGCCGTAATAGGCCGCGGCGTCTGGCGACGCCGCGGTGAGCTGGAAGAAGGTCGGCGCACCGTTGCGCTGGTTCCAATCGAAGGAGTAGGAGACACGGAAGCGGTCAGCGAATTCGCCCGTGAGCGCCAGCCACACGGCGTCATTGTCGTAGGCACCCGGATCCTTGTTGTCCGGCGCGAGCGTATTATCGACGTAGCCGTCGCGCTGGCGATGCAGATAAGCGACTGCGGCCTTTATCGATGTACCGAAGAGAAATCCCGTATCGAGACGTGTGCGGGTATACCAGTCGTTGAAACGCCCGTAGCTGAGCTTCTCCTCGATGCCGAACTCGTCCGCAGGCTTCTTCGAGACCAGTTGCACCGCACCACCGGTGGTGTTGCGTCCGAAAAGCGTGCCTTGGGGACCTCTGAGAACTTCCACACGCTCGAGATCCACCAGATCGAAAACCGCACCGTTCGTGCGAGCGATGTACACGCCGTCGAGATAGAGTCCGACACCCTGTTCGGCGGTCATCGCAGGTTCCGTTTGACCGATGCCCCGGATCTGGATCGATGTCGACGTGGTGCTCGCCGTCTGGTGCGCGATCACCAGATTTGGAGCCAGCTCGGAAACCTTGGCGACGTCCTGGATATTGAGCTTGTCGAGGAGCGCTCCGGTGACCGCCGTGATCGACACAGGGGTTTCCTGCAGTGATTCTTCCTGCCGCCGTGCGGTAACCGTCACTTCCTCCAGCCTGGACCCTTCTCCCTGAAAGCCGTCCGTCTGTGCTCTAGCCATGTGGACCAGACCGAGGTCTCCGACGGCCCCGCAAACGCCTGCAATGAGAATCGGAAAGAAGCGCCTGTCAATCATGGGGTTCCTCTCGTCTAGTCGGCAATGCTGTCAGGGGTATTTCTTCAGTCGCGCTTCGCCTGCTGTCGATGTATCTCGCGCCAGCGCCCCAGCATCCCGCGCATCTTCATGGGATCGTAGATGTCCTCCTTGAACCGCCACTGATTCGCGCCGCCGTATTTCATGCGGCTGAAGCTACGCGTCTGCAGGATCTCGCCGTTGCCCGGGTCCTGCATCTGGTTGAGGCACTCGAATACGACCCAGCCGCGCTCCGGATCGATCACGTGCCAGCTGACCGGGAATGGCTGCATGTGCCGGTTGGGGTAAGTCGCAGCCAGCCCTTCAAGCCAGCTCGACACCGCTGCGCGTCCGCGCAACTCGTCCTGCCAGCCGCCGTTGAAGCCGAAACCAAGCTCGCGATAGACGACGTCATCGGTGAAGCACTGGGCCCGCGTCTCGGGGCTGCCGGTCATGAAGGCCCGCTGCGAACTTTCGATGTAGCCCTTGAAGGCTGCATCGAGTTCTTCCCGCGACCAACGTTGAGTGACTTCCTCCTCCTTGTCGACAAGGCGCTTGCCCCAGGTCATGTCGATGGGTGGCAGCGGTGTACCGGCCGCTGCGGCCTTCTCTCGCGCGCGCAGCCAGTGAGCCATGATCCCCCGCATGCGCAGCGGATTGTAGATATCCGCTTCGTAACGCCAGCGGCGATTCCCGCCGTAGATGAGGCGAGAATAGTTCTTTTCCTCGAAAACCTCTCCGGTACCGGGATCGCGCATGCGATTGCGCCATTCGCACACCGCCCAGCCGCGCTCCTCGTCGATGACGTACCACGGCACGGGCCAGTATTTCATCGCATCCTGCGGATGTATGGCGTTATGGCTCTCCATCCACGCACGCACGGCATTCAGACCGCGGATTTCCTCATCCCAGCCGTTGTTGAAACCGAAACCGAGGTCGTGCCAGACCACGTCGTCGGCATAGCATTTGTACCACTCGGAAAGGTCCCGTGGCTCGGACGCGAAGCAGTCATCGGTGACCCTGAAGAGATGCAGCAACGCATCTTCCAGCTCGGCTCTGGACCATTGAGTCATCGTGGCTTACCTCGTTCTCCTGGAGACGAGGCATGATATGTCCGGCCCGGTAGCGCGCGACAGGACCGAAGCTGATCAGCGGCCGGACAATTTCGTTCGCTCGAAACGACAGGTGCGCCTCAAACCGGGAGCGGCATCTCCATGACCGGCAGGCTCCCGGGCGTCCCCCCGAGGCTCATCGCGCAGCGCAAGCGCACATGCACCCGCGGCCCTGCAATGGTGATGCAAGGTCGAGGGGCCGGGTTATCTCCCACGGCTCAGGCGGCGCTGGCCTTGTCGAGAAGAGCCATATCCTCCGCGGTCAGCTGCAACTCGAGCGCACGAATCTGGCTGTCGAGCTGCTCGGTGCTGGTCGAACTGGAGATGGGCGCCGTCACGCCGTCGCGCGCGATGATCCAGGCGAGCGATATCTCGGCAAGGTCGGCATTGTGCTTGCCGGCCACTTCATCGAGTGCCGCCAGGATCCGCAGGCCGCGCTCATCGAGATATCGTCTGATGCCTGCGCCCCGTTGGCTCTGGCTCAAGTCCGCCTGGCTGCGGTACTTCCCCGTGAGGAAGCCGCTGGCGAGGCTTGAGTAGGTGATGACGCCGAGGTCTTGGGCAACCGCCAGGTCGAGCAAAGCGCCGTCAAGGTCGCCGCGATCATAGAGGTTGTAGCGAGGCTGCAGGACTTCGTAGCGAGGCAGGCCATTTGCGTTAGAAGCATCCAGCGCTTGCCGCAGTTGGGCGGCATCGAAGTTGGATGCACCGATGGCGCGCACCTTGCCGGCGGTCATCAGGCGCTGATAGGC
>Ga0172382_10011356_pt1 | contig 11794 bp, 16 predicted proteins | sample Leawel138RmetaG_FD_122245 | JGI IMG/M metagenome (GOLD analysis project Ga0172382, IMG submission 122245) | Leachate microbial communities from a municipal landfill in Southern Ontario, Canada - Leachate well 138R metaG | ecosystem: Engineered > Solid waste > Landfill > Unclassified | place...
CAAAGGAAAAGATTTGTCAGACAATTTTATATTGCTTATAACATCATTTACAAACTGAATCTCACTCCCAATTCTTACTCCTATTGAATTGTCATACACATCCCTTACCTGTCCTGTTTCAGCATGAATGAGAACATACGGTTTGTTATCTTTCATCACCATGTAGAAAACTTCTGGATTATATGTAACAAACCACCTCGGATCTTTCACACACCATTCAGTGTGCTTAAACAATTGAGCAGCAGCTTCAGGAGTAGTCACTTTGACTACTTTGTATTCTCCTCTCGAATAAATCACTTCCTGGCCTTCTAATGAAAGCTCTCGTGTGACTTGGCCTTTAGATTTCACTCCTTCTGAGGAGTCTAGCCACTGGGCCAAATCACCTGGAGAATTAAATCGGTTAATATCTCTCATTTCTACTGGAACGCGAGGAGAGTTTTTCAGTCTTGAGTATCGTTTCAAATAGCCAGTAATCTTATCAATATCCTCAGGAAGTCTAATTCTATCGTTTTTGACTTGTTTCACAAGCCACTCAAGATACACCCCAGTTGAATCAATCTGAGTGAGTTCTTTCACCTTCTCTACATCAACAGAGTACTTGTTGGAAAGAAATTGTATCTTATTCTCAGAAACTTCTGTAAGAAAGAGTGCATCTTGAAAAGAGATGTATCTCTCCAGAAGAAAGTCAACTACTTGTTGGAATTTATTTTTATCCATCTTCTACAAATAAATCACTTTCGTCTCGGAAGAGTTCAGCTCGGAAGTTGTAGAAGAGAGGAATATCAGTATTAGCAAACATTCTCCCTCTCACAATATCAAGAATATCATACACGAGTTTTGAGTATGTAAATCGATCCCCAATCCTACATGCGAGAGTAACGTCAAGAGAAACAGAATCTTGCTGGGCAAGACCAGCTCGAATCATGTGAGGCACTGAAACTGAGAGAATTACATTTCTTGCCTTATCTAATCCAAACCGACCAAGCGAGTATGATTCTTCATCAGGCTCAACGTATCCTTTTGTAGTGACTGGATTAGCAAATTGCTTTTCAGTCTCTTCAATTTCATCATGAACATCATCTACATAAGTTTCTTCGATGATGAGTTTTCGATATTTAATAGTAGGAAAATGTCTCTCACATGATTCTTCAGTAAGTTTGTAAGCAATTCGAATATCTTCATGAGATGGAAACTGAGTAATCAATGGGCAAATCTCCTATTACTTCTTTTCACCAAGTAATAGAATCCAATCGATAGAAGAACCCAAGAACCCAAAAAACCTACATAAAAAACTACTGAACCGTTACTCGTAAAAAATCCAACGAAAGTAGCTCCAACAGTCCCTACTACCAAAAGAATTACAACGAGAAAAATACTAATTCCCATAATTGCAAGTAAGACTTCTCCAACTTTCTTAAGAAGGATAATTAGCTGTTTTCTCTCAGAGAAAGCACCTACTGCTCCTTCAACGGAGAACTTAGTAATTCCTAACCCAGCTCCTACAAGCCCCATAGCAACACCTGTAGAAACTCCAAGAAGAGCAAAAACTACTATAAGAAGGTAACCAATCGCAACGAGAAGATATCCAAGGATATAGAGAGGAATAAGAATACAAGCGACCAGGATACCCCCAGCAAACAAGAGAAGATAGTACAACGTAAACAAAAGGCCAAGAAAAGCAAGAACTTCCATGACTTAACCTACTCTTCCAATCATCGAAAACTTAGCTCGTTTCTTCATCACATCGACAATTTCCTTCTCCCTTGTAATTCCCTCTTGACGAATCTCATTAGCATCCGTCGTAATATTACCACCTGGAGCTGGAATACTTCCTGCAAACTTACCAATTACTCGTGACAATATTTGTTTTGCTCTTGCAACCACCAGATCCAGGTAATCCTGTAGGTAGGTCTTCCTGCCGAGATAAAGCGATGAATAGGTGAGGTCCTTTGAAATCACAACATAGATGTCATATGGTCCCGAATGGCAATCACAGTACAACTTCTTGGAGAAAGAATCGTATCTCCAATCAGCTTCAGTCCCTCTTGTCTGATGAAACATCTCAAAGAAAGACTTAAACATGTACCAGTCTCCAACAGGAAACTTAGGATATACCATTCTATATATCAATTCAAAAATATTAGTCCGGGAATACCCGGAAGCTTGTCCAAGGATTGCCTGTTCCTCTTCTGTTTCTCCTCCAAACCGAGCACTTTCTGACATGAAAAAATGAACAGCTACCACTCCTCTGGCAGACTCATCAAGTTGAATTACTACACTATCAGATTTTTCCCGATAGAGTTTCATCTCACCTTCAAACGTCCACTTATTCATAATGCGAAGAGCATCATCAGCAGCAACTTTAATCTGAGAATCATCTAATTCAACAGCAATAGTTGGAAATCCAAGAACAGCTCGAGTGTGCTCACAAATCCATTGAAATGCTTGTTCATCACTAACAGTAAAAGTACTAGAAGGAGTGAAATCAGACACTATTCTCCTCCTCAAAAGGATTTCCAATTCCTTCTTCTACTTCAACTAGAATCCTACTATCAATCCGACTCCACTTATCTGAGATCTTTACCCAAATATCAGCATACAGCTTCCCAATAGGAAGCGATTGACTCTCATCATCCGTGAAGTACACAGTGATAGAATTCTCAGAAATTAGAATTCCCTCATCTACCGTAGAATGTTTCTGCAAGATCAGAGATAAGGTAGGAGAGTATGAAAGACTAAAAATTACTTGTTGGGCAGACGAAATATCTACTTCATTTCCTTCAGAATCAAAGAATTCAAACTTAAGAGGAGAAGTTTCACCTCTTGCAATTTTGACCCTTGGCTCTCTCATGAACTACCTCAGTATAAGGGTCGCTGAAACCGTTTTTTGAAGAGAAAGTTCTACTGGAGCTATCTTCAACAGATTTAACTGAGCATCTGCCTCCTTTTCCAAACTCAATTCTACAGGGGTCGCTTCTTCAGTTACAATACTGAACCAGAGAGAATGCCAAAAATCCCTTAGAAAATAGAGATCATGAAACACTACTAGCAGTCCTCTCTCCAGCCACAGAACCTACCGTAACTTCCGCAATAGAAGTTACACCATCCCGACCCTTAAATGAAACAGTTTTTCCGCTCACTGTAGCTTTCCCAGCCAAGACAGCTAGAAGAACTGTGAGGAGTTTTTCAACAGTTACTCCATCAACCTCAACTTGAAGGATGTTCACATCTCGAAACACACTTAAAGTTTGAGTAACAGCATCAACGGTAACGGTTACTAGAACCTCAACAACAGAGCCATCAGTAGCAGGAGTAACTGAACACTGGTAAACGCCTACAGAAACCAAAGTAACTGTTACTTCATCTTCTGTCTGCACTCCGTCAACAAAACAAACAGCTGTTGGAGTTGAATCAGGAGCGACATTCTCTCCATTTTTGATAACAGAAAAGAGACCAGTATACATCTATCCTCCTACTCACTCGATTCTTCAGTAGTTCCGTGAGAACGACTCATGTGAAGATTGAGACCTCTTTCAGAAGAGAAGGGTCGTGAGCACACTGGACATTTGAACACATTTTCCTCAACTCCCGAGGAAACCTCCTCGGACTGTTCAATCCGAGGAGGCTCCTCAGGCTGAGGAGAAGCAGAGATTTGTGTACTTACTTCCACTTCTTCTTGAGGAGACTCAACAAATTCAGTGAGAGTACGAACAACTTTCACCTCATCCTGGTTTGTTTTCTCAACAATTAACTCCTCATTCTTCGAAACCTGAACTGGAGATTTTACTAATTCTTCTCGCGGAATGAGATGAATCTCACACAAATGGTTATTCATACTCTCAATAGAGCCACTCCTATAGATATCACACAACTTACAAGTATAAACTCCTCTCCGTTTCACATAGAATTGAGTTTCCTTTTCTACTTCAAAGGGGATTTTCCCCTCTTCCATTTTCACAGAGGAAGAAGCAACACTAGAAAGACCTACTGGAAGTTTGGTAAGTTGGAATTTCCCAGTAAATCTATTAAACCAATCATCAGTAGAGAATTGACCAGGCATGAAACATACTTGAGACCCTCTTTTCCCTGGCACGTAGATTGGACTGCTGGTTGTATTCTGATACTTAAAAGCCATTTCGCTTCTCCTAGTTTAAATAAAGGGAGTGGCTCTGTTGGAACCACTCCCCTCACCCTACGCCGACACCAAATCAGGGCACGAAAGCTCCACCGGTCTGGGTCACTGACCCTCGAGCATACATACCCGAGTTCACAACCTTAAGGGCCGATCTCTGAGCCATTCCCTTCCTCGCAATCATATCATCCAGTACGATAGTACCGGTAGTATAAGGAGCGAGGTAAGGAGCCCAAACATAACCAGTATCGAGCCAGTTGGTTGATTTGTGGCCCATCAAGAATTCGTTATCAGGATAAGTCGGATCTTTGTACACATCAAATTCACCGATTTTCCCGATCTTACGAACACCAGCACCTTGGGACGAGCCTCCTTGTGGCTGGAATTTGGATAGAGTCTCAATAACATTGCACACATCAGTAGAAGCAACTACCCAAGTCCCACCAACCCGTTGGGTCCGTGCGAAGATGAGGTTACTACACGCAACGAGTGCATCGTAGAGACTCTCTCTGTGCCACAACCAAGGAACACCTGCAGGAGGCGTCCGATCCCAAATAGAATTCCCAGCCGAAGCAATCTGACGAATATGGCGAACTCCTTTATAGTTGAGTTCTTTCGAAATCTCATTTGCCATAAACGCCACAATCTCAACCTCAGCAGAAATCCCATGATATGCTTGGAAATCCTGCTGAGCCTCGACGGAGTACCGACATCTCAACTTGTTGGTACGAGCAGTCACAGGGGATGAAGTGAGATGCAAATCCAACTCAGGAGTGCCCGCATTTGCCTCTGAGTTGTATTCATAACTCACCACAACAGCTTCACCCGCTCCGGGAGCATTAGTGAAAGTGAATGTGTATGCCCCTGTCGTGTAATCAATGGTCCCGCCGGCAGCACAGTCACCTTGCAGGTTTCCATTGCCATCATCCGACACCCGCTGAGTTCCGTCTCCAAAAACAACAGTTCCAGGACGAACCGGGATGTAAGCAGCATTCCCTGCAAATGCTGCATTAGCTGCGTCACCTGTCCCGACGGGCTCTTCCTCAATGATTTCATCAGTGAAATGGAAGTTCGTAGAAGGACCTCTACGAGCATCATACATCCGAGTCCCACGAGAAATATTCCCCTTGGAAGAGCCGTATAGCGCTTCCATGTAGAAAATCAATCCCGTAGGAGCATCAAGAGGAGAAACAGTAACGAGATCAGACAAGACCAAGTTGGCCATGACTGCTCTCACAATCGGGAAGACAAACTTCTCAAAAGAGCCAACATTCAGCGTCCTAGTTGACTCCTCCAACGAATCAAGCCACTTGTATGTATTCTCATACAACTGACCAAGCAGTGCTCTTCGCTGGATATCATCTTTCGGAATACCTTCCAAGAAATTCACCTTCTTGGGGTACCCTTTAATTTTCCCACCTGGGAATCTACTCCACTTTTCAGCGAGCTGAATCCCTTTGTGCTGGTATGCCTCAAGCAGTTGAGTATGGTTTTTCATCTCACAACCTCGAAAAAGCTCCTTTTGATCAAATTGAGTATATCTATCTCTCACAAATCTTTTAGAGAGGCTACTCCCAGGATAGAAGGATCGGAAGCCCTCTCAAGAAGTGAGAGTTATTGAAACCTCTTTGCAACTCCACTAACCAGTGGATCAGAAAATTCACTGGTCTCAGTCACATCTTCCTGAAGAACAGTATTCTTACCTCCAAGAGGAGGAAGACCATCAGTTCTTCGAGAAGAGGATCGACCAGCAGCCTCTGACAATCGCTTCGCCTTCTGACTCACCTCTTCAGCTGTCGAACATTCCATAAGAATATCTCTGAACGACTGAAGAGATGGATTCTTACTAATATGCTCAGAGACAACAGTTCCGACCTTCATCTTCTTCGCTCTCTTAGCCAATCCTTCAGCCAAGTCAACAGCCGTGTTGTATTTCTTTGTCATCTCCTCAAGTTCCTTCTTGAGTGAGCGGCCCTTCTCAACAAGGCCCTTTGAAAGCTTCACAGCTGCCTCATATTTCTCTCGAGGAACTGATCCCTTGAACTGATTCAGCTTTTTCTGAAGATCAGCGTTCTTCTCAGCAAGGGCTGCAAGAACATCCTTTACTTCTGCGGGCATCTCAATTCTCCCTTCTTGTTTGGGTGGATTACCATACTCGTTTTCCTTAACTTCATATCCTTTTCGCTTCATCGCCAGGGCGAGCTCAGCGATTACATTCTGCTCAGGTTTGTGACCAGCACGATTGAGGATGTTTTCTAACTCACCTTTGAATACCGGCCCTTTTTGTGTGTCTCGCTCCTTAAGATAATAATCAACCAAATCATCAAATGTACCTTCATAGATAATTGATTCTTCTTTTGGAGGTTTATCCTTAAAATCTCCCTCTTCTTCCTTTGGTTTCTCCTCTTTCTTCTCTGAAGAAGAATCAGACTTTTTCTCACCTCCCATCTTACGAGCAAGTACTTGGGACAACGATATAATTTCTCCTCTCACCTTGGAATCAGAAGGAAGAGTACTTGAACCTAACTGATCAAGCACCTCAAGACACTGCACAACAAGTTCTGCGACGTCAGCTGGATCAGCATCATCACTAACAAGAGCATCTTTCATCTCCCTCACAAGAGCCTCAACTGACTGCACAAATTCAGGAGGAAGACCTTCTTCAGGTTTTTCTTCAGGTTCAGGTGGGAGAGGAGGTTCTCCATCACTTTGAGTAATAGAAGGAGGAGGAGGAGCCATTTCTCCATCCTCTTTGAGTGGTTTATGGTGGGCCTCAATCACACTTGGATCCTCCACATAATCCCAAGTACTTAATTCATAATCATCTTGAACGACATCAACACCATCAATATTTTCTACATTCCCCCTTCCCCTAGAGGAGATCCCTACAGGAACCCCGACATCAAATAACTCACGAAGGATCTGCCCTTTTGGAGTTTTGAGGATGAGAGATTCCGCCATTACATATCGCCCTGGCGCTACCTCATACTGAGAAGACTCTTTCCTATCAAGATCCTGAATCCATGCCTTCTCAACGAGATGAGAAACATTCTCAAGTCGCGTATTTCCCGATTCGGGATGTTCAAGCTCTCCAAGTGTAAGTCTCTTCTTCATTCTATCCATGAATGGAGAGGACTCAGATAAATTACGCACCCAAACAGATTCCGGATAGACACGATTATTCCGATTTTTCTCACCGATCTTTTGAGCGGGGCCTCTCACCCTTAACCTACTACCACCGGCCTCCTCAGTGATAGGAATATAGACGTGTCTCGCCCTAAGAGGAGCTGAAGTCTCAACAAGATCTATCACAATTCTGCTCCTACTAGTTGAGTCTTAGAGATTGCTTCTCTAAAACAGTCTTGTCCAACCCAAAAATACCTCTGCCCTCTGAGATCAATTACAACTGTATGAAAATTCCAAACGTAGTCGATACAATGGTCCCAATCTTCAAAATCCATCAACTCCAGATACTTCTTCACATCACCAGGCTTCATGTAATAACTATCTCCAGTCGGGAGATAGAGCATAATCTTATTATCTCCAACCTCCTTCTTAACAAGAAGAAATTCAAAAGATTTCTCAACTGGAGGAAGCATTACCACTCGTCTCCGTCAGTAACAATTTCAAGTTTCCGCCCAGATTCCCAAGACCTGTCTCCACCCCAATCAACGAGATAGATCCACTCTTCTCCTACTTGACGGATTTTGACAACTGTTCCATGAACTATTGAATCATAAGAGAGAGAAACAATGTCTCCTACTTCAAATTCAGGAGCCATAGTTCGTTCTCCGAGTTGAGACTCTGCCAAGAAGTTTACATAGTCTTGATCAATCCCCGGAAACAGTTTTGCAATATGCTCCTTACTATACTTCTCAGTCAGAATAGAGATAAATGCAATATATTCATCGCGGACTCCAGGAAAGAGATTCCTCAAATCCTCAATTGAATACTTCTCATTGAGTGACTTCAAAGCAGAGTAGAATGTTGGACGAACAGAGAGGCGATCATTCTCATCAAAGCAGGCAACACGAGATTTCTGCCCGTTCTTAACTCTACAAAACTCAGTCAGAATAATTGCCCCCATCACAACATCAGTGTGTCTCTCTCTCTTCTCCTTTTCTTTATTCTCCTTTGTTTTCTTTCGGAATCGATTTTTCTTAGAAGTATTCTTCTTGAACTTCCCTTTCTCATATGATCCAGCAGAAGCACTACCAGTACACTCCATTCGAAAAGAAACTACTTCACTAATTGGAGCTCCATTGAGAATGAGGTCCTCGTCTCGAATCCCAAGTTTCTCTTTCACAATTTGAGCGGCATAAGCATGCTTATCTTTAACTCGCCTCATTTCAGCGAGTCGACAAGACTCTTGCCACATAGCATCAATTCGTTCCGTACTTCTTCGAAGTTTAGAAGAAAGGGATTTCATCACTGGTCCCATTACTTTCTCCTAGCTCTTGATTTTCTGATTGATTTCCGGATAGGACCCTCATGCTTCTCAACCAGAATTTTCCTCACAACATCCAAAGTCGACTCCATCCTCTGTACGAGCCTCAACTTCACCCCAACATCTGGCCCGTAGAAAAGAACTGATCGCCCCTCTGGAAATCCTTTCACACTCGAAGCCCCAAACCACTGCTCATTCACCTTGAAATCAATTCGAACTTCTGTCGGAAAAGCAAACTCAGCAACTGCAGGTGAGCCTTGTTCAAAATAAGTCTTGTAGCCTGCTGGAACTAAAACAGAAAACGGAGGCTGCATAAGTCAACCCTCAGTAGCTGCTCGGACTCTCAGGAGTATTACTCGCCCAATTAACAACATGACAAAGAACACCATCAGGATCAGAAGCAGACAATCGAACTCGAACAAACTCCCTCACACTTGAGAATAGAATTGTCGCATAACCAAGAGGAACAAGAGACACCGAAACATCCAAACCAGATGAAGCTTCATAAATATCCACTACCGACCAGGACTCTCCAGATTCGCTCTCTTCAACTTGAACTGTAATAGTATTATCACTTGACAGATTGAGAAGAAATAGAGCAGCCCCAGAGTGATGAATTGGCCGGTCTTCAAGGGTATACTGGTCAACAACCTTGAATTGATTCCGAGCAAGAACTTCCATTTCAAACTCCTCTTAGGAGAAATATGTATCAACTGCCTTGGAAACCGATCCTGGAGTAAAGATTCCCGTAGACATTCCTTCTCTGTCAAGATCCATCAAATCATCGTGGCCAAGCATTTCTCCACTAATCTCAGGATCAGGAAACTTATTCGGCCCTCTTCCAAGCAAATGCTTGATGAGGACAGATTTTGTTTGCTCAATATCTAACTTCACGTTATCTCCACTAAGAGTTAACGCGTCACCTTCCTGAAGATCCTTCACAAGGTCCCCGAGATCACCACTATAATTCAATTCCTTTGCCAAACTCTGAAGCTTTGAATTAAAAACACTCAACCCTCCTTTCCACTCTTCTTTTTCAACTTCTTTTTCCCCCAAGAATTTGCTTACAATGTCATCAACAGATTTTCCAGAATTCAAATCATCAACAAGATTGTTGATTCTAGAATTCATACTCGCTTGAATAGGTGCAGAAGGTGCAGAAGGTGCAGAAGGAGGCGGAGGAGGCATCGGTGGCTCACCTCCTCCAAGACCTGGCGGCTCAGGTATATCAGGACTACCAGGAGACTGAGGTTGGATCTCAACCTGAGATTTATTCTTGATAGTCGCTGAGATAGAGAATTGAGTACTACACACAGGGCAGGTAAGAGTAGCAGCCTCAGTAAGCATATCAAAGAGACCGTGCTCTTGCTTGCATGTTGGACACTGAATTGCCGGTCCGTTCACAATTACTCTCCTACTTCACTTCGAGGTCCCCTTCAGTAGGAATCTCGTTTTCAATTTCGCCTTCAATCTCTGGATTTTTGAGAGCTCTTGCATTGAGAACTGAAACAGCCCACTTTGCCCCATCAGAGTTAGAAGGATAAACTCGAGCATCGTGGCTGTATGATTTCAACTCCCCACACAACTTCTCAATCGTCTCTTCTTCAGCCTCGTCAGAGAAATAGAGCCAGAAATTGTCACTCTTACCAGAAATATCTACACCAAGAAGCTCATCAAGAAGTTTAAACTGAACAACGACCTGCATGATGCGATCAAGATTAGCATTCTTCTCTTCTTTTTTCTCTCGGACAAGAGGGCGTAGAACATCATCTAGTCTAATTCTCTTCTCTATTAGAAGATCAACAACTTCTCTAACCTCCTCGTCAACAAACTCACTACCACAGTGAGGACATTTCTGAGGGTAACGTCCAGGGTAAATAGGTATCTGGAGATGACAGACGGGACACACTCTCTTTGCTCTCTTTCCTAGTACCTTATTCATCCCCGGAGTGATTGAGTACCTAGACTTCATCATTCACATATTTGGATTCTCACTGAGTTGACATCAGAATGTAAAAGAGACTCATGACGGGAAAACACATCAGGAAAAAAATTATTAAAAAACCATGGAAACCATGGCGAGTTTCAGCTCGCTGAAGTATATAGGACTGTAGGGACTTTTGCTTCGATTCGTAGTCTTCGATCTACTCATCTCAAACAGTAACTCAAACAACTAACAACTTACATCTTCTGTTAGTGAGTTGGAAATATAGAAAGAGATGCTGCTCGGGTGAGCAGCTGTATGAGAGCGAGACACACATCTTTACCCAGTATACAATAAAAGAACTGAAGGGTCTCTCCAGTTCTTATCTGAGTGTATACTGTTGTTCAGTAGTTACTCAATTCCCCAAAAACACACACGCAGCCTGAAAAAGGTGATTCCGGTCAAGGGCGTCCATCTCAGAAAACTGATCGAGGAATGCTGCAACTTCACGAGGGTTGCTGACTTCCTGCCCTACCAGATCATGATCTGAGTAAACACGGATGAAGATGGGCACCCCCAGCCGAAGAAGGCTCAATCACTACTGTGAGGAAGTGTTCCCTCGGGTGAAGACACTTGACTGTGCAGTGATACTTGCTACCGATTTGGACGTTGATCATTTTGAATCTCCTTTCTACTGATTTGGACTTTTCTCTACACATCATTATATGAGTATAGACTCATCAAACTCAACGTTTTTCTTCAAAACTTTCAATAATTGACCTTCATGAGAAAACAAACCAACAAAAATTGCTGGACAGATAGGGGAGCTGCGATCTTTCTCATAAATCACAGCAGCTTTCAGATGTGTATCTTTCTCTTCTATTTGTGTTGTAGTTAGACCATGTAGGAATAGATGTGCTAGTAAGGGATAAACGTGAGAACCAAGCGGAACCTGTTGAAAACCAAAGGGTCTCAGGTAGTCGTGGACATTGGATTCACATATACCAGGAAGGAGAGATGAAACATCTCTCCTTTGGTCTCCCCATTTGAGATAAGCTGTAGAAAGTGTTCCTTCCTTCTGAAAAAGGAGAGACAACTCATCTCCGTTTGATCGGTAAAAGGTCACCCTACAACCTTGATATTGAAGACCTGAATGATCTTATTAACTTGGTTCTTAGAAATCGATATCGAATCCAGGTTAGCTTCACTCAGGTCAGCTTCATTCAGGTTAGCTTCACTCAGGTTAGCTCCACTCAGGTTAGCTCCAATCAGGTTAGCTCCAATCAGGTTA
>Ga0172382_10011357_pt1 | contig 11794 bp, 15 predicted proteins | sample Leawel138RmetaG_FD_122245 | JGI IMG/M metagenome (GOLD analysis project Ga0172382, IMG submission 122245) | Leachate microbial communities from a municipal landfill in Southern Ontario, Canada - Leachate well 138R metaG | ecosystem: Engineered > Solid waste > Landfill > Unclassified | place...
CCGGCCGGTGACTTGCGCCGACGAGGTTTCTCGGCCGCCTCCTCCGCATCCGGCTCGGAAGCCGTGGGGGACACCGTCACCGGAGCCTCGGCTTCAGCTTCCGGCTCGGGCGCCGGGCGCGTACTCGGCACCGCCCGCAGCTTCGGCCGGCGGCCCCTGGGCGGCCCCCCCGCGGCAGGCTCCGCAGGCGCCCCGGCATCGGGCTCAGCGCCGGCAAGCGGACTGTCCGGCCCCTGCTCGTCGGCCGGCACGATGGCGAGCGGCTTGACCACTTCGAAAGCCATGCCCTGGCCCGTCTCCTGCGCGTAGATCGCCGATACGTTGTCGATCGGGATCGACACCGCGCGCGCCACGCCTCCGAAGCGGGCCTCGAACTCGATCAGCTCGTTGCCGAGCTGTAGCCGGTTGGTCGCCGCTGGCGAGACATTGAGGACGATCTCGCCGGCCCGCACGAACTCGCGCGGCACGACGGTACGCGAGTCGACACTGACCGCGATATAGGCCCGGTAACCACTGTCGGTGCACCATTCATGGATGGCGCGGATCAGGTAGGGCTTGGTCGAGAGACCCATGTCAGTTTCCCATGATGCTTGGTGCGGGGCGCGGGGCGCACGTCCGGAGCCCGGTGGGTGCCCCGGCTGGAGGCACGTCCGGAGCCCGATGCTCCGGCCAGGCGACCGGGCGAACCCGCGGTCCGGCCTGCGGCCGGACGGCTCTGCGCTGCTCGCCCGCGTGGCCCCGGCGCGCAACTCGCTGCGCTCCCTTCGCTTCGCTTCGTTCGCTGCGCTCGGACAGGCGCGCCGAGTCAGATAGTTGGAGGCGCGCTGCGCGCGCGGGCCGCGCGGGCTGTGCTGCTCGACGCGGGTTCTGAAAGCCCGGCCGCCTGGCCGGAGCACCGGGCTCCTCGAAGCGTTGGCGCCAGCGAGGCTCGGAACTCCGGTGGCTTGCGTCCCGGCACGATCGCGACCACAACCCAGGCCGGCCAGCGGCGTTGCCAGCCCGGCAGGGAGTGGGGCATTGTGCGTCGGGGCGCTTTGCCGGCGCCGAGTAGCACAGGACATGGGGCCTGCGCGCGCAGCGCGCATCCAACCATCTGACTTGCCGCCGACTGTCTGAGCGAAGCGAGCGCCGCAAAGCGGCGGGAGCGCAGCGAGTTTCGGCGGCAGGCCCCAGGTCCGAGCAACGCAGGGAAGTCCGGCCGAAGGACGGACCGCCGGCACCCAGCCCCGACGCACAATGCCCCACTCCCTGCCGGGCCCGCCCCGTCATGTCAGCGCCGCATCACCTTCTCGGACGGCGTCAGCGCCTCGATGTAGGCCGGCCGCGAGAAGATCCGCTCGGCATAGCGCAGCAGCGGCGCGGCCGACTTCGGCATCTCGATGCCGTAGTGATCGAGGCGCCACAGCAGCGGCGCGATCGCGACGTCGAGCATCGAGAACTCCTCGCCGAGCATGTACTTGTTCTTGATGAAGATCGGCGTGAGCTGCGTGAGCCGGTCGCGGATCTGCTGGCGCGCCTTCTCCATCAGCTTGGCACCATCCTTGGGCTGGTCGCGCCGCTCGAGCTGCTGCACGTGCATGAACAGCTCGCGCTCGAAATTGAACAGGAACAGGCGTGCCCGCGCCCGCATCACCGGGTCGGCCGGCATCAGCTGCGGATGCGGGAAACGCTCGTCGATGTATTCGTTGATGATGTTCGATTCGTACAGGATCAGGTCGCGCTCGACCAGGATAGGCACCTGGCCGTACGGATTCATGATCGAGATGTCTTCGGGCTTGTTGTAGAGATCGACGTCGCGAATCTCGAAATCCATTCCCTTCTCGAACAGCACGAAGCGACAGCGCTGGGAGAACGGACAGGTCGTGCCGGAGTACAACACCATCATGATCGGGATTCCCTAAAAAACGTCAGGGTGAGCCCGACGGGCCCACCCTGAGATTGCCCGCACACACGCGAACGATTATTTGATGTCTTTCCAGTACTCGCGGTTCAGCATCCAGGCAACCACCGTGAACACGCCGAGGAACATCAGCACCCAGACACCGAGACGCATGCGCTTCTGCGCAGTGGGGTCGGACATGTAGGTGATGTAGGCGACCAGGTCACCGACCTGATCATCGAACTCGGCCTGCGACAGGGTTCCGCCCACCGGCTTGCCGAGCGTCCAGTTGCGCGAAGCGTGATGCTTGAGCCCGTCGAGCGGCTGCGTGGTTTCGGTGCGCACACCGTTGGTATCGAACTCGACGATGGTGCGCACGAAGCCGGTGAGCTTGCCGCTGTCTTCGTCGTGGATCTCCTTGACTTCGGCGAGCGTGGCACCCCGGCTGCCCTGTTGCTCCCAGAAGACGTGCGGCATGCCGACGCTCTCGAAGACCGTGTTGTTCCAGCCGTTTGCACGGGTGGCATCACGGAAATAGGCGCGCAGATAAGTATAGAGCCAGTCAGCGCCGCTGCCGTCACCCGAGGAGCGGGCCCGCGCGATCACCGACAGATCGGGTGGCAGCGCACCGAACCACTCCTTCGCATCGGCCGGGCGCATCGCGATCCTCATCGGATCGCCGACCTTGTCGGTCGTGAACAGCAGGCTCTTCTTGATCTGCTCCTCGGTCAGGCCGATGTCGGTGAGCCGGTTGTAGCGCATCAGCGACGCGCTGTGGCAATTCAGGCAGTAGTTGACGAACAGCTTGGCACCATTCTGCAGGGCGGGCTGCTGCGTCAGCTTCTGGGTGGGGAAGGGGTCGAGCGGATAGCCGCCGCCTGCAGCGACTGCACTTCCGACCAGGCAGGCGGTCGCGACAGCGGCCAGCGACTTGAGGATCTTGTTCATGGTTGGAGCCTTCCCTCAGTGCGCCGAGAAAGTGACCCGCTCGGGCACCGGCTTGAATTTACCCATTTTGCTCCACCATGGCATCAGCATGAAGAACGAGAAGTAGATCAGCGTGCCGATCTTGGAGAACAGTTCGTTCATCGGCGACGGCGCCTTCGTGCCGAAGTAGCCGAGCACCAGGAAGACGACGACGAAGACGGCGTAGACATAGGTATGCCAGCCGGGCCGATAGCGAATCGACTTGACCGGGCTGTTGTCGATCCAGGGCAGCAGGAACAGGATCATGACCGAACCACCCATCGCCACGACGCCCCAGAACTTCGCATCGATGACCAGGAAGCCCAGGATCATCGCGCCGCAGGCACCGACGACGATCAGCCGGGCCAGCAGGTTGCGCACGCTGACCAGGGCCAGCAGCGCGAAGATCGCCAGGAACGGAAGCATCCAGTACAGCAGGAAGTCTGCGGTGGTGGCCCGCAGGATCGAGTAGAACGGTGTGAAATACCAGACCGGTGCGATATGCGGCGGCGTGACCAGCGGGTCGGCCGGGATGAAGTTGTTGTACTCGAGGAAGTAGCCGCCGAACTCGGGCGCGAAGAAGAGCACTGCCGAGAACGCCATCAGGAAGAAGGCCACGCCCAGGATGTCGTGGACCGAGTAGTACGGATGGAACGGGATGCCGTCCAGCGGCACGCCGTTGGCGTCTTTCTTCTCCTTGATCTCGATGCCGTCCGGGTTGTTCGACCCGACCTCGTGCAGCGCGACGATGTGCGCGGCGACCAGACCGAGCAGCACCAGCGGGATCGCGATGACGTGGAACGAGAAGAAGCGGTTCAGCGTCGCATCGGACACGACGAAGTCGCCGCGGATCCAGATCGCCAGTTCAGGGCCGATGAACGGGATCGCCGAGAACAGGTTGACGATCACCTGCGCGCCCCAGTAGGACATCTGCCCCCATGGGAGCAGGTAGCCGAAGAAGGCCTCGGCCATCAGGCACAGGAAGATCAGGCAGCCGAAGACCCAGACCAGCTCGCGCGGCTTGCGATAGGAGCCGTAGAGCAGCCCGCGGAACATGTGCAGGTAGACGACCACGAAGAAGGCCGAGGCGCCGGTGGAGTGCATGTAGCGGATCAGCCAGCCCCAGGGCACGTCGCGCATGATGTACTCGACCGACGCGAAGGCCATTGCGGCGTCGGGCTTGTAGTGCATGACGAGGAAGATGCCGGTGACGATCTGCAGGACCAGCACCAGCATGGCCAGCGAGCCGAAGAAGTACCAGAAGTTGAAGTTCTTCGGAGCGTAGTACTCGGACAGGTGCGCCTTCCAGGTGGCCGTCAGCGGAAAGCGCTGATCGACCCAGCCGAGCAGGCTGGTCAACGGACCCGGGCTTTCGATGTGTTTTTCCTGCGCCATGATCGCGGTGCTCCTCAGGCCTTGTTGTCTTCTTCGCCGACCAGGATCTTCGAGTCGGACAGATACATGTGCGGCGGCACTTCGAGGTTGTCCGGCGCCGGCTTGTTCTTGTAGACCCGGCCGGCCAGATCGAAGGTCGAGCCGTGGCACGGACACAGGAAGCCGCCTTCCCAGTCGCCCGGCAGCGACGGGTCACCGCCTGCCTGGAACTTCTCGACCGGCGAGCAGCCCAGATGCGAGCAGATGCCGACGACGACCAGGTACTCGGGCTTGATCGACCGGTACTGGTTCTGGGCATACTCGGGCGTCGGATAGGCGGTACGCAGCGAATCCGGGTCGGCCACCTTGGACTCGGTCTTGTCGAGGGTCGACAGCATCTCTTCGGTACGGCGGACCACCCAGACCGGCTTGCCGCGCCATTCGACCCGCTTGAGCTCACCGGGCTTCATGCCGGCGATGTCGACTTCGACGGGCGCGCCGGCGGCCTTGGCGCGCTCGGACGGCGCGAAGGAGCTGACGAAGGGAACCGCAACCGCAGCGCCCCCCACGGCGCCGACGGCGCAGGTGAGTCCGATCGCGGTTCGACGGGAGTTATCCACGGGCTTCGATGAGTCGGTCATGACGATTCTGCCAGGGTGAACCAGAATTGAGCCAGGATTTGGCCGGATGCAGCGCCAGAATCTCCGACGCCTTTCCAGAAAGCTTCCGATTTTAGCCTATTGCACCCCGCGACGCCGAACCGGCGCACGCGCCGGGCTGCGTCGATGCAACGCCCGGGCACCGGTTTTCGTCTCGATGGCCGCGCAACGCGCCCGGGCAGTGCTATCTTGCTTGCCGCGGCGCCTGCACTGCCGCAGTCAACACCAAGACACGAGGATCGGACTATGAGCATGCTGCAGGAATTCAAGCAGTTCGCACTGAAAGGCAATGTGATGGACCTGGCGGTCGGTGTCATCATCGGCGCCGCATTCGGCAAGATCGTCGACTCCATGGTCAACGACGTGATCATGCCGGTGATCGCAGCCCTTCTGGGCGGCAAGGTCGACTTCAGCAGCCTGATGCTCGTACTCGGAGACGTCCCCGAAGGGACGCCCCGGACGCTGGAAGCGATGAAGACTGCCGGGGTGCCGGTGTTCGCCTACGGCAACTTCATCACCATCGTCATCAACTTCATCCTGCTGGCCTTTGTCATCTTCATGCTGGTCAAGGCGCTGAACAACTGGCGTCGCCAGCCCGATCCGGAACCGGAAACCGCCCCCGAACCCAGCGCCGAAGAGAAGCTGCTGGGCGAGATCCGCGATCTGCTGAAGGCACGCTGAGCGAGCCGCCGGCTCGGCGGCGTCTGCCGGGCCGCTCAGACCGGGTTGTCGTCGTCGACGTAGCGGTGCGCGATGCCGAAACGCCCGGTGACCCGTTCGCCGAGCGCCTGCACACCGTAGCGTTCGGTGGCGTGGTGGCCGGCGGCCAGGTAGACGACCCCGGCCTCGCGCGCCAGATGCGTGGTGCGCTCGGCGATCTCGCCGCTGATGAAGGCGTCGGCGCCGGCGGCGATCGCCTGGTCGAGCATGTCCTGGGCGGCGCCGGTGCACCAGGCGACGCGCCGGATCGGTCGATCGAGGGCGCCGACCGCCAGCGGGGCGCGCCCGAGGACACGGCGCAGACGCAGCCCGAGCGCCCGGGCACGGGTCTCGGTGGCCAGCTCGTGCAGGCAGATCAGGCCATGCTCGCCGATGCGTTCGTCGATCTGCCAGCCCAGCCTGCGCCCGAGCTGGGCGTTGTTGCCGAACTCCGGGTGCACGTCCAGCGGCAGGTGATAAGCGAACAGGTGGACGCCCGCCTGCACGACCCGCCTGATTCGCGCTCCCTTGATCCCGATCAAACGTGGGTCTTCCCCGCGCCAGAACCAGCCATGGTGGACGAGGACCGCATCGGCCCCCAGGTCGATGGCAGCGTCCAGGAAGGCCGCGCTGGCCGTCACCCCCGAGACCAGCAGGCGCACCGGTCGCTCGCCTTCCACCTGGAGGCCGTTTGGGCAATAATCGGCGAACCCGCCCGCTGCGAGCGTGGCCTCGAAGAATGCGGACAGTTCCGCCGCCGATACCGCGGTTTTTCCGACGATCCGTTTCCCGTTCATCTCCCGTTCCATGCTCAAGAAGCTCTGGCTGGTCTTCGCACAGACCGTGACGGTCGTGCTGGCGCTCACGTTCACCTTTGCGACGCTGCGCCCCGAATGGCTGCCGCAGCGTCTGTCGGGAGCGCCGGCGGCATCGGCGCCGACACCCGGGCCCGCCCCGGCCGAACCGCGCACCGCGCCGCCTGCGGTCGTGCGCGACGCGGCCATTCTGTCATACAGCGAAGCCGCTGCCCGCGCCACACCGGCGGTGGTCAACATCTTCACGACCAAGACCACCCGCACCGCCCAGGAACACCCGCTGTTCGGCGACCCGCTGTTCAGGCGCTTCTTCGGCGACCGCTTCGACCAGCGCCAGCAGACCAACAGCCTGGGCTCGGGCGTCATCGCCAGCCCTGACGGCTACGTGCTGACCAACGATCATGTGATCGACTCGGCCGACGAAATCGAAGTGCTGCTGCACGACGGGAGCCGGGCACCGGCCACGCTGGTGGGCGCCGATCCGGAAACCGACCTCGCGGTGCTGCGCATCACCGGAGCGAAGCTGCCGGCGATCGAATTCGGCAGCGCCGAAAGCGCAAGGATCGGCGACGTGGTGCTCGCCATCGGCAACCCCTTCGGGGTCGGCCAGACCGTCACGATGGGCATCATCAGCGCGCTGGGCCGCACGCAGCTGGGCATCAACACCTTCGAGAACTTCATCCAGACCGACGCCGCGATCAATCCGGGCAACTCGGGCGGCGCGCTGGTCGACAGCGAGGGGCGGCTGCTCGGCATCAACACGGCCATCTACTCGCGCACCGGCGGCTCGCTGGGCATCGGCTTCGCGATCCCGGCCAGCACGGCGCAGCACGTGATGCAGCAGATCGTCGCCACCGGTTCGGTGACCCGCGGCTACATCGGCGTCGAACCCCAGGACCTGACCCCCGATCTGGCCGAAGCCTTCCGGCTGCCCCGCCGCGAAGGCGCGATCATCGCCGGCGTGCTGCGCGGTGGCCCGGCCGAGCGCGCCGGCGTGCGGGTCGGCGACATCCTGATCGAGGTCGACGGCAAGCCGGTCTTCGACACGGCATCGATGCTCAACCTGATCGCCCAGCTGACACCCGACAGCACGGTGCGTTTCCATTTCCTGCGCGACGCCCGGAAGATCGAGATTCCGATCCGGATCGGCAAGCGGCCCGCACCGGGCCAGCAGCTCAGGGAATGACAAGGCGGCCCGGCCCGGCCCGCCTCGCGGCGCTGGCCAAGCCCGCAGCGCCGGCCGGCCGGCGGCAGCAGTCAGCCGGCCTTCTCGACTTCTTCGCCGACTTTCGGGCCCTCGTCCTCTTCGCTCTCGTCTTCTTCGTCTTCGGACTCGGGGTTGCGGCTGCGCGCCTTCAGGAAGCTGCCCAGCCAGATACCGAGTTCGTAGAGCAGCAGCAGCGGGATGGCCAGCATGAACTGGCTGATGACGTCGGGCGGGGTCAGCACGGCAGCGACCACGAAAGCGCCCACGATCACGTAGCGGCGCGCGCTGCGCAACTGCTGCGTCGTGACCATGCCCATCTTGACCAGCAGCATCACGATGACCGGCACTTCGAAGGTCACGCCGAAACCGAAGAAGATCGACAGCGTGAAGTCCCAGTACTTCTGGAGATCCTGCATCACGTCGGCGCCGGTCTTGGACGCGAACGCGAAGAAGAACTTGTAGGCCATCGGCAGCACGAAGGTGTGGGCGAAGCCGATCCCGATGACCAGGAACACCATGCTGGAGATGATCAGCGGCAGCGCGAACTTCTTTTCGTGCTCGTAGAGCCCCGGGGCGACGAAGGCCCAGGCCTGATAGAGGATCCACGGCAGTGACACCAGCACCGCAGTCAGGAAGGCGATCTTGGTCAGCGTGAAGAAGGCGCCGGCCTGGTCGATGAAGATGGGCCGGGTGCCCTCGGGCAGCGCCTGGTACAGCGGCTGCGCCAGGAACTTCATGATGTCGCCCGAAAAGTAGAAGCACACGCCGAACAGCAGCAAGACGACGACCAGCGACCGGATGATCCGGTCACGCAGTTCGACGAGATGCGAAATGAAGGTTTCTTGCTGGCTCATGAAGCGGGGCGGGTGCGCAAGGGGTCAGGGACGGCGCTTCGGGCGCTTGACGCCGAGCGTCTTCTCGCGCTCGATGCGCCGCTCGCGGATCCGGTCACGGGTGCGCCGCACAGTGTAGATGCGATCCCAGTCGGTCTGCGAGCGGGCGCTGGTTTCCGTCTCCGGGCTGCTGCCATCCAGGCTGCCGGCGATCGAATCGAACTCCGATCTGGTTTCATCGATGGCCGACTTGAAGCTGCTCTCGACATCGCGCGCGGCTTCGGTCACTTCCTTCTGCAGGTTGCGCAACTCGTCGAGTTCCATCTGCCGGTTGAGGTCGGACTTCACGTCCGCCACATAGCGCTGCAGCTTGCCCATCCACTGACCCGCCTGGCGCGCGACCCGCGGCAGGCGCTCGGGGCCGAGCACGACGAGCGCAACCAGGCCAATGACGAAAAGCTCGGAAAAACCCAGGTCGAACATCTTGGGCGTATCAGACGATCAGTCGGATGAAAGCGGAGGATCGGCCCGCACGGACGAGGCCGCGGATGGGGCCACCATGGAGGTCGGCATGGGCGCGCACCACCACCGCCCGGCGCGACCCGCACGCGCAGGCCGTCCGAAACGACGCGAGCGGCCGGAAGCGGCCGCTCGCAGGCACGATCCGGCCGCCGAACCCCGTGCTCAGCTCTTTTCCCGTGTCTCGACGTCGATCGTGCGCGCGCTGTCTTGCTGTGACTCGGCCGAAACCTGCTCGGTGCCTTCCTTCACGCCTTCCTTGAAGCCGCGCACCGCGCCGCCCAGATCGGAACCGATGTTCTTCAGCTTCTTCGTGCCGAACACCAGCATGATGATCACCAGCACGATCAGCCAGTGCCAAATGCTCATCGCTCCCATAGAATCTACTCCTTTGATGCGGCTGTGCCGTTCAGCGGTTCAAGCCCGACCGAGAGGTTCGGGCCCGCCCAGCACGTGGACGTGGAGATGATACACCTCCTGTCTGCCCACCCTGCCATTGTTGACAACGATGCGAAAGCCATCCGCCGCCCCTTCGCGCCGGGCGAGTTCGCCGGCCACCCCGAGCATGCGGCCCAGCATCGGCTCATGTTCGGGCCTCGCATCGTACAGGTTGTCGATGTGTTCCTTGGGAATGAGCAGGAAATGCACCGGGGCATGGGGGTTGACATCGTGAAACGCCAGGATGTCGTCGTCCTCGTAGACCTTGCGCGACGGGATCTCCCCGCGCACGATCCGGCAGAAAATGCAATCTCGTTCGCTCATTCGCCTGCTTCACCTTCCGGCCCCTGCGGCCGCCCGCCCGGGAGTCTATCGGAGTCCGCGTCGGCTGCCTCGCGGGCCGCAGCCTTGCGCGAGGCCTTCTCGTCGAGCCCCGACAGCCCTTCGCGGCTGGCCAGTTCGCCGAGCACCTGGTCGGGGTGCAGGCCATGGTACTCGAGCATGACGAGGCAGTGGAACCACAGGTCGGCGGTTTCGGCAACGATCCGCTCGGCCACGCCGTCCTTGGCGGCCATCACGGTCTCGGTCGCTTCCTCGCCGATCTTCTTGAGGATGGCGTCGTTGCCGCGCGCGAACAGGCGCGCGACATAGGAGCGCTCGGGGTCGGCTTCGCGTCGGGCAGCCAGTATGCGGGCCAGCCGGTCCAGCACTTCGGAACTGGGGGCCGGCGCATCGTCGGGGGTCCGGGTCGACTCGCTCATCGTCGATAGATCGTTTCGGGATCCTTGAGCACCGGATCGACCGCCCGCCAGGCGCCGCCCTCGAAGCGGCGGAAGAAGCAGGATTCGCGGCCGGTATGGCAGGCGATGCCGCCGGCCTGCTCGACCGACAGCAGCACCACGTCGGCGTCGCAATCGAGGCGCAGCTCGCGCACCTGCTGCTGGTGGCCCGACTCCTCGCCCTTGCGCCAGAGCCGCTGGCGCGAGCGCGACCAGTAGACGGCGCGACCGGTGGCCGCCGTTTCGGCCAGCGCCTCGCGGTTCATCCAGGCAACCATCAGCACCCGCCCGCTGGCCGCATCCTGGGCGATCGCCGGCACCAGCCCGTCGTCATCCCAGCGCACCTCGCCGAGCCAGGCCTCGCCAGGCCGGGCCCCGCCGGGCCGGGCCTCGCCGGGCCGGGCCCCGTCCAATCGGGCTTCGTCGCGCCGGGTTTCGCTCACTCCAGCCTCACCGGGATGCCGCGCTCGGCCATGTAGCGTTTGGCCTGCCCGACCGTGAACTCGCCGAAATGGAAGATGCTGGCCGCCAGCACCGCGTCGGCGCGCCCTTCGGTCACGCCGTCGGCCAGGTGCTGCAGGCTGCCCACTCCGCCCGAGGCGATCACCGGCACGCCGACCGCGTCGGCCACCGCCCGTGTCAGCGCCAGGTCGAAGCCCTGGCGGGTCCCATCGCGGTCCATGCTGGTGAGCAGGATCTCGCCGGCACCCAGCGCCTCGACGCGGCGCGCCCAGTCGAGCACGTCGAGTCCGGTGCCGCGCCGCCCGCCGTGGGTGAAGACCTCCCAGCGGCCCGGTCCGACGGCCTTGGCGTCGATCGCCACGACGATGCACTGTGCGCCGAAATGGCCGCTGGCCTCGGCGATCAGTTCGGGGCGCACGATCGCCGCAGTGTTGATCGACACCTTGTCGGCGCCGGCATTGAGCAGGCGGCGCACGTCGCCGACCTCGCGCACACCGCCCCCGACCGTCAGCGGGATGAAAACCTGCTCGGCCACTGCCTCGATCACCGGCAGGATCAGGTCGCGCTCGTCGCTGGACGCGGTGATGTCGAGGAAGGTCAGCTCGTCGGCGCCCTGCTCGTTGTACCACGCGGCCTGCTCCACAGGGTCCCCCGCGTCGCGGAAGTTGACGTAGTTGACGCCCTTGACCACACGGCCCTCTTTTACGTCAAGGCACGGAATGATGCGTTTTGCGAGCATTGGTGGTGGCTCCCGATTGCGTCCTGGTTGCGCCATCGTGGTCCGGCAGCTGGCCTCCCCCGCCCGCGCAAACGGCGCGCGGGCACCCCCTCCGTTCCGGAGGGGGAATGTCTGCAAGGCGGCCATTGATCGTGAGTCCTGCCTCCTCTCCGGATCGGAGAGGGGCCGGGGGGCAGTTCAGCCCCGCGCGATCTCCACAGCCTCCCGCAGCGGGAGGTCCCCGGTGTAGATCGCCCGTCCGGAGATCGCGCCCACCACCCCCAGCGGCTCAAGCTCCTTCAGCGCGCGGATATCATCCAGCGACTTCACGCCGCCCGCGGCGATGATGCGCAGGTTCGTGTTCTGCGCGATCTCCCGCAGCGCTCGCAGGTTCGGCCCGCTGAGCATGCCGTCGCGCGAGATATCCGTGTGCACGATCTCCCGCA
>Ga0172382_10011358_pt1 | contig 11793 bp, 11 predicted proteins | sample Leawel138RmetaG_FD_122245 | JGI IMG/M metagenome (GOLD analysis project Ga0172382, IMG submission 122245) | Leachate microbial communities from a municipal landfill in Southern Ontario, Canada - Leachate well 138R metaG | ecosystem: Engineered > Solid waste > Landfill > Unclassified | place...
CACCCGTGAAGGGTGCGACTGAGTTCTGTCCCGGTTACGATTATCCGGTTGGTGTTTCAATCCACGCACCCGTGAAGGGTGCGACGCAACATCACCGAGAATTACGGATAAGAATGCGGTTTCAATCCACGCACCCGTGAAGGGTGCGACGACGACAGGCGACCGGGTGTTCACCCGCGACTCGCTGTTTCAATCCACGCACCCGTGAAGGGTGCGACTCGTAACTGCCTCGGTCCCTGCACCGACATTGGTGTTTCAATCCACGCACCCGTGAAGGGTGCGACGTGGACCCCACTTTATCGTCACTCAGGAGATCTTCGTTTCAATCCACGCACCCGTGAAGGGTGCGACTTACACGTGCATAAAAGGAGGCACCTATGAATATGTTTCAATCCACGCACCCGTGAAGGGTGCGACGGAAGAAGACCCGGCAAGGCCCCTCAATACGCTGGTTTCAATCCACGCACCCGTGAAGGGTGCGACTAATCCCCTCGAGATCCTTGCCGAACTCAAGAAGTTTCAATCCACGCACCCGTGAAGGGTGCGACGCGGCCGAGCACCAGGATGTCTATGAAACAGCAGTTTCAATCCACGCACCCGTGAAGGGTGCGACGCTAAATGGCGAGCGCCATCGCGAACTGGAGATTGTTTCAATCCACGCACCCGTGAAGGGTGCGACATGCCGCTTTTCTTTATAGCCATCGAAACCGTCTGGCGTTTCAATCCACGCACCCGTGAAGGGTGCGACAACGGAGGGATCGGGAGGTTAGTAGCCAAAAGCGTTTCAATCCACGCACCCGTGAAGGGTGCGACTGTTTGGCAGTGTCCGTACCGCGAGCCTTGTGTTGTTTCAATCCACGCACCCGTGAAGGGTGCGACCACCGATCTGCCGTCCTTCTTCCACGCGGCCGAGGTGTTTCAATCCACGCACCCGTGAAGGGTGCGACGGCACGGTATAAACCCATGCTCCCGCCTCATCCTGTGTTTCAATCCACGCACCCGTGAAGGGTGCGACTATGAACCTGATAACCGACAGATGTGGTTCTCAGTGTTTCAATCCACGCACCCGTGAAGGGTGCGACCCGGTACAGCGGCAGGAGCGGACGGGACATACACTGTTTCAATCCACGCACCCGTGAAGGGTGCGACCTGGATTGAGCGTTCGAAAAGCGGGGCTCAATTCAGGGGTTTCAATCCACGCACCCGTGAAGGGTGCGACTATTTCAAGTTGGGAAAACATCACTAGCCAATTTGTTTCAATCCACGCACCCGTGAAGGGTGCGACTCAGATTGAGGAATATTTCGACGATAAACGACAAGTTTCAATCCACGCACCCGTGAAGGGTGCGACGTAGAGAAATCTGGCTCTTGCATCTCTCTGATCAGTTTCAATCCACGCACCCGTGAAGGGTGCGACAACAGTCCAAGATGAACCCGATCGACGACAAGGGGTTTCAATCCACGCACCCGTGAAGGGTGCGACTTGTTGGCATCAAGTGCTGTGGTAGCCCCTGCCCTGTTTCAATCCACGCACCCGTGAAGGGTGCGACGGGGCACAGGAAGAACCGGAACCCGAGAAACAGGTTTCAATCCACGCACCCGTGAAGGGTGCGACGCGGGAAAGAAACCTCTGTTCGACCTTCCGAAGCGAGTTTCAATCCACGCACCCGTGAAGGGTGCGACGTACATCTTCGGGAGAGCAAAGGAGCAACAACTTGTTTCAATCCACGCACCCGTGAAGGGTGCGACATAGCCTCAAAGGGTTTAATAGACCTAGGAAAACGTTTCAATCCACGCACCCGTGAAGGGTGCGACGGTCAAGGAGCGCCGGTTTGAGAATCAGATTGAGGTTTCAATCCACGCACCCGTGAAGGGTGCGACGTTGGACAGGGCAAATCGAAACGGTCGCATTTTGCGTTTCAATCCACGCACCCGTGAAGGGTGCGACGGGGACACGTTCAAGTACGGGATCAAAAACGGTAAGTTTCAATCCACGCACCCGTGAAGGGTGCGACCTGGATCCCCGGGATAGGAATCCGCCTGAAAGAAGTTTCAATCCACGCACCCGTGAAGGGTGCGACATGAGGACCTAGAGGATGACCGGTATCTCGAGGATGTTTCAATCCACGCACCCGTGAAGGGTGCGACTGTCCAGAAGATAGCCTTCGACCGCTGGAAGATGTTTCAATCCACGCACCCGTGAAGGGTGCGACGAAGATTAAACAGGCGTGCCTGATGATCGCCGCGTTTCAATCCACGCACCCGTGAAGGGTGCGACCAGATGTTACAAAAAAGTAACTATAGTAATCATCGTTTCAATCCACGCACCCGTGAAGGGTGCGACATCCCCAGGTATCCTTTCATCCATGCTTCGCGGAGTGTTTCAATCCACGCACCCGTGAAGGGTGCGACATAACCTCAAGATAGCAAAGGCGGTTGTCGAGATGGTTTCAATCCACGCACCCGTGAAGGGTGCGACAGGGGTGACGTTGTCCCTGAACGTCAACATGACGAAGTTTCAATCCACGCACCCGTGAAGGGTGCGACGCTCGCCGATGAAGTTGCGGTCGAGTTCAACGAAGAAGTTTCAATCCACGCACCCGTGAAGGGTGCGACTGAGTTCTGTCCCGGTTACGATTATCCGGTTGGTGTTTCAATCCACGCACCCGTGAAGGGTGCGACCGCCGACAGAAAATATTGCCAGTCCATCCCATTGTGTTTCAATCCACGCACCCGTGAAGGGTGCGACCCCGCCGGAAGCCGTCGAGTCTGTATAGAGTTGTTGTTTCAATCCACGCACCCGTGAAGGGTGCGACCATCTATTGCAAGGTCGGCTATCGTACAAGCACGATGTTTCAATCCACGCACCCGTGAAGGGTGCGACCCTAACGTGATCGATAATATTCTGCATGACCAGGTGTTTCAATCCACGCACCCGTGAAGGGTGCGACCACCTCAGCGATGCGAATTCGGACGAAGCAAGGATGTTTCAATCCACGCACCCGTGAAGGGTGCGACCAAAGGTAACGATGTCCTCCGCCCCTGCATCCGTTGTTTCAATCCACGCACCCGTGAAGGGTGCGACCGTCATGGCCTGATCGACGGTGGGCTCCATCTTTTTGTTTCAATCCACGCACCCGTGAAGGGTGCGACCATATCTCCGGGGCATTAGCGTACATTGATAGATCGTTTCAATCCACGCACCCGTGAAGGGTGCGACCCGGGAGACAACATCGCCCGCATCACGGTAGCGAAGTTTCAATCCACGCACCCGTGAAGGGTGCGACCCCACAGCGTTACAACTATATAAAATTAGTCGGGATAATTCCCTAATTCCGCGAACCCGCAATAAAGAGCCAAATCAGCTTATTCGGTTGTCAAAGAACAAAATAATACCTCTAGCAATATCCATATGTTAGAAACAGCGCGAACCCCCCAGTAAGAGTATGAGTGCTTGGGGTTCGCGCGTGCTATTCATGCAATCAAAGGCCCCTCCTGGTCGATGCCCTCTTTCGCTCCAATGTGCTCGACACGGCGGCGCCAATTTGCTCCGAGATAATAGAAACGCAAACTGTCCTTTTTCGGATCGATTTCACTGATTAGCCTTTGTCTCAAAAAAGTCCACTGGGCAGGGTCAACAATGCACTCAAACACAGAATATTGCACACGCTGGCCAAAGTCCTGACATGCCTTTGCAACCCTTCTGAGACGTCGTTCGCCTCCGGCATGTTTTGTTTCAACGTCGTAACTGACTAGCACAAGCATATCGTCTTCTTACCTCCAGATGAATGGTGGGTATCCGTCCATGTCACCACGTAGGAACCGTGCCATCAGTTGTGCCTGGATATGAAAGAGCATTCCAACTACGATTTTTTCACCAAGAAAGGGGTGCATAATCTCTTCCCTTTTTCTTTCCTGATAGGCAACAAGGACGGTCTTACGAGCATCGTCTGTCATGACTACCGCCCCCGATTCCGTTTTTCGGAATCCTTTGGACTGGATCTTCTGGAGATTGATAAGCGTAAGCACCAGGCGGTCCGCAACATATGGTCTGAACTCCTCCATGAGATCAAGGGCAAGCCCTGGTCTCCCAGGCCGGTCCCTGTGAAGAAAACCGACTGCCGGATCAAGTCCCACGGTTTCGAGGGCCGAACGGACATCGTGCATAAGGAGGGTGTACATGAACGACAACAAACAGTTCACATTGTCCAGAGGCGGTCTTCTGCTACGCTCGTTAAAGCTGAAAGTGTCTTTTTGTGCGACTATCAGTTGCTCAAAAACATCAAAATAAATATGGGCAGAATCCCCTTCGATCCCTCTGATGACATCAAGGGAGCAATCCAGATCAAAGAAGTCGAGCTGTCTGGTCAGTCGGGCAACAGCTCCCCTCACTCTTTTTTCGTCGATCTTTTCAGAGTGGTCGCGGAGCGCCCGCTGTAATACGGTCCGGCAGTTAGCGACCTTCCCGGTGAGTATGAATTTTGCCACCCGAGCCGAAAAATCAAGATCGTCTGCCTTGCGGTATTGTTCCCGCCTGAGCAATACGTTGCCGGAAACTGGGCCCTGGACCTTCGCCACAAAGCGCCCGTGTTCGGTAAGAAAGCTCACCGCCACATCGTTATCGGCGCAAAAACCCATGAGATAAGGACTGCAACCAACATTCCCGAAACAAACAATCCCTGACAGGGTATGTACCGGCATGCGAAACCGAACAGCCCCATTAGTCTTGACAACAACAGTTTCGCCTTCCTTGGAAAGGTAAGACCCCTGGGTTGTCACAAATAGTGTATTGAGATGTTTTTTCATGGTTTTTCCGCTATCATTCGCTTCACATAGCTTCTGATAGATGAACGTTTGCCACTTTCCTTTGGCATGCATTCCCATTTGAGAGAGCAGTTATCGCACCTTTTCGAATACTCTGAAGGCGGGGTCATACCTGAAGTGATCAATTCCCGCACCGCACCGACAATTCCTTCGGTCTCCCGCCTCAAACTGTCATTGAAGACTACGTCGAACCGCCGCCGCATTCTTCCATAAAACAGCGCCCCTGCTGGAATTGCAACTGAGAGCATTTCTTCCAAGCATACAGCCTGGGCGCAGAGCTGGATCATGTCAGAATGGTCTTGCTTTGGTTTCCCCCGCTTGTACTCAACGGGAAAAGGCTGCCACAGGGTCTTTCCCATATAGTGGAATTCAACGACATCCGCAACACCTACAAGCCCGAGCCGCCTGCTCCGCAGAGGCACGCCCCTGGCAATTCGGACGTTGCCCCGCGACTCTTTGCCCTCCTGATGAACCCGTTCGTGCATTATCCGGCCCTCAGCGGTTAGCCTGTTTTCGCTCCACACCTGTTCGAGGTGGATCAAGGCGCACTGACGGGGGCAGAATATATAGTGCTGCAAAGTCGATATCATGATGGGATCGTCTTGTTCACTCATACTTCCGACACAGGAATGTGTTCCATCACCGAACCCTGAGATAGTGACGCCTAGTTTGAGATCCGTATTGTTGTTTACGTTTTCAGAAGCCATCGATTATTTCCGGCTCGAGCCCGCTCAGGTTGTTCAGGGAACAAGTTCCGTCAGCATTTACAGTAAGTGTCTTATGCACTTTTGCCGAGGAATACTGTCCTGCCTTGCAATTGTGCTCCCACCAGATGACTTTTCGAACTTCCATACTTCCCTCCGGCCGGGCAGAAGAGGCGTCATTTTCAAAGAGCCGGGGGAGGATTTCTTTAATAACCGCCGCATCCTCATCAGAAAAACCCGTTCGTTCAGCGAGTTGAGTGTTCATGCTCCCGTATGTGACATAGATTCCATTATCGACGCGATGCTTCATACCCATGGTATCAGAGCCCCGTTTACCGTCCTTGGTGTCTTCCCCGCTGACGCTTTTCGTGATCTGAACACTGGAAATACCGACAAGATTGATACTGAAAGCAGAATGGATCGTAACAGGGCCACGAATGCCGACGGATATGCCCATATCTCCCTCAGACTCTCCACCCTCTTTCTTCTTTCCTTTTTTGTCTGACTTGAAAGCAAACAGCTGCCCGAAAGTCCGAACATCAATCCAGGTTTCACAGGCCTTTTTTACCATTTCAGGGCCACCGAGATTTTTTCCCAATGCTGCTTCGGCCCTTGCCCTAAGACTGGTCGCGTCATCACATTTGCGATCATCCGACTGTACGAACACAGCTTGGCCCTTCTCCTTATTTTCCTTTAAAAGGGCTATGAACCTCTCAACCAATCGATCACGGATTTTGCGCTTGAGGCATACGTCGGTCATCTCGCCGAATCCTTCGTAGTCGATGCGGGGGCGGTTCCCGTTGAGAGGATCTCCATTAGGGTTGGCGTTCTTTACGCTAATAATGACGGCAAAATCGATTTTATTACTTAAACTGGCCATAATCACTCCTCCTTATATTGTCTATTCCTCATCCGTTTCATAATCTTCAAATTCATCATCAGCAGTCTTCGGGATCCATTGCCCATCTTCCAGTTTATTTTCGTTCAGCCATTTTCGCTGGCAATGATATGCTAACAGGAACTCTCCGCTCAATCGGCTATCATCAGTAAATTCATTTGCCAGAAATCGACTGCAGATGTTATCGAGCAGTTCAACATACCCCCTGAGTAAACCAGACGCCTTTGAATGGATCCTTGACTTGTATGGGGTTAAGCCTGTTTCTATCGTGCGCCATGTTGAAAAGGGCCTGTCGGCAAACCTTTGCATCATTCGGGCAGCTGTTGTCTCTCTTTTTTCCTTCGCAAAATAGAGCGCCATTGATTCAATCTTTTCCGCCACCGCCAGCAATCGGCCATAAAGATAATCCCGTGAACTTCTTTCCTCGTCTAAAGCCATTGTGTGCCTCCTTTCATTGTAGAATCCTTTATACAGCGAACAGGCTATGCCTAAGCGTTTTCTAAATTCCCATGGTTCAAGACCGGCTCTATTTGAAGTACGGCGGACACATTGTTCAAGGAGATCCCGGGGAATTGGCCTCCCATCGATTATTGAAGGCAATAATCGCTCCACGGTCGCGCTGAGAAGTCTTATACCACCTTTCCCTTCTATCTTTTTACCGTATGCACACCATGCGATATCCCTTGGGGCCGGCGCGCCTTGAAAAAGAATCGGTTTCTTCTTCTTGTCCTTGCCGTAATTTTGAAACCATGCGAAATCTGAATGCCATCTTTCAATCCTTTCAATGAACTCGGAGCCTTTTAATTCCCGGTAAAAGGTTATCGCCATACGTCCCTTCCCGGCGGAATCCAAACCTATAACAACAATATCTTCTGTGTCTGTAATATTCGCTTTGTATCCGGCAAGCTTCTTTTTAAACCGCACTGCAAAAGACTGGCCGAGATCCCCGACCTGAGAATTAGCGGCACTTCCCATCAAAATTCCGTTGCAAACGAAGTCCCAGGAATTTGCACATGGATCGGGAATATCTTTTCCAGCTACCGCCCAGGTTAGAAAAACCTGGTCACCATTGCGGAATGCCTGCCGGCGGATCAGCCACTGCAAGGCGCTGTGAGCCTTTTGCGTGACCTCTAAAGAGACGCCTGCAGCCTGCTCGGCGGTCAAGAATCTCCCTCGAAATGTATATCCTTGCTCATCGTTTGAGGAAATGAGTTTGGCCTTGTCTCCATCGTGCCGGATCTTTGCCGGATGATTTTCGGCCAGAAGTACCATCTGTTCCCCGGTCGCAATACAGAACCCTCTGGTATCAACCAGGCTTCCGTAGAATAAGATCCAGGAGTCCTTAAGCGATTCAGAATCCCATGTGGCAACCTCTACGTGATTATCTCCTTCGACCTGGAAGCGGACAAAAGAATCCATAGGGATTTGTCCTGGTGACAAGGCATGAAATATCGGCGGCGCATCCTTTTTATCCCCCTTAAACGATTCCATAACCCTAGCCTTCCCGTTGTGACTGTTTTGAATGACCGGCAGGACCCCTTCTGAGACGAGGTCCTTGATCACCGCTCCCTTTTTCAGGTACGCCCAGATCGCTGCAACCATATGGTGGCTAAATTCCGAATCCTTCCATTTTCCCAACAGAGCCATGAATTGTTCGTGGGGCTCCGATGGGTTGCCTTGAAACCCGACTGTTACTTTCCCTCCATATTCCGTAAAATCCCGCGCAATATACTGAAGTTTGTCGCACAACGGGTGGCTTGGCGGCGTTTTCCCGGTCCGGCCGCCCGATTCTTCCGTACACGGGATCAAGGTTTTTCGTTTTTCTTTATTCTCAAGCACGATGGCCCGCCGGAAGTTGCCCTCGCCATCGATAACAATCTCGATCTGGGCCAATTGAGTTGTGTGCGATATGGGATTGGGCACGTCGGGACCCGGCCCCTTTGAACACAGTTTATAAGTTTCATACAACTTCTGTATCCAACTCATTCCATCACCCCCAATTCTGCAGTTTCTATTGCCACGGACCTTAAATTCCCAACACCAAAATCTTTTGCCTGCATTTCCCGAATGTCCTTGCAGAACTCCGGCCTGCAGTCTTCCGGATGGTCGAACGTCAGCACCCCCCGCCTGAGCGTTGGATGCCAGAACCGGGCGCGTAATTTGTCGCCCCCTGTTTCATCCGGGTAGCCAAACCCGTGGAACATCAGGCTGTAGCCTATTTCATCGCTTTCATCATAGTCGCCTTTGCCTTCACCAAATACGCAGGGCTCCACATATCCCTGGCAATCGCGGGTACCGAGAAATATATCCTGTCTTCCGCCCCGCTCAAGCATCCGTCGTGCTATCGCGTAATGCTTGCCGTCGATCCGGTCCTTCTCCAATGCCTCGTGATGATCGTTCCATTCGAAATGAGCACGTACCTGGTATTCGACATCAGCAAGAAACGTATATATTGCCAAGTCACCGAAGCTTTCCTGCTTCTTGCCGGGTTTTTTTTCGCTGGGATAGACGCCCCCATAGTTAAGAGGCTTCATTCCTTTGGTCTGTGTGCGAATCCTACGCATTACCCTGACGGCATCGACCACCCATATGAAGGTGGGTTTCCAGTAGATCGATTTGCACACGCCTTTCAATGCTTCGTACGTTGGAAGATGATATGAACATTTCTCGCCGCCTAATTTTGTCAGCGGATCGGTAAAAAGCGCGTAGCGGCCCCAGAGCCTGAATTCAATACTGTTCTTGGGTAATGTATTCATTTTCGAATTGTTCCTCCCGTTCGACCGGCTCTAACGATATGCCGGTTATTCTACTGTAGTATTGTGAATCGAGATAGAATATCTCCGTGTCTTCCTGCACCCGACACAGTGCGCCTTGTTGAATCAATTTTTCAAACTCATAAGGGAACAGGTTGACCGAGTATTGTTGTGCCGCCCTGATCAGGGTATATTGTTTCTCCACCTTGAACGCCGAACAGAGTTGGGATACAAGGCCTCCACCCTCCCTGCCATAGGAGACAATGACACTTTGGGTCGGCGCGTCGATAGATTTAAAATGCCGCGCTGCCGTCATAAAAGACTGCCGGAGGTTTATCACAGGCATCACCCCGTCGTGTTTCCGCCGGTATTCGGCAACGGTATTGCTATTGGACGCGAGCATATTCAGGAGCGTGTCATTGCGTCTTGCTTTGACCGGATAATCCATGATGCTCCTTCGATCATAAAAATAGTTTTGATAATACCATTCAAGCATCCTGGGGCTGATAATATCGCCGCCGAACCTTGAGGGATCGTTCTTGTAATCGTCAAGAACACGATTTGTTTTTTCCTTGCCGGCTGCAATATCCTTCTGGTGCTTGAGGTTTTCATCGGCGGGGTTGACGATAAACACTTTCCCGATTTCCGAGGCGCCATGACGATTACAGCGGCCTGCTGCCTGTGCAATCGAATCAAGCCCGGCAAGCATACGGACAACCGATTTGAAGCTAATATCCACCCCGGCTTCGATCAGTTGCGTGCTGATACAAATAATCGGGTCTCCTCCAAGCTTCCGACGAATTGTGTCGAATATCTTTCTGCGATGAGCAGGGCACATACCCGTACTCAAATGAAATACCTCGCAACCCTTTCTTCTCACACCCTCGAAAATGACTCGGGCGGCCTTTTTCGTGTTCACAACAACAAGGCAATTCCCCTCTTTTGCAGCCTGTTCATGCGCAAACTCCGCAATCTCCTGGCAGCTCCATCCAGGAGACCTACGGTAGTCATGAACAGAAACCCTCTTCAGATCGGTATAGAGTTTGCCAATATCGGGCACAATCTCATTGCCCTTTGTGAACTGGAGAGCACCTTTCATTTTTTCCACCCGATCCAGGAGAGGTTGCGTCGCGGTGCAGAGAACAACCGTGCTCCGGCAGTGATCAACCAGGAAATTGATTGCATTGTTGAATAGATGGACGCACCTGATTGGCAACGTTTGAATCTCGTCGAAGATGATGACGGTTTTCGCCAGTTGGTGCATGCGCCTTGCGCCACGAGTGCCTGCACCGAAAAGAGTCTCCAGGAGTTGGACCATTGTGGTGAACACAACTGGCGCATCCCAGTTTTCTGTCAGCAGTTTTTCTTTCCAGGTCTGAACATCGGCTCCAATATTCGAGTGGTGTTCAAGAACGATCCGACCGTGATCTTCGGGACATTCATCGGGTTCAAGGATGTCGCGTATGACTCTGGCATTTTGATCAATGATCGTCGTAAACGGGATGACATAAATTATCCTGTCCATTTCGCGCGTATTTGCATGGTGCAGCGCGAATCTAAGGCTCGCAAGGGTCTTTCCTCCCCCGGTGGGAACTGTTAAAGTAAATAATCCTCTTTCGCGTTGAGCGGCTAAAAGACAACTATCTGAAATAGCAAGACGAATTTTATTTACAGCTCTTTCGGCTTCAGTTTGTACACTACTATTTTTTACTTCGAAAGCCTTATATCTGTTCTCGAACCGATCAATTAATTCACTCCACGGTCGATAGTCTCCCTGTTGGTGGTATTGTGCGGTCCTTGGCTTTTCTGAATCTGCCGTATCCTGTCGATCGGCATCAATAAGTGCACTGAAAAGAAACCTCGCAAGTAAACCTATTTGGGATTGCGCAACTGTTGAATTCATATTTTTCTCTGGACAAGTATTGAAAATATCGCGACATTTTTCTTCGAAAGGACTCGTGAACGAATTGTCGGCGAGAACACTATTCACTCTTTCGAGTATGTGCTTATCTGTGTTAATGACGCACTCCTTCATGTGAGTTTTCCTATCTGTCTTCGATAACCGTTTCGAATAGGAATCCCAGGTTCCACTATCGTCCGTTGCCAAGCAGTCAATGAGTCCTGAGTGATGTGAAACCAGGCAAAGCGCGAGAAACTGTCCCAGAATTTTGCGGGCATTAGATGCACCGATTCGTGACGAGAGATACTGGGCGCCAGCGGTAGAGTGATCAATTCTTCCCCTTTTTCCCGATGGATCTTCAAATTCTTCGTCTTCGTCGGGGTTAAACTGAGGGTCATCTTTCTTAATTGCATCTGCGATATATTTTTGAAATTCTGAACTATATTTCCCGAAATCATGGAGAAGCCCGAGCAAATAGCCGTAGCGTGCCATCCCTATCTTTTCGGCATGGGTTTCGGCAAGCTTGGCTACACCTTCGAGATGTTCATGTAATTTTTGATTTTTGTGAGCTATGTAATTGGACATAATCATCTCTCCCTCAATGTCTAAATAGCATCCTGCGCCGCCTCTTTCTCCACGTCCGCCCCGTGGTCGTCCGCATGCTCGAGCTGATAGAAATGCTTTGCCGGGACAGTGGCAGTAATGCTGACCACC
>Ga0172382_10011359_pt1 | contig 11793 bp, 13 predicted proteins | sample Leawel138RmetaG_FD_122245 | JGI IMG/M metagenome (GOLD analysis project Ga0172382, IMG submission 122245) | Leachate microbial communities from a municipal landfill in Southern Ontario, Canada - Leachate well 138R metaG | ecosystem: Engineered > Solid waste > Landfill > Unclassified | place...
CAATTATAGAGAGCTTTAGGAGAGGTTGTTGTTTCTAAAAAGTCTTGAATTAAATGGATTTAAATCTTTCGCTGACAAAACCCGAATGGAATTTGCTTCAGGGACAACTAGCCTCTTAGGACCTAACGGTTGCGGAAAGAGCAATATTGTTGATGCGATTAAGTGGGTTTTAGGGGAACAGTCGACAAAAACACTTAGAGCCGGCAAAATGGAAGACGTCATTTTCAACGGAACTGAGAGTCGCAAGGCAATGAACTATGCCGAAGTTACCCTAGTTATTTCAAACGAAAAAGAGATTCTCCCCGTCGAAAGCACTGAGGTAGAGATTAAACGGCGCCTTTTCAGAAGCGGCGAGAGTGAGTTTTTTATAAACCGCAATCAAGTCAGACTCAGAGATATCAGGGAACTGTTTTTTGATACAGGGGTAGGCAAATCGGCTTACTCTATTTTGGAGCAGGGAAAGATAGACCAAATACTGAGTCACAAGCCGGAAGACCGCCGTTATATCTTTGAAGAAGCTGCCGGAATTACCAGGTATAAAGCCCGCTCAGTCGAAGCACAAAGAAAACTTGAAAGAACAGAAGAGAATATTGAGCAGGTAGAGACCCTGCTACAAGAGATTAAACGGCAGTATGAGAGCAGAAAAGGACAAGTAGCAAGACTAAATAGGTACAAAGAGTTGGAAGACCAACAAGCCTCTTTGGAAGTCGATGTTCAATTTGGAACAATAAGAAGTTACCAACTTCTGCTAGAACAAAAAGAGAATCAACTTGTACATACCCAAAAGGAATTTAGTGAAATTCAACAAGAGATTGAAAACATTAAAACAGATTTAGAGGAAAAAGAGTTTTCATTAAGCGACCAAGTTGAGAAAAGGATTGAGATTCAGAGTAGAATTAATACCGTAAGAGAGCAAATCAGAGGTAAAGATGAGCAACTTGATTTATTGAAGCAACACTATAAAGAGTACCATGAAAGAAAAATTGAGTCCCAAAAAAGATCTTTGGAAATAGCAAAAAGGCTTGAGCAAAACCTAAGGGAATTGGAAAATAAAAAGTCATATCTAATTACTATCGATTCTCTTATTAACGAAAAGAAACACGATATTGCAGCTACTCAAGCAACCATAGACAAAACGTTAAACGAGATTGCAAAGTGGGAAAATGAGATAATTCAGGCGGAAATTAGCCTAGTAAAAGAAGAAGAATCTCAACAGCAACTCTCATTAAACCTACAAGAAATAGCCGACAAAATGGCTACTGAGCTTGATAAAAATATTAAAGAGAGCGGCTATTCAATTGAGTTAAAAAATAAGAATTATAAAATAATGCTTGATGCGCTTAACGATCTTTTAATCAAGATTAGAGAGTTTAAGGAGAATCAGAGAGAGCTTCTTGTTAAAGAAGCTGTGAATCTAAAAACTTTGATTGTTAAATACAACGACAGTCTACCAAATTTTATCGATGAACTGATGGGTCCGGGGGGAATTTTAACAGAAAAACATTCAATCGATAAACAACTTTACGAAGGGCGCCAAAAAATAACTACAATCAGAAATACTATTTCCAAACTGAGAAATAATATAGTTGACTCAAATGATATGTTAGAAATAAACAGAAGTACTTTAACCAATTTGAAAATCGAACTTGGAGAGTCTGTTGCCCAACAAGATTTAACTAAGATTTTAATTGAAAGTTTAGAAAGGCAACGATTCGAACAATCCAATTTCCTGCTTGATGCCGATAAAGAGAGCCAAAACTCCTCCATCAGAGTGAAAGAGTCTCTCAATCAAATTAAGGGCATTGAAAATGAGAAAGAGGATCTTATTCAAGAAGGGAAAGATTTAGAACAACAATTGGCTTTAACAATTCGAGAAATTGAAGATTCCAATATTAATTTAGGAAGCCAAAAAAATCGGCTTAACACGTTGTACACTAAACAAAGCGAAGTAAGAAGCTCAATAGATAAATATACATTCCATATTGAATCTCTGAATGAACAAATTCAGAGTGTTTATCGAAATTTCTTTGAGTCGTACGGTAAAAGCTTAAAAGAGTATGATGAGCGTCTTGATGCTGAAATTGAAGATGTAACTTCTCTCAGAGAGAAATTAAGTCACCTGAAAAAACAGATTCTGAATCTTGGTTATATAAACCATATGGCGATAGAAGAGTTTAATGAAATTAAGGAGCGCCACGATTTTCTTTCCCATCAGATAAACGATTTAGAGAAAGCCAAAGGGGATTTAACGAAAGTAATTGAGGAGATTAAAAAAAGGTCAGAGGAGCTTTTTATCGACTCCTTTAATAAAATAAGAGCCTCATTTCAACAGATGTTTCATAGAATGTTCGGAGGGGGAAGAGCCGATTTAAGATTGATAGACCCTGAAAATCTATTGGAGAGTGGTATCGATATTCTTGCCCAACCACCGGGAAAGAAACTAGACCGCTTAGACCCTCTTTCAGGCGGAGAAAAATCTTTGACAGCAGTGGCACTTTTGTTTGCGACTTACAAAGTCAAACCTTCACCATTTTGTGTTTTAGATGAGATAGATGCCTCATTAGATGATCGTAATATTGGTTATTTCTTAACTGTTTTAGATGAATTTAGTCAAACAAGCCAGTTTATAATCATCACACACAATAAGCATACAGTAATGGGTTCATCAACGTTACTTGGTGTTACGATGGAAGAGAAAGGAGTTTCAAAAGCCATAAGTTACAAAATGGGCTTTGATTCCGAGCGGGATGAGGTCATCTATGGTGAACAACTTGACATTGCATTAAATAATACAGTATAAGGACAAACTGTAGCGCAGTTAATATTGGATGGATAATGTTTGATTCAATCAGTGAAAAATTTTCAAATATAGTTCGCTCTTTTAGCGGAAAATCAAAAATAACTCAAAAAAATATAGAAGATGCCGTAGAAGAGATTAAAATCGCTCTTTTAGAAGCCGATGTAAACATCAGAGTAGTTCGCCGTTTTATCAACAAAACTATCGAAGAGGCAACCGGAGAAAAGGTTTTAAAGTCGGTTGACCCGGGGCAACAGTTCGTTAAAATCGTCTATGATAGAATGGTTAATCTTTTAGGTGATGTCGAAGCACAGAAAATAAACCTTAAAGGTCCCGATACCACCACAGTAATTTTAATGATGGGACTTCAAGGCTCGGGAAAAACTACCACCAGTGCCAAACTTGCCAACAGGCTTAAAAAAGAGGGCAGAAGACCCCTTTTGGTTGCTGCCGACTTAGTAAGACCGGCTGCTGTTTTGCAACTGCAGGTTCTCGGCGAACAAATCGGTGTCCCTGTCTATAGCGAAAAGAGTGACAAACCGATTAAAGTAGCCCAAAATGCTTTAGTAAAAGCAAAGAAAGAGCAATTCGATACGGTCATAGTCGATACAAGTGGGCGTCTCCATTTAGACAGTGAAATGATGGGAGAAATAGTGGCTATCAGCAAAGCCATTAAACCCGATGAAACTCTGTTTGTTGCCGATGCAATGACAGGACAAAATGCCGTAACCATAGCTAAAGAGTTTGAAGACAAAGTGGGTATCAGTGGTGTGATTCTCTCCAAGTTTGATTCCGATACCCGTGGCGGTGCTGCACTCTCGCTCTCATCCATAGTCGGCAAACCGATTAAATTTATCGGTGTCGGTGAAAAAATTGAAGACTTAGACCCATTTTACCCCGACAGAATAGCATCCCGCATTTTAGGGATGGGAGATGTCGTTACCTTAGTTGAGAAAGCTCAGGAAGTTTGGGACGAACAAGAGAGTGAGCGGATGCATAAAAAAATGAAAAATAATGCATTCGATTTGCACGATTATCTTGAGCAACTTGAAAATATGGATAAAATGGGTTCCATAGATAAACTAATTGAGATGATTCCGGGAGCTAAAGGGGCTATTAGCGAAGATAGTGTCGATAAAGATGAGATGAAAAGAGAAAAGGCGATTATTTGTTCTATGACCTATGCCGAACGCTCTAATTATCGTATAATCGGCCCGACAAGACGCAAAAGAGTAGCCTTGGGAAGCGGAACAAGTGTCGGTGAAGTTAATCGACTCTTAAAAAAGTTTGAAAAAATGCGGCTGATGATGAAGAAGTTCGCAAAAAATAAAAATTACCAAGCTTCAATGTTTAAACATATGGGCATGTGATGGCGTTGAGCAGGAGGAAGTTGTGAGTACCACTATTAGACTTAAAAGGTTTGGTTCTAAAAAAAGACCTTACTACAGATTGGTTGTTGTCGATTCTCAGGCTGCAAGGGATAGCCGTTCAATTGAAGAGGTTGGACACTATCATCCTATTGAAGCGGAGGAGAATCAAGTTGTTCTAAAAGAGGATAGAATTAAAGAGTGGATAGCCAAAGGGGCACAACCGTCGGCTACCGTTAAGAGAATCCTCAACAAGCATAATATCACACTTGATAGAAATGTAACTGAATAAGCGGAGGCTCCAAGTGGAAAAGGATTTGGTAGAATACATTGCAAAATCTCTTGTCGATCTACCTGAAGAGGTTAGTGTCAACGTTATAGAGGGGGAACAATCAACCATACTTGAATTGAAAGTTGCCTCTAATGATGTCGGCAAAGTGATCGGAAAGCAGGGGAGAATAGCCAACGCCGTAAGGGTAATTTTAAGTGCTTCAGCAGCCAAAAGCGGAAAACACGTTCAGTTAGAAATTCTAGACTAACAAAATGTTGGCAACCGGAGTTCTCAGGGGTCCCTATGGGGTTCACGGATTTATTAAGTTTTTCTCATTTTCTCAGGAGATAACTCATCTCAAAAATTTAGAAACACTTTTACTAAAAAAAGAAGACAAAGAGATAAAGCTAACCTTAGAAGAGTTGAAAACCCACAACTCCACCTTTTTAATTAAATTTAAAGAGATTAACAGCCCCGAAGAGGCAAAAAAACTGAACGGCTATGAGCTTTGGATTTCAAGAGAAGAGGCTCAAAACCTTAAAGAGGGTGAGTATTACACAGCCGATTTGATTGACTGTAAAATTTTACTAAACGGTAAAAATGTCGGTACAGTAATTTCTACTATCGATGGACCTCAAGCGCTTTTACTGGAGGTTCTCTCTCTCATAGACGACAAAAAATATTTAATCCCTTTTATGAATAATTATATCGGCAAAGTTGATTTGAAAAATAATGAGATTGAGCTGTTAGAGGAGCAACTGATTCAATGAATTTTGAAATACTGACTCTCTTTCCCGAAATCTTGGAAGGCTTTTTTAAAAGTTCAATTATGGGGAAGAGTGTTGAAGCCAATAAATTCAGCTACTCATTAATCAATTTCAGAGATTTTGCTACCGATAAACATAAAAGTTGTGACGACACTCCTTACGGAGGGGGTGCCGGAATGGTTTTGAAACCAGAACCTCTGGGTAGAGCTCTAGATTCAATAAATGCTAAAAATAAACGGGTAATTTATCCTACACCCAGCGGTAAATTGTTTACCCAAAAATATGCCAAAGAATTGAGTACAGAGGAAAACCTTGTATTTATTTGTGGGAGATACGAGGGTATTGACCAAAGAATAATAGAACTGTATGTTGATGACGAGATTTGTATAGGGGACTATGTTATCTCTTCTGGAGAGATTGCTACGATGGCTATTGTCGATGCGATTTATCGTCTGGTCGATGGTGTTATAAGTGATAGGTCTCTGCTTGAGGAGAGTTTTGAAAATGGGTTGCTCGAATACCCTCACTATACGAGACCTGAAACCTATTGTTCAATCAGCGTTCCTGAGGTATTATTGAGCGGGCATCATAAAGAGATTGAAAAATGGCGCCTGACAAAAAGGTTGGAAAAGACCTTGATAAACAGAACTGATCTGTTAGAGAAGGCTCCTTTGGGGAGTCAAGAAAAGAAAATTTTAAAAGAGTTGCAAGCGCAGAAAGCGAAGGGGATAGAATAAAATGGATGCACTTAGAGCAATTGAAGCAGTTCAAATGAAAGATGGCGCTGAGAATTTTAGTGTCGGAGATACCGTAAAAGTCTATTTCACCATTAAAGAGGGTGACAAACAACGAATTCAGATTTATGAAGGGTTGGTAATTGCTTTTAAAAACAGCGGTATAAGAAAAACCTTTACCGTTCGTAAAAATTCATACGGTGTCGGTGTTGAGAGAATTTTTCCACTTCACTCACCACTGATTGAAAAAGTTGAAGTAACCCGTCAGGGAAGGGTAAGAAGGGCAAAACTCTACTATATCCGTTCCAAAGTTGGCAAAAAGGCTAAAGTACCAGCCCTTATTGGTAAAAAAAGATAAACAAAAACAATTTCCAATAGGAGGACGGATAAATTAAAATCCGTCCTTTTTGCTTTTATTATGGGAAGGCAATGTGTATGATAATAACTGAGGTCAACGGTGGCAGAAATTAAAGAAAAGAAGAGTCAAAGCAGTAAAAGAAGGCGCTTTAGCAGATCTAAAGGGGTTAAAGAGAGAAGAGAGACACCTTCTCCTTTAATTAATGAACCGCTAGTAAAATGTGAACTTTGTGAAAATGTAATTGAAAACATAGCTGAGGCAATCAGTGAAGGGTCTGCCAAATTCAGCCATTTTGATTGTGTAATTGAAAAAATAAGCAAGAAAGAGAAACTTGCGGAGAATCAAAAAATTAGTTATATCGGTAGAGGTATTTTTGCTGTTGTTGAGCTAAGTGAAGAAAATCGCTACAAAATCGTTAAAGAGATCACTTACGAATCTCCCCAGGATTTTTCAAAGATGAAGCAATTTGTCGAGGAGTTAAAAAAATGAACTCTAAAACCATAAAAGCTATGTTACCGGGGACTTTTGACCCGCCAACCAACGGTCACCTTAACTTAATTGAGAGATGTGCCAAGCTCTTTTCATCGTTGGATGTAGTTGTTGCCGATAACATCAATAAAAAATGTCTTTTCAGCGGTGAAGAGCGCACAGAGATGTTAAAAGAGATGCTCAAAAGCTATCAAAATATTAAAGTTGTCTCTTTTTCAGGCTTAATTGTTAATTATGCCCAAAAGGAGAATATAAATGTTCTGATTAGAGGCGTCAGAGCTTTAGTCGATTTTGGCTATGAGTTTGAGCTGGCGATGACAAACAAACAACTGTACAACGATTTAGAGGTTCTGTTTATGCCGACAGACCCCAACTATTTTGTACTGCGATCGTCTGCCATTAAAGAGATGGCCGCCTTTGGAGCCGACGTATCATCAATGGTGCCCCCTTTGGTTGCGCAAAAACTCCAATCAAAGATAAAGATTCTTGACATAAAAGTATGATTTCGTTATTCTCACAAAAGAAAGAAGAAAATAAAGAGGAATAAGATGGCTGTACCTAAATATAAGACTTCCAAAGCACGGACTGCTACCAGAAAAGCAGCAAACATGCGCTTAGAAGCCCCCACACTAACGGTGTGTGGAACTTGTGGAAACAAGGTTTTACCCCACAAAGTATGTCCAAAATGTGGCTACTATAGGGGTAATCAAATTTTAAATCTTGAAAACATGGGTTAATATTGTTAATACACACCTGTAATTTGGAGGATTGTTAAAAAATGGATAATAATACTGTTTTTGAAAAAGTTAAAGACTTAATATCAGAAAAACTTGAGATTGATGACTCTAAGATATCTATGAACTCTTCTTTTAGAAAAGACCTTGGAGCCGACAGTCTTGATACATATGAATTAGTCTACGCCATTGAAGAGGAACTGGGAGTTTCTATTCCAGATGAGAAGGCTAATGAGTTTGAAACTGTAAAAGATGCAGTTGATTTTTTAGTAGAAGTATTGAAATAGTAAAAAACTAATGCCCAGTTTTCCTAAGAACAATGAATACGGGAAAGCTCCTGAAATCTCAGCTGAGAGAAAACGGGAGCTTTCGTTATTTCAAAAACTCGCAAATATAAAATTTAAAAATCTTGAGCTTTTAAATTTAGCTTTTTGTCACCGTTCATATGCCAATGAAAGTCCTACAGAAGTCGATAACAATGAACGTTTGGAATTTCTCGGAGACAGTGTCTTAGGGTTATTTGTCTCTGACTGGCTCTTTATCCATCTGCCGAAACTGGATGAGGGCGATTTTTCTAGAATAAAATCATTCGTCGTCAGCGAAGATTCCTTAGCCGAGATTGCAAAGAAACTTAGAGTCGATAACTTTATTCTAATAGGAAAAGGGGAGGAGTTTTCAGGCGGTAGGGGTAAGAAAGCCCTTTTGGCAGATTGTATGGAGGCTATTTTTGCCGCTTATTATTTAGACAGCGGATTCTTAGCCGCTAAAACTCTCGTTTTAGATTTAGTTGTTCCTCAGATTTTAAGTGTATTAAAAAACAAACATAAAAAAGATTACAAAACCATGTTGCAGGAATATGTCCAAAAAAATTATAAAAGTTATCCCAGGTATGAAGTTGTTAAAAAGACCGGCCCTGAACATGATAACACCTTTTGGGTAAAAGTTACCGTACAAAGAAAATCCTACGGTCCAGCCAGTGGTTCCAATAAAAAAGAGGGCGAACAGGCTGCCGCAAAAATTGCTTACGAGAGTTTAGTTAAATAGAGTTTCCAAATAGGTAGTTTTTAAAATAGTTCAATCCAATTTTCTCCAAGAGTGCACCCTCATTTTGTTTAGGGTCATCTAAGACAGACTCCAAAAGATAATTTAACACTAACCCCATTTGCGGTCCTTTAGGAATACCTAAAGCGGCTAAACGGTTTCCGTCAATATCTAAATCCTTTATTGAAAGAGCATTAGATTTTTCTAAAACCTCTTCGATCCTCTCTTTTAATTGAACCAAATCATCGGAATAAAGGGTGTTATTGGTAGCCATTCTGTCGGCTACTCTTAAGGTAAAAAGATCATCTATATTCTCATAACCCACTCTGTTAATAAAACGCCTTATTGCTCCGTCTGTGGCTGTCTCATCGTATTTAAACATATGGTTTGCTATCAGATTGAGAATTATATATTTATCGGCATTGGAAAATTTAAGCCTTTCTAAAATCTCTTTTGCCATCTCAGTAGAAACTTGTTCGTGGCGATAAAAGGTAACACTATTTTCATTATCTTTAGCTTTTACAACTGGTTTTCCAATATCATGAAAAAGTGCCGCGATTCTGATAAGAGGTTTATCCTCCTTGACTGCATCACAAGCAGCAAGGTTATGGGTAAAAACATCCCTCTCGTGAGAGCCTTTCTGTTGGACATTCTCCCCCAAAAGAAGCTCAGGTAAAAGAGTTGCCAAGGCTGAACACTCCTTCATTGCCAGTAATCCCACCGAAGGTTTTAAAGACTCTATGATCTTTAAAAACTCGTCTCTGACTCGCTCAGAGCTGACTGCTTTTAGATTTTTTGATGTATTAGTCATTGCAGCCATAGTCTGCTCTTCAATTTTAAAGTTGAGTTGCGAAGCGAACCGACATCCTCTCAATATCCTTAAAGCATCCTCTTCAAAACGCTGCTGTGGTACTCCGATAGCCCTTATGGTACGCTCTTTTAGATCTTTGAGCCCTCCGTGATAATCCAAAATAAGACCGTCTCTCGGATCGACAGCCATTGCGTTAATGGTAAAATCACGCCTTTTAAGATCCTCTTTTAAACTTGAGATAAACTCAACCTCTTTTGGTCTGCGGTGTTTTATATACTCCTTTTCTGTCCGGAATGTTGTTACTTCAAATGTGTTGCCTTTATAAACAACTGTAACTGTTCCATGTTTGATTCCTGTTGGAATAACTGTTTTAAACATCTTTAAAACTTCTTTGGGTGGAGCATCTGTGGCAAAATCGTAATCATTATTGCCTTTTCTCAGCAGATAGTTACGGATTGTTCCACCAACAATATAAACAGAATAGTTGCGCAAATAAAAATGGGAGGCAAATTCTTGGACTAGCTTATTGACGGGGAATTTTTTCATCTGTTAATGCTATCTGTGAGTTGAGGAGATTGTCAATATAGATTGAATTTGATTAGTAAAATCACTATAGTTGACCTATTAGCCTCTCACAAAAGGGTAATTAGTTTTAATTAGGAGTTATGTTGATGTTCAAGTCAGTCGATGCAAAAGAAGACTTTCCCAAAATGGAAGAAAAAATCCAAAAATATTGGGAAGATAACGATATATTCCGTAAATCTATCGACAATCGCAGTGCCGATAATGAGTATGTTTTTTATGATGGGCCTCCGTTTGCCACTGGCTTGCCTCACTTTGGACACTTAGTACCCGGTACAATTAAAGATTTATACCCCAGATACCAGACAATGAAAGGCAAGAAGGTCAACCGCCGCTTTGGTTGGGATTGTCACGGATTACCGGTTGAGTATGAGATTGAAAAAACTTTAGGAATATCTGGGCACAGGGCTATCATTGATTATGGGGTAGGTAAGTTTAATGAAGAGTGTCGCTCAATAGTTTTACGCTACACCAACGAGTGGGAAGCAACAATCAATAGGATGGGGCGTTGGGTCGACTTTGAAAACGGTTATCGAACAATGGATACAACCTATATGGAGAGTATCTGGTGGGTCTTTAAAAGCCTCTACGAAAAAGATTTGATTTACGAAGGCTACAACATTCTTCCTTACTCTCCGGCATTGGCAACCCCTCTTTCAAACTTTGAAGTTAATTTAGGGGGATACCGGGATGTCGTTGACCAGGCAATTACTGTAAGATTTAAAATTGTCGGAGAAAATGAGACCTATTTCTTGGCTTGGACTACAACACCGTGGACTCTTCCCAGTAACTTAGCTTTGGCTTTAGGCCCTGATATCAAGTATGTGAAAGTCAAAGACCTCAAAGAGCAAGTTTATTATATTTTGGGTGAAGCAAAGCTCTCCGATTACTACAAAAATAAAGATGAGTATGAGATTGTAAACACATACCTCGGAAAAGAGCTTGAAAATATTGAGTATGAACCTCTTTTTCCTTTCTTTGAACATTTAAAAGAGAAAGGAGCCTTCATAACCGTATTGGGTTCTTATGTCTCTACGGAAGAGGGTTCTGGTATAGTTCATACTGCTCCCGGTTTTGGTGAAGATGACTATGAGGTTTTAAAAGGTACCGATATCCCGGTTGTATGTCCAATCGATGCTGATTGTAAATTTACTTCCGAAGTTCCTCTTTGGGAGAATGTTTTTGTCAAAGATGCCGATAAAGGGATAATTAAATATCTCAAGGAAAACAAGAAGTTAGTAAAGCAAGAAAACTATCTGCACAGTTATCCTTTCTGCTATAGAACTCACAAACCCCTTATTTATAGAGCAATGTCGAGTTGGTTTGTCGATATAACAAAACTCAAAGAAGCTATGCTGAGGGCAAATGACCAAATTAACTGGATGCCCAGTCACCTAAAATACGGACGATTCGGTAAATGGCTTGAAGGAGCCAGAGACTGGTCAATCAGTCGTAACCGTTTTTGGGGTAACCCCATCCCGGTTTGGAAAAGTGATGAGAGTGATTGCATAGAAGTTATCGGCTCAATAGAGGAACTGTATGAAAAAAGCGGCATAAGAGTTGATGATTTGCACAAACATTTTGTCGATGAAATAACGTATCCCTCACCAGATGGAAAGGGAACTATGAGACGTATCCCCGATGTCCTTGATTGTTGGTTTGAATCGGGTTCTATGCCTTATGCTCAAAATCACTATCCTTTTGAGAACAAAGAGTATGTAGAGAACCATTTCCCTGCCGATTTCATATGTGAAGGCTTAGACCAGACACGGGGATGGTTTTACACCTTGGTTATCATAGGCTCTGCTTTGTTTGACAAACCTGCTTTTTATAACTGCGTAA
>Ga0172382_10011362_pt1 | contig 11791 bp, 8 predicted proteins | sample Leawel138RmetaG_FD_122245 | JGI IMG/M metagenome (GOLD analysis project Ga0172382, IMG submission 122245) | Leachate microbial communities from a municipal landfill in Southern Ontario, Canada - Leachate well 138R metaG | ecosystem: Engineered > Solid waste > Landfill > Unclassified | place...
AGCCGTTCCAGCGCCCATTCCACAGGCGTGCCGACCCGGTTGGCGATCCGTATCGTGAGTGAGGGCGCTTCCAGAGTGGTGACAGCGGTTTTCAGGGCACCAAGATCCCTGTTGTCGTCGAAAAGGCTCATGCCTGCTGTATCCAGTGAGGATTGAAGTGTGCGATCGGGTTCATTTCAGCCGCCGGTCAGCCCCCGGTCTGTACATTGGCTGCTCGGAGCAGCATGCAAGCTGCAGGATGGTGTCGCTGCGGCGTATGAGACGAGGTCTCAGTGACCAGCCAAGAATCGGATGGAATAAATTGAGCGAGTTGTCTTCCAGGCAGTCTACGAGTCCCGCCACGCTGAGTCCAGCGCAGATTCGTCTGCTTGATGCAGCGAGAAAGCTATTTTGCCGCGAGGGTATTCATGCCACAGGCATCTCGTGCATCATGGCACATGCGAACGGGGCGCACCGTACGCTCTACGAGCGTTTCGGCTTCTGAAGCCGGGGCCGGCAGCGGGGGAACCGCCTGGAGCCGTACCGGTTGGCGCGTGGCGTCCAGCGGCAATTACAGAAGCGGGAGAAGCCCGCCGGTGCGGAGCCTTCCCGCTCAGTCTATGAGATGGACCCGGGTGCGATCAGCGCAGGAAAAATCCCCCCACCCGGCCTTCCGTGACATTCAGGGTGGCGAGCAGGTCATCACCCTGATCCGTGAAGCTGACCTTCCAGACGGAAATATCCAGCCCCTGCTGCTGCAGATTCCCCAGATACTGGACCGTATAACCCTGCTGGAGGCGCGGTGCGACGGCATTGGCCACTTGCGCGAACTGCGGTTCTCCGACTGCGGCGAATTCAGGTGTCCCTTGGCTGATGAAGCCTTGGTAGTCATTCTGCGCCATGGAGTCCAGCAATTGCTGGACGACCGGCTGGTCGGCGCTGCCGTCGGTACTGGCGGCTTGTGCGAAAGGCGTCAGGGTGAAGGCCGCCAGCAGGGTGAGGTATCCAAGCAGCCGGCGGAGGATGGCGCCGGAGTGCCGGAAATTCAGGGCGGTGGCTGTGTGCAGGTTCATGAAAAGCTCCCTCGTATCGTGAATCGCGCTGCCGGACGGCAGCTGCTGCCTGGCAGCAAGCCCCGTACCGTTTCAGCCAAGGCCTGTTCACGCTAAAAGGCGCCTTGCATGAGCTGCAACCACGCGCCATGCTATCACTGCTTCGTATCGATATCGGCTTCCTTTACGATCCTTCCCCATTTTTCGAACTCTTCTTCGATGAACTTGCCGTAGGCTTCGGGAGAATCGCTCGTAGAGACTTCGACTGCCGCTGCTGCCAGGGTTGCCTTGACCTTGGGATCTTGCACGGCCTCCAGCACGCCTTCATGCAGTTTCCGGGTGATGTCCTCGGGCAGATTCCTTGGGCCGATCAGACCGATCCAGTTGACGCCGACGAACGATGGCATGCCTTGTTCGCCACTGGTCGGCAGGTCGGGCAGGAACTCGGACCGGTTGACGTTGGCCATGGCGATGCCCTTCAAACTGCCACTTTCGATGTGCTTGTATACGGCGGGGAGATCCACGACGATGGCGTCCACATGGCCCGCCAGGGTGTCCGTCACGGCCGGGGCCGCACCCTTGTAGGGCACATGGACAACCTGTCCCCCGGCGGCGCTGCGGAACAGCTCGATGGTGAGGTGCGGCAGGCCGCCCGTGCCGGAAGATGCCACACTCAGCTTGCCGTCCTTGGCCAGCTTGACCAGGCTTTGCAGGTCGTCGGCCGGTACACGGGGATTAACGGCCATGGTTTCGGGCGTGATGCCGATCAGGCTGATGGGCTGAAAATCCTTGAGAGGATCGTAGGGCACGTTATCGTGAGTGTGGGGTGTGATAACCAGAGGGCTGGCGCTGCTCACCATCAGCGTGTAGCCGTCAGGTTTCGAGCGGGCGAGGTCGTTGGTGGCGATCATGCCGGCGGCGCCCGCCTTGTTCTCGACCACGACGGACACACCCAGTTTCCGGGAAAGCGGTTCGGCGATGGCGCGTGCCGTGATGTCGTTGGAGCCGCCTGGGGAAAAACCGACGATGAGCGTGATGGGCCGGTCGGGAAATTCAGCTGCTTGTGCGATGGCGGGGAGTATGAACCCGTGCCCCAGGCCCAGGCCCAGGCAAAGCAGTGATCCGAGAATGTGCCGGCGTGCGAGCCGGGTCTTTTTGGTTTTCATGCATGTCTCCTTGCAAGGGGGTTCAGCGGCGCGGGGATGCGGTGCGCGGCGCAGGTGATGCCGTCAAGGTGATGCCGTCAGGACAGGGCCATGCGGCGCAGGAGGATGGCTGCGTCCTGTTCTTCGGGTAGCGCGGCCCACGCAGAGAAGGTTTCCTGCTGTTTTGTGGCGCCGATGACGGGATCGGCGAGCGCGCGGAACTTGGCGGCAAGATGGTCGGTGGTCATGGGATTCTGGATACTGCCGACTGCGCTGGCGATGTGGACCTCTAGAGGACTGCCGTCCTTCATCACCATCCGGACGTTGGCCTGGTTGTCGCGCAGGGCGGGCAGCACATTGACCTCGATGCGTTCCTGGAGCGCCCGCACCCGGCTGTCACGTACAGCGGTGAGAGCCCCTTCCGTCAGCCCCGCCGCACGGTATACCGTGGCGGCGGCCACCCAATGGAACAGGCTCACCTGGGCTTCGAGCTCGGTTTCGGGCAGGCGGCGCCAGCAAAGCTTCATGGCGTCGGGGTGGACGTCCACCACGATGCGGTCGATATCCTCGGCCGCGATGGGGTGTTCGCGCAGCAATTGCAGGCAGCCGTCGATGGCAGGATGAATCACGATCCCGCAGGGGTAGGGCTTGTAGGCGTTGTTGAGCAGTTCAAAGCGGGACCCGAGAGAGTCGGTGATCTGCTCTGATTCCGACGTGCTCGATAGAACGTCGAGCAGACCGTTGCGGCCATCCAGCGCGATCGATGAACATTCAAAGCCGCCCTGCGCCAGGAAGGCGGCGTCGATGCCGTGGCGGGCGGCGAGCCCGGGCACATATGCGATGGCCATGCTGCCGTGGGTGGCTCGAAGGCCGCAAGCCTGTGTCGCCGCCAGCCCGATGGCCGAGATCATGGCCCGAGGATCGAGCTGCAGCAGATGGCCAATGGCGATGGCCGTCCCGACGCCGCCCGACAGCCCGGTCATGTACCAGCCCATGTGTGAAGCACCTCCCGATTTGATGGCATTGCTGAGACGGCATTGCAGTTCGATGCCCGCAGCGATGGCGGCCAGCAGCCGGGTGCCGGAGACGGGCTGTCCGGATTGGGACAGCCGGTATGCCGCAGCGAGGCAGGCTGATGCCACGGGAGCGGTCGGATGGGTGATGGTGGCGAGATGCGTATCATCGAAAGTGTGGGCTGACGCGCTCAGTGCGCCAAGCACAGCGGCGTTGGACAGGCCGACGCTTTCCTTGCGGCCCGCGACCGGGACGTCCTGTGCCGTGTCCAGCAGCCGCATGCCGCGGATCGCGGCATCCATCGACGGCGTGACGGCTCCGCCAATGGTGCAGCCCAGATAATTGAGCAGGGCTCGTTGGGATTCCGTCTGGATGTGCGCGGGCAGTTGGTGCCAGCCATAGCTGGCCATGTAGTCGGCAATCTGGGTCGCGGCCGTGGCCGGGAGGGGGCTGGACATGCGGGCTTGTCTCGCAATAGTATTTTTTGATGGGAATGTGTTCTGCCTAAAAGAACATGCATTCCATTTAGTGTGATTCTAGACAGGCTGGTTTTTCATGTCAATGCAGCTTCGCGTCAGCCGGTCTGCCCAAGTCTACTCCCTCAGCTGCTCCAGCATTCTGCATGCCGGTGCGTCTTTCGGTACGAAGGCATTCATGAAACACTAGTGGCCGAAACAGGATGCCAGGGCCTTTTAGTATTAACAGGACACTAGGCAAGGGTACAGTGTTGCCGTGTACCTTGCCGATCTTCCGATCCAAGGCTTCAAGAAGGAATTCCAGGATGTTTGCGATGCGATATTTTGTGTTTGCCGCCTGTTGCCTGGCGCTGGTGCTGGCCGGCCTGGGTGCGGCCCTGTGGGGATGGCACTGGGGCGTAGTGCTGGTTCCTCTGCTGCTGGCAGCATTGGGTGCGCACGATCTTCTGCAGCGCCGGCATGCAGTGCTGCGCAACTATCCCATACTGGGCCATTTCCGCTACCTGATAGAAACGGTAAGGCCCGAGATCCAGCAGTATCTCGTCGACTCGGATACTGATGAAGTGCCATTCGCCCGTTTGCAGCGCAGTGTCGTCTATCAGCGGGCAAAAGGGGAGCCCGACAGCCGCTCCTTCGGCACCAAGCTGGAGCTTCGCGAGGCGGGGTATGAGTGGGTCAACCATTCCATGGCGCCTTCCCGTCTCGATAGTCAGGATTTCCGCATCACGGTCGGCCGGGGCCGACGGCAGCCCTACGCCTTGTCCGTCTTCAATATTTCGGCCATGAGTTTCGGCGCTTTGTCGGCCAACGCCATCATGTCCCTGAACAAAGGGGCGCGCATGGGCGGCTTTGCCCACGATACCGGGGAAGGCTCGGTCTCGCCCTATCATCTGCAAGGCGGAGATCTGATCTGGCAATTGGGTTCCGGCTACTTTGGCTGTCGCGACGAACAGGGGAACTTCGATCCGGAACGTTTCCAGGAAGTCGCCGGGCACGAACAGGTCAAGATGATCGAGATCAAGCTATCGCAAGGAGCGAAGCCTGGGCATGGCGGCATCCTGCCGGCTGCCAAAATCACGCCTGAGATATCCCGTACCCGCGGGGTGCCGATGGGGATCGATTGCGTGTCGCCATCTTCCCATTCGACTTTCTCGACGCCCAGGGAACTGCTTGCCTTCATCGAGCGGCTGCGCGAGCTTTCCGGCGACAAACCTGTCGGAATCAAGCTGTGCATCGGCCACCCCTGGGAGTTCATGAGCATGGCCAAGGCCATGCATGAAACGGACATTCTGCCTGATTTCATCGTGGTGGATGGGGCGGAAGGCGGAACCGGCGCCGCGCCGGTCGAATTCACCGACCATGTGGGTTCGCCCTTGCAGGAAGGTTTATTGCTGGTGCATAACACCCTGGTGGGCGTGGGCCTGCGGGAGCGGGTCCGGATAGGGGCCAGCGGCAAGATCATCACGGCCTTCGATATTGCGAAAACACTGTCCATGGGAGCGGACTATTGCAACAGTGCCCGCGGTTTCATGTTCGCCGTGGGCTGTATCCAGGCCGGTGTGTGCGGCACCGGCCGCTGCCCGACCGGTGTGGCCACCCAGGATCCCGCGCGCCAGCGGGCGCTCGACGTGGGGGACAAATCCCAGCGTGTCGCCAACTTCCACCGGAACACGATGCATGCTTTGAAGGAGCTGGTGCAGGCAACCGGACTGCATCATCCGTCGGAGTTCAGACCGGACCATATCCTGCGCCGCCTGTCGCGCGATGAAGCCAGGCCGATCTCCATGATCCTGACTTATCTCGAGCCGAACGACCTGCTGGAGGGCAATTTCAGGCATCCGGTATACCAGCGTTACTGGAACCGCGTCAGCAGCACATCGTTCGGCCTGTCCAGCTGAGATCGGCTTATGAAATCCATGATGAATAACCGGATCTCCCTGTTGCTCGCTGCGGCTGTGGCGGCCGTGATCGCCACTATCGCGCTTGGGCTGGGGCAGGGCGAATCGGACTCGGCGCCGGCTTCCAGCGCGCGCCTGCTGCACACCGAACCTTCGGACCACGCGCCTGTCGTGGTGTTCGAGCAATACGGCGAGCGCTGCATGAACTTCAACGAGATGGAAGGCGAAGGGCGCCAGACCTGTTTTCAGCTGGATGATCCGGACAGAATGGTGTTCGAGTACACGCGCATGATGACCAGCGCCCTGTTTGTACAGCCCGACCCGTCGTCGGTGCTCATCATCGGGCTGGGCGGCGCCACGTTGCCGATTGCGCTGCACAAGCTGCTGCCGGGGGCGCTCATCGACAGCGTGGAGCTCGACCCCGCCGTGGTCAGGGTGGCGCAGCAGTATTTTGGTTATGAGACCGGGCCCCGGCAGCGGGTATTCGTGGAAGATGGGCGCGAGTTCGTCGAGCGAGCCCACCGTGAAGGCCGGCAGTACGACATGATCATGCTTGATGCTTTCGATGTCGACTACATTCCGGCCCATCTGCTTACGGTCGAGTTCCTTCAGCTCGTCCGGGAGGTGCTCGCTTCCGGCGGACTGGTGGTGGCCAATTCTTTCGCCCAGAGCCGGATGTACGAGCGCGAGTCGGCGACCTACGCAGTGGTGTTCGGCGACTTTTTCAACCTGCGCGCCGGCCTGGACGGCAATCGTGTGATCATCGCATCGAAAGGCGATCTGCCGGACGCGGCGGTTCTGGAGCGCAACGCTGTCATGCTGGCGGAACGCCTTGAGCCCTTCGGCATCGACGCGGAAGCCGCCGTTTCCCGATTCTCGATTATGAAAGGCGGGCCCGACGGAGCCGATGTGCTGCGCGATAAGCCTTAGTGTGCTGTTTGGCTAATTCGACTGGGATGTGCCGAACCCTTCAGTGCACTGTCTGCACCCCGATATCCCATTCCGATGCAAGCCTCTCGGGCGCTTCAGAGAAGCTTGAATGATACGCCAGGCATGATGACGGCTTTGGCCGTAGCGAGGGCCGCTGTGCCAGCGCGTCTCAGCGCGTCAGCATGAGGTAGAAACCCTGCACGAGATAGATCGAGCCGAGCACCATGACCAGTATCTGGGTCCAGCGCCGGAACTGATGGTCGCTCAGCCGTTCCAGCACGAATTTGCTCAGGCTGGTGCCGATGACCGCCATGCCTACGGCAAGACCCAGCAGCAGCCCCGGCACAGATTCACCGCTGTCCATGGCATAGCCGAAGTAGACGAGCTTGGCCAGGTGGGCCGATGCCTGGCAGATGGCCTTGGTCGCGACAACGCTGCGGCGGTCCATTTCGGTGCGTACGTAGAAGACGTCCAGCAGCGGCCCCGAAACCCCGGCAACGAACTGCATGGAGGTGTTCAGGAAGCCGCACAGTTCGGCGCCTCCCGGACTCGTCACCTGAGGGACGTAGCGCCGAGGTATCAACACCACGAGAAAGGGCACAATGCCCAGCGTGATCAATACCAGCGCGCGGTCGGGAATGAAGCCGATGAAGGCGAAGACCAATCCTGCCAGCAGCAGGCCCACGATAAAGCGCCCGAATATGCGGAAATCGGAATGGCGGCGCCACAGCAAGGCGCGCCAGCCATTTGACGTGAGTTGGGCGGCGCCATGCAGCACCATGGCGGCGGAAACCGGCATGAAGGCCACCAGCACCCCCATGAGTATCATCCCGCCGGCCATCCCGAAAACACCGGAAATGAAGGAGGTCGCCAACACGGAAATGGCGGTGAGGACAAGAAATCCGGCTTGCAGCATCGATAGATCAGAAGGGCGGGAACGGTAGCCGAAAGTGTAGCTGCAACCGTTGCGCCGCGCTGATCCGGACGCTAGGGCCCTGTTTGGTCGAGCCGTCGCTATCGCGCCCGGGCGCTAGTGTCCCGTCCGGTTAAGCCTGCGCTATCGCGCGGATTCGCAAAGCGGCAGGGCGGGTTCAGGCGCCGACGATAAGTTCAGGCGCCGACGATAAATAGGCGAGAGCCTGACAGCGCACTTTCCGTCGAGCACGGCTTCGTCCTGGGGCGGCCTTTTGGTTACTATGTGTTCACAATTTTTCATGTATGAAACTTCTTGTATGAGGCAGGGCGGCTATGACGACGGTGTACCTTCCTTCGGATCCTCTGTTCCCTCTTCAATGGCATCTTCTGAATCAGGGCAATACGCCATACAGCGTGCCGGGTTATGACATCAATGTGGTTTCGGTCTGGCCAGACTACACCGGGTGGGGAGTACTGGTCGGCGTGCTGGATAGCGGCATGGATGTAACCCAGCCGGACCTTGTCCAGAACTATCGGCCGGACCTCTCATGGGACGTCAATCTGAACATACCCGGGGGCGCCTTGCGGGATCCCGATGCCAACCACGGCGTGGCCGTGGCGGGCCTGGTGGCCGCGGCGGCCGATAATGGCGTGGGTGGAGTCGGGGTGGCGTGGGATGCGGGTCTTGTGTCTTACCGCAGCAAGCAAGTGGCCTTTCCCGAAGAGATGATATTGTCTGAATTCACGCTCGGAGCCCAGAAGATGATTGCCGATCACATTGACGTGTCGGTGAACAGCTGGGGGGCCGTCCCTCTATCCATTCATGCTTCATGATAAGCAGTCCGACTATCATGCCGTGGGTCGCGAGCTGGCCGATTCCGGTCGTGGCGGCCTAGGGGTGGCAACCTTGTTTTCCGCCGGCAATGAGCGTCAGACAGGTCTGGACACCAATGACAGTCCGGTAACGACAATGCCCTGGGTCACCACGGTTGCGGCCAGCGACCAGCAGGGCAATGTGACACCTTATTCCAACCCTGGCGCCAGCATTCTGGTGACGGCCCCGGGCTCCTGGCCATCCAGCATGGTGACGACCGACCGCCAGGGAACCGACGGCTACAACACCGAACCCGGTACGGCGGGCGACTATACCGATCGGGGCTTCTCCTTCTTCGATGGCACTTCCGCCGCCGCCCCGGTCGCGGGCGGGGTGGTTGCCCTCATGCTGGAAGCCAACTCCGGCCTGGGCTACCGCGATATTCAGGAGATCCTCGTCTATTCCTCTAAACGGGCGACCTTTCTCGATCGCGATCATGATTTCGCCTTCAATGGCGCGCGCGACTGGAACGGCGGTGCTTTGCTGGCCAGTCATGATTTCGGTTTCGGTCACATCGATGCTCATGCCGCGGTGCGTCTTGCGGAAAGCTGGACGGCAACCAGCACGGTCGCCAACTTGGTGATGGAGGCCGGTCAAGTGTCGCAGCGCGCCGTGACGCTCGAGCCCGGCCAGCAGGCCTCGCTGACGGCCTACTTCGCTCCTGATTACCGGCTTGAACAGATGACGGTGACCGTCAACCTTGAAGGGAGCAAGCTCAAGGGGGCGACGCTGGAGCTGATTTCGCCGGATGGCACGCTCAGCCGACTCATCAATCAGCCGCCTTCCTTGTTGGAGGTCATCGATCCTGACGACATCGAGGGTGATGATGAGTTGGATGAGCATATGGTGTACAAGCTGGCCGGCTACACTGTGAACACGGTCTTGAGTTGGGGCGAGTCCCTGGCCGGCGAGTGGACACTGCGCGTCAGCAATGCTGCCGATGGCGAGGCGCTTCATCTGACGGACTGGTCCATCCTGGCGTATACGGCCGGCGAGGTCGGCCCCAGCGACAGCGCGCAGATATTCACCGACGAGTTCGCCCGCTTCGCCGATTTGCAGCCTGAACGCAGTCTGATCGATGCGGCCAACGGTCCGGTCCTGAACGCGGCGGCCGTCACGCACGACGTGCGTTTCGATCTTTCGACCGGGATCTCGTGGATCGGCCGGCAAGAGCTGATGCTGGATGATCCCGCCAAGTTTCAGCATCTGGTGACGGGCGACGGCAACGACATGCTCATCGGCAACGCCGCCGACAACATCCTGATGGCGGGACGCGGCAACAACCATGTCGATGGCGGTGCAGGGCTCGACGTGATGCGTCTGATCGGCGACGCTTCGGATTACACGGTTGATCTGCGCGGTGATTTGACAGTGGTTTACAGCCACGGTCTGGCTGACGGTGGCATCGATGTTCTGCACAATGTCGAAGTGTTGCTGTTTGCCGATCGGGTGGAACTGACCCGCGAACCCACGGATCTGGGGCCGGATCTGTTTGATGAAGCCGCCTATCTGGCGCAGTACCCGGACATTGCCGTCGGGGTGGCGGCGGGATGGTTGGCGAGCGGATACGAGCACTATACGCAATGGGGGGCTGCAGAAGCCCGCAATCCCAACGCCCTGTTCAGCGAGGCCTGGTATCTGGCGGCCAACGCGGACGTGGCGCTGGGCGTGCGAGAAGGGTTTCTGGATAGCGGCTATCAGCATTACCTGAATCACGGCTGGATGGAAGGCCGCAATCCCTCCGCCTGGATGGATGCATCGGCCTATCTGGCCGATAACCCCGATATCGCCGAAGCGCAGATCAATCCTTTCGAGCATTATCTGCTGCATGGCATCCACGAAGGCCGGCCCATTGTGGCGCTGGAGGCGGACCTGTGGATCTGAATGCGGGCAAAGGGTTTCCGCTGACCAAGCGCCGCAGCGCAAGCCCCATCGTTTACGGTAGGTGGACAAGCTCCGGCCGATACGGCCGGAGCTTGTCCACCTCGCGGCCTGCAGGCGGCAACGTGAACGAAGCTGCGGCCCGCAGGGCCTGGGAGCTTCACTGAGGCCCTAACAGGTTCCAGGCTGTCGAGCGCTGTCGTCAGGGTCTGGAGCCGGATGGCTTATATCAAAACTCGTATAAGGAACCAAGAAAAAGTTGGTTTGGGCCTGCTGTGGTGGTTGATACAGTCCCCGGGATCGCTTACAGGAGAAACAGCAACATGGTTGTCAGGGACGAGAAGCAGTATTGGGATGAGGCGCTGGAAACACAGTCTCGGGCGCAATGGGAAGAGCTGAAGCTGGCGCTGCTGAAAAACCACCTTCAGCATGCCTATCTGAACTCTCCCTACTATCGAAGCAGTTTCGATCTTGCCGGGGTGCGCCCCCACCAGCTCCGCTCCCTGGACGATATCCGCCGTTTCCCCTTCGTCGACAAGCGCATCCTGCGTGATCGCCAGCTGGCCGTGCCGCCATTCGGCGATCTGGTTGCGGTGCCCGAACGGGACATCGTCTATATCTCCGCATCCAGCGGTTCCACCGGCGTGCCGACGGCATCGCCCTTCACGGCCAGCGATTTCGACGCGTGGATGGATTACGAAGCGCGGCAGTTCTGGTCGTCGGGCCTGCGGCCGCAGGACCGGTACTGTCATTCCCTGAATTTTTCGCTGTTCGTCGGCGGGCCTTGCGTGCTCGGGGCGCAGAAGCTTGGCGCGCTGTCCATCCATGCCGGCACGGTGCCGTCGGAGCGTCTGTTGACCATCATCCGGCAGTTCCAGGCGACCGCCATCTGGACCACGCCATCCTACGCCTGGTACCTGGGCGAGACTGCTGAAAAGGAAGGCATCGACATCCGCAAGGATCTCAATATCAAGCGGATCTTTGTCGCGGGCGAGCCCGGCGGTTCGATTCCTGAAACGCGCGAGCGCATCGAGTTACTGTGGGGCGCATCAGTCTACGACTACTATGGCCTGTCTGACATCTTCGGCGCCTGCGCCGGCATGTGCGAAGAAAAGAACGGGCTGCACTGGGCCGAGGATCACATCCTGGTGGAAGTGCTGGATCCGGACACCGGCGAACCCGTGGCACCGGGTGAGCGTGGCGAAATGGTGCTGACCACGCTCAAGAAGGCCGCCCGGCCGATGATACGTTTCCGTACCGGCGATATCGTATCCTTCACATCGGAGCCCTGCGGCTGCGGCCGGACTTCGCAACGCCTGATGGGGGTGCACGGGCGGCTGGACGACATGCTGATCATCAAGGGCGTGAACCTTTTTCCCAGCGATGTCGAAGCCATCGTGCGCAAGGAGCACGACCTGACGGGGGAGTACCGGATGATCGTGACGCGGGAAGCGCAGCTCGATGAGCTGACCATCGAGCTTGAGCGCGCGCAGGCCTACCAAGGAACGGACGAAGCGCTGGCACAGCGGTTTTCGAAGCAGTTGAAGTCGGTATCCGGTGTGTCGGCCCGCATTTCCATCGTGCCGCCCGATGCGCTGCCGCGCGCGACCCACAAGGCGAAACGCCT
>Ga0172382_10011363_pt1 | contig 11791 bp, 10 predicted proteins | sample Leawel138RmetaG_FD_122245 | JGI IMG/M metagenome (GOLD analysis project Ga0172382, IMG submission 122245) | Leachate microbial communities from a municipal landfill in Southern Ontario, Canada - Leachate well 138R metaG | ecosystem: Engineered > Solid waste > Landfill > Unclassified | place...
ATTTATTACCTTTTTTGATATTTGCATTTATTTCAAATGGGACATTTTTCATGTACATGAACGGAATAAGGCAGACAATTGTAGCAAGTATATTTATTTTTACCATACCTTATTATATTAATCAAAAGAAAATTATACCGTATATTCTCGTAATTCTGATTTGCACATTGATTCACAAATCCGCGTTTCTATTATTACCCATCTATTTTTTATTTTTGATTAAAAAAGATTACTTTAACAACATTTTCTTGCAGTTAATTATTGTTACAATAGCTGTAATCCTAAGTTACACGAGTATATGGGATCATTTCACAAATTATATTGGAGACGTTCTAAAGTTAATAAATTACAGTGAATACGATAATTTTGAATATCATATATCTTTGCGTGAGCATACGTATAGTAGAAATGTGCGGTTCTTTCTACCGCTATTAATCGGTATAATGACCATATTATTTAGTAAAGAACTAAAAAAATATTTTAAGGATACTGATTTTCAAATTTACTATAATTTGTTTTTTATTGGATTAATTGCTTGGTTGTTAACTTACAATAATCCGCTAATGCAGAGACCTTTTTTGTACTTTATATTTATGAGTTTTATATCAAGTGCATATTTGTTGCAATATTTATGGGTTAGAAGAATGAGTAGGAGTGGGGTAAATTTATTCGTATTTATTGCACTCATTTTGTTTCATTTACTAATTCTCTATGCCTATATAGCATCTGATTTTTATACAATGTATCATTTTTATTGGGATTTTGTTTAAATTGTTTTCACCTTGGCCTAAAGATTTTATCTGTAGATTTCAATGTATAAATAATTGAATTTTAATTATTAAAAATATGAAAATACTTTTAATTAATAATCACCACTACAAGTTTGGAGGCGCGGGTACAGTCTATTTAAACACTGCTCGTTTACTTCAAGAAAAAGGACATGAAGTGATTTTTTTTAGTGTTTTACGGGAAGAAAATATAAAAACAGATTATGATAAGTTTTTCATAAAACATAAGGTAGATGTTAAAGCCAGATTATTAAATAAAATTAGAAATTTCAATAATTATTTTTATAATAAGCAAGCTTCATATAATTTAGATCAGTTATTGAGGAAAGAAAAACCTGATATTGCTCATATACACCTGTATCTTGGAGGTCTAACCTCTTCAATTTTACCTATTCTAAAAAGGCATAAAATACCAGTAGTACATACTGCGCACGACTACAGATTAGTCTGCCCATCTTACACTTTTCTTGACGGGAAAGGTGAAATTTGTGAAAGATGTAAAGGAAAGAATTTTTATCTTTGTGCTATCCACAGATGTTCTAAGAATAATTTTATTGAGAGCTTAGTAATGAGCGTAGAAATGTATTATAGAAATGCTTATTATAACCCTAGAAAATATATTGATGGGTTTATATATGTAAGTAATTTCTCAAAAAATAAGCATTTGCAATATTTCCCTGCACTGAATGAAAGGAAAAACATTGTTTTATACAATTTTACCTTACAAGAAAAGCTTATGGAAACTTCCAAAGAAGATTATTTTTTGTTCTTTGGACGACTTTCTCATGAAAAAGGGTTATTCACTTTAATCAAGGCTTTTGCACGAACAACTGATAGTAAGCTAATTATTGCGGGAGATGGACCTTTACATGAATCTATTATCTCTTTTATTAAAGAAAAAAATATCTTAAATATTGAGTGTATTGGTTTTGTAGAAGGATTACAATTAGTCGAACTTATTAAAAAGGCTAAATTTGTTGTTGTACCAAGCGAATGGTATGAAAATAATCCTATGACAATAGTAGAGGCATATACAAATGGCACTCCTGTTATTGGTGCGGATATCGGAGGTATTACTGAAATAGTGGTGAATGAACAAACTGGTTTTTTGTATGAATCACGAAATCTGAGTGCATTGAGAGATGTGCTATTAAAAGCAAAGAAAATTTCAAATCAACATTATACAAGAATGTGTACTAATGCAGTAAAGTTTGCAGAAGATAACTTTAATGAAAAAAGTTATCTTGATAAAATAATGAACTTTTATACGGAAGTTATTAATAACTACGAACAATAATTATAACCATCAATGAAACAAAAAATTTACCTAGCCGGATGCGGCGGCATGTTGGGAGAAGCGTTTTATACGCAATTTAAAGACGATTACAACATCAAATGCACAGACAAAGATGTCAACGAAAATTGGTTGTCGTTTTTGGATTTTCGTGATTTGGATGCTTACAGAAAGGATGTACACGAGTTTAAACCGGATTATTTATTTCATTTAGGCGCTTATACCGATTTGGAATTTTGCGAACAACATGCGGATGATACTTATCGTACTAATACGATAGCAGTTGAAAATGCGGTTTATATTGCCAATGAATTAGATATACCCTTGTTGTATATTTCAACAGCCGGTATTTTTGACGGCAAAAAAGAGCTGTATGATGATTGGGATCAGCCGAACCCATTGGGCGTTTATGCTCGTTCAAAATATATGGGAGAACGTTTTGTGTGTGAAAATACCAAACGCTTTTTAGTCTGTCGTGCCGGTTGGATGATGGGTTCAGGGCCTAAAAAAGACAAAAAGTTTATTCAAAAATTGATGAAACAATTGAAAGATGGCAAAAAAGAATTATTTATCGTCAATGATAAGGATGGAACCCCTACCTATACCCATGATTTTGCAAAAAATGTAAAAGCCTTGATTCAAAAAGAATATTGGGGGTTGTACAATATGGTTTGTGGTGGACAAACAAGTCGATTGGAAGTAACGGAGGAATTACTGTCCATTTTAGGATTAAAAGACCAAATCAAGATTAATGTGGTTAGTAGTGATTATTTTAAGGATGTCTATTTTGCCGAGCGACCGCCTTGTGAAAGATTGGATAACAGGAAACTGAAAATCAGAGGAATAAATTTGATGCAGGACTGGAAAGTTGCATTGAAAGAGTATATCGATAACTATTATCAGAATTATTTGTAATGAGAAAGAAACGTGTTGCAATCGTTGGAACCAATGGTATTCCTGCAAAGTATGGTGGATTTGAAACATTGGCAGAAAATCTCACATATCAACTAAGAGATAGATTTGAGTTTACTGTATATTGTAGCAAAAATCAGAAAACCGGATTAAGAACATATAATAATAGTAAGTTAATAACCTTACCTTTGAGTGCCAATGGATGGCAATCTGTAATTTATGATTCTATTTCCTTGTTGCATGCATGGTTTACGTCAGATGTTATTTTAGTATTAGGTCCATCAGCCGGCTTCATGTTATCATTAAATAGAATATTTAGAAAAAAAATATTAGTGAATCATGGTGGTCTTAACGAGTGGGAGAGAAAGAAATACTCAAAACTACAATCACAGATTAGCTACTTTAATCACAAAAAAGCTGCTAAGTATTCTTCTTTTAGTATTGTAGATAATAGTTTGCTATCAAATAGTTTATTTGATAAATTTAACAAACAAAGTAAAATTATAAGATATGGTGGCGATCATGTCACAAAACAAACCATTACAAATGAGGATATTCAAAAATATTTATTCTTGAAAAATCCGTATGCAGTTAGTGTTTCAAGAGCACAGGTTGATAATAATTTGCACGTACTCTTGAAAGCTTTTGAGACAATAGACGAAATACCTTTAGTATTAATTGCTAATTGGAATATTTCTGATTACGGCACCTCTTTGAAGGAGGAGTATTTAAAAAAGAACATTAAGAATATTATTATTATAGATGCCATATACGATCAAAGAGATTTAAACTTAATTCGAGGAAATGCTACCGTTTACATTCATAGTCACTCGCAATGTGGGACAGCCCCTTCTTTGGTGGAAGCTATGAGTTTGGGTTTGCCTGTCATATCTTTTGATGTACCAACAAATAGAGAAACTACTCAAAATCAAGCACTTTATTTTACAGAAGAAGAAGGCCTTCGTGAAAATATCAAAAAGTTAAATCAGGAAATTCTTATAGAGCTAAAAGAAAAAATGTACAATATTGCAGCTGTTGAATATACTTGGAAAGCTATTGCAAAACAATACGTAAACCTGTTTTAAAAGATAAGTTTGCTAATCAGTTGGATTAGATTTGTTTTTTAATCAAAATTCAATCACACGTTTCCACTATTAAAAATAAAAATGTAACTTTGTTGCCGGTATCTATCCAAGATAATCAGTTTAATATCAACACACCAATCACAAAAGTACAGTTTGTAAAACATTCTTTTAATTAGCATGACTACAGGTAGGGACATACCATTTCTTCAAGCTCTCGGAACCCTCGGGAGCATAGATGAAATATCCTCCGGATTGCGTTTTACAGCTGACAAGGCACAGGAACAAAACCCGGATATCTATCTTGCTTTGGAAACAGCAGAAAGATTGCAAGCTACTGCAGTATATTTTAAATTCTATACCGACAGTCGCCCCGCTAAACCTCTTATTTACATCTATGACAAATCAATTGTTCATAATAATATATCCAATGCCGATATCCATCATATACTTTGGAATGCCGGGGTAGTTCCAGTTTGCTATATATTTGAAGATGCACAAATTTTAGTCTATAATTGCAACAAACATCCGGTATTAGATCATTCTGGAGAGTCGTTTGTCACATCTCAAACTGACACTATTAAGCTGTTAGGAAAGATTTCAGCAAAAATTGATCAGTATAAATTTAAGCACTTTGATTCGGGCTTGTTTTGGGAGACAAATGTAGGCAAAACCTACAAACATGCTGATAGTGCTTATGAACAGTTGTTGAAACAACTCAGCAATGTTAAATCACGACTTATAAAAGAAGCAGGAGAAGAACATGCCACATTGGTAAAAAAAATACTGATGATGCTTATTCTGATTAAATACTTGGAGGAGAGAGTAGATGATGAGGGTAACAGTGCTTTGAACCCTTATGAGTTTTATAAATCATACTGTCCTGATAGTCCTACACTATCATCTGTATTAGAAAATGCTGCATTATTCATCAGGATGCTTGATGATTTATCAAGTAAAAACCATTTTAATGGACATGTGTTTTATTTGTCTGAACATGAAAAACATACCCTCACCAATCAAATAGATTTATCTCTCTTTCAGTATTTTGTTGAAGGCAATGTAGAATTTACAGCATCAGGGCGCGATGGAATTGGACAAGGAACCTTGTGGAGGCTGTATCAATTTAATTATCTGCCTATTGAACTTATCAGTCATATATATGAAGATTTCTTAGTAGATATACGGGGTGATAAAAAGAAAGGTGTAGTCTATACCCCACCTTCTTTGGTGCAGTTATTATTGGATCAAACAATGCCCTTGTCTGATCCCAAAGAGGATTTTAAGGTGTTGGACCCGGCATGCGGTTCAGGAATCTTCTTGGTCGGAGCATACAAAAGGATGATTCAGTGGTGGCGCTTACAGAACAACTGGGCAAGACCTGCCAAAGAAAATATAGAAGAATTGAAGGGATTATTAAAAAACAATATTTATGGATGCGATATTGAGGACGAAGCGGTTACATTGACTTATTTTAGTTTAAGCTTGGCACTTTTGGATGCCTTATCTCCAAAAGAAATTTGGGAAAATGTACATTTTGATGATCTTAGAGAGACAAATTTATTTTCAGATGATTTTTTCCAAACATTGACAGACAATAAGCTGCCTGTGGATTTTCAATTAATCATAGGAAATCCTCCGTTTAAATCTGAGTTAACAAACATTGCAGCTGAAGTGAACAAGAATGAAAAAGAAAATTACACAAATCGCCCGAACCTTCCCGATAATCAGATAGCATTGCTGTTTTTGGAGCAATCAATGAAATTGTTGGCGCAGGAAGGGAATTGTTGCATGATTATGCCGGCAGGTCCTTTATTATATAATCAAAGCTCTCATCCATTTAAGAAATACTTATTAGGACAATTTCACGCGAAATATATTTATGACTTTATAGCTTTGAGAACAAAGCTGTTTAATGGAAGTGGTGCGAAACCTGCTGTTGTATCTGTTGTTTTAGAAAAAAATGGTGATTTCAATCAGCCGACAACTCATTTCATATTGAGAAGAACCAATGCTTCCGGTGAAAAAATCGAATTTGAGATAGATTATTACGATATTCATCATCTACCTTATGATTTAGTTTTGAACAACCCACAAATTTGGCAGATAAATTTCTTTGGTGGTGGAAGACTGCATCCTTTGATGAATGAAATCTCTAATATGAGAACGTTGGGTGAATATGTAGATGAACAACATAAAAACAGATCATGGAAGATAGCAGAGGGTTGGATCGAAAGTGGGGGTAATAAGAATATTCAAAGAATACAAGAACTTTCAGCCATCCTGAATAGAGATGAAGCAGAGGATGAAGAATTGAAGAAATTGGAGGGGAAATTTAAAGCTGACTGGATTACCAACCATAAATTTGTGAAAACTGAGCATTTCACAGAAGCAGGCATTAGCGAAACGGAAGTCTGTAATTCGCAATACTTTTTACGTCGCAGAGCAAAAAACAAGAAAATTTTTCAGCCACCACATTTATTGATAAAAGAACAAGCCGGAGAAGATTCGATTCCAATTGAACTAAGAGAGGATTATTTAACTTTTAAAAATGAAATTATTGGCATTCATGCGCCTTGGTCTGATATTGAATTGTTGAGAGATATTGAGTTAAGATTTAAAGACAACAAATATTATTCTGCCCTGCTTTGGTTGCTCAGTGGCAGGATCATTACAGCCCGAGAAGGGGTAGTTTTGAAAACAGATATCATGACACTACCTTATCCCGAAACACCAATTACGTGGAATAAAATTGAGCAAATCCTTCTTGAAGATGTTATCAATAATTATTCAGAGTTTAGGGTGAAAGGAGAAGAAAGTAAATTGCTTCAAAATGTAAACACAAATGAATTATATGCATATGGGAAAATATATTGTGATATACTTAATTCTATATATGATGATTTTCAACCCATAGAACCAATCATAGGTGAGAAATTTATAACCTGTCCTTTTGTGCTGGGCGAAAAGCCTGAATCTGAAATACCCCTCACAATTGCAGATATAGAAAAAGAGCTTATAAAATTGACAGCTTATAAAGGTGGTTACAACTTATGGATAAAACGTGTAATCCGTGTTTACCATCAAAACATAATTTTTATTTATAAACCTATCCAAAGAAGATATTGGTTGCCATCTATTGCTGTTCGAGATGCAGATGCAACATTTCTTGATTTATTCAAACAAGGTAAATGATGGCAAATCATACATTTAATTCGTACGGACAACTCCGTAGCGCACCTGATGAGAAAATAATCAATAAGATTTATGCATATATTGAGTCGGTTCTTTTAAATTTTGAATTTTCAACAACAGATAATGAAAACTCAATAACAAATAATTTGAGTATAGTCTTAAATGAATTAAAACCAGCCGAATATCCTTTTTTCTTTCATCATCAAAATTTGGAGGATAAGCGTTGCAATACATCTACCGACATGGCTGTAATTGCAACACAAGCTTACGCTCAATATAACTCTTCGTCAGCAAGAAGTTATCTGTTAAAAATAGAAGCTAAAAGATTAAACAATACATTACCCAAAAAACGAGAAAATGAATATGTGATCGGAGAGTACTTGCATGATGGACAATGCAGCAATAACAGTGGAGGTATTGAGCGTTTTAAAAATGGTCGTCATGGATTGGATGTGAACCATGCATGTTTACTGGGATATGTTCAAACTGATACACATGCGTATTGGTTAGAGAAAATAAATACAATAATCAACAAGCAGATACAAACATCTAACAATACTTTACTTACATGGAGCTTTACTGATTTGTTGCAATTTAAGCATAACAACCAAAACTTATCAATTTACAACTCACAGTCAAGCAGGATATCAAATAAGGACATATATTTGAGACACATTTGGATAAATGCATCTTACTGAAATTGAAAAATTACAATGAACGAGAAATTTTTGAAGAGCACATGGAAAAAGGGAAAGACTAAGGATATGATTGCCGAAGTGTTTCTTGGTGTGTTTTCCATTTCATTTTTGAAAGCTGTTTTTTCGAGCTTTGCTTATTATATACATGAACACATTACTTGGCGAAGAAAAATCAATCATAAAGGGGACTACCGTATTCACGCAAAAACATCTGTAAGAAATGCACAGAATATTTATTTAGGTAATAATGTTCGCATCACTATGAATTGCTGTATTTGGGCAGAAGCAAACTCTAAAATTGTTTTTGGTGATAATGTATTAGTAGGTCCGGGTGTAAAAATGTTTTGCGGAAATCATGGCACTGCACTGAATGGCGTCCCTATGACTTATCAGGATCGTCATGAAAAAGACATCATCATTGGCAATGATGTTTGGATTGGTGCTAATAGCGTAATAACATCCGGTGTAAGTATCGGAGATGGTGCTGTAGTAGCTGCCGGTTCGGTTGTAACCAAAGACGTTGGAAATTATAATATAGTCGGTGGTGTGCCTGCAAAGTTAATCAAACAAAGAACATAATCGAAGCATTTATGATTAGGATTATTAAAAAGAATAGTTGGAAAATTGGTCAGATGACACAGTCTGAGTTAGTGCAACATTGCAAGTATGTTGCAAATGAATTAATCATTGATTCACTTGACTTATTATCACAACCCGAGAAGTTTACAAGCAATGAGGGTGGAAATTATAACATGTTCCCAACAAGAGAGGACGTAAAGGCATTTTATAAAAACAAGAAAAGATTTTTTTAAAAACACAATGAAATATACATTTCCCAACGGAAAGAAATTTATTTTCACTATCATTGATGATACAGATGATGCTTTTTTACAGGGTATCAGTCAAATCTATGATATTCTATATCAGAACGGATTGAGAACCACAAAAACTGTGTGGGTATATCCTCCAAGGGATAATCCTACATCTAAAGGAGATTCATTACAAAATCCTGATTATTTGAAATTTGTACAAGACTTACAGCAAAAGGGTTTTGAGATTGGGCTACACAATGTTGGAAGTGGGGATTATAAACGACCTGAAATTATTGAGGGTTTAGAAGTATTTAAAGAGAGTTTGGGAGCTTATCCACATCTTCATATTAATCACTCCTATAATCAAGATAATATTTACAGTGGAAGTGATAGATTTACATTCCCTTTGAATATGGTGGTAAAGAAGATGTATTCTCAATATGACAACTTCACTGGGGATAAGCCCGATTCGGAGTTTTTCTGGGGCGATTTGCATAAGAAGCATATCAAATATGCCCGTAATTTTGAGATTGACAACCTGAATACAATAAAGGCAGTACCTAATATGCCTTATCGTGAAAAAAGATTTGATGAATATGCTAATCTCTGGTTTGCTTCAACTTTTGCATCTAATCAATGGTTGTTTAATTACCGTGTCAACGAACGGAGTATTGATCAATTAGAAGCGGAGGGTGGCATATGTATTTTATATACGCATTTAGGTTATTATACTCCCTATGGAAAGGTGGATGCAGGATTCAAAAAAATGATAGAATATATAGGAAAAAAGAATGGATGGTTTGTGCCTGTAGGAAATGTACTTGACTTTTTGCTGGAGAACAATGAAAAGGCAGGAAATTATCTACCTTTGTGGGAACAGAAAAAAATTGAACTTCACTCTTTAAGTACCAGAATTAAATATAGATTTTTTAAAAAGATTGACGATTTTCATTTTAAGAATTCAAAAGAATATGAACAATAACTCAAAAATTAAACTTGGTATTATCGGCGTAGGCCGTATGGGTATTACCCACTACTCTATAATTAACAGTCATCCGGACGTTGAGATTACAGCGGTTGCTGATCCATCCGGTTTAATACTAACTATGTTAAATAAGTATCTGCCTGTAAAAACCTTTAAGGATTACAAGGATTTATTTAAAAGGGCAGATATTGATGCGGTTTTAGTATGTACACCGCCAAGCCTGCATTATCCCATAGCTAAATTGGCTCTTGAAAAACAGCTTCATTGTTTTGTAGAGAAACCATTTACCACTAAATATAATGAAGCATCGGAATTAGCACGCCTGTTCGCAGGAACCACATTGATTAATCAAGTTGGTTATGTAAATCGCTTTAATGATGTATTTGTAAAGGTGAAGGAATTGTTAGATGCCGGTTTGATTGGTAAGTTAGTTCGCTTCAAATCAGAAATGTTCAGCTGTACTATAACCAATGAGGATGAAGGTTCGGGATGGCGTGCCACCAGAGAAAATGGTGGAGGTGCCGTGTTTGAAATGGCTTCTCATGCTATCGACTTGGTGAATTTCTTAATTGGAAAGCCCGATAAAATTACCGGTTCTTCCTTGAATCAAATTTACTCTAAGCAGGTGGAGGATGTGGCATCAACCACCATGATTTATAAAAACGACATCAGCGGAACGCTGTATGTGAACTGGAGTGATACCAGCTACAGAAAGCCTACTAATAAAATGGAAATTTTTGGTTTGGGTGGTCGTATTTTAGCAGACCAACATTCATTGAAAATTTTCCTTAACGAACCTAATGCGCAATATAATATGCGTCAGGGTTGGAATACATTGTACATTACAGATTTGTTTAAACCCGTTCCTTTTTATGTAAGGGGGAATGAGTTTACACGTCAGCTGTACCACTTTGTAGATTGCATTCAAGGCAAAGTTGATAAGAACGAATGTAGCTTTGCTGATGGTGCAGCAACCCTTGAGGTGATAGAGAATTTATTCAATGACTACGAACAAAACGGAAAAATATAATATGCAAGCAATAGATAAAATCGTATTTGGCGACAATCAGTTTTTTGGTATCAATCATATGTCGCAGGAAAAAGCACAACAATTGGCTGAGAAATTCTTTGATGTGAATAATATCTATAGGGTATATGATATGGCTTTTGATGCAGGTATCAGAGGTGTGATGCTTAATAGCAACGAGAGAGCCAAGCATATTTGCGAATATTTCAGACAAAACAGTAGTAAGTACCAAGATATTAATTGGTATCCTTTTATACCTTATCCACAGAAGTATGCCAATATGGTAGCGGAGAAGGGAATTTTCCCTGCTATCAACGAAGTCCTGTTTAAAGACAATTCAGCCATGGGCGTGTTGGGCATGGTAGCCAAGGGCGGTATGGCAGTATTGAATAAAGATGCCATTAAAATGATGCAGATGTTGATTGATGTGGAGATGAAGATGTATAAAGGTTTGAATGTAAAAGTGATTTTTCTTCAGAATATCATTACCGACCTGTTTTTAGGATATGATTTAAGAGAAGTCTTTGAAGAGTATTGCGATTATATCCGTAGAAAATACAATGCTTTGCCGGGTATTCTAACTCAGAATATGCCCTTCTTGTTGCAGAAACTGAAAGAATGGAGTATCAAGGAAGTTGTAGTTTGTTCCTCATTCAACAAAATTGGCTATCTGATGTCACCAAGTGTTGAAAGTTATGTAGCAGCAGCCCAAGACAACGATCCAAACGATTATCAGTTGATGGTCATGTCCACCTTAGCTTCCGGTGCCATTCCCCCCAAAGAAGCCTACGATTTCATCAACCAACAAAACATCCAATCCGTAGTTTTCGGTGCATCAAGCCAAGCGCATATTGAAGAAACGGTGGGGTTGATTGGGGTGTAGGGTACGTGTTCCGTGTTCCGTGTTTTCGGGTTCCGGGTCATTGAGCGTAGTCGAAATGAACGAAGCAGCGTACAGATGACACAGATTAGACAGAGATGAATGTTTTTGAAAAGAC
>Ga0172382_10011364_pt1 | contig 11790 bp, 9 predicted proteins | sample Leawel138RmetaG_FD_122245 | JGI IMG/M metagenome (GOLD analysis project Ga0172382, IMG submission 122245) | Leachate microbial communities from a municipal landfill in Southern Ontario, Canada - Leachate well 138R metaG | ecosystem: Engineered > Solid waste > Landfill > Unclassified | place...
TCAAGTTCATTTTTTTCGGATAACTCAAGTTCATTTTTTTCGGATAACTCAAGTTCGTCGCTTTCGGATAACTCAAGTTCATTTTTTTCGGATAACTCAAGTTTATCCTTTTCATCACTTTTATTAATTTCGGATAATACAATTGACTTTTTATTTTTAGGTATAAATTCAATTACATTATCGATATTAATATTTTTAAAATCTTTAATTGATCCATCTATAAAAATAGGTGATTTAGCTAAATATTTTATAAATCTATATTGTGATTTATTATTTTCTTTTATTATTCTTACTGGTATTTTTTCTTTTTTTAATGTAAGATAATCTATTAATTCATTACACAAATGAAGACGAATATCATTATATGAATAAATAATATAATTATTGTTGATATTTAAATCAGAAAATTTTATTATGTATTCAATATTAATAGAAATGGGTCCAACATAAAGAAATTGAAATTTAATAAATGGATTTATATAAATTTCATGCAATTCTTTAATAAAACTAATACTAGGATTTATGTTTTTTGTAAAAACAATTTTGTGATAACCTCCAAAATGTTCTAATAATTCATATATGATATTTTTATCATTAATGATAATATCATAATCATCAAAATTATAGCAATTTATAGCTGAACAAATGACAGAAGATCCAAATATAACAACTTTATATTTTTCAAAAATTTTATGAATTAATTGGACGTTCAATGATGTTTTATTTGACATCAATTTATAAAAAGAATCAATTACTTCATTATGGTAATTCATTTGTATAAACTTTTTTTTTTTACTATAAAAATCAAAAATGTTTGGTAATTTTGGATACAATATTTTAATTTCTGATAAAATACATTCTAAAACTAAATATAGTGGATATATTCAACAAAAAATTAATATATTACATGGAATTGAAAAAGAATTTAAAGATATATTAGAATCAAATAAAGTAGTTATAAGAAAAAATGATAATATTTTAACTGAAATTGAATCTATTAATGCACCAATTATTCAATTTGAAAAAGGTACTTATTTTGGTACTGGGGCTATTGAAAAATTAATGTTATTTATTCAATATTTGATAGATAAAAATATTAATTCTACAGGATTAAGATCTCAAGCATTTAATGAAGAAAACGAAATAGGAGGACTAGCTTCTTCAGAAATAGATAGAGTTATGACAGATATAGCTCGAAGTTTTGTTAATCCAAATTCATTAAGAGATCCTTATGATGATCAAAGAGGAGGAAATAATTTAAATCAAGTAAATCAAGATAAAAAACAACAAGAATCAATTGATTTAAAAATAGAAGCTCCTAATATTAGCAATACAATATCAACACCTTCAAAAGAAACATATGTACATTTTAATAGAGGATCAACATTTGATTTAAATAAAAAACAAAACATAAGTCAAACAAATAAAGATGATAATGTTATGTATGAATCAGATAATATCAGGGAACATACTTTTTATAAAAATGGAAAATAATATATTTATATTGAAATAAAATGTATAAGTTAGATAATGTTGAAGAAGAAACTGAAATAGAAGAAAAAAAAGAAGGATTAGTACTTATTTTTAAAAATAATATTAAATATTCATATATTTTAAATGATCCACAATTGTATCATTTTTTCGAACATGTGTTTGTTATGTTTTTATCTAAAAAATTTAAAAATTTAGAAATTATAAATGCAATTACATCTCAATATATGGTAACATGCTATTTTTCATTGACAAAAAAAATTAACGAAAATAATTTATTTGAATATATTAAAGATATATTAACTAACAAAATTGAAATATCTGACGATATTTTTGAAATAGAAGGATCTAGAGTTTATACTGAAATTTTAAGTAAACCAATAAATTTTTACGATTCTATTTATCCAGCTGGAGTTGGTGTCAATCATAAAGAATTAAAAAAAAAAAAATTCGAATATAAAAAAATGTTTGAATCAATATATGGAGTTATAAATAATTTTGATATTATTAAACCTTTTTATTTTGATTGGTATAAACCAATAAATGTTACATGTCCAACTGATATATCAATTCCATTAAATTTATTAACTGTTCAACTTTCTAATAAATATATATTTTATAATAATATAATAATACCATTTGAATATGAATATAGTTTTGTTGCATTAGGATTATTGTCAGAATTATCTAATTATTTAGATATTAATATAATGATTAGATCTAATTATAATTTTTCATATTTTACAATCAGTATGTTTAATTATAGTTTAAAATCCAAAATAAAATTTCATTATAAAAAAATATATATAGAATATGTAATAGAAATGTTATGTAAAAATTTCTTTATATATATGCAAGATGTGAATACATTTCAATATAAAAAATTTAATAAAAATGAATTAGAATATATTGAATTAATTAATAATAACAAAGTTGAATTAATAAGAGAAAAATTATCTAAAGAAATAAATGATATTATTTATCAAATAACAAATTTTTTAAAAATTTATTTGTTATAAATTTTTAATTTTTTTATTTAAAAATGAATAATAATATTGAAAAACTAAAACAAATAAGAACATTTTTGTTTTATTTTAAAGATAATAAAGAAATTATTTCTTTTATTAATTTTTATGCAAAAATTAAACAAATTAGTTTATTAACTCCACAATTAATTCTTTCATTAATTAGAGATTATAAAAAACATGAAATATTAATAAAATCAGAAAGTTTTCCAACAATTAATTTTCTAAAATACAGTGAGTTAATTAATTTAATTGATATATATAATGAAAAATTAAAAGAATTTAATAAGAATTTATTTATTAATGCTGGTGATACTTTAGTTATTTTATTACCTATAATTGAACAATTTTTTAATGATTTGAAGAATCATATTCCAGAAGGAACAGATGAATTAATTTTTAAAGTAGTATGTCAAATATTAAAAAAATATTTATCTGTTAATACTGGTATAAATCCAACTTCAGCAGTTTTTAATGCAATTATGTCATTAACATATGCTACATGTAAAACGTTATTTGATTTACATAAAGAAGAAAAAAAAAAGAAAAAATCAAGTTCTAAATCTTCTGAAAAAGAAAAAATACTAAATGAAAAAGAAAAAATATTAAATGAAAAAGAAAAAATATTAAATGAACGAGAGAAAAAAATAACATCATCAGAAAAACATTATATGGATAAAAAAGAAAAATTAATAGAAAAAGAAAAAGAACATGCCATTTTTATGGATCAAATGAGAAAGCAAGAAATTACACATGAAGCATGGAGAAATGATCAATGGAAAATATACGAAGATAGAATATTAAAAAAAAATAAAGAAGAAAAAAAAAAAGATGAATTTCTTTATTCTGATATAATAGTTAATTAATTAATTATAAAAAAATGATTTTTATTTTTTTTATTATCAAAATGTCAAAAGATTTAACAATAAACAATGTTGTTGATTATTTATTGAAAAATGAAGAAAAAATAATAGAAAAAAAAATAAATTCATTTATAGTATCAGATATAAAAAAAACAAAAATTATATCTGTACCCTATTTAAATGGAATAATGAGTGATATTTTATGTAATTTTATTCTAAAAATAAATGCTCCTAAAAAATTTTTAATCTTACATAGTTTTAATAGTAAAACAGAAAAATATTTCAAAGAACATATCAATGACTATGTTAAAAAAATAAAATCTAGTTATCATATTAATATTTTTACTTATCAAAAATTTATCAAATCTATCACATCAAAAAATTTTGATGAACAAATTTCTATTGTTTTCGCAAATTATGATACAATAAAAAAAATAACAGGTACAAATTATTGTTCATCACAAGAAATAAATGAAATAGTTTTAAATGGATCAAAATTTGATTATAAAATTTCATTATTAGAAGAATCATTTTTAAATAGAATATTACAATTAGAAGATATTATTAATTCAAATAATCAATTAGATAATCTAAGTTATGAAGATAGATTTACATATTTATTTACTAATCCACTATTAAATTTACATTATTATAAAAATGAATGTTTAAAATTTCATTATTCATCAGCAGAAATATTAGATCAAGTATCACATAAATTTTTAATGACAGGATTGCAACAAACATATATAAAAGAACAAACAATTCAAAATATATTTAATATGTTATCAGATTTATTTAAATTAATTCATTTAATGATTAATAATATTCCAATAGGTAATACAGAAAATAATTCAAATATATTGATGTTTTATAATACTATACCACCATTTAATAGATATAGTGATATGATGAAAATTTCAGAATATAGACAAACTATTTTAGATGATGAAAAGAAAAAAATATTTGATAATCAATTAAAATTACATTTTTCAAAAGCTGTTCCTGATCCTACATATAAAGTATTAGAAACATTAATTAATATTGCTAGTGAAAAAAATCAAAATAATATTAACATTTTATTAAATTTACTATTTAATATGTTAGTAAAAATTCCAATTGATTGTAATCAAGATTTTATTATTATGAATTTTAATTAATTAATTGAATCAATAGTAAGATTTGTTTTTTTAATATAATATTTTTTTAATGACTCATCTATAATTAACTCATTAGTTTTAAGAATATTAAAATCAATTTTGGATCTAATTTCGTAAATTAGACTACATTTATGAGATTTATATAATTTAATTCCATATCGCAATACTTCCTCAAAAGTATCACAATTACCAACATACCAGACTTTTGGATCTGATGCACAAAAACAAAAATAGCTATTTGACGACATATTTTTTTCTATTATAAAATCAATTTTATTATACCTTGAAATTCAATTTGTTTATTCCATACATTTTTAGATAAATGAAAAGTAATAATTAAAGATTTAGTATTTTTAGGAATTAAATTATAAAAATACAAAAATGTCATATTTTTAGTTAATAATTTAGTATGTAAATTTTTTAAATAAATAATGTCAATAATATCAATTTTATCATAAAATAATGGTTTTTCATTTTTATGACCATAAGGTCCGAAAAATTTAATTTCATTATATAATTTTTCAGTTTCATAATAATGCATTTGAATTGCTATTAATTTTTTTTCTTCTTTTTCTTTTATAATCAAATTTTGTGATATTTCAGATAAATTTGAATGATCTTTTAAAACAAATCCACATGCTTCTTCATGCCCACCATATGTATTAAATAATTCTTTTTTTTGATCTAATATAGATAAAGCATTACTTCCTCTACCTGATCCATGCGTGTCTGAAATAACAAAACATGTTTTGTTTGTTTCTGATGAAATCTTATTTGCAATTAATCCACATATACCAGACTTAATTGTATTATCTTCAAAAATTAATATATCATCTTTTATGTTATATGACATAAATTTTTTATAATAATATTCTGTTTCTTTTTTTCGAATTTCATTAGTATTAAATAATAAATCTAACTTATTATTTATATCTAAATCATCATTAGATGTTAATATCAAAATTGATTCATCTAATTGATTTAACATTCTAGAACAACTATTAAACAAAGGTATAACTTTAAATGAAAAAGTATCATCATTAAATGAATCATATAAATTATATTTTTTAAACATTAAATCTAATCCATAATTATATAAAAATTTTGATTCAGCATGATTATATAATTTTTTTACAATACTTTTATTATAATAAATTAATGGCATAGAATCAGACAATGTAGCTAATGCAGCTAATTCCATTATATTATTATAAATACTTGGTTTAATTTTTAATTCTTTACATATAATAAAAGATACATATGATCCGCAAATATCATGTGTCATTAAATGGTTATTATTGATATGAGGATTTATAATAATATCAGCTTTTGGTAAAATATCAGAAGGTATATGATGATCTGTTAATATAACATATATACCAATTTTTTTTGCATATTCTAATGCTTCAAAAGCACGAATACCATTATCATTTGTTATAATACATTGATAACCTTCTTTAGCTAAATCACTAACAATTTTTATATTTAATCCATATCCATCCAATCTTTTTGGAGCAAATATTTTACAATCTATATTTAATGATTGTAATGTTAAATACCAAATAGAACCTCCAGCCATACCATCAACATCATTACCATCTGTACATATTGCGTATTTAATATTTTTATTCAATTCAATATAATTAACAGCACTATCAACATTATCTAATGATATATCTATCGGATATTCTTTATTATCTATATTTAAATAATAATCTTTCAATGAGTTTAAAATGATCATTTTAATTGATATTTTTATTCAATTAAAATGATTATTGCTTTATCTGGTAAATCACAATCTGGAAAAGATACAGTAGCTGATTATTTAGTTACTAATTATAATTTTATTAAAATAAGTTTTGGAAAATATTTAAAAAAATGTGTATCATATATTTTTGATATTAATGATTATATATTAAATTCTGAATACAAAGATATAGTTAATGATGAATGGAACGTTACTCCAAGAGAAATTTTACAATGGTTTGGAACAGAATGTATTAGAAAATCACCATATCAACATAGTTCAGGATATAGTATTTGGACTCATAAATTAGAAAAAGATTTGCAATTTTATATGAAATTAGGTAAAAATATTGTTATTTCAGATTTACGATTTCCTGATGAAGTAGAAATGTTAAAAAAATATAAACATAACACTTGGATGATAGAAAGATTACAAGCAAGTACTTTAACTAAAAATTGTTCTGAACATGAATCAGAAAATTATATTGTAACTTATGATATATTAATTAGAAATAATGATTCTATTAATGATTTATATAAAAAAATAGAAGAATTAATTAATAATTCTCAAAAATATTAATAAATCAAATAATTTAATATCTTTTTCTGGATCATATTCAAAACGCATGTCATTTGATATTTTACGTAAAATTTTGTTTAAAATAAATTTAATTTTCATTAATATTGGAGTTTCCATAAAATTTGTTTTTTTGTTATATATATTAAATATTTCTATTAAACTACTTTTTTTATTATTCATTTTTATTAAATCCAAATCAATAATAATTTTTTTTTTTATTTGTATCAAATCGGATGATGTTAATTTAAATTCATTATATATTTCTGTTTTAAATGTAATATCTCCCATAGATTTAAATATATTATTATATAAATTAAATGGTATACATTTTTCTTTACAATTTGTATATTTAATAAATTCTATATGTTTTACTATATTATTTATCATTCTATTATTTGTTTTATCATTAGTTATTAAAGAATTTTCTGATAATATAATATTATCTCCCTTAATTAAAAATCTAAATAAATTTAATCCATAACATTCTAACATTATTATATCTGGTTGATTTCCATATATATACATATCTTTATCAATATTTAATTCATTATATGGAATTTCAATATTTTTAAAAAAAGCATAATCTGTTGTTAATTTTGCTTTATCAATAAATATTGGAGCAGATATTTTTATTGATTTTAATACATTGAAATCTATATATTGATAAATATATGGTTTATTTTTCTCTATTTCTAAACCATAAAAACTATTTAATATTCTAAATTGAATATTTAATAAAGATGATAAATTATTAAAACATATATCAAAATCTTTCAAATTAGTAAAAGACATATCATTATATTCTATTTGTTTTTTTGTTATTTCATTTAACTTTATTTTTAAATTTTTTAAATTCATTATATTATTAGATAAAGTTAATCCAAACTTTGAATTAAATTTAGTTAAAAAATTTTTTGGTAAATCATTTGTATTATATTCGTTGTAAATTTGATCTATATATTGTTTATATAATGTTTGATTATATAAATATTTAACATATTCAATATCAATTTCTTCATTTAATTTATTTTTTTCTAATCTATCAAATAAATAAATTAATATTATATCATATCCATTGGGATTTTCATCTTTTATATATTGATTCAAATAAGTATTATTAATTTTAATTTCATCAAATTGTTGTTTCATAAAATTAATTTCCATATATGATTTTGGTCGTAAATTGAATTCATTAACTTTTTTTAAAAATATTGTATAAGATGTTTCATTAAAAATATGTTGCATTTTATAAAAAAAAATAGAATTTATTATTCAATTAGTTCTACCGTCAATTTATTATTCAATTAGTTCTACTCCAATAATATTATTTCCATCAATTGAAGTATTATAATGATGATATAATGCTTCTTTTAAATCATTAATTATCATTTGAATTGATCTTGCATCATCAAAATTTTTACTATTTTTATATTTAGAAATTTTATCTTCTAATATAGTTAAATTAATCATATCATCTTTATTTTTTCTTATATATCTTCTCATAAATCCATATCCTATATCACCAGATTCAAAAAGTTGAGTTGTTGTTTCTTTAACTCCTAATGGTGTTGGTATATTTGAAAATTTACCAAATCTTTCCATCATTTCTTCATAAAAATCTGCTAAAATAGATGCATATGCTATATGACAATATTTATCATTAGTAAATCTTTTTAATACTGTATTATCACTTTTTCCTGATGTTGTAAATGAATTTGTCATATTTACTTGAATAAATCTTCTTTCAATACCTTGATCACATCGTCCAACATTTAATTGATAATTTGTAAAAAATACCATATCGGTTTGAAATCTTACAATTTCTTGTTTTTGAAAAATACCTCTTACTGGTACAGTTGAATTAGATAAAATTTGTTTAGCTAATCCATCATTAATTGCAAAACATCCATCTTTTTTGCTTGGATCTTGTAAATATGTTACTCTTGCATCTTTAATATGTGATAAAAATTCTTGGTGACTAGACGAATCTCCTTGTTTTTTAGTAAAAGCATTAGCTGCACAAATACCAACATATCCATTTTTTTCTGTTTGCCCAAAAGTTCCTTCATGTAAATTAAACTGACATGTTTTACCATCACCACCTTGACCATTAAAAATCATACAAATTTCAGCAATAAATTCTGAATATATATTAGAATTAAACATCATGACATATTCGAAAATATTTACTTTATTAGGATTTGTATCTTTTTCATACATAGTTTTATTATATTCTCCATTTGGATTTATAATTTCTTGTAATCTAGCATAAATATAATCATATGCTTCAGCTAATAATTTATTTTTATTACATAATAATGACCATTCATATCTTTCATTTTTATTTTTTGGAATTCTAATAAATTCACAATTAGCTGTTCTAGTCACATAATGTTTTTTATATAATTCAAGAAAATCTATTTTTTTTGTATTTTTATTATATTTTACAACTCCATTCAAAAATCCAATATATTTTCTTTTTTTATCTTTATTATTTTTTATTTTTGATTTTTCAACTATATCATCTAAAAATAATTTTATACCATTACGAATAGTAATATCAAAATATAATGATCTAACTTTAGATATAAGTTTCTTTTCATAACTTTTTATAATTTTTAATTCTTCTTCTTCTTCTTTTGTATCTTCATTATTTTTTTTTAATACTGATATTTTTGTATTAATTCTACCTATATTAAATTTTATAGAATTAATAAAAGAATTTATTTCTTTATTAATATTAATACGCAAATATGAATTTAATTTATCACAATACGAATCATCAAGAATCCATCTATTATATGGAATAGGTTCCATTTTATTTTTTTTTTCTTTATATTCTTTCATTGATAATTTATAAATTGACAAATTTTTTTCTTCTTTAATAATTTCTAATTTATCTGATATAAAATAAGTTAAAATATTAAAAATAATTAATGGACTCATTATTTCATTTTCATCTAATAAACTTTTTAGAAATGTATTTTTTGATATATCAGATATAATATTATTTTCAAATTCATCTGGATAATTTTTTTTACCATATAATATTAAATTACTTATACCTAAATTATAATTTAATGGAACTTTTTTTTGACGTTCTATTAAATATAATTCCCATTCATCTTTATGTTTTTCTATATTTTTACTACTTCTTGCTAAAAATTTATTAAGAAATACACTAATAATATTTTCATATTCCGAAAAACCAGATGATAAATTTTTTAAGACAGATATAAATAAATTTTTAAAAGCAAATTCTCCAAAAATATCATCTGGAAATTTATCTAAAATCATATTTAGATATTTAAATTTTTCATATTCTAATTCTGTTTTATTTAATATATTATCATATAAATATTTAATTGAATCATCAATTTTTTCTTTTTCAGTTATAATTAATGGATCAATTTCTAATATAGGTTTAGTAAAAATTAAAGTATTTTTCATAGACATTTCAGTTGATCCTAATTTATAAGAAAAATTTTCTAAATTTAATATATAATTACCAGAAAAATCATAAATTGGTGATGAACTATTTTTAGTACTAAATGGTAATAAATTAATAGTATAAAATGGTTGTGAATCAAATATTTCTTTATAATTCACATGATCAAGATTATCTTTAATTTCATCAATCATTTTTTTTAATTTATCACTAATATTATTTATAAATAAATGATATGCTTTTCTTTTATTTTCTTTTGAACAATGAATTTCTGGAACATAAATATGTAATCCATTTTTATTATCAATGTTAGTAGATCGTGTATAAACATAAACATTCACATCTTCTTTTGATTTAACTTTCGTTAATTCCAATAAATGTTGAATATATTCTTTAACATAAATTATACCGATTTTACATATTTTATCATTAATATTTTCTTCATTATTAGATAATTTAAAATCAATATCAAAATAAAATCCACATGATGAATTTGTTATCATTCCATAATGTAAAAATGGAGTTTGATTTTGATTATTAATAAAAGAATCTTGTATCATAACAGCATTAGAATAAATATTAATAAATTTTATTAAGTGAGATAATTTAAAATAAATTTTTCTATGTGTTTTTATATCAGTTGAATTAGATATAACAGAAATCCCATACGGATATTCGTTGCTTTGAATATGTTGTCCTTTATTTAATTGTTCACTTAATTCTAAAATAATATTTCTAACATCATTATTAGAATAAATAATTTTATTAAAATTGTCTTCAAACATATCCATTTTGTTATTTAAATAAAAAAAATCAAAAATATATATTTTTTATAAAAAAATGAAAAAATTTTTAATTTTATCTGATCTACATTTAGATCATGATGGAAAAATAAATGATGATGAATTATATTTATATTTTATGAATTACATTGATAAAAATTTTACTATTATATTAAATGGAGATATTTTAGATATTATTAAATATGAATTAATAAATTTTAGATATGAATATGAAAATATAAGAATAAAATATCCTAAAATAATAAATTTATTAAGAGAAAATAAAAATATTATATATATAAAAGGTAATCATGATGCAGTTTTAAAAAGAAATAATATTCATCCAAATATATATGATGAATATAATTTAGAATATTCTAATTTTAATATTCATTTTGAACATGGATCAAATTTTGATATAGCAAATAGTACATGTAGTTGTTTTGGTAATTTAATTGCTAGATTTTGGGGATGTTGCTGTAATAGTCCAGTTTTATTAGAAGAAGATTTTATTGATTCATTAGAGGATATAGAAAGTAATATTAGTCACAAAAAATTAAAAAAAAAAGGATTTGAATTAAATAATGATTTAACTATATTTGGTCATTCACATGTTCAATATATAAAAACTAATTATTTAAATAAAACATATATTAATACTGGTTGTTTTTCTGATGATATTATTGATGAAACAATAA
>Ga0172382_10011369_pt1 | contig 11790 bp, 12 predicted proteins | sample Leawel138RmetaG_FD_122245 | JGI IMG/M metagenome (GOLD analysis project Ga0172382, IMG submission 122245) | Leachate microbial communities from a municipal landfill in Southern Ontario, Canada - Leachate well 138R metaG | ecosystem: Engineered > Solid waste > Landfill > Unclassified | place...
CCAATTCGCCCAAAAGAACCAGCACATAATATTTCTTCGGATGGCATTTTAAATAACTTAAATTTTAACGATGAACTGCCGGCATTAATCGCTAATATTTTCATGGTTTCTCCTTTTATACTATATTTTCTCCCAAGTTAAATAATTTTTACCAAAGTGACCGTAGCAAGTAGTTTCAATATACTTAATATTTTTTAAATTTAAGTAGGTAATAATCCCTTGGGGCGTTAAATCATATTTCTTTATAACATAGTCGATAATTTCATCTTCTTTTATCTTAGCTGTATTAAAACAATTAATATTAATAGAAACTGGTTCTTTAACCCCTATTGCATAACTTAGTTGCAATTCGCATTTATCAGCCCATTTTTGCTTCATCACTATATCTTTAGCAAGATGGCGAGCCATGTAAGCGACGCTACGATCAACTTTAGTTGGGTCTTTACCACTGAAAGCCCCACCCCCACATTTGGCGTAACCACCATAAGTATCCGCCACAATTTTACGACCGGTAACTCCAGCGTCACCATGACTACCGCCAATGACAAAACGCCCGGTCGGATTAATTAATTTTTTAAAATCGGTGTTCATATTATATTCCAAAGCCGTTTTAATCATCACTTCCGTTACTATTTCTTTAACTTCATCTAAAGATACACTTTCTAGATGTTGAGTGGAGATTAAAAAAGTATCAATCCGATTCTTGTCATAATCAATAGTTACTTGTGATTTAGCATCGGGACACAATTTCGGATGGTTTAAATCCTTTAAATTAATTAAGGCTTTGGTCGCTATACTAAAAGCAAGAGGCATGCCTTCCTTTGTCTCATTACAAGCATAACCAAACATAATTCCTTGATCACCAGCTCCACCTGTATCAACACCCATTGCTATATCTGGGGATTGACAAAACAAATAATTAGTGACTTGGTATTTATCGACATCTTTAAGATTAATCCGCGTTAAAACGCTTTTTACTATTTTTTCTACCTCTAATTTGGCTTTAGTAGTTATCTCGCCAGCCACAACTATATAATAATTTTTAATTAGGGTCTCCACCGCTACCCGACTATCTTTATCTACTTCTAAACAAGCGTCCAAAATAGCATCACTAATTTGATCACAAATCTTATCTGGATGTCCTTCACTAACTTGTTCACTAGTAAATAGGTTTCTTTTTAACATTTAATCACTCTCCTCATGCATTATTAAATTAATATGATAAATAATTATCTGATTAAATTGTATCATGTTAAAAAGAAAAAGACGATAGTACACCCTAACATTTACGGTTTTAGTTTGTTTAGTTGACAAATTATGATTAATTTTTAACTAGATAAAAAAAGAGGCTAGAAGCCTCTTTTAAATTAATCTTTTATTGTTGGGTGCCTGTTCTGCCTTGACCGGTAGTCATTCCAGCGCCGCCACCAATTTGTGACTCACCCATTTGAACCAAACGTCTTGTTATTTCACCACCAACACTACCATTGGCCCTTGAAGTTGCATCTGGTCCAAGATTAACACCAAATTCATTCGCTATTTCATATTTCATTCTATCAATAGCTTGTTTAGCTCCTGGAACAACGGTTCTATTTGTTCTTGCATTTCCTGTGTTGTTATTCATTTTTTTCACCTCCTATACATTTATAGAATGTGAAAAAAAAGAACTAACATACGTTTTTATTGTTGGTAATTAATACCTCTGGGATTATCAGGAAAAAATATTTTTTTATAATAAATCTGGAAACTCTTCTTTAGAATGATTAGAAACTTCAATAGTAATGACATTATCTAAACTCTCTTTAATTAATTCTTGATAATTAATTCTTTTTTCTAACTCTTTAGTTTTATCTAATCGTGGATTTATAACTGGGTGTTTAGGAACAAAAATAGTACAACAATCTTCATATGGTAGAATACTTATATCATAAGTGCCTATCTTGTTAGCTAAAGATATTATTTCCATTTTATCTAAACAACTAACCGGTCTAATAACAGGCATAGTAGTTACTTCATTAATAGCAAATAAACTAGTTAAAGTTTGACTTGCTACTTGACCAATATTTTCCCCATTTATTATGACCAAACAATTATTTTTTAAAGCTAATTTTTCCGTAATACGATACATCATTCGACGCATAATGGTCATACTATAAGCAGCATCAGTTTTTTGATAAATTTCCTCTTGTATTTTAGTAAAGGGAATAATATGTAATTTGATGTTTGAATCATAATTAGTTAGTTTTTTTATTAAATTAATTACTTTATTTCTTGCTTCAATACTAGTATGCGGCAGTGACTCAAAATAAATACATTCTAATTTAATCCCTCGTTTTAAGGCTAAAAAGCCCGCTACTGGTGAATCAATGCCACCACTTAACATTAACATTCCTTTCCCTTGAATACTAACTGGATAACCGCCTAAACCTTTTATTTCATCCATATAAAGATAGGAATAGTCTTTTCTAATTTCCAACATTAAAGTGATATCTGGCTGATGAACATCAACATTAATATCGGGAATGTTTTGTAATAGATAAGAACCTAAGGCTTTATTTACTTCTAAACTTTTTAGTGGGAAATCTTTGTTACTTCTTTTAGTTTCTATTTTAAAAGTTTTAAATTCTTTCTCTTTCATTAAATTTAAACTACTACTTTTAATTATATCAAGATCGGTGGTTACCTTATCCGCAATAACAATCGCATGAATACCAAAAACTTGCCTTAATTGTTGAATGATTTCATCTAAATCAGACGGATTATTAAACTCAATAAAAGCGCGTCCCCGCTCTTTAATAATTATCAGGTCTAGGTGTTTTAATTTATGGTTAATGTTTTGATTTAATTGATTAATAAATAAATTACGGTTGCCCTTTTTGGTTGTTAGCTCCCCATATTTAATTAAAATTACCCTAGACACTTAAATCACCCATAAAATTTAAAGCATGATATTCAAGATCAAAACACTTTAAAAAGAAGTCTATTTCTTCACTTGTCGTTTTATGGGAAAGGCTAATCCTAATTGAAGAGAGGGCCCGCTTTTTATCCTTATAAATAGCTAGTAAGGTTTTAGATGGTTCATCAAATTTAGAACAAGCGGTCTGGGTGGAAAGATAAATATGATGTTTTTCTAAGGCATGCATAAAGGTTTCTGGTAAAACATTTAAAATACTAATATTTAAAATGTGGGGGATGGCTTCACTACTACTATTAATAACCACTTCGGGATATTTTTCTAGGGCTTTTTTAATGGTTTGATTTAATTTTAAAACGTGGGTATATCTATCATCAAGATTAACTAAACTTAATCTTAAAGCTTTAGCAAAAGAGACAATTAATGGTAGGGGAGGAGTCCCAGCTCGATATTTACTTTGACTTTGCCCACCATGAATGATATTGGTTAATTCAATCTTTTTTTGCTTATAAAGGCAACCAATGCCCGGTAACCCATATATTTTATGCGCTGAAAAACTAAATAAATCAATATTATTTAAATCAACTTTAATCTTGCCCACTGCTTGGGTACCATCAACGTGAAAAAGGACTTTCGGATAAGCCTTTAATATGTGTCCAACGTCTTCGATTGGCTGTTTAATACCGGTTTCACTATTAACATAAACGATAGATACTAAAATAGTATCTAAACGAAGAAGTTGTTTTAAATGTTTTAAATCAATGGTACCATCAGGTAGTACATTAAGATAAGATATTTCATAGCCTTGTGTTTTTAAATAATTCATTACTTCACTAACTGATGAATGTTCTAATTCAGTAGTAATAATATGTTTACCACGATTTTGGTAATGGGCACAAACACCTTTAATAGCTAAATTATTAGCTTCCGTCGCGCCACTTGTAAAAATTAATTCCTCAGCTTTAACTTTCAAGAGTTTAGCTATTTGGTTAGTGGCTTGATGCATTAATTCTTTACTATCTAAGCCTAGGCGATGAATCGAATTAGGATTGCCTAGGTAATTGCGACTCACTTTATTAAAAGACTCTAAAACTTCAGGGGCCACAGGTGTAGTCGCACTATAATCTAAATATATCATTAAATCATCCTTTAACCTTTTTAGTTCTGCTCATTGTCATAAATACTTAATAAGCGCTGATAGATACCAGGTTCCACTAAGTCAATAGTATTAATGGCCGTCTCTAGAGCCATCTTATACTTACCTTTATTAAAAGATACCTCAGCGTTATTTAAGCCCTGATCAACTTGGTTTTTTAAACTGCGATAACGATTGCCATAGATAATCGCCATCTCAGATAACATTGCCGTTTTAACCATTTCATTAGTAGTTGTATATAATTTTAAAACTAAATCGCGAGCTGTATCAACCCGAATATTTAATATCTTAATCGCAATCGGTTTCTTACTTAATTCTTTAATAATTTCTTTAATAGCGCCACTTGCTTCCTTCAATTCAATATAATATTTATTAGGAATATGTGGTAGTTTATAACTACGTATTTTAACCGTAGCTTTATTTAATAATTCTTTTAAGTCCTCTAATTGTTCACGGGCTCTAATTTCGTCTTCATGCATACTTCCAATTGATTCTAATTTATCATCTAAACTCACTTCACTACTTGATAACCTAATTAAAAGCTGATCTAACTCTTTGTTTAATTTAGAATAGGCCGATATTTTATTTTGCTTATTTTCCAGTAAAACATTAAAATCAAGAGTTATGGCTTTTAAATTATTATTAATAGTATCCAAGTCCTTTATCTCCTCATCTGATAAATCATAACTATATCTTAAATTATCTAGTTGATTATAAATGTCCCCTACAACTTCATCAACCCGATTTAGTTTTTTAGTAAACAAGGCAATATTTTCTTCGAGAATATTTTTGCTCATTTTTTCATTATCAAAATCATTAAATAATGAATCTAGATAATCAATCATCGTTTTAAGTTCAAAGAGACTATCTTCAACATTCAAAACTTTTGTTTTATCTGAAATATTATTTATTTTTTCATTAATTTGTGTAATATTATAATCAATATTTAAATAATCAAGTTGATAATCATCACGCAACATTTTCTTATATGTTGTTAATACATCGTTTATTTTTTTAGGAATTAATATTTTAGATAACAAGAGAATATTAGGCACTTCTTCAATAACGACGACCATATTATTAATCATTTCATCAAGCGCTTTAACTATATGGGCCACCTCATCATAATCATTATTTTCCATATATTTTTCAAACTCTTGAAAACGCTTATCAATATTTTCTAGTTGTAATTCAATTGATTTTCTTACAATATCATAACTGGCTTTATCGTTATTAAACCTTATTATTAAGTCTCTATATGTTGCTTTATGTTTGGTAATAATATTTCTATACTTTTCCTCACTTAAAGTTATCTCTTTTATTTCCCCTAATAATAATTCGGCTTTGGTTTTAATTTTATATATCTCTATTTCAATCTTTGGAATATTATAGGTTAAACCCATATAATCATGTTGATCAAATAGATAATCTAAATCTAATATCATATCAGATATCTTCGCTATTTTTTTAGTTTTTATATCTTCAAACCGTTGATGCCACTCTTGATGTTTTTCCTCTAGTCGGTCATTACGCATAATAGCTTCTATTTTGGATAGTTCATTTAAGACCGGAACACTAGTAATAAGTTTTTTTTCCCTTTCTAACATTTCAATTTGTTTTTTATATTTATTTAAACGCGATTTTTGAATTAAACACAAAACAACGACAATTAAAATAACCGCTATAATAAAATAGCTCCACATCAAAAGAACTACATTATCTACCATATCTATCACCTCGTTATTTCATAATCTAATTTTATCATATTTTGTAGCTTTTTTGGTTATTTTTGATTTTTTTAATACATAATCTCTAAAAACCCTAGTTTTATAGTTGACTCTACTATGTATTAATAATATAATTATACATGCTGACGCAAATGACAGCGTTATTTTGAAATTTATAATGTGTTAGTTGCCTAAATGGTTTTATTGTGTAACCGAATGCTGTTAGGTGAAGATATTAAAAGACCAACACCCTATAAATTGACTTAATAACCGTCCTTGTTAATGCAATTAAAAGTAAAGGAGGGAAAAAATGTCTAGATATACTGGACCTAATTACAAAAAGGCGCGTCGGGTTATGTTTTCCATTCTAGAAAGCGGAAAAGAATTAGCTAAGAGACCTTATGGGCCCGGTCAGCACGGCCGAACCAGAAGAAGAAAGTTATCTGATTATGGGACTCAATTGCTGGAAAAACAAAAAGTTAGATTTATGTATGGTTTAAATGAACGACAATTCCGCAAAACCTTTGAAGAAGCGGCCAAACTAAAAGGGTTATTAGGCGAAGACTTCTTAAAGTTATTAGAGAGTAGATTAGACAATTTAGTTTATCGCATTGGTTTTGCCAATACCAGAAGAGCGGCTAGACAACTAGTCAACCACGGTCATATTACGGTTAATGGTAAAAAAGTAGATATTCCGTCTTATCGGGTTAAAGCTGGTGAGGTAATTGGTTTAAAAGAATCATCAAAAGAACATTTAGCCGTAAAGTTAGCTTTAGAAAAGCAAACTAACCGTGTTGAATATATTAGTTTTGATGAAAACAAAATGCAAGCCACTTATCTAAGAATGCCAGAGCGCAGTGAATTAAGTGCCGATATTAATGAATCACTAATTGTTGAATTCTATAACCGATAAAAAAACACCACTTTATGTGGTCTTTTTTTATGTCAAATCAATGTCAGATTTACATAAATAATAATTCTTTTATTTTAAGAATGATATAATATATTTATGATGTAGAGAGATGGTGACCAAATAACAATGTTACGGAAAAAAATAATCAGTTTATTTATAACTATTTTATGTCTTGGGGTATTATTAACTATCGGGGTAACGTTCTTATATAAGGGCAAAGCAAGCCCCGAACCAAAAGATCCACCTAGTAAACAAGTTTTTGTACCCAAGGAAGAGCCTAAGGTTAAAGTTATTGATTTAGATTCAGATACAAGGCCTATTGGTTTAATGATTAGTAATGAGGGATTATCATGGCAGCATGCGGGATTACAAGAAGCTTTTTTAGTGTATGAAATAATTGTTGAAGGTGGCGAAACCCGATTATTAGCGTTTTTTAAAGATGTTGAGGCTTTAATGGTAGGCCCGATAAGAAGCTCACGCCATTATTTCCTTGATTATGCTTTAGAAAATGATGCTGTTTATCTGCACCATGGGTTTAGCCCACAAGCGGAGAGGGATATTAAAGCTTTAGGTATTAATAATATCAACGGTACCCAAGCTGATGGCCATATCTTTTGGCGGGAACCACCGAAAAATTCATATCAAAATTTATTTACTGATTTACAAAAAGTGAAGAAAAGAATTAAAGAAAAGAATTACCGTTTGACATCACAAGCCGAACCACTTTTAGATTATGCGGTTGAAAGTGTTAAATTAAGTGGCGATAATGCCAAAGAAGCCTCAGATATTAGAATTAACTATTCTTGGCTTCATTATGTTGAGTATAAATATGATCCTGATAGCTTAAGTTATAAAAGGTATACTCGCGGCATAAAGCACCTTGATCGGAATACTAACAAACAATATACAGCCAAAAATATTATTGTCTATCAAGTTAATAACTATTCTTTAAATGATAACTCTGGAAAAGGAAGACAAGGATTAAATAATATTGGTAAGGGTAATGGTTATTACATAACCGAAGGGATGGCCATACCGATTACTTGGGAAAAGAAATCAAGAGCAAGTAAAACTATCTATCAAGATATGGATGGTAATGTATTAAAGGTTAATGATGGTAATACCTTTATTCATATACAACCAGTTAATCAAAAGTTATTAATATCATAAAAAAAAGGTAGAATTAATTAAATTCTATCTTTTTAAAACTCTTTTTTCCTTTTTGAAGCAGTAAGTAATTATGAGTGGTATCCTTTCCTGTAACAACCATATCCGGATTGGTTATTTTTTGTCTATTTATTCTAATTCCGCCTTGTTCAACAAGCCTTCTACCAGCTGATTTTGATGATGCTAGTTTTGTTAATACTAATAAATCTAACAAATCTATCCCTTTTTTTAGTTCTTCTTTAGCTAACTTTACAGTTGGCATATTATCATCAATTACTTTTTTTGTAAAAACCGCTTCCGCCGTTGTCTCCGCAATATTGGCCGCCTTTTCTCCATGAACTAATTTAGTAACCTCATAAGCCATTAGCTTTTTAGCCACCACAATATCGCTCTGGCACATATTTTTTATCGTTTTCATATCATAATCACTAAAGAACGCTAATAATCGTTCTACATCTTCATCATATGAATTGATAAAGGCTTGGTAGAAGTCATAAACAGTGGTTTTCTCCCTAGAAACCCATAAAGTCCCCTTGGCGGTTTTGCCCATTTTCTCGCCATCACCTTTAACTAATAATGGGCAGGTTAAGCCATACAATGGTTCTATTTTAGCGGTCCCAGCATGAGTCATTTTCCGACCTAACTCAACACCTGCTAAAATATTAGGCCATTGGTCCGAACCCCCAATTTGTATTTGACAGCCATAATGTTTGTTTAAGTAGATAAAATCATAGGCTTGCATTAACATATAACCCATTTCAAGAAAAGTTAAGCCGCCACTAGCTAATCGTAATTTATAACATTCGGCTGCTAACATTTTATTAACATTAAAATGAAGACCAATTTCCCTCATAAAATCAATATAGGTGGCTGATTTTATCCATTCAAAGTTATCTAGAATAAGCGCCGCATTAGGACCATCACAAGTAACAAAACGCTTAATTATCTTTTTTACCTCTTGTTTGTTATAAGCTACCTCTTCTTTGGTTAACATTTTCCTTAGATTGCTCTTAGCGGTTGGATCACCAACTAAGGCCGTCGCCCCACCAATAACAATAATTGGTTTATGCCCTGCTTTTTGTAGCCTTCGAACCATTGTTAAGGCAAAAAAATGACCAATATGAAGACTATCAGCAGTCGGATCAATACCTAGATAAAAGGTTACCGGTGATGATGTTAATAATTTTTTAATATTAGTTAGATTAGTAGCTTGATAAATATAGCCTCGTTCTTTTAAATTTTGATATATTTGGTTCATTAGTAGCCTCCTTTAATTAACTTTATTATAACAAAACGTCCTTCATAAATAAAGGACGTTTAACACGCGGTACCACCTTAATTCATAGTATTTAAACTATGCACTTATTTCTTAACGCTTATGCGATTTAATTTAAAATAGGTAATTCATTATTAGTAATAAGTTAGTTTGCACCAAACACTAACTCTCTTATTTTTATTACAATAATTACTCTCTATTTCTCATCATTAAATTATTATAGTGGTTTTATTATATGTTATTGAATTAATAATGTCAAATAAAAAAGGGACTTTTATTTTCCCTTATTTTTTTCAAGTTTTTCAATGGTATCTTTAGCGGCTTTAAGAACCTTATCACGTACATCTTCAGCGGCTTTGGCGATTACAGGGGTACTCTTCGCTACCGCTAAAGTGACTAACTCTTCGACTTTATCTTTTAAGTCATTAGCTTTAGTTTTCGCAATTTTTAAGGCCTTTTCTTTATCTAGATCTTCTAATTCCATCTTTATTTCTTCTAATTTAGTTTCTAATGTTTCCCTTACATCTTCAATATTAATCTCCTTAATCTTAGCGATAAACTCATCAATTTTTTTCATTAAATCTCGTCTTGTTTCGCAACCTTTTTTTGGCGCGAACAAAAACCCCATACCAAGTCCTACTAAGGCCCCTAAAAGAAATTTTGATCCTCTAGTCTTCTTGCTCATCTTCTTCCTCCTCCTCCTTTTTTTTCTTTCTCTTAAATAAATTTATGATGAAGGTTGAAATTTTATCAACGATTTTATCACTTAAGAATGATAACTTATCCGTAGTAAAATCAATAAGATGAAAAAAACGCCCTAATGAAGCTACCTTTTCATTAACATCGTCAACTAACACTTCAACCTTATTCATTGTATTTATTATTTTAATTCCTATTATTATCGATAATATTAGTAAGATAATTCCTAAGACATATAATATCACAGGTAAAGCCTCTTGTAGTACCGCCATTTTATTTCAACTCCTATTCTTCTTCATACATTGAATCAATTAATTCAAATAAATTATCTTCATCAGCAGTAGTTACTTTCTTTTTATCATCGGGGGTTTCTAAACCTAAATCAATACAATTAGCTTCAACATTTTCTAACATTATATCTTCCATTATCAAGTCTTCCCCTTTCTGACTCATATCATACAACAAATTATCTTCCTCTACTGGTTTTTGATTGTCGTTTGATTTAAGATTAAAAAACATCGTATCATTATCATCCTGATTAATCATATCTTTTAAATCTTCTGATAAACTGCCATAAGCTTTCTTCCTTACTACATCAAAATCAATTGGGTTTTCTTTTTTCCTTGGTACCTCGGACTGTTTTTCTTTAGTAATAATATCTTCCTTTTTATAATTCTTATCTAAGATGCCATACACTGGTGAAATGATGGGCGAAACGCGAAAGATTGGTTTTTCTTTTCGTTCATTTTCGGCTTTATTAATATTTTTGGACTCAAAATCTAAAATATTAGTTACTGGGGCGGCTTCCTTCGCCGCTAAAAAATCCTCATCTTCAAACATTACCGGGAATTTAAAGGTTGTTTCCGATTTAAACAATTCCCTTTCACTAATTATATTATCTATTTCATCATCCTTTTTTGATTGCACCTCATTAGTTGGCTTTTTTTCTTGATAGTCAGTTGTTTCATCCTGATAGTTTTCGACTTTATCATCTTCTACTGGTTCTTCAAAAAATAAATTTCTTAGTTTATTAAACAAGCCCATGTAAGACACCCCTTCCTCATAAAGTTAATATTCCGGGAACTCATCAATTATTAATTCTCCGTTATCAGGAAATTGTTCCTTATTATCATCCGGATTATCATATTCATAAATATAATCTAAAAAGCTTTTCTCCGTTCTGGTTGGTTCAAAGATATTAAATTTCTCTTCTTTAAAATCTAAGATGTTGTCACCAATTAATGTTTGAATAACCGCATCATTAAAGTTTAAACTAGATAAAATATAACAACTATCAATAATAGCTTTATTGATGTAATTTTTAGGAACTACCGCTTCTATTTTAGCATAATTATACATGATTTCTAAGAGAAATCGATTATTTATTTTATTTATTTCTAGATAACCCTGTTTATTATCAAAGTTAAGTGGTCTTGAATAGTACGCCTTAACATTAAATTCATAAGTATACTTGGTTTGATGGAAATAACTAATAATATCAATATATAAATAATAACGCTGCCCTGATGAATATAAAATTTGATTATATTCTTTCTCCGTCTCTAATCTAACACCATTAGGTAAGTAATATTTATAACCTTGACCAACATAATTATATAATGTCTGATTAGTGCGCAGGATATGATCAATGTTTTTATCATAGTTATTATCTATTTTATTTATATTACAACCAGTTAAGGATATCATCATCAGTAGTAATACTAAAAACGTCCTCATCTATTCACCTACTCCAATTATATTATATCAAAAAAAAAAGAAAATATAAACAACTTTCCAGATAATAAAAGCAACGATCTGTAATGTTACAATTGATGTGAGACCGATAAATATATTCAAAAGCGATTTAATACCTTATAATGTTAATTGATAAAAACATTTAGAAAGGAATAAATCGCTATGATAAGTATATCACACTCA
>Ga0172382_10011370_pt1 | contig 11789 bp, 3 predicted proteins | sample Leawel138RmetaG_FD_122245 | JGI IMG/M metagenome (GOLD analysis project Ga0172382, IMG submission 122245) | Leachate microbial communities from a municipal landfill in Southern Ontario, Canada - Leachate well 138R metaG | ecosystem: Engineered > Solid waste > Landfill > Unclassified | place...
TAAAGATATCTTTGAATGAATTATCTATTAATGAATTTATATTCTTAATTTTATTAGGAGTTGCTATTTCTTTTGTTTCTCTAATTTTTGTTAAGACAGTATCTTCTATATTTTGAAAGTCTTTATATTTATCACTCATTTTAGTAATCTGATTATTAATTTTTTCTATATCTAAATCATCCATTACTTTTAATTTATCTAAAGTAATTTCTTGAGTATCTAAGTATCCTTCAAAGGATTCTAGAAGATTTTCTAGCTTGAAATAATCTTTTGTAGCTTTATCAAAAGATCTTTCTACAATGCTATTAATAGTTGTCTCAATGGGAACATCTTTATTCATAAATGTCTCCATCTTATTAATAACACTTCCAGATATTGTAGAAAGTTTATCTTTTAATGCAAAAAGATTTTTTTCACTTTCTTTAAGTTGCTCATTAAATACTACAATATTATCATTACCAATTGAATTAGCATATGTTTTTACAGCTACAATAACTTTAGTTGATTCTCTTTGTACATCTTTCATTTCTTTTTCAACTGTAGCAATAATTTTATCTAAGACAACTTTTTTAATATGATTAAAAGTTGGAATTGAGTAAATTGTGTTATTATGAATTGTTGTAGATTTCATATTATTCCCTATACTTTACAATTATCTTACATTTAAATTTCAAAGACCATCTTTTTTCAGTACCTAGCTTCCAAATAAATCTATCATCTTTAATTAATCTTTTATTCATAGTATCGAGTATTAATTTTTCTATATTATCAATATCTGGAATTCTATCTACTTTCATTAAATTTGTAAGACAAAGAATTTTTTTAACATCATTAAATGATTTTGGAATTTTGTGATAATATTTTATTTTAATTGAAATATCTTTATAAACTGGATTTTCAAGAAACTTAACATTTCTTTTTACTTTAAAATCTACATCATATTCATTAATCAATTTTTTTATAATTGTATTCCATAATTTATTCTTATATTTTTGAGATGGGTCATATATGTTTTTCCAACGACCAACTCTAGGACGTTGTTGACCTCTAACTCTGCGATTAAGAATTATAACGAATTTTTTGTATTTACTTTTTTTTATTTCTTTAATTTTTTTATCAAGGAGATTCTTAGATCTATTTGATAATTTATATTCTTTAATATACTTTTCTATACTCATTAATTATCTTAACCACCTTTGAGATAGACTAAACAAAGCTCTACCGCCAGTATTCCGCCAATCAAGAACTTTATGTTTTAATGATTCGGCTGTATTTCCAAATACATTTAATTTATTTCTTAGAGCATACCCAACTTGTTGAACTAAATCAATTTCATCTAACTGTAAGCCAGCCATATTATCTAGAAAATCTAAGAGACCATTATTGTATGATAACTTTTCTACAGTGTTACAAACCATTAACATTGGATACATATCTTGAATTGATATATTAACATCTATTTGCATTGGTAAGCCATCTATAGTCCAAAGATTATCATCTCCAGCTTTTTTAATGGTAATTGAAGTAATAACACCACAATTTATTCTAAACCATCCAGGACAATCTACTCTAACTAAGAAAGGAGCTAAAAAGTCAATAGCTCCTCTTTGTCTTGGGAGAGTTAATGCAAATAAGCACATTAATGGAAAATAGACCCTTTTAAAAATTTCTGAAGGAGTTCCATATGGTGAATGCAATCTTAGTCCAATATCATAACTTCTACTAAATTCACTATCAGACCAAATACTAGGAAACATGGCCTGGGAGCCTGAAACTATTGTATTTATAGATCCACCTATTTGGCTCATTCCAAGTCCACTTGTTAATGATCCGAATAATTCACCTGCACCCTGCATAAAGGAATCAAGAGCTCCTTGAGTTTTATTTGTATTAGGATCTACTCCTTCAAGACCAAATAAAAACCTAGCTTCTTTTAATTTTTGACTCCCAGTCTTTACGAATTCTTCAAGCATAGATGGACCAAATGTATTTGATGCACTTTCAGAAACAGATGTAGCTCTGTAATCTGCAAAAAAAGCTAATGATCCATGATTTCCCTTAAATAAATTAGAACCCTTATCATATTCTGCAAGTGTATCATTTGCATGATATGTAAAAGATTCACGTTTAAATTTCATTCTACTATAAAGATAATGAGTTAATACCTGTACATATTGATAGTAAGTACCCCATGTATATTTAAATTTATAATATCGTAAATCTTCTGCGCTTCCAGCACTTTGTAGAAGTACATCTGCAATAGCTTGACTTGCCTCACCTTTAGCTTCACCTGCAAATTTTTCCTTCATTTCATTCATATATTCTGAAGGACTTACTTTAGTACCTTTATTTTTAGCTGAAGTTACTTCAGCTAAAGTAAATTCTGGTTCACCTGGAGCAATATTTAGAATAAAGCTATCTGCTAAAATAGTCTTTTTAAAAACTCTATCATTTGGATCTGAGTTTTCATTAAATGAATATGGGACATTTAAGAGATTTCCAATTTGACCACTCATATCTGCAAGGTAACTCCATTTATTTTTCTGGCTGTTACCATCAAAAATACCCTTGATATATTCTCCTACTTTACTTTCAAAAATCCATGAATATTCTGACATAGTATTCTTTCCTATAAAAGTCAATATAATAATAACCATGTATATTAATATACATGGTTATTATTATGTTAACTATAGATTTATTATAGAATTTTTATTAAAAAATGCTACTACCTCTTGAAATGAGAATAACATCTTGTGGAATAAATTTGTATTCTTCATCTCTGACAGATTTATCAGGTGAATTTCTAGCGTGTTCTTTAGCTGCTACTTCTAATTTATTCTTTTCATGAGGAGTCATTTGTTTATTAGGATCAGTTGCAATATTAACTGAAAGATCTTTATCTGCAGTTTCTCTAGTATTATCTACGATTAATTTAAGATATTCAGCAATAGTATTCCATACTGGATTATCTTTAGTCTCAGTACCTTCAGTAGATTTATTTGGTTGATTTATATTTTCTTGAGATGCTTTATATGCAATTGCAGTATTAAATGTAGCTTCAGTTTCTTTAGTACCTTGAGTAAATTCTGCAGTTGGTATTGAAGGTTGAGTCATTGATGCAGAAGGAGTTCCTATTTTAGTTATATCATCATATGATTCAATTCCGCCACTATTTAAGAACATATCAGCTGCACTTTTAGATTTAAATGCTACATGAATATGACCACCAGTAGCACCTTTAGATGGATAATTATATTCATCAAGTAATTGGTAATCTTTTGAGTTAAGTCCAGCATTAGATAATATATTTTTAACAGTAGAAACTGCATTCTGAGCTCCACTTCTGCCAGAATGTATTGTGAAATCTAAAGCTCTTCCTGTTGGATGAATTGATTTTGGTCTTTTTACTGCATGCCATCTATCATTTAATGCAGTAAATCTCCAGAATGAATTACCCATTTCATTTTGAATTGAATGAGCTAATTTTAATAATCCTGGATGGGAAGATCCACCTCCAATAGTTTCTTCAGATTTAATTTTTAAACCATCAACTGAGTAAGTAGAAGCATTTGAATAATTAGTATTATTCAATTGAGAAGTATGAATTGCATTAGATGTTATAGATTTAGATGGTATTTTATTTATAGTAGTTAGAACTGGTTCAGATGTTGGTTGTTGAATATAGTTTTGAATATTATCTTGAGGTATATTTGAAAGATTCTGAGTTTTTAATTCAACAGTTCCAGTAGTTTTATTTTCTTTAGGTTTAATGGATTTTTCAGTCAATGATTTTAATACCATCACATGACCAGTTCCATTTGGTTTAATTTTTAATAATTCATTTTCTAAATCTTGATCGGGAACTAATCCTTTAAATCTACCTCTTAAATAATCTTTTTTGCCTTCAACATTTTCAAGAGTTGAAATATATGAAGCTTCATCTTTATTAACATTTAGACTAGCAGGTCTATATCTATATGATCCTTCAATATATTCAGGTATTATTAAATTACCTTCATGGTCAATATGATGTTTGACATTTTCAGGAATTCTTCCACTATTTTTATCTATATAGAATTTATGAAGTCTTCTTATTTCAGAAGGATCTGTTTGAGCTTCTATCCATTTATTATCAGCATAACTAAATTCAGATTTACTATACGTACGTCCAAAACTTCTAGCTTCATCTTTAGCAGTCTGAAGTCTTAAAGATTGATTTTCAGCAGCTTTTTTTTCAGCCTTAGTTTTTCTATAATTTTTATACTTTAATAGCATAGCTTGATCGCCAGCTAATAATTCAATACCATCAAATGGATGACCGTCTTTAATTACTTCTACAGCTAGTTCTACTCGTTCATAGGTTTCCCTTAAAGGTCCAAAAATTGTGTCAATTATAGATTGAAGAGCTCCTGTAAGAGATTCTCCTAATTTACCAAACATCTCAAAGACACCCTTTGCCATGCCATCTTGTTTATTAAATGCATTACCACCAATTTTATCAAATGTCTCTGGGAGTGACATTCCGAACATAGCACCAATTGGGCCTGCAAATAAACCTAATCCAAATCCAAGTATCCTAGATAATCCATACCATTTTGAAGATATATGATTATAAAAATAACCTGGACCATTCATAAATCCAGAACCAATATTGCAAAAATAACTAGTAATTGGAGAGAAAAAATCTGCAATATCTACAGCCATGTCTTGAAGACCAATTCCAAGTCCAAGAACATCATCTGCGCTAGCTCCAAATAATCCACCTATCATACCAGCTGGAAATGCCATTACAGAACTAAATACTCCTAGAGCACCTTTATCAGAGCTTTCCCATATACCTCTGGAAACTCTAGCACCAACAATCAAGGAATTAGATATTGAATTTTTAAGAAATCCCCATAATGGCTGAATTATATATTCATTTAATTTAGAAGCTCCAAAGGAAAGAGCTCCTGAAATATTACTACTAATAGAATCTACAACTCCACCAATTTCCTTACCAAAGAATCCAGCAATACCTCCAATTAATGAACCTATACCAAATCCCATTGGAGTTCCAATACCAGCTGATCCTAAAAAGGCTGCTGTAGCACCTGCGGCACCACCCTTCATAGCACCACCTACTGCATTCTTTAATCTACCAAATAATGATCCATCTGAAGTATCTCCAAGGATCATTTTTCTTAATCCATTATATAAACTACCATCTTTTTCATCAGTTAGACCTGATAGTAGATCTCTAAGTATTGAATATGCTCCATATGCTATTGCTAATGGTAATGCTATATATTTACCACCGAATGATATCACCCGTCCAGCCCCAAATGCCAAACCAGTCCCTCCAGCTGAACCCATCATACCACTCATTAAGTCTGATCCAACTCCTAATATGCTAATTGCCCAATTTCTAGCAAATTTCTTAAGAGCAGCTTCTCTTTTTGGACCCATATACCCCCATATTTTTCCAAACATAGAAGTATTTTCTTTGGACTGTTCCATAGTTTCTAGCATTTGTTCAGTTTTAGCAGCAGCTTCAGCCTTCTCAATATTAACTAACTGAGCTTCTTTACTACCCTTTTCCATTTCAGGTGAATGTGATGCTTCTGGTAATAATTCATCACCCATTCCAGGTAATAATAATTGTTGAATTCTATTAGTTTGATTCTCAGCACGAGTCTCAGCACGCTTTTTCCAAAACCCACTCCAAGAATCTCTAAGACCTGCCATAAATCCTTTAGGTTTTTCTGATACAGATTCTTTTGAAGCTCCCTGATCTTCATCTCCGAAGTCAAAAGTTCCTTGAGTAGGTGATTTATCTTCATTTAATATTTCTTCTACATCTTCTATACCAAATGCAGCATTTAATAATAATGATAATCCCTTACTTCCACCCTTTAAACCACCAAGAATCATTTTTTGCATTAAAGGTGCATTTTCATCCATCTTAGTATTACCTAAGAAGTTTGAAAGCATATCTGAACCTTTTGCAATATTACCTAAAGTTGCTTTTTTAGTTTCTGGAGTCCACCATTCTGAGATAGTTTTAGAAAATGAGCTTTTTAATCTATCAACGAAACCCATCTTCTTTTCTTCTTCAACTTTATCTTGTTCTTCTAACTGTAGTTTCTTTTCCATTTCACGAAGATCTCGTTCTTCACTACTAATAGTAACTACCTTTAAACTATCTTCAGTATCAACTCCTACAATTCTTACATCCATTGGTATTCCTTTAAGAATACCTTGTATTGACAATGCTTTATCAGTAGAAATCTCAGCAATATCTACAGCAGTTTTAGATCTAAGTTTATCTTTAACTTTCTTAACACCATCAAACATACCCTTGAAAACTTTACCAACGAATGATCCACCAATTCCAAGAGCAGTTCCAAAAAGTTTCATCATGGGAATTCCAAGATGCTCTAAACTCTTACCAACAAATTGAAAGGATCCTCCAATAAAGTTTAATAATCCACTGAGTACAGTTTTAATAGGTGCAAAAAAGCTTCCAATACCTTTAGCCAAACCTTCAAACATGTCAAATAGTCTTAGAGATAGATCACCCATAACTTCAACAACTTTCTCAGTTGCAGTTGTAAATAGTTGTACAATCCCTGAAAACATTCTAGATGTATAATCTGCAATATTTAAGAAAGTCCTACTAATTGCAAGGACTAAATCTTTAATTCCACCACCTATAGCAGTAGCAGCTCTACCTATTCCTTTACCTATTCCACCTTTAGATATACCTTTAATTCCATCTTTAAGAAATCTAAATGGTGCAGTAATTACATCTCCTACAAATCCAATACCTGTAGAAATTCCTTGACCTACACCCTTTAAACCAGACCATAGAGTTTTATAAATACGTCTGAATACTCCACCTGGCATAACTCTAAATGAAAATAAATCCATTATAGAGAAACCACGAGGAGTTGGACCAGTACCAGGACTATCTGCAGGTGCATCTGCACCCATCTTTTTAGCAATTGCATATAAGTATGAATATGTATTATATGTATGACTTTCGATCTTCTCAAGAAGACCTAGACTAGTCTGATTTGTACTTACAACATTTTCAATTCCAGAACTTAATTCAGCTGTAGAATCACTAGAAATTCCAGCTGTTGCTAATGCTGGATCTCCAAAGTCTAAAAGTCCTTGCTTAGAAGTACCTCCAGCTACATTACTTGCAGAAGGACTTGCAAAGAAATCATAAATAGAAGAAATTCCAGAAGAAATTTTTTCTAAGAAAGATTTATTATCAGTTTCTACTTCTAATGATTTTTTAGCTATATCAAATTCTTCAGTTTCTACTTCTAATGATTTTTTAGCTATATCAAGTTCTTCAGTATTTACTTCCAATATTGATTGATTAACATCTTTTACAATAGTATTAGTTGATATAGTAGGCTTATTAACTGGTTTTTCTTTTTCTTCAGACTTACTTGCAGCAGGGGGAGTATTACTATCACCAAAATTTAATGTACCTTGAATTGGTTCTTTATTAATAGTTTCTTCAGTCTCTTCAGATTCACTTCCTGTAGAAACTTTTCCACCCCTATAATATTCTGCAAATGTATCAACATTGGCTAAATGTTTAGCTCTAAATTTATCACCAAACCATTTAATAATATTAACGGGAAATAATAATATTCCCTTTAAAATACTTGTAATGCCAGTTTTAATGACTCCAAGTACTTTTTTCATTGGATCAATTACATAATCTTTTAAAGTTTTTGCTACATTAATTCCAAATGCTTCACTAAGAACTTTACCCATTTCACCAAGAACTTCTTTACCGAACTCTTTACTCCATTGGAAAAGTCTGTTAGTTTGATATCGAAGTTCTACAGTAATAGGTTCCCATGATTCTTTTAGGGGTTTAATTATTTGATCAGTCCAAAATGTTCTAAAGATACTCATGCTAGATTCCATTTCATTTTTCAAAGGTTGCCAAATATCAACCTTTACCAATGAAACTAAACCAGAGAGTAATCCTTCTTCATTTGTGAACAGATCTTTCTTTCCAAATAAATATCTATGTAATCGTTCACCATAGTCTGAGAACTTTTCTTTTACTACTCCAAGGATACCAAATTTTTCATATGAAGAAATATCTGGATCATTAGAATCTTGTAATCCCTCATCACCCCATAATACTTTAGTAGCATCAACTCTAAAACCTTCAAGTTTATCTTTTATTTTAGAAACTAATCCACCTTCACCATACAAATAATTTTGCACAGTTTCAGTTGAATGAGCTACTCCAAGAAGTCCACCTATAACTGGACCACCAAGTAAACTTCCAATAACATATCCACTACCAATATTAATTCCATATTTACGTAGAGTATCTTTTTCATTTTTACCAATGAAACCTTCAATGGTTTCACCAGTTTCTTCATCTCTACCACCATATAGAAATTTTTGAACACTGTCAGTTGAGTATGCTAATCCAAGAAGTCCACCTATAATTGGACCACCCATAATACTACCAATAAGGTATCCACTTCCAGCTCTTATTCCATAATGCTTCATTTTATCTTGAATTTCTGGAGTAAGAAATCCTTGAGTTTTTAATGAACCATCTTCATTAGTTTCACCATATAAATATTTCTGGACACTATCAGTTGAATATGCTAATCCAAGAAGTCCTCCTATAATTGGACCACCTGGAAGTACCATGCTAGCAAGAATACCACCACCAACTGATTTAATTCCAAATGAGTTATCATCTACCCATTTTTTAGCTTTATCCATTACAACATCAAATTTATTTCCAAATAAAGATTCAAACATTTCAGAAAGATGAGCTTTAAATGGTTCAATAATTTCACCAGAAACACTTTCTCCAAATGTTTCTACAAATGATTTATTTTCATCAAAGTAATCTCCAAATAGGAATTTTTTAAAATCTGTAAAATATGAATTAAATCCATTTTTTACACTTCCAAATATTCCTATTTTTTCAGCTTCAGTTTGAGCTGAAGGATCACCAAAGATATATTTTTGAAAACTTTCAAATTGGCTTGAAAATTGTGTTAGAAATCCAGTTTCAGGATCAAATATCATCTTATCAATAGGTTTAACTAAATTTTCATTAAAGAAACTTCTAAAGGGATCACCAATCCATTTATCAAATCTATTTGAAATTCTATCCATTAATGTATCATCAGCACTAACCTTATGACCAAATACAACATTCTGGAGCGTATCTAAAAATGAACTTCCCTTGAAGTATGAACCTTCAGTTCCATCTCCAAAGAAAAATGAATTAATAGTATCTCCCATATGTGTAATAAAATCATTTAAGTTTTCAGCAGGTTTAAAATCTGAAGGTCTTAATTTTCCGAAATGTTCTACAGTTTTCATATTAGAAATATCTAAATCTGAAATACTTGTAGATTTTGGACCATATTCGGATAATAACTGACTTACTAATTTTTCTTCAGTTAATCTAAATTGAGCTATATCTTTTTTACTCTTAGATCTTCCTAATCCTTTTTGAAATCCATGAATTTTTTCAAGAATTGCATTTTGACCTGATTTATCTAAATTCAAAAATAAATCAGATTTCTGTAAATCTGCAAGAGATTTAATATTGGAAAGAGTATCTTCACTTCCCATTATATGTGAAAACTTATTAAGATTATGAGATTTACCTGACATCTCACCAATATTATAGTTTCTAGAAGTGATATATGAATCAAGATCATCAATAAATTCATTCATTGAATCAAATGATTCACCTAGAAAATTATTTCCAATAATTTTTGCAACTCTTTCATCAATACCAAAATCCATTGAAAGTCTATCTACAATAGAGGTTAATATTTCTTGAAAGTTTCCATCTTCAAATCCTTTTCTACCACCAGGAGTTCTTAAAGTAGGTAATTTTCCACTTTTTGCCATTTGTTTAAAGGCTTCAGTTATATGATGAGTTGCAATATCCCTTTGATCTTCAGGTAAGATTTTAGCATATTTCTCAGCTTTATTTCTTAATGAAAATTCTTCACTTCGTTTAGTACTTTCATATTCTTGTCTAATTTTAGCTTTAGTTGAAAATTTACCAGAATCATAATCATAAATCTGATAATCTCCAATAGTTGCAGATTTATTTAATCTAAAACCTTCTATAATGCTTGCATGCATGTCAGTATTTACTGACAAGATCTGAGATAAAAGCGTTGGAATTACGTGAGTAATTGCTTGCTTAGTTATGCCATCAAAACTAACTTGACCTTTTTCATACTTTCCAGTATCAAATTTTGATACTGGAGTTTCATATCTAAATAACCGCCCAAGAACACCTAAAAAAGAATCTTCAGGAAGACCTGCTAGCAGGTTTGCACCCTTCACTAAATTACGACCAGCATATCTTAACGTTCTATTAAGATACTCTAAACTTTCATCAAATGCTCTAGGTATTTGATGAGCTATTACATGACTAATTGCACTTGATAGTGGATTTGCAATTGCTTCTTCAAATCCAGCAATCATTTGCATTCGCATTTCTTTATCTTTAAATATTTCTAAGTATCCACCAGTAATTGCATCTACATTTTTTAAAAATACCTTTGAATATTCTTCAATATCTATTCCATATCTATCTACTACAGTTTTTTCATACTTAGTTTCTTCTACTTTTAAAAACTTCTCATCATACTTCTTAAGTATTTTTTGAGTGTTTTCAATATACTCAAGATTAGCTTTTGAAAACGTTTCAAAATTTCTACTAATATCTGAATAGAATTTTAAACTTTGATCATAAAAAGATGCAGTCTTACTATCTTGAAATTCAATCATCTTAGAAAGTAAATCATTACCAGCATTAATTCCACTGGCAGCAATTGTAAGAACTTGTGACTGAATTTTAGAATGTTTTTGGATTGAAGACATTCCTGGAGTAATACTTAAACTAGTATTCATTCCCATTGAATCTTGGAATGAAGATGATTTATTAATTGATGGAGAAAAATCATCTGACATTTCCGATGATTCATCGCCCATACTCCAGTCATTTGTAGAACTATCAAAATCTGCCATCATTTTTTTCATTGCAGGATTTTGATTTTCTACATTTTCTAATCTTGATTTAGAATGTATTCTTCCAGTAGTTACTGAATCTTTAATATTTTTAGTAAATGCTTTACTAAGATCTTTGTAATATTTAAGTTCTTCTTTCATATCATCTGAAGAAAGAACTGATTTTAAATTATCATATACTTTTTCTATACCTTCTATATTGGTTTCTATGATTGAGTATGTTTCGTTTAATTTAGTTTTTTTAAGTATATCTTTCACTACATATGGCGATGATTTTATTATATTCTTTAAAAAAGAAACTGCCATAAAACTCTCCTTTTAGATTTATAAATATCAATTTGTTCAAAAATGTAAAATTAAAAAAAAAGAAGGAAAATCCATGTGGATCTTCCTTCTTTTAATTTAATTAGTCGTCATCTTCATCATCGTCATCGTCGTCATCTTCATCATCGTCATCATCGTCTTCATCATCGTCATCATCGTCTTCATCATCGTCATCATCGTCGTCTTCTTCGTCTTCTTCATCTTCGTCTTTAACTTTACCCTTCTTTACAGGTGCTTTCTTGCCACCTTTCTTGGGTTTTTCTTCTTCTTCTTCTTCATCTTCGTCATCGTCATCATCGTCATCATCGTCATCTTCGTCTTTAGCTTTACCCTTCTTTACAGGTGCTTTCTTACCATTCTTTTTAGCACCTTTCTTGGGCTTTTCTTCTTCTTCTTCATCTTCGTCATCGTCATCA
>Ga0172382_10011374_pt1 | contig 11785 bp, 11 predicted proteins | sample Leawel138RmetaG_FD_122245 | JGI IMG/M metagenome (GOLD analysis project Ga0172382, IMG submission 122245) | Leachate microbial communities from a municipal landfill in Southern Ontario, Canada - Leachate well 138R metaG | ecosystem: Engineered > Solid waste > Landfill > Unclassified | place...
AGTGAGAGATTGGTGGCCTTCTCGCCCCGGATGATGGAATTGAACAGTGAGCTTAAGGATTTTCTCATGACCAGAGTTTACAAGCATTATCGTGTTATGCGTATGGCCGATAAGGCTGCAAGATTTATTAAAAGTCTTTTTGATGTTTATATCAATCGTCCAGAGCAGTTGCCGCCGCATGCACAACAGAGGATAGGCTCTCTTCCTCTGCAAGTGGTACTCTGCGATTATATTGCAGGTATGACGGACCGTTATGCCCTGGACGAATATAACAGACTATTTATGCCGTATGAGAGGGTTTGAGCTGATGAGTATTACCATTACCTTGCATGAGATTACTCTCGTAAGGCGGAAGCATTAAGGCCAGACGCTTCTGTACTCCGGTTATCAGCGTATCGCGATTAAGCCTGATTGTTTTATTGTGCAGCCAGGCGTTGACCATCTGGAACGCCAGATCTATGGCCACAACGGCTTCAAGCTTATTAGCGTATTCTACCACCAGGTAATGATGTGTTTTTAATCCAGTCTCTATATCCTGTGAACGCTGCCCTGAAAAACCGGCACAGCGTCCCATGCGGCGTCCAAGCATATAAATGATAAGATGCTCCAGAAGATGACAAAGACCGGTACCCTCTATAATCTCTTCTTTGAAATCGTGTGCGTCTGTTGCAGCTAAGCCGCATATGTGTTGCAGCTCTTCGGCAGGCGCTTCCAGAATGCCTGGGAGCGCTGTTTCCATTTTTTTTACAAGGCCGGGTATGGCGCTGGTAGAGATATTTGCATCATTCCCCATATCCAGATGAATTATCGCTCTTTTTGAACCTTGCTGCAGATTACGAATGCTCTCGCTTTGCGGAGTATCTTGAAAAACTATATTAATAATATGCAAAATACCTTCCCCCTTGCTACAATTATATCTTCAAGTGATAGAGGGCGCAATGACGGGGATACGCTTGCCTCTCGGCAGCATTCCGGTATGGTTTATTGTCATGTCTATGCTATAATAATGACATTAATACATAGTTGTAGGAGTCGCAATGGAGGCTGCAAATTCTGCAAGGTATGATCTCCTGCAAATATTTAATACGCAGGATATCATTGATCTTGAAAGGGCATCAGCACATTTGATTGGTGCTGATATTCATATATGGGGTCCTTCGGGGAGCATTTCCGGTACCGGTATTGATAATACAACAATCTCCTGGGAAGAGATTGTTGCTGCCGTAGGTGGCGGTAACTTTATTCGTTGCGGTATTTCCGGCAGGGATTATTGTCTGGCGCCTATTATGCTGAAAGATAAGCTGTTGGCAGCTATCCTGGCCGGGCCCTTCGATGCTATGGAAGATGATTGGCGGGCGGCATCTTCTTTTCTGACCGCCCTCAGCCGCATAGTATCCAATATCATCGCTGCATCCAGGCGCAATTTTGATCTTTATCAGCAGGCGGAAGCCGATCTTCATCTTAAAGTAAAGGAACTGTCATATCTGTTTGAGACAAGTAAATCTTTGCATGGTCAACTTGACTTTGAAGAGAATTCCAACTGTTTTCTGCATAAGGTAATGGAGTTTTCCGGGGCAAAAACCGGCATAATAATGATACTCGACGAAGAGAAACAGATCATTCGTCATTTGGCATCCGCCGGTTGCTCACCCATGATAAGAAGCATGGAGCTGTCACCGGGAGAGGATCTCAGCGGGAAGATAATAGAGACCGGTGAATACGGCATTATTGCTGATATGAACGAAAGTGAGCTTCCAGAGCGGGATGATTTTCGTTTTTCGTTGGGTAAGACGGTGACAATAATATCGATACCTTTGAAAGTTGAAGGCAGAAGCCTGGGCGTTTTGCACCTGGGTTACAGACAGAAATATGATCCTTCCACAGAGGAGATCAACCTTCTTACTGTAGTTGCCCATGAAGCGGCTGTTGTCATAGAGCACGGGCGCCTCTTCAAGGAAGTTTCCAGGCTGGCGATAACAGACGGTCTGACCAGACTTAATAACCACAGATACCTGCAGCAGCGCCTTGATGGTGAATTGGAGCGGGCTAAACGTTTCCAGCGACCACTTTCCGTATTGATGCTTGATATAGATCATTTCAAGAGATATAACGATCGCTTCGGGCATTTGGCCGGCGATATTCTGTTGAAGCGCCTTTCCAGACTTCTTGAGAACAATACCCGGAGTATAGATATTCTGGCTCGCTATGGCGGTGAAGAGTTTTGTGTCGTATTGCCTGAAACTAGTGTAGCTGAAGCGGAATTAGTGGCTGAACGCATAAGAAGGGAAGTCAGGGAAACTTTGCATTACCATAATCAGGAGGATGGATCGGAGGGCAAAGTAACAATAAGTATAGGCATATCGACATTTCCCACCGATGGGTCCAACAAAACCATGCTTCTAGCTGCTTCAGACAAAGCGCTTTATAGGGCCAAGCAGACTGGTCGTAACAGGGTGGTCCTGGCTTCACGCTTATCCAAGGATCTGATTGAAGGGGTTGCGGATGCTTTTAGCGGCGTCTCGGAAACCCAACAAGATAGCGAAGTTAAGGACTCTTTTCTCAATCGTTACAAGGTTCATCTTATAGTTCTGGTCGCAATGATCAACCTCTTTTCCCAGTTTATCTTTCGTTATAGCTATAATGATCTTAGTGGGATGCCCTATCTCTATTTGCATACCGTGATGGAGCTTTATTCGTCAGCGGTAGGCGTAATAATTTTTTATATCGCTTTTTCTGCTGCCAGACGGACAGGAGATAGCCGTCTTTCTTTGTTGGGAAAGGCTTTTCTGGTAATGGCTTTGCTCGATCTTTTGCATCTCATGACATTTCCCGGGGGCATATCTATTTTATCTCAAGGAAACGATGGAATGACTATCGGGCTCTGGATATGCTCACGTTTGATAGGCGCGTTCATGATCATTACAGCAGTCTTTATGCCTAAGAGAAGAGATTATCTTCTTGTAGAGAACCCTCTTCAGGAGGCCCTATTGCCTATACTTATAGCATTGCTGCTTTATCTTCTGCTGGAATCATTTGCTCAGTTGAGACCGTTTACCTATATTCCTGGCAAGAGTGCAGGTGAACCGGCCATGTATATGGAAGCTATTATAGCTTTTCTTTATGTAGTGGCTGCACTGGGATTTATGAAGCTGCATCGCCAAGGCGGCGGATCTTTGATGCTGATGTTTATCATCGGTATGTTTGCTATGGCTTTTTCGGCAGTTAGTGTCGTTACTATGCTTGGAACCCATAATTTGCTGGCGCATGTATATAAATCACTGGCCTGTTTGATAATTTTGGCCGGTTTCTGGTTGCTGGAGAGAGCCAGCGCATTAGAATCCGGCACGGCAACAGCAATATCCGGTGGCAATACTCGCCAGTGAAACAGATATTAGTTGGAGGTAATAGTATGTCTATTGATGCATTGGTACGTTCCTGTATAGCGGATCTGGAGCCGTATGAGCCGGGAAAACCGATTGAGGAAGTGGAGAGAGAACTGGGCATAACAGGGGTAATCAAGATGGCATCCAATGAGAATCCGCTTGGACCGTCGCCATTGGCTGTTGAAGCTGTTCGCAAGGCAGCGGCTGGAATGCAGATATATCCTGACGGCAATGCTCATTATTTGAAAAAAGCACTTGCTTCCATGTTGAAAGTAGAATCTAATCAGCTCTTTATCGGTAACGGTTCGGATGAGATAATACACTTTTTAGGGATAACTTATCTTCATCCGGGAGATGAGGTAATAGTGGCTGACCCGTCATTTTCACGTTACGATTCAGCTGTTATCCTGATGAACGCCAGACTTATAAAGGTGCCTCTGAAGGATTTTCGGCATGATTTGGATGCCATGGCATCTAAATTCAGTGACAGGACAAAGCTGATTTTTATCTGTAATCCCAACAACCCGACAGGGACTATAGTAAGGCAAAATGAGGTAGAGCGCTTCCTGAAAAAGCTACCGGCCGATGCCATTGCCGTCTTCGATGAAGCATACTATGAGTATGTGGAAGCTGAGGATTATCCGGATAGTCTTCGCTATATCGGTGAAGGACGTCATATAGTGACTTTGCGCACTTTCTCCAAAATTTACGGTTTAGCCGGTTTGCGCGTGGGATATGCGGTCTCTTCACCGGAGATAATTGCTCATCTCAACCGTGTCAAGGAACCCTTTAACGTCAATAGCCTGGCGCTGGCAGCGGCACAGGCCTCTTTGAACGATCCGGATCAGGTTAGGCGTAGCCGGCAGCTTGTTTCTGAAGGAAAGCGGTTCTTACAACAGAGCTTTACCGCTATGGGCCTGGATTATATGCCAACAGAGGCTAATTTTATTATGGTCAGGGTCGGCCTGGATTCAAGAGAGGTTTTCAGAGCCTTGATGTCCAAGGGAGTAATTATCAGAACAGGCGATATATTCGGGCTTTCGGACTATATCCGTGTTACCGTAGGCACTATGGGACAGAATGAAAGGTTTATAAAAGCCCTTTCAGATGTGCTTGAGAGATAGTAGTTTGCGTAGGAAGAAGAGGTAGAGGATATGATAATTATCATGAAGCGGGAGGCGACTGAAGCCGATATACGTCAGGTTGTCAGCCGTCTGGGTGATAAGGGCTATGGGACTCATGTCTCCGAAGGTGTAGAGAAGACGATAATAGGCGCTATCGGCGTACATAACGATGAGAAAGCTCTGCTGGCAGAGCAACTGGAAGCCATAACCGCTGTTGAAAAAGTCGTACCCATATTAAAGCCTTTTCGGCTGGTCGGCAGGGAATTTCAGCCTGAGAATACGATTATTAAAGTTGGCGGTGTAACCATAGGGGGAAATGCAGTGGTTATTTCCGCCGGGCCGTGTGCTGTGGAGGATCAAGAGCAGTTGCTGGAAACGGCGCAGGCCATCAAAGCTGTAGGAGCAAGCATACTGCGTGGGGGCGCATTCAAGCCCAGGACCTCTCCGTATGCCTTCCAAGGGCTTGAAGAGGAGGGGCTGAAGATACTGGCTGCGGCCAGGCAGGAAACCGGACTGCCTATTGTCACTGAAATCATGGATCCCCGCAGCGTAGATCTGGTAATGGAATATTCGGATATGCTGCAGATAGGTGCCCGAAATATGCAGAACTTCTTTCTCCTGAGAGAGGTTGGCAAATCCAAAAAGCCTGTTTTATTGAAACGGGGGCTGTCGGCTACTATTGAAGAACTGCTCATGGCGGCAGAGTATATCATGTCGGAAGGCAATACATCCGTCATACTTTGTGAGCGTGGGATCAGGACATTCGAGCCATACACTCGCAATACTCTCGATCTTAGTGCGGTGCCCTTGATTCGGGAGCTTTCTCATCTGCCTGTATGGGTGGATCCCAGCCATGGCACAGGACATTGGCGTCTGGTGGCACCGATGGCGCGTGCGGCCATAGCCGCCGGTGCTGACGGTCTGATGATAGAAGTGCATCCTCGTCCGGGTGAAGCGCTCTCCGACGGATCGCAATCACTTACATATGCAAACTTTGCCAGGTTAATGGCAGAGATCAAGCCTATTGCCGAGATTCTAGGGAGGACAGTCTAGAATGTCTCTCTACCATCGCTGTGCCATTGCCGGTCTTGGTCTGATCGGCGGCTCGCTGGGAATGGCTGTCAGACAGAACGGATTGGCCGAAGAGGTAGTAGGCCTGGCCAGATGTGCCCGGACAATTGAGAGAGCATTGGATATGGGGGCAGTGGACCGTGGAACCCTGGACCCGATAGAGGCTGTTAAGGGCGCCGATATACTTGTGCTGGCTGCTCCGGTAATGGCGTCCATAGATCTCGGCAGAATAATGATACCTCATATGAAGTCCGGATCGTTGATCACGGACGTTTGCAGCACAAAGTCCATGCTGATTAATGAACTGAAGAAGATCAAGCCTGAAGGCGTCTCTTTCATCGGTGGACATCCTATGGCTGGTGCAGAGAAGGCCGGTATAGCATATGCCTCCCCGGATCTCTTTATAAACGCCAGATATCTTCTGACGCCGGTTGATGATCATGACGATCATACCAGCTGTTTGACGACGCTGGTGAAAGGAGTAGGCGCTTTGCCGGAGATTGTGGGCTTAGCAGAACATGATACTCTGGTAGCCATGGTCAGCCATCTACCGCATGCTGTGGCGCAATGCCTGGTGAATACTGTTGCCGATATGCAATTAGAGGAGCTGACACGGCTTGCCGCCGGCGGCTTCAAAGATATTACCCGGGTGGCCGGCAGCGATTCTAAGATGTGGAATGATATCTATGTTAGTAATAAAATGGAAGTTCTTAAAGCATTGGCTCTATTCAGGAAGCAGCTTGATTATTTATCGGATATGATCTCCAGCAGCGACGAAAAGTCTTTACTGGAATTTCTGGAGAACGCCAAAGAATATAGGAACGGATTAAGCTGATGAGCTGCAGAACGATATTACCATGTAGAAGCCTTGGTGGCGTAATCAGGGTTCCGGGTGACAAATCGATATCACACAGGGCGATTATGTTGGGATCGTTGGCAGAAGGAGATTCCGTTATTCATAATTTTCTAGATTCGGCAGATTGCCGTGCAACGGTGAATATCTTCAGAATGCTGGGTGTTTCCATTGTACAGGAAGGCACCCATATAATTGTAAAGGGTCAGGGTGTACAGGGGCTGCATGAACCCGAAGATATTTTGCAGGTGGGCAATTCAGGTACTACAGCCAGGCTTATGTTGGGGCTTTTGGCAGGGTTGGATATGTTTGCAGTCATAACCGGAGATGGATCTCTGCGAGAAAGACCGATGGATCGCGTTACCAGACCGCTCTCTCTAAGGGGAGCGAGCTTTCAGGGGCGCAGCGCCAGGATTTTGGCACCGGTAGCAGTCCAGGGCAGGCGTCCGCTAGCAGGTTTGAGCTATAAAATTCCTGTGGCCAGCGCTCAGATAAAAACATCATTGTTGCTCTCAGGCCTCTTTGCCGAGGAACCCACTAATATATGGGAGCCGTATAAATCACGCGACCATGGAGAGCGTATGTTGTCTGCCTTGGGGGCGGATATCTCTATCGACGGCAACAGCGTTGCTCTTAACCCCGGCGGCACTATGACAGGTAGAGAGATCAGTATACCGGGTGATATTTCGTCGGCTGCTTTCTTTATGGTACTGGCCGCATCTCTTCCCGGTGCCGCCCTCACTTTAGTCGATATAGGGCTTAACCCTACCCGAACAGGTATCATAGATGTTCTTCGTGCTATGGGCGCCGAGTTGAAAGTAGTTAATGTCAGAGAGGAAGCCGGAGAGCCGGTAGGTAATATATCGATAACCGGTGGTAAATTGCGCGGGACAATAATCGATGCTCCGCTGATACCGCGACTTATCGATGAAATCCCGGCCCTTGCCGTGGCCGCTGCTCTGGCTGATGGGGAAACGCTGATCAAGGATGCCGCCGAGCTGCGGGTAAAGGAAACGGATAGGATTGCTTCCGTATGCAGTATGCTGCACGCTTTTGGTGTGAGAGCTATGGAAAAGGAGGACGGTATGAGAATTACCGGCGGCGGCAGACTACAGAGTGCTGTTGTCGATAGCAACGGCGATCATCGCATTGCTATGTCAGCCTCGATAGCGGCAGCCTTGGCCTCGGGTGAAAGCCGTATTATGAACACGGATTGTATAGATACTTCCTTCCCTAATTTTTATAAGATATTGGAGGAGGTATGTGCCGGTGCATAATATTGCAGGGGATCTGATTATTGCCATAGACGGCCCGGCCGGAGCCGGTAAGAGCAGTGTAGCAAGGGGCTTGGCTGAATATTTAGGCTATACTTATATAGATACTGGTGCCATGTACAGAGCTGTGGCCTGGCTCGGTTTGCGTTGCGGCATTGTGGAGAATGAAGAGGAGCTGACCAGGCTGGCGTCGGATATGAAATTCGAGTTTATCCGGCAAGACGGTGCTCAGCGGATAGTGGTAAACGGTTGTGACATCACTGATGAAATAAGGACGCCAAAGATATCACGTCTGGCTTCACCGATATCGGCTGTTGCTGGAGTCAGAGAACAACTGTCGGCGTTGCAACGGCGTTTCGGTAAGCGAGGCGGAGTAGTTATGGAGGGCAGAGATATCGGCACCGTTATCTTCCCTGAGGCACAGGTGAAGATATTCCTGACGGCCTCCGTGGAGGAACGTGCCAGAAGACGCTGGCTGGAACTGCAGAAAAGAGGCAGCGATATTCGTTATGAGCTGGTGCTTGCCGATATTGAAGAACGTGATAATCGTGATAGTAATCGGGCGCTGGCGCCACTGCGCCCAGCGAAAGATGCGGTTCTTATAGATAGCGATAAAAAGAGTATCAATGACGTGATACAGGAGATAATATCCGTATGTGAAGGAGTAACGGCAAAGAGATGATGCTATATCGTCCCGGACGAGCCATATCCTGGGCTTTTTTCAAAATATTCTGCAGGATGGAGGTTGTGGGAGCGGATATTCCAAGGAGCGGCGGCTGCTTGCTGGTAGCCAATCACATCAGCCATCTGGATCCCCCTCTTGTCGGCGCAGCTATCAGACGGATGGTCTATTTCATGGCCAAGCAAGAGCTTTTTGAGATTCCTATACTGGGTTCTATCATTGCCGGAACGGGGGCCTTTCCCGTAAAACGCGGTACCGCTGATAGAGGTGCGTTGAAGCGTGCTTGGACGTTGCTGCGTGACGGCAATGTAGTCTGTATATTTCCGGAAGGACGGCGCAGCCCGGACGGCACCTTGCAATCGGCTGAAGCCGGTGCAGCTCTGGTGGCAGCGCAAAGCAATGTGCCGGTAGTGCCGCTAGGTCTGATCGGCACGGCTGATGTTTTACCGCCGGGCGGAGTTGTTTTGCACCCGCATCCGGTAAAGGTAATTGTTGGTGAACCCTTGCACCTGGATGATCTACGCGCAGAAAAGTACGATCGCCTTTTACTGAATGAGATCGGGCGGCGTATGATGGATGGCATAGCCGGGGCCGTTAGGCAGGGCCTTAATGCCAACGCAGGGTTACAGAAGAGAGGAAATCATAAATCGAAATGATATATGCATCTACGTATTCGGGCGGGGTTGGAGGAAAAGCAATCCTGTATTATAATGAGATGGCTGATCAGCGAAAAGAATTCCGTGGCCAGGATTAACATTTCCGCTTTGTTTGAGAAGTGTGCTCAGGATAACCGGAATTCCGGCCTCTGATTTCTTAAGACTAAAGGAGAAGAGATAGGATATGTCGATAATCTATATCCGAAAAAAATTCGGAACTACTATGAAATGGGGAATGGGCGTTATTGCCGCCATATTCCTCATCTCCGCCTTTTATATGTACGGCGGGAACATGATGTCGAATGCCGAAAAGGGGCAGAACTTATCCCGGGAGGTGGCGATTGTCGGCGGAAAACCCTTGCTCCGAGCAAACTTCGATAGGGAGTTTGCCAGGCGTGTTGCAGCATATAAGGAACAGCCGGGTGGTGGGCAATTTAAAGAGACCAATGCTACATCTGTGAAAGCACAACTACTGGAAGAAATGTCGGATAGAGTGCTACTTCTGCAGGAGGCCGACAGGACGAGGATCAAAATCGGTCGTAAAGATGTGCAGAAACAGATAGATGAAATTAAAAAATCTTTCCCTTCGGATAAAGCGTTCCGTGAGCGTCTGAGATCTCTAGGCTATGATATCAATATGCTGCGGCGTGAAATCACTGAAGGCATGAGACTTCAGGCATTGGTAGATAAACAGAAACAGGCTGTCAGCGTCAGCGATGCCGATGTCAAGAAAGCGTATAAAGATCAATACAAGAAGGAACCTGCCGGAAAAGAATTTAATGCCAAGGCTAAAGAGGTTCGCGAGCAATTGCTTGGAGAGAAGCAATCTACTGCTCTTGCCAAGTGGATGGCCGATCTTCGTAAGAAGGCCGACATACAGGTAGTCGATGCCGAAATCAGAGCTTATAAGCATCTATCGGAGGGGAAGGACGATAAAGCTTTGCTGGCCTTTGAAAAGGCACTGAAGCAGAACCCTTACGATCCTTATATCGCTTCCGTCTATTACCAGATAGGGCAGTTATATGAAAAAAAGAGTCGGCTTGCTAAAGCGGAAGAAGCCTATGATAGAGGTCTCAAACATGGGAGCAGCGCGGATTTACATTTGGCGCTGGGAAATATTTATCGCAAACAGGGCAAGCGGGATGCGGCGTTGCTTCAATATGAGGATGCGTCCGATCTATCCTATGCCGATTTCTTTATGCATTATAATCTCTCCGGCATATATAAGGAGATGGGGCTGCAGAATAAAGCGGCGGATGAGGAGAAACGGGCTCAGGAGATATACGGCAAGCAGATGGCACAGATGATGCAAGCTCAGCAACGGCAGCAGGCGGCACAGAACGCTGAACAGGGTTCCGCTAAGCCGGCGGATAAAGAAAAGAAGTAAAATCTCATTTGCGAAGGACTTTAAGAGCTGGAGATGAGCAGGGCATATTTAAGAATATGCCCTGCTTTATATGCCGTTCTATTTTGCAGCCAGGGAGGTATGAACAAGAGATGGTTGATGATGGCATCAGCAGAGAGTTTGAACAGAAGAGAACTCGCATAAGAGGGTATATGCAAAGGCAGGGACTGGATGTTCTTTTGCTGGGGAGGCAGGCTAACGTTACATGGTATCTGTGTGGTGGTGAGGCGCACGTCTCTATTGCCTCTGAAAAAGCGGCGGCAACTTTGTTGCTGACGCAGGAAAAGGATTATCTCATTACCAATAATATAGAAGCGCCCAGATTAAGAGAAGAAGAATTAAGCGGCGTGGAAATAAGTTTGATTGAAGAACCCTGGTATGCTGTGCCGTCAGCTGTACAGGAGCGCGTATCGGATAAATCGGCAGGATCGGATATTCCCTTTGCCGGTGCCGCGGATGTGTCAGCCGACATAGCAACTCTGCGATACTCACTATTGCCGGAGGAAATCGACAGATATACGCAAGTAGGAGCGGATACGGCCGCTGCTATGGATGAAGTGGCATTATCCATCAAACCCGGTATGACAGAGTGCGCCATTGCCGGTATTCTGGCAGAGGCTCTTATGGAGCGGCATGTTATTCCGGTAACATTATTGATAGCTGCGGATGAACGTATCGAGCGTTATCGCCATCCTTTGCCGACTGATAAGGTTTTCAATCGTGTTGCCATGCTGGCGGTCTGCGGTCGTCACGGCGGATTGATAACCTCCATGACCAGAATGGTGCATATCGGTCAGATACCCTCAGAATTGCGACGTAAGCATGACGCAGTAACCAGGGTGGATGCCGCTTATATCGAGGCTACCACGCCGGGAGTTGCAATAGCCAAGGTTTTCGATTGTGGCCGTCGTGTTTATGAAGAGAGCGGATATGCCGATGAATGGCGCTGGCATCACCAGGGTGGCGCTACCGGCTATACAGGTAGAGATTACAAGGGGATGCTCTCTTCAACAGAGATAGTGCAGCCCTACCAGGCCTTTGCTTGGAATCCGTCTATAAGCGGTACAAAATCAGAGGATACTATATTGGCTATGCCTGACGGATCTTGCATTATTTCCAAGACAAGTGCCTGGCCATTATTATCGCATGAGATAAACGGTAAAATCTATCATCGCCCGGATATATTGGTGCTTTGATATGATGCCGAAGCAAAAGAGGTTATCTGCAAGAAACGACGGCCGAAGGTACTGTAGAAGGATATCTTCCCTTCTTAGAGAATAAGTATGTATACCGTTTAAGAGGTGAGGTACTTGTCGAATCTAAAAAAAGCATTGCCC
>Ga0172382_10011375_pt1 | contig 11784 bp, 9 predicted proteins | sample Leawel138RmetaG_FD_122245 | JGI IMG/M metagenome (GOLD analysis project Ga0172382, IMG submission 122245) | Leachate microbial communities from a municipal landfill in Southern Ontario, Canada - Leachate well 138R metaG | ecosystem: Engineered > Solid waste > Landfill > Unclassified | place...
CCTCACCCTGCAAAAGGACGTGAAGGGCCGCGTCGCAGCCGACGATCAGTTCACGCTCACCATCAGCCGCAACACGACCACGGTCTCCACTGCGACCACCGCTGGCGAAGAGACCGGCATTCAGGAGCAGCAGGTCGGCCCCGTTCCGGTGACGACAGGCTCGAACTACACGATCAGCGAGAGCATGGCGACCGGCAGCACTTCGCCAATGACGAAGTACACGTCTTCGTGGGTGTGCACCGACAGCGGCGGCAGCGTCATCGCCTCCGGCAACGGCACCACCGGCAACGTCACCGTCCCCAACGTGCCGGAGGAGAGCGTGAAGTGCGTCTTCACGAACTCGCCGCTCACCTCCCAAGTGCGGGTGACGAAGATGCTGACGGACGGGAGCGGTGCGGACCCCATTCCAGAACCCGACTGGGGCGTCGAGGCCATCGCTACTCGCGAGGGATCGACCGGCACGGTCACGCAGTCACCGACAGCAACGGAGGCGCAGACCGGCGACGACGGCTCCGCGTACTGGACCCTCACCTACGACGCCGCGGACACACGCGCGAGCGTCGAGGTCAGCGAGGAGCAGCGGACGGGCTTCGAGTTCATCGAGGGCAGCTGCCTCATCACGCTGCTCGACGGCAGCTCCTCCGAGGTGACGATGACCGGGCCCGACGGCTTCACCGTCGAGGGCGTGGCGCCCGGGTCCACCGTGCACTGCGCGTTCGTGAACCAGCCGACGATCTCCGTCGAGGTGACGAAGCGGTGGGAGATTCGCGACAGCGGCGGCAACGTCATCGGCACCTACCACCAGCCCGCGCAGCCGGGCGACACCTCGGCGACGCTGCCGAGCGGATTCTCGGCGACACCGACGCTCACGGATCCCTCGGGAACCGTCGTCGATGCCGCGTGGGGCACCGCGATCCCCGGCTACCTCGCCGGAGCGGAAGTCACCGCGAACGAACGCGCGGTGACCGTTCCCGCTGGCTGCGAAGTGACCGGCTCGAAGGCGACCGCGTTCAACGGCACCACCCTTCCCGCGCCGGCCACGCTCCCCTACACGGCGACCCTCACCGGCACCCCCAACCCGAACTCGGTGCAGATCACGAACAGCGTGACGTGCTCGCAGGAGCTCACCCTGGTCAAGGAGGTCGCCTTCGGCAGCACGGCGGCGACGGCGTGGACCCTCACCGCGACGGGGCCGACCGGAGCCCTCCCCGGGCCGAGCGGCACGACCGGCAGCGACGAGGCGACCGCGCCCGTGACGGCGCTCGCAGCCTACGCACTGTCGGAGTCGGGCGGGCCCACGACATACGTGCCCGACGAGGATTGGGCGTGTGTCGCCGACGGCGGAGGAACCCTGCCGCTCGAGGAGGGATCGGTGCAGCTCGGCTACGGGCAAAGCGCTACCTGCACGATCGTGAACACAACCGCAAAGATGACGCTCCTGAAGCGCGTCGGCGACTGGGCGGCACCGGCGGAGTGGACGCTCCACGCCGACCCCGCCGCGAACGACTTCGAGTTCGAAGAGTTGGAGACGCCGGGCGCCGCTTCACCGAGCGCGACCAACACGTGGGAGGTGCGCCCCGGGCAAGGGTACGCGCTCACGGAGACGGTGAGCGACGGCGGATCCCTCGCCTACGTGCTCGACCGAGTCGAGGTGTGCATCCACAGCACCGCGCAGGATTGCCTCGAGGACGGCGCCACCTGGCAGACCGTCGCGGACCCGGCCTCGGTGCAGGTCGCCGCGGGCGAGCACGCCATCTTCCGCTTCGTCAACGAGCGGCAGCCAGGCTTCCCGCTGCCCCTCACCGGCGGGCTCGCGAGTGACATGTTCCTCATCGGCGGCGGGCTCACAGCCCTGGTCGCGGCGGGTGCCGCGGTCTGGTTCTGGCGGCGGAAGCGGCTCGGACTCGCCGGGTGAGTCTCAGAACGTGACCTTCACCCCGTGAACGAATCGGCCGCGGCATCCCGAACTCGTGGATGCCGCGGCCTCTGCGATCCCTCGCCGATAGTGCGGGGAGACGCTCGAGTGAGCGAGTAGCTTAGACGACCTTGGTGACCTGGTCGAAGCCGAGCTCGACCGGGGTTTCGCGCTCGAAGAGCGACACGAGCACGGTGAGCTTGCCGGCGGCGGGATTGATCTCGCTGATCGTGCCGGGGAGCCCCTCGAAGGAGCCCGACTTGATCGTAATGGTCTCGCCGATCTCGAAGTCGATCTCGACGTTGCCCTGCGCGGCGGCGGTCGCGGCTGCCGATCCCTTTGCGGCTGCCGCGGGCTCGAGCTCGACGGTGCTCTTCAGCATCTCGAACGCCTCGTTGATTCGCAGCGGGACCGGATTGTTCGCGTTGCCGACGAAGCCAGTGACACCGGGGGTGTGGCGCACGACGCCCCAGGTGTGCTCCGAGAGGTTCATGCGCACGAGCACGTAGCCCGGGATGCGCACGCGGGTGACCATCTTGCGCTGGCCGTTCTTGACCTCCATGACCTCTTCCATCGGCACCTGGATCTCGTAGATATCATCTACGGCGCCCATGGTTTCGCGACGGTTCCAGAGGTTCGACTTCACCTTGCGCTCGTACCCGGCGTAGGTGTGGATCACGTACCACTTGCCGGGGCGACGTCGCAGATCCTTCTTGAACGCTTTGTAGGGATCCTCTGCGGCCTCTGCTTCTGCGGCAGCTTCCTCTTCGGCAACCGCCTCTTCCTCGACGATCGCGTTGGCTGCGGCTTCCGCTTCTTCGACGTTGTCGATGTCGAGGGCGTCTTCGACCGCGGCGTCGGCAACGGGGTCGTCGGACTGCGCCGCCAGCGCGTCAAGCGCGGCGTCGAGGTCGACCTCGGGGGTGTTGCTGTTCTCGCTGGTCATGTTTACTGCCCTAACTGTGCTGGAGGTGTGTCGGTAACGGCTGCGGCGGTCGGGGTGCCAATCAGCCGAGCGGCGTGCCAAACACGAAGACGGTTACCCACCCGAAGATCTGATCGAGAACCCACACGAGCGCCATCATGATGACGACGAACGCGAGGACCACAAGGGTGTAGTTGATCAGTTCCTTGCGCGTCGGAGTGACGACCTTCTTCAGCTCCGCGATGACCTGCTGGATGAAAAGGACGACCCGGCCGAACCAGCTTCGTTTCGCGGCGCGATCCGCCTTGGCGCGCTCGACGACTCCGCCGTCGCTCTCCTCGACTTCACTGCTGCTCACTGGTTGTCCCTTCCATCGCCCCGCCCGACGCGAAGTGCGCCGGACGGAAGTGGCAGGGCGGACAGGACTCGAACCTGCAACCTACGGTTTTGGAGACCGTTGCGCTACCAATTGCGCCACCGCCCTATGGAGTCGATCTCGCGTCAGAATCGGTATCGACCCCCGCGCCTGCCGAAGCACTTACGGGCATAGAAAATTCTGGCGAAAGTCAATCACCGTGGGACACTCTACGCGATCGAGAACCCGTTGTCGAACCGCGCGCCCGTGAAAACCTGCGCGCGGGCCGAGAGTTCGAGGGGGTAGGGATCCCTCGCCGCCCCGCCAGGTCGCCGCGTGGATAGGATCGAAGTGTGAGCTATATCTCTCGTCTTTCCAAGAAGCTCGGCGCCATCGCCGAATCCGCCACGCTGAAGGTCGACGCTAAGGCGAAGGCGTTGCAGGCAGAAGGCCGTCCGGTCATCAGCTATGCGGCCGGCGAGCCCGATTTCTCGACGCCCGCGCACATCGTCGACGCTGCCCGCGCGGCCCTCGACGACCCGAAGAACTTCCGCTACACGGCGGCCGCGGGCCTCACCGAGCTGCGTGAGGCGATCGCCGAGAAGACCGCCCGCGATTCGGGGTGGGATGTTCCGGCGTCGCAGGTGATCGTCACGAACGGCGGCAAGCAGGCCGTATATCAGGCGTTCCAGGCGCTGCTCGACCCGGGCGACGAGGTGCTCATGCCCGCCCCGTACTGGACGACGTACCCCGAAGCCATCCGGCTCGCGGACGGCGTTCCCGTTCCCGTGTTCGCGGGGGCCGACCAGGGCTACAAGGTGACCGTTGAGCAGCTCGAGGCTGCGCGCACCGACCGCACGAAGGTGCTGCTGTTCGTGTCGCCCTCGAACCCGACGGGTGCCGTCTACTCCCCCGAAGAGACGCGGGCGATCGGCGAGTGGGCGGAGGCCAACGGCCTGTGGATCGTCGCCGACGAGATCTACCAGAACCTCGTGTACGACGGCGTGCGTGCCACGTCGATCGTTGAGGCCGTGCCGGCGCTGCGGGATCGGGCGATCCTCGTGAACGGTGTCGCGAAGACGTACGCGATGACGGGGTGGCGGCTCGGCTGGATGCTCGGCCCCGCCGACATCATCAAGGGTGCCGCGAACCTGCAGTCGCACCTCACCTCAAACATCAACAACATTGCACAGCGCGCCGCGATCGCCGCGCTCACCGGCACGCAGCAGCCGGTCGAGGAGATGCGGCAGGCGTTCGACCGCCGACGCCGTGTGATCGTCGAGGAGCTGAACAAGGTGCCGGGGTTCCACTGCCCGACCCCCGAGGGCGCCTTCTACGTCTACGTCGACGTGACCGGAGCATTCGGCAAGACCGTTCGCGGTGTCACACCGACGACGTCGCTCGAGCTCGCTGATCTCATCCTCTCGGAGGCGGAGGTAGCTGCGGTGCCCGGCGAGGCATTCGGCCCGAGCGGCTACCTGCGGCTGAGCTACGCGCTCGGCGACGAGGCGCTTCTCGAGGGTGTGCAGCGCATCCAGACGCTGCTGTCGGAAGCCGAATAGGGGTCGCGGCATGGCGGCGGCGGAAGCAGCGGAGGAAGCGCGACGATCGCGCTCCCATCGTCGCTGAGCGACGCGACAGCTTCGCTGGGCCAGTCTGGCCCGCTACCAGGAATCGTGCGGCGAACCTCCCCGGAGACCGTCCGTTCGCCCGAATACCGTGCCCTCGCGCTGTGACCCCTGCCCCCAAAGTGACGCTCCCCCATCGACGTACAGCTGCTGCAGGGTGACGTGCCCGCTCTGGCCGGAAAGCGGAAAGCAGGCAACCTCGGCGACGTCTCGCGGGTCCGCGATGCAGCCGAGCGGCAGAAATCGGCCCCTCAGCACCCAGACTTCGGGCCCTTTTCTGCCACTCACACGCCACACACGCCACACACACCGCGCACGCCACGCCCGCCGCGCACGCCGCGCACACCGCGCACACCGCGCACGCCGCACCCGCCGCGCCCACCTGAGAATTGCATGCGTACGCATCTTGTTTACTTACATGCGTATGCATATACTTGAAGCAGTCATCATCGAACGGAGCACATCATGGAATTCGGGATCTTCTCGGTCAGCGACGTCACCCGCGACCCTGTCAGTGGCGAAACCCCCAGCGAAGCCGAGCGCATCACCGGTCTCGCCGAGATCGCCGTGCACGCCGAGAAGGTCGGTTTCGACGTCTTCGCGGTCGGCGAGCACCACAACCCGCCCTTCTTCTCGTCGAGCCCCACCACGTTTCTCGCGTACCTGGCCGCACAGACGAGCACACTGAAGCTTTCGACGAGCACCACGCTGATCACCACGAACGACCCGGTACGCATCGCCGAGGAGTACGCGATGCTGCAGCACCTCGCGAAGGGCCGCATGGATCTCATGCTCGGCCGCGGCAACACCGCGCCCGTCTACCCGTGGTTCGGCAAGGACATCCGCTCGAGCCTTCCGCTCGCCCTCGAGAACTACAACCTGCTGCACCGCCTGTGGCGCGAGGATGTCGTCGACTTCGACGGCAAGTTCCGCACCCCCCTGCAGGGCTTCACCTCGACACCGCGCCCCCTCGACGACGTACCCCCGTTCGTGTGGCACGGGTCGATCCGCACGCCCGAGATCGCGGAGCAGGCCGCCTACTACGGCGACGGGTTCTTCTCGAACCACATCTTCGCGCCGAGCGAGCATTCGCTGCGCCTCATCAACTTCTACCGTGAGCGCTACGAGCACTACGGGCACGGCAAGGCGAAGGACGCGATCGTCGGCCTGGGCGGTCAGGTGTATGTCGCGAAGAACTCGCAGGACGCGAAAGACCAGTTCCGCCCCTACTTCAACGAGGCTCCCGTCTACGGCCACGGACCCAGCATGGAAGATTTCACGCGTCAGACCCCGCTGACCGTCGGCAGCCCGCAGGAGATCATTGACCGGACCCTCGGGTTCCGCGATATCTTCGGCGACTACCAGCGGCAGATGTTCCTCATCGACCACGCCGGGCTTCCCACGAAGACCGTGCTCGAGCAGCTCGACCTGCTCGGCTCCGAGGTGCTGCCGGTGCTGCGTAAGGAGACCGAGGCGCGGCGCGATCCCTCGGTGCCGCACTCGCCGTCGCACGCCGACCTCGTGAAGGCGAAGTACGGCGATGAGGCGCCCCGTCAGCCGCGCCCCAACGCGAACCGCGGTGATAACGTGACCGGCGGCTCCCCGTACCAGGACTCACCGATGAAGAAGGGTGCTTCGTTCGGACTGTAGGGATCCCTCGCCCCCACCAACCTCGCCCCATCAGCCGCTACCCCGAAAGGACCGACATGACCACCGCCACACGCACCGATGTTCGACTCGCCAACGAGGCGTGGGAGTCGGTGCTGACCGCGCACGCGACACTCATGTCCGTCTTCGGGGCGGAGGACATGTGGGCGGAGGTGAGTATGCGCGAGTACGACGTGCTCTACACGCTCGCGAAGAGCGACGGTCCGATGCGTATCAGCGACCTGCAGGGTGGCGTGCTGCTCAGTCAGCCGGCGATGTCGCGCCTCGTGGACCGGCTCGTCGCGCGCGGGCTCATCGACCGCTGCCCCGACCCGGTCGACAAGCGGGCGGTACGAATCTCACTCACCGAGGAGGGCGCACGGTTACAGCGCGAGGTCGGGCGGGCGCACGGCCGGAGCGTCGCTCGAGAGGTGAGCGGGGCACTCTCCCCCGAGGAGATGAGGGATCTCCGGCGCCTCTGCTCCAAGCTCGCCGGCTCCGCGTGACGGTGCCGCGTGACGGCGCCCGCGTTCCGGTCTTGGGTTCCGGCCCTGGGTTCCGCCCGAACCCAGTTCGAGTGTCCGGGTTCCACCCAAGACGCCGCTCCCAGGTCCCGCGATCCCTCGGCTTCCTTCCAAGGCCGCCCAGTCACACCCACTCCGTGACGCCTCGACACCTCGACACCTCGACACCTCGACACCTACAAACGGTATGCAATCTCCCAAATATATGGCCAAATACCCCGATAGCGGCATATATTCCGCAAATTACATAGGGATCGCCGGAAGGTCACCCTAACCGCCGAACCGCCGACTTTCAGACTTTGTAAGGACACACCATGAACACACCACTCGACGGAAACCTCACCCCACCGCAAACCGCGAACAACACCCCAACCACCCCGACCACCTCGCGAACGATCGTCGTCGTGAGTGCGGGAACGAGCGATCCCTCGACGAGCACGATGCTCGCGAACCGCGTCGCCGAGCAAGCCGCCGAGATTGCAGCGGCCGGCGGCGTTGAGCTGCGGATCCGCCACGTTGACCTGCGATCCCTGGCCCAGGACGTCACGACGGCGCTCGTGTCACAGTTCGTGTCACCCGCGCTGCAGGAAGCGAGCGACGTCATGCGCGACGCCGACGGCATCATCGCTGCGACCCCCGTCTACAAGGCGGGCGCGAGCGGCCTCTTCACCTCGTTCTTCCAGGTGCTCGACAACGACCTACTCATCGGAACGCCCGTCGCACTCGCGGCGACCGCGGGCAGCCCGCGCCACGCGCTCGTGATCGACGACCAGCTGCGCGGCCTGTTCTCGTATCTGCGGACCGTCACCGTTCCGACGTCGCTGTTCGCCGCCCCCGACGACTGGACGAGCAACGAACTCGGCTCGCGCATCTCGCGCGCCGCAACCGAACTCATGGCACTTGTCTCAGGCGGGTTCCGCGAGACGGTGCGCGGCGAAAGCTGGGGCGCCTACCAGCACTCGTACGGTTCGGCGGGCGGCACCGAGCTCGGCATCGAGCTCGCCAGCGACCTCATGAAGCTCGCGACCGGCGGGCGCGCGTAGGGCGGCGTCGACGGGCCGGCCGTAGGGGCTCGAGACGGGCGCGCGAAAGGCAGCGTCCGACGGGCGGCGGGCCGTAGGCCCAGCTCACTTTAGGAGTAGGCCCAGCTCACTAAAGGAGTGGCCCAGCTCACGACAGGTGTACGCCCGGCTACGTAGAACTGGTGCGCAGGGCGGTCAGCGATCCACTAGCTAGCGGCTACCGGTCCTCGCACGGGATGTCGCCGTCGGAGTAAACGAGGGTCGCCTGCTCGGAGTCGGAGATGATCCCTTCTGCGGCAGTGCACCACAGCGGTGCCGTCGGGTCGTCGACTGAACCGTCGAGCGCGACGACGAGTCTGCTGCCATCCCAGTGGGCCTTCGCGTTCTTGTCGGCGAGTGCCGACTCGATCGCGGTGATCACCGCGTCGTCAGTCGAGTCAAACGCGCGGCCCTCATTGCCCGAGTCGGCATCACCCGAGTCGGTGCCACCAGCACCCGCACCGGCGTCGCTCTCGTCGGTCTGCTCCGCGACCGTGGCGTCACCGGCGTTCTCGCTGTCAGCCGCGCCCCCAGATTCGGTGCCGCCCGAGCTGCAGGCGCTCAGTAGCAGGCCCGCTGCGGCGAGCGCGGCGATCAGAACGGCGGTGGTCTTCTGCGACATGGCGGTCTCCGAGTCTCGGTGGAGCGAACGGCGGCACACGGCGCCACCGCACGGACACTGCCGACCCTAGCCGAAGCACAGGGTTTCGCAAACACGGGGTTTCGCAAGCACAGAGTTTCGCAGGCGGAGGGTTTCGCAGGCGGAGCACTCAACTCCAGACGAAGAGGCGCTCACACCTGTCGGTACCCGTACGCATGAGCACCGCACGGAGGAGTCCCCGTGCGGTGCTTCTGTGTCGCACTCACTACACAGCGCTGCGCCGCACTGCGCTGCACCGTGCAGCACGGAGCCGTTGTCGATACGGCACCGCGCCGCCCGGCATTGCACGGCACCTCTCCGCCCGGCACCGAGCCGCCCAGCCCGGCCCCGCGCGACGCGGCCCGAGCCCCTACTTCCCGGTCACGTACGAGTCTGCGACGTCGAGCGCGGCATCGATGATGTCGAGGCCGGCGACGAGGTCCTCCTCCGAGATGATCAGCGGCGGCGCGATCTGCAGGCGGTTGCCCGCGGCGAACGGCCACAGCCCGCGCTGCTTACATGCGGCGACGACCGCGTTGAACGGTGCGGCCGCCTCGCCAGTCGCGTTGAACGGGATCAAGGGTTCGCGGGTGTCGCGGTCGAGCACGAGCTCGAGGGCCCAGAAGAGTCCCTTGCCCCGGTATTCGCCGACGGACGGGTGCTTTTCGGCGAACTCGCGCAGGCGCGGTTCGACGACGCGTGCGCCGAGGTCTCGGACGCGCTCGATGATCCCTTCCTCTTCGAAGATGTCGAAGGTGGCGACGCCTGAGGCGCAGGCGAGCGGGTGGCCCGAGTAGGTGAGCCCGCCGGGGAAGGGCCGCTCGGCGAACGCGTTGTGGATCGCCTCAGACATGACGACGCCGCCGAGCGGCACGTAGCCGGAGTTGACGCCCTTCGCGAAGGTGACGAGGTCGGGAGTCACGTCGAACCCCTGGTAGGCGAACCATTCGCCGGTGCGACCGAAGCCGACCATCACCTCGTCGCAGATCATGAGGATGTCGTACTTGTCGCAGATCGCGCGCACGCCGGGCAGGTATCCGGGTGGCGGCACGAGCACGCCGTTCGTGCCGGTGACCGTTTCGAGCACAATCGCGGCGATCGTGGCCGGCCCCTCGAGCTGGATCTGCTGCTCGAGGTGCGCGAGCGCGCGCTCGGTTTCTTGCTCGGGGGTCTCTGCCCAGAACGCGCTGCGGTAGGCGTAGGGGCCGAAGAAGTGCACGACCTCGCCGTCGATGACGTCGTTTGCCCAGCGCCGCGGCTCACCGGTCATGGTGATCGCGGTGCCGGTCGAGCCGTGGTACGAGCGGTAGCGGGTGAGGACCTTCCGCTTCCCGCTCGACTGCCTGGCGAGACGCACCGCATACTCGATCGCCTCAGCGCCGCCGTTGGTGAAGAACACCGAGCGCGCGCCCTCGAACGAGTGCTCGATGATGCGCTTGGCGAGCTCGCCGCGCACGTCGTTCGCGAACGCCGGCTGGATCGTCGCGAGTCGGCCTGCCTGCTCCTGGATTGCCCGCACGAGGCCGGGGTGCTGATGCCCGAGGTTCAGGTTGACGAGCTGCGACGAGAAGTCGAGGTATTCGTTGCCGTCGTAATCCCACATGCGCACGCCCTCGCCGCGGGCGATGGGCAGCGGGTCGATCTTGCCCTGCGCCGACCACGAGTGGAACACGTAGTCGCGGTCGTTCGTGCGCACCTCGCGCTGGGCCTCGGTGTCGCCGAAGCTCTGCTCGGCGCCGTTCAGGTCGATGTAGTCGGCCATGGGTCACTGCTTTCTCGATGAGGGGTTGCGTCTCGGTTCATCCTGGAGGAAGGCGAGGGATCCCGCCACCCGATTCCATCAGGTGAGAGGGACCCCCGCACGGGTACTACTCGGCCTCGCGGCCGCACGCGTCAGCTGTTGCTCGGGAACCCGAGGTCGACCTTCGACTGGTCGGGATTCGGCCAACGGGTCGTGATGACCTTGGAGCGCGTGTAGAAGTGAATCGACTCGGGGCCGTAGATGTGCGAGTCGCCGAAGAGCGAATCCTTCCAGCCGCCGAAGGAGAACGAGCCGACCGGCACCGGGATCGGCACGTTGATGCCGACCATGCCCGCCTCGACCTCGAACTCGAACTGGCGGGCAAGGCCGCCGTCGCGGGTGAAGATCGCCGTGCCGTTGCCGAACTGGTGGTCGTTGATGAGCTGCACGCCCTCGTCGTAGGTGTCGACGCGCACGACGCCGAGCACGGGCCCGAAGATCTCGTCCCGGTACACCTTGCTGTCGGTGGGCACGTTGTCGATGAGGGAGACGCCGGTGAAGAAGCCACCGCCCTCGAACTTCGCGGCGCGGCCGTCGACGACGACGGTGGCACCTTCGGCTTCGGCGCCGGCCACGTACGATTCGACGCGATCCCTCGCCTCTGCCGTGATGAGCGGACCCATCTCGCTCGAGGGATCGGTGCCGTCGCCGATCACGAGCTTCTCCATGCGCTCCTTGATCTTCGACACGAGCACATCTCCGACACCGCCGACCGCGACGACGACCGAGACGGCCATGCACCGCTCGCCGGCCGAGCCGTACGCTGCCGAGACGGCTGCGTCGGCAGCCATGTCGAGGTCGGCGTCGGGCATCACGATCATGTGGTTCTTCGCGCCGCCAAGGGCCTGCACGCGCTTGCCGTTCGCGGCCGCCCGCTCGTAGATGTATTTCGCGATGGGGGTCGAACCCACGAAGCTCACCGCTTTCACCGTGCGACTGTCGAGCAGTGTGTCGACCGCGACCTTGTCGCCGTGCACCACGTTCAGAACCCCGTCGGGCAGGCCTGCCTCGCGGAACAGATCGGCGATGAACACCGCGGCGCTCGGGTCGCGCTCACTCGGTTTCAGCACGACGGTGTTGCCGCACGCGATCGCGGTCGCGACCATCCACAGCGGCACCATTGCTGGGAAATTGAAGGGGGTGATCGTCGCGACGACACCCACGGGCTGCTTCACCGAGTGCACGTCAACCCCACTGGCGACCTGCTCATCGCGCTCTCCCTTCAGCAGGTGCAGCAGACCAGAAGCGAACTCGACGTTCTCGATGCCACGAGCGATCTCGCCAGCCG
>Ga0172382_10011376_pt1 | contig 11783 bp, 9 predicted proteins | sample Leawel138RmetaG_FD_122245 | JGI IMG/M metagenome (GOLD analysis project Ga0172382, IMG submission 122245) | Leachate microbial communities from a municipal landfill in Southern Ontario, Canada - Leachate well 138R metaG | ecosystem: Engineered > Solid waste > Landfill > Unclassified | place...
AGAAGAAAGTTTATCCGATTTTATGCATGGAGTGGGTAATACCGAAGGCTACGACGGAACTTGGCATTCAAGTCACAAAGCATTGATTTATGACGGTTCCCGTCCGACCGAGGTGAATGAAGCATTCTTTATATCATCATCTCAATATATGGACAAGTGGTTGCCGTTCTTTGATATGATGGATGATTTTGTAAATTTCATTCCGGCTCAATATTTTTACGGTGGCACATGGACCGGTTTTATAAGACTCAGACAATATGTAATCGGTGAAAAACCGGCTGCTCATTGGCCCGATGATTACATGGATATGATGCCCAATGAATATTTACTTAAATATTCATATGAAAGCGAAGCGGTCTCTTTACCTTTGGCGGTAAAAGAAGGGTATATATTTGCAGGGTGGTATGATAATGCAGAATTTAACGGCGAACCATGGACTGAAATACCGGCCGGATATTATAAGCCCTTAGATTTTTATGCAAAATGGATAATGACTGTTACCACGGCAAGAGCCGCAAATGTTGGCGATGCAGTAATTACAGGAGGTATTGTAACTTCATTAGTCGGCAATAATGCTTTTATTCAAGACGGAAATGCCGGTATATATCTTTATTTAGGAAGTAATAATTCATTTGCCGATAAGTTAGTTATTGGTAATATTGTTGAAGTGAAAGGCGAACGAGCCGTATACAAAAATTTAGTTCAAATCAGTAATTTGGAATATGTTGAAGTATATGATACTAATCAGGATTTGCCACCTGCTGTTGAGTTTGTCGATGAAGTTGAATGGAATGATTTACTTGATTTGCAAGGTTCTTTGGTTTCTGTAAAAGGGTTTAAAATAAAAAATATACCTTCTATCGGAACAAGCGCTTATAGTGTTACTATTACCAATGACATTGTTGATGTAACGATCAGAGTCGACTACAGTGTAGCGGCATATGCTGAATTGAAGGAATTGTTTATTGTATTAGAAGTTGATGATTATGTAGATTTTATTAATATTCCGGTTGGTCAATATAATGCAGAGCCTCAATTAATGTTGGGTTCATTGGACCAAATGGTAATTGTTGATGGTGCGACGAAAGTAGCCGTTGCAAAGTCGATACTTTCCGGTATGGAAGGCAAAATATATGAAATGGAATCAACTATTGAACTTCTATCCGAATTATTTGGTGTAACCATTGAATGGACCGCCGACAATGAAGTAATTGATCTTGTTACCGGTGAAATCGGCGCCGTACCCGCAGATACCGATGTTAATTTAACCGCTACGCTCGGTTATGGTGAAGTTCAAGATGAAATAACCATTACTGTAACGGTTAAATATTTAGACCCGAATCTTCTTTACTATACCGGCTTTGAAGACGGAAGCAAAAACTCTTATGCTTCAGGTGAGGCTACATTGGACGGATTGGATTGGAAACTGGACGATGCATTAATTGGTAGCTTAGACAATGATAAAAAGGTTGGAAGTAAATCGGTACGGATTAGAAACGGTGTAGTTACAATGTTGAGCGGTTTTCAACAAGTTTCTAAATTGTCATTCCAATTTGCTCGTTACGGGACAGATACCGGTACATTACTTGCTGTTGAAATTTCTGCCGACGGAGAAAATTGGGTGGAAATAATGGCCGCAACAGAATCGCCTGAACAACTTATCGAAGTGGTTTTGGAAATTGATTATGAAGATTCTGCTTTGGTTAATGCCGGCATTACAGCTGAATCGGAAGTCAGATTCAGATTTGTAAAAACAGGCACTGCGGACAAAAGAATTAATTTGGATGAAGTGTATATCAATACTTTTTCATCATAATATTTTATTCGGAAATTTTGATTTTTAAATAAATAAAAGCGCCCCATATAAACTAATAGAGGGGTGCTTTTTTATATTTAGTGTAATTTTTATTTAAATAATAATGTATGAATTGGACATATTAAAAATATAGCTTTTTTATTTATTGCATATATAAAACGGTTATGATATAATAAGTAAGGTTCTAAGCAAAAGGAGGTCTAATATAATGAATGCAAAGGCAAATGAAAACCCTAATGAAAAAAAATTTTATTTTATTGTAATTGGTGTCGGTGTATTTGCCATCCTCCTGGTTATTTTATTTTCAATTCCGTGGGGTGGCGACAAGAAAGCCATCATGGACGAATATGATAGTTTGGATAAAAGAGATCATGTATTTGTTTCAATTGATTATAAAGAATTAATGAATAAAATCGAAAAAGGTGATACTTTTCAAGTTTATGTCGGTTCTAATGAATTAGAACAGGCTAATCAGTTTGTTTATGAAGTAAATAAATTAGCAAAACAGTTCAATATAAAAACAGTATATTATTTAAGACTGCATGAATTAACCAATGAGCAGCTTACCAATGTTAAAATTGAATCGGATATGAATATTTCCTTTCCTTCAATGATATATTGGGAAGGAGACGGTATTGATAGAAGTGTATCCCATCATATCAGCGGTCTGAAAGAATACGAAAATTACGGAAATTGGTTAACCCTTTTAACCGAATATTTTGAACAATGTTTTGAAGAATAATAGGAGATTAATATGAAGAAGCGTAAGGGGTTTATTCATTTAATGAAATGGGCAAAACCCTATGTTCCGTTGATGATTGTAATAATCATATTCACAGTCATTAACCCCTTTTTATACTCATATGTTCCCCAGTTTATAAAATATGTTGTGGACGTTATATTTGAACACTCGATAGAAGGAAGTACCACACTCCCTTCTTTTTTGATTGATTATTATAATTCCATTTCCGATCAATTAACGGCTGTTACAATAGTCGGAATCAGTTTGGTTTTATTTCAAATGACACGGGGAATAATTATGTTTTTAGACGGTTATAACAAAGGGAAATTTGCCGAAAATATTGCTTATGATATGAGGAATAAGTTATATACTCATATTCAAAATTTGTCTTACCAGTACCATAACAATGTTGATACCGGTGACTTAATACAACGTTGTACATCGGATATTGATACCGTTAAGGCATTTTTAAGTGCACAATTACCGCAACTTTTGTTTATTATTACATCGGTTTCCGCCGGTGCTTATCAAATGGCGCAAATCAATATTAACATAATGTTGATTACTTCCCTTGTCATACCGCTCTCTTTAACAATGTCTATTGTATATTTTCGTTACGTTCGGAAAAAGTTTGAAGAAATTGAAAAAGTAGAAGCCGATATGACCACGGTATTGCAAGAAAACGTTAATGGAGTACGCGTTGTTAAAGCTTTCAACAATGAAATTTATGAAGTAGGCAAATTTGAGAAAAGAAATGCCGCTTTTCGCGATAAAAACCGGAAATTAAATCATGCCATGGCTTATTATTGGGGTGTGTCTGATTTTCTCACAATGCTGCAATATTTGGCCACGGTTGCATATTCCATTTTTCTTGCGGAAAAGGGTTTAATCGGAACCGGTGATATTATTGCCTGTTTGATGTATATCGGTATGCTTGTTTGGCCCATTCGCGGTTTAGGAAGAATTATCGGTGACTTAGGTAAAGCGACCGTTGCCGCCGCGCGGATTAATGAGATTCTCGAAATCCCCGATGAATACGGAGATGACGGTAATATAAAACCGCCCATTAAAGGCAATGTTGAATTTAAAGATGTTACTTTTAAATTTGATGATAGCAATAAGCATTTCTTAAACGGAATCAGTTTTACCGTAAATGCCGGCGAAACTGTAGCGATTATCGGTAAAACCGGAAGTGGCAAATCAACGATAGCCGGTATTTTGGTCCGCTTGCTCGAATATGATAGCGGTAGCGTTAAAATTGACGGGGTTGAATTGAAGGAAATTAAAAAAACATGGATTCGGCAAAATATCGGAATAATTCTTCAAGATCCTTTTCTTTACGCTACCAGCGTTTATGATAATATTAAAATCGGAATGAGAGAAGTCAATCAAGAAGAAGTGTATCGGGCTGCCAAAACCGCGGCAATTCATAAAGATATTGTGAATTTTGAAGAGGGTTATAAAACAATGGTCGGTGAAAAAGGGGTAACATTATCGGGTGGTCAAAAACAAAGAATCGCCATTGCCCGGATGCTGCTTTTAAAAAAACCGATTATGATATTTGATGATTCATTAAGTGCCGTTGATACCGATACCGATTTGGAAATCAGAAACGCATTAAGAAATAATAACCAAGATTTAACATCAATCATTATTACGCACCGTATTACGACCGCCAAAGAAGCCGATAAAATAATTGTTATCGAAGACGGTAAAGTCGTAGCGGTCGGCAATCATCAACAATTGGCGGCGCAAGAAGGATTATACAAAAATCTATGGGAAATTCAAGGCGCATTGGAAAATGAATTTATTAAGAAAGTTGTGGAAGGAGGCGATTAATAATGATGCATTTTGAAGAAACGGACTATCAATACGAGAAGTTTGAGACCGGTATTTGGCTAAAAGTATTAAAAATTGTATTAAAGAAGAAACGAAATGTTGCATTAATGATATTTTTCGTAATAATTATGGTTGCACTGGATATCTTATATCCGATACTTAACAGTTATGCTCTAGATACCTTTTTTGGCGAGACTCCCGACTTCACAAAAAAATATTTCTATATATCGGCTTTTGTATTAATAGTTTTGGGTTATTTGGTAACCATTATCGGTTTTATTCGAATGGCCGGTAACGTTCAAGTCGAAGTCGGATATGAGTTAAGAGGAGAAGCGTTTCGAAAATTGCAGGAATTGCCCTTTGCCTATTACGACAAAACACCGGCCGGTTGGATAATGGCCCGTCTTACTTCCGATTCGCGTCGTCTATCAACAATCTTATCGTGGGGATTGATTGATATTTTATGGGGGGGTCTTTATATGATGGCGATTTTGGTGGTTTTGTTTGTAACCAATTGGAAACTTGCTTTTATTATAACCGCCTTATTGCCGGTATTATTTGCAATCAGCATTTATTTTCGAAAGAAAATATTGTTCTCTTATCGCGAAGCCCGTAAAACCAATTCCAAAATTACCGCCGCTTACAATGAAGGAATTATGGGGATAAAAACGACCAAAACATTGGTTTTGGAAAATAATAAAAAGGAAGAATTCGATACACTTTGTATTAAGATGAGAAAAGACTCGATGCGGGCAATTACCTTTTCGGCATTATTTTTCCCGATTATTTTGGTTGTCAGTTATATCGCGACGGCACTTACAATCAGAGCGGGAGCATCATTTATTCTTAATCCCGACATTGTTTTTTCGGTTGCAACTTTGTATCTGTTTATTACTTTCACAACCCATTTTTTTGATCCGATTATGCAGGTTGCAAGAATATTGGCCGAATTACAACAGGCTCAGGCTTCGGCGGAGCGCATAATTTCATTAATTGAAACCGAACCCGAAATATTCGATCAACCGGAGGTTATTGCTGAATACGGAAGTCTGTATGCGCCCATTAAAGAAAATTGGGAACCGCTTGGCGGTGATATCGAATTTAAAAATGTTACTTTCAAATATGATGAGGGTGAAAAAGTCCTTGATAATTTCAGTCTGAAGATACCGGCCGGAACAGCGGTTGCTTTGGTCGGCGCCACCGGTTCGGGAAAAAGTACAATCGTAAATTTAATTTGCCGGTTTTATGAGCCGCAAAGCGGACAGATTTTAATTGACGGTAAAGATTATCGCCACCGATCGATATCTTGGCTTCATTCCAATCTCGGTTATGTTTTGCAACAACCGCATTTATTTAACGGTTCGGTAATTGACAATATAAGATACGGTCGGCTTGATGCCACTGATGAAGAAGTTATTGCCGCCGCCAAGGCGGTTAATGTGGATGATTTTGTCCGTGAACTACCTGACGGATACAATACCAATGTCGGTGAAGGCGGCGCCAAGATATCGGTGGGGCAAAGACAATTGGTTAGTTTTGCCCGTGCTTTGCTGGCCGATCCGAAAATATTGATTTTGGATGAGGCAACCTCTTCCATCGATACAAAAACGGAAGTTGTGATTCATGATGTTTTCAATACGATAATGAAAGGGAGAACAACGTTTATCGTTGCCCACCGTCTTTCAACAATCATTAATGCTGATATTATTCTCGTTATCGAAGACGGAAAAATCATTGAAAAAGGAAATCATCAGGAGTTGTTGCATCGAAAAGGTAAATATTACAATTTATATAAAAATCAATTTATCAATGAAAGATTGGAAAAAAGTAAATACTAGCCCCTGTTTAAAAAGCTATGATAATTGTCCTTCATAGCTTTTTTATTTAAAATTTAAATGATATTTATAACAGAAAAATAATGGAAAGGTTGATTAATTGATGTTTTTGGGTTATAATTAATTAAAGGTGGAGGACATGAAATGAATTGTATATTTCTTTACAATCCGGCCAGCGGAAAGGGAAAAATAAAAAAAAGACTTAACTATATTAAAAATACATTAAGTAAAAAGTTTGATTATATAGAAGTATACGAAACAAAGTCCGCTGAAGATACTTATCAAAAGTCCATTGCTGTATGCGGTAATTATGATGCTTTGATATTTGCCGGCGGTGACGGAACTTTTAATGATATTGTTTGTGGCGTGGCATCGCAACCGACAAGACCGGTTTTGGGATATATTCCTTCCGGAACGGCCAATGATATTGCAAAAAATTTAAAAATATCAAGAAATATTAAAAAAGCATTAAAGGTGATTGTTGCCGGCGAAACGGTATTTCACGATGTCGGAAAAATAAACGATAAATTTTTTATTTATGTGGCGGCGCTCGGCACATTCAGCAGCATCAGTTATCGAACCAAACAGAAATTAAAAAAAATATTGGGGCGCATAGCTTATGCTTTTGATGCTGTTAAGGATATTATCAGACCCAGTGTCAATCGTATTATGATTGAAATTGACAATCGGAAGATAACATATGAAACGCCTTTGTTGTTGGTTCTAAACTCAACAAGCATCGGCGGGTTTCCTTTTAACCGTTCCGGCCATTTAAATGATGGATTTTTTGAAGTAATGGTTGTAAGAAAGGGTGTTCACAAGGGTTTTTTTAATATAATACGTCTATTTATATCCGGCCTTTTTGGATTTATTAATAAAAAAACAATCAGTTATTATAAAGCTTCCCAGATTAAAATTGAAATTGAACCCGATACGCAGTGGTGTATTGACGGCGAAGCCGGGCCCGTGGGGACGGTTTTGATTGAAAATCTGCACAATCATATTGAAATATTTATTCCGGTAACGCGGAATAAAAAAATAAGATCAAAAAATTTTAAATAATATCCGGATTAAAAATAAAATAAAATAAATAATATAAAGGAGTCTTTATGGTGATGATGAGCAAAGATGAAGCAATTAAATTATGGCAGAATGAAATGGGCGATAAAGAATATGCTTATGATTTTACCGGCAAAAAAATTAAACGCAGTGATTATCTTGTGAAAAATCAAGTTGGCTGGGTTATTACATATCTTCGCCCTCTGAAGGCGGGCGGCAATAATAATATCGGTAATATTATCATTATGCATCATCGTACATTTGAAGAATGGAATTATCAGTATCCCGAATTTACCATCGATCGAACCGATTATATTATACATTATGATGAAAGAGGTGATTTTTACTATATTGAAAAAGTATTGGATGATGATGAAGACGAAGCGGGATTTTTCATATAAAGGTTTGTTTGCAAAGAAAAAATAGAGTTAATAAATAACTCCATTTTTTTGAAATTGATATATATGTGAAAGGGAGAGGAGAAGTATGATAGAAGAATAGGGGATTCTTCCTGCAAGCTTTATCGCTTGCAATTATATTATGAGTTGAATATGTATTTTTTATGCAAAAAAAAATAAAAATTTTTTGAGGTGTCGGATGAGAATTATAACGGGGAAAAATAAAGGCCGAAGATTGGTTACGCTGCCTGGCTTGCATACGCGACCGATGATGGACCGCATGAAAGAATCAGTTTTCAATATTATCGGACCGTTTTTTTCGGGCGGAATCGTTCTTGATTTATTTGGTGGCAGCGGTGCCTTAAGTTTGGAAGCTTTAAGCCGGGGTTGTGATGTAAGTTATATTGTTGAAATGGGTAAAGCGGCCATTAAAGTTATCGAAACCAATGTTAAAAACCTTGGTGAAGAAGATCGAGTCAAAATTTTTAAATGCGACTATAAAATAGCTATAAATAAATTGAAAAACGATAATCTTAAATTTGACCTTGTTTTTCTGGATCCTCCTTATAAATTAAATGTAATCGCTCCGGTTATAAATGCTCTCTTAGATAATGATTTATTAAATCCCGATGCTTATATTATATGTCATTACCGTAAATACGATTACTTACCGCACGAAATTGCCGGGTTAGCATTGTTAAAAACATATGGTTATTCATTAAGTGAAGTCAGTATTTATCAAAAGCAAACCAAGTAAGGTTTGCCTTTTATTTATTCAATAATAAAAAAGGTATAAGTAAAATAATCGATATTATTCCGTGCAAAATGCGGTATTTAAAAAATAAGAAAAAATTCATCTTGTATTTGCTGATGATATTATATACTTGAAAATGGATTGATAAACCGCTGAAACCGGTTAAGAATGCAAAAAGCAATAATGTTGATGGCAAGGGCAGTTGTAAGGAGAGAATATTATTTAGTCCAATCGATATTTCGATATTAGCCAGCAATACCCTTATTGCTATCGGTATATCGCCGTATAATTTTAAAATATTGGTAACGGAATAATTAATAATACCGGCGACCACCATTACCGCTGAAATCATTAATAAAATGCCGACCGCCCGGTTAAGGGATGAAAAAAAATCACTTAATGCGAAGTTTATCGGTCTTTTTTCAATTGCGGTCGGGTTATTGTTTCGGTTTTCATAAACAGTCACGATGAAATTAGCCGCAATGTGAACAAAAATCATAATAGTGGCATATTTTATATTAAAGACAGCTAAATAAGACAAAATAAATAACGGATTAAGAAACGATGAGGTTTTTAATAATTGATTGGCTTCGGTAAGAGTAATTTTTTGATTATGGAATGCTTCACCGATTAAGGAAGCACTTGCCGGATTTCCGGTAAATATACTTATCAGAAACAGATTAAGGCAGTTTTCGTTTCGGAATTTCAATTTCCTAAAAAAAAATCTGCAATAATAAACGAAACGATTTATTATATTGGTATTTACCAAAAGCGCAGCAATTAAATAGAATGTAAAAATTGAAGGATAGACTTTGTAAAGCCAGACTTCCAAAGTGGCAATGATATTATTGAAAAAAGAAAGCGGATCGATTAGTATATTAAATATAATTGCTGTTATCAAGGAAACGAGAACAACGGTAAAAATACGTTTCATTGCCGATATATATATAGTTCTTGACCGACAAGAATTTGATCCGATGTAAGGTTATTTTCCTTTTTAATACGATCAATGGTTGTTGAAAAGGTTTGAGCAATGGTGTAGAGGGAATCTCCCGGCCGTGCTGTATATACTGTAAAAGGAGGAAGGGAATAAGGAACATTCAAATATGATGCAACACCTCTTACAACTGCTTCCGCTAAAGCCGGCCAATTGTAGAATATCCTTTGCTGATCGTCGGCATTGTCGGCAAAGCCGTATTCAACAATAATCGTTTGCGATCGCGGCGTTTCTCTGATAATAAAATAATAGTCATTGCCCAAAGCATTCATCCTTGTATAAACATTTCTGATATTTTGTCCTGTTTTTTCAATTTCAAGCGCAATCATCCGTCCCAATTTCGGTTCATCCCGTATTGAATGAATTACTTCCGCTCCTTTGCCGCCACCGATATTGATATGATTGGATATGGTTATTGTATTTTCAACAATCAAATTATTTATTCGTCTGATTCTTTCCTGGGGGGGCAATGTTTCATCCGTTGTTCTGGTCATTCTTGAAGGGATACCTAATTCGCGAAAGCGTCGGTTTTGATAGCGGGATATTTTCAGAACCATATCTTTTTCGCGCCATAAATTATTACTACCCCCTCCGGGGTCAAAACCGCCGTGTCCAGGATCAATTATTATAAGCATAGAACTCCTCCCTTACTGTTAAATTATATGCTTGTATGCGAGAATTATATTCAAAAGAATAAAAAATTTAAATTGTGTAATAATAAAATCGGAGGTATGGCAATGGATAAAGTCATATTGATTTTAAGAAAAACCGCTAATATATCAAATAGATTTCACAGTAACATGATGGAAATTCATACAACTGATGATGCAGTAGAAGGTTTACGGTTAATTAAGAATCAAAAACCGATTTTAATTGTAATTGATGTAATGACGGCCCGAATATGCGGAATGGATTTATTAAAAATCATTAGATCAAATCCGGCAAATCATCATATAAAAATTATTATTACCTCCAAAAATTACAATTATAAATTTCTACGGGAAGCGTTTTTTATCGGAGCCGATTATTATATTAAATATCCGCCGCAAACCGAAGAAATAGAACAAATTTATAATACGCTTAAGGCCTTGAATAATTATTACGACTTGGAAAAAATTGCTCAAAATAATGATTACGAATGGCTGTCGGAAATATAAAAGGTTTATACTATAAAATGAGTTGTCTTTTTGTATAAACCTTTTTATTTTATTACAATCAGGTTGAAATTTTGCCGGTATCTTTTTTGAAAAATTAACAATATATATATTTTATTTGATTACAGCATCCTTTTTAAAGGATGTTTTGAAGATTGTTTATTTAATAACAGAAGCAAATTACTGCTTTACTTTTTAATCAAATTGTAGTATAATAATAATGCATTTTATGATGTCCTGATAGCTCAGCTGGATAGAGCAACGGCCTTCTAAGCCGTCGGTCGGGGGTTCGAATCCCTTTCAGGACGCCATTTTTTTATGTCCCTGTAGCTCAGCCGGATAGAGCAACGGTTTCCTAAACCGTCGGTCGGGGGTTCGAATCCCTCCAGGGATGCCAAATTAGCGATTTAGACACGGATTTTTTGTTTCGTGTTTTTTTATTTTATTTATTTAAGTATTTATTACTTTCGGACTTTTTTATATATAAATCGATTTCTTTTTCCGATTTTATATAATTTTTTTAAAATTTATTGCTTGTTTATAACGGCCTTAATATATTTTTTCTTACTTTTATTATCCTTGGTTATTATCTCTTTTCATTTTTTATATATATTATACTGAGGTGAGAGATAATGATTATACATGTTGTGAAAGCGGGCGAAAGCCTTTATCAAATTGCCCGAAGATATGATGTTTCCGTCGAACAGGTTATCGCGGATAATGCCCTTACCGACTCGAGTCGGCTTGTTATCGGTCAAGCGCTTCTTATCAGAAAAGAAACGCAATTATATACCGTTCAGCCCGGTGATAGCATTTATGATATTGCCGAACGTTTTAATGTAACCGTTGAACAATTATTGGAAGCCAATAATTTGGGGTATGATTCAGTTCTTTATCCCGGTGATGAAATTGATATCGTCTATGATAATTTGGATAAAGTACCGATGGAAATCAACGGCTATGTATATCCCAATATTGATTTGGATTTGTTAAGGCAATATTTGCCGTATCTGACTTATTTAAGTATTTTTTCTTATCAAATTAATGCCGACGGTACTTTAAGTAATCTCAATGAAGAACCTTTGATTGCGGAGGCCTATCGATACAATGTGGCTCCGTTGATGGTTATTACCAATATAGAAAGCCCGGGAGAATTTAGCAGTGATTTAATTCATGCCATTTTAACGGA